>Ga0307479_10004096_pt1 | contig 13317 bp, 9 predicted proteins | sample atmos_gasesECM4C_FD_203743 | JGI IMG/M metagenome (GOLD analysis project Ga0307479, IMG submission 203743) | Hardwood forest soil microbial communities from Morgan-Monroe State Forest, Indiana, United States - atmos_gasesECM4C_515 | ecosystem: Environmental > Terrestrial > Soil > Temperate...
GCCATCGGTATAAATCACTTTTCCCTTCGGCCCCGCCGCCCGCGCCAGCCAGATCGTCGAATACCCGATGGCCGAGCCCATCTCGAAAATCCGCGTGGCGCCGGAAACCTGCACGAAGAGCGCCAGCATCCGCGCCACCGCAGGCCCGATGATCGGAACGTCATTCTGTGCGGCGTAATCCTCCATTTCCGCAACGACCGCATCGCGCTCCGGCAGCAACTGGTAAAGATACTCCTCCACATCGTCCTGAATATAACCGCTGCGCAAATTCTCAGTTCGAATCATGGTTTCTCTCCCGGCTTTTGGCGTTAATTGCCACCGGAGGCCAGCAGCGCGTGAATAGCCGCCTCATACTTGTCCCGTGTGCCTTCTCCAAGAAAATGTCCCGCCTGCCGGCCGTCTTTCCCATAGAAGATCGAAACAGGGAGCGATCCAGTCCAGTCTGGCAGCACCGCTTGCCTGAACGCAGCCTCACTTCCGGCTTTTTTCCGGTAATTGGGAAATACCGGCTTGTAGCGGGCCAGAAAACGCCGCATCAGTATTAAATCGCCGTCGTCATCCATGCTTACTCCCACGACTTTCAGCCCTTGCGGCGCATATTGTTTCGCCAATTCATTCAGCAGGGGGTACTCGTCGCGGCATGGCTCGCACCAGGTCGCCCAAAAATTCACCAGCAGCGCTTTCCCGCGGTATTGTTCGAGCAATTTCTGATAAGCCTGCACGTCGATGAGCGCCGGATCACGCGGAGCCGCTGCCTTGGGAGCCTGCGGTGCTGCCAGCGCGCTCGCCGCGGCAAGCAGGCAAACCAGGATCGCGCCAATTCGAGTCTTCATCTTCGTTCCTTCCACTCTCATTCTATCCGCACCCCTTCAAGTTGAGAAACTCATTCCCGCCGCGTACAATTCACTTAGACGCTTGTAGCGCCGGGCTACCGCATGGTATAAGAAATTTCCGCCGGTCGTGCTGTTTCGCGGCAGGGCCCGTCGGCCCGCTGTCCGGACAAAGGAGACCCTGAATGGCTTACGTGATTGCCGAGCCGTGCATCGGCACAAAAGACACCGCTTGTGTGGACGTCTGCCCGGTGGACTGTATCCATCCGCGCAAGGATGAACCGGCTTTCGAGGCTGAGACTCAGCTCTATATCCACCCGACCGAATGTATTGACTGTGGCGCTTGCGTACCGGTTTGCCCGGTGACCGCTATTTTCGCGCTCGAAGATCTCCCGGAAAAGTGGAATAGCTTCACGCCAATCAACGCTGATTGGTACGCAAAGCAAGGAAAGTAGCGCGGTCTTATACGACGCAACCGGTTTCTCTGGATTTGAGCGGCGCGCTACGGCGTGCCGCTTTTTTCTGTCTCCGCACGCTGAAAATTCGACCGGGACATTTGAGCGGCGATGAACACCCAACGCTTTATTCGTCCCCGCCGGTGGTGCTCGCCACGCCAACTCTTTGGCCCCGGGAATCATCTATCCTGAATGCGGCATGCGGAGGTCTTGCATGAAGCTCCAAAAGTCCTGTCTGGCTTTGGCCGTCTCTTTCTTCACTCTGGCTGTCTTTTCGATGGCCGCGGCCCAGACTCCCGCCGTTCGCAAACCCCAGCGGCAACGGCGTCCCGCAACGCTGGAAGGCCGCTGGACCGCCTCCCTAGAAGCCGGTGAAGCGGTCCTTCACCTCGTTCTCCATGTTTCCAAGGGGCAAGACGGCACCCTCAAGGCCACCATCGACAGCCTCGATCAAGGCGTTTACGGCATTGAAGTGACCTCTTTCACCCAAAAAGATTCCATTCTCCAGTTCAACGTCTCTTCCGTGGGCGCTTCCTTTGAAGGAAAGATTGCCGCCGATCGCCGCAGCATCGCAGGCGACTGGATGCAAGGCAGCGCCAGCCTGCCGCTGATTTTTCACCGCCAGCCCGCGGGAGCCGCCGCAAAGAATCCTTCCGATTCCATCGCCAGCGCGGAAGGAGTCTGGCAAGCCGCACTCGAAGGCAACGGCATGCGCCTGCGCTTGCAATTGCACGTCACGCACGACGATCAGAAGCAGCTTGTCGCCGCGCTCGATAGCCCCGACCAGGGAGTAAGCGGGCTACCTGCCATCAAGGTCAGCCAGAAGGACGCCGCCTTTCATTTTGAAATTCCCGTGGTGAACGGCGTTTATGATGGCACGCTCAACGCCGCAAAATCGGCCATCACCGGAACCTGGGCGCAGAACGGAGCGGAGCAGAAACTCGTTTTTCAACGCTCCGACCAGCTTCTGGAACTGCTCCGCCCGCAAAATCCCATAAAACCCTACCCGTATAAGGAAGAGGAACTCACCTTCCCGAACGCCAAATCGAAGATTTCGCTCGCAGGCACGCTCACTCTTCCATCTGGCTCGGGGCCGTTTCCCGCCGCCATTCTCATAAGCGGTGCCGGGCCGCATGACCGCGATGAATCGCTCGTCGGGCATCGTCCCTTTCTCGTCCTGGCTGACCACCTGACGCGAAAAGGCATCGCCGTTCTTCGCTTCGATAAACGCGGAATCGGCAAGTCTACCGGCGATTTCGCGAGCGCCACGATGGAGGACTTTACCGGCGACATCGAAGCCGCCCTTGCTTACTTGAAAACCCGCAAGGAGATCGACCCAAAGAAAATTGGTCTCATTGGCCACAGCGAAGGCGGATTGATCGCGCCCATGGTTGCCGCGAATTCGCCAACCGTCGCCTGGATCGTGCTCCTGGCCGCTCCGGGCCTGAAGGGCGAAGACGTCCTCCTGCTCCAGTCCGAACTCATCTTGCGCGCCGCCGGCGTGAACGACGGCGAAGTCGCCCGCACCCTCGCCTTCAACAAACAGACCTACGCCATCGTCCGGCAGGAAAAAGATCCCGTGGCCCTCGAAGCCAAACTGGATGAACTTGTGCAAACCACCAGCGCTGGCGCGGCGCTCCCTCCCGCCGCAGTTCAGGCGCAAGTCCGCCTGCTCGTTTCGCCCTGGTTTCGATTCTTCCTCGACTACGATCCCGTCCCTACCTTGCAAAAGATGTTGTGTCCTGTCCTCGCCCTCAATGGCGAAAAGGACCTGCAAATCCCCCCCAAGGAAAATCTCGCAAATATCCAAAAAGCCTTGCAAGAAGGCGGTAACAAGGATTTTCAAACCACCGAATTGCCTGGCTTGAACCACCTCTTCCAGCACTCCCCGACGGGCTCGCCCACCGAATACGGCGGCATTCAGGAGACCATGGCCCCGGAAGCTCTGAACGCCGTCTCCGATTGGGTCTTGAAACACAGCGCGCCCTGAATCCTGAACCAACCGCTTGCTCGTGCCTATCTGGGCGGACCCCGCATCCCATCCAGGTACGCAATTCGCTTACCCCGCGCGGCCGCAATTCATAAATTCGCGTGGCGGGTTATGATGTTAGAGAGAAAAAACTGTCCCCATGCCCCAGAAATTCCATCTCACTCTGCTCATTCACGCGCACCAGCCTTGCGGCAATTTCGAGCATGTTCTCGAAAAGGCCTACGACACATCCTATCTTCCGTTCATTGAGCACGTCGAAAAGCATCCCGGAGTCCGTCTCGGCCTCCACTATTCCGGGCCGCTGCTCACCTGGATCGAGAAACACCGGCCCGAGTATTTCACCCGCCTGAAAAAGCTGGTCGAAGGCGGCCAGGTGGAACTCGTCGGTGGCGGTTTCTACGAGCCGATTCTCGTTTCGATTCCGGCTGAGGATCAGCGCGAGCAGATCACCCGCCTCTCCTCTTATCTCGAGAAACACTTCGGCCGGCTTCCCTCCGGCGCGTGGCTCGCCGAGCGCGTCTGGGAACCGCAGCTTCCCACCGCCCTTGCCGCGGCGCACGTCGCTTACACACTAGTCGACGACATACACTTTCTTTCCGCTGGTTTCGAACCGGAAGAACTCTTCGGCGCCTACATCGCCGAAGACCGTGGCAAGACCGTGTGGCTTTACCCTGGGCAAAAAGCTCTGCGCTATCTCATTCCTTTCGGCAAAGTCGAGGACGTCATCGCTTATCTGCGCGATGCGGCCAGCGTCCACCCCGGCGGAGTGGCCGCCATGGGCGATGACATGGAAAAGTTTGGCGTCTGGCCCGGAACGCATGAACACTGCTATAAGGACGGCTGGCTCTCCGATTTTTTTACCGCCCTCGAGGAAAACTCCGACTGGCTGCAAGTTTCCACACCCGGCGATTATCTGGCAACTCACACCCCTCTCGGCCGCGCCGATCTTCCCACCGCTTCTTATACCGAGATGATGGAGTGGGCGCTCCCCACGCGCGTCCGGCAGCGTTATCACGAGGTGCTCAAGGAATTCGGCGCGCGCCCGGAAATTCTGTCCTTTCTTCGCGGCGGTTCCTGGCGCGGTTTTTTTCGCAAGTACCCCGAATCCAACCTGCTGCACAAGAAAATGCTGCGCGTTTCCGCGCGCATCGCCGCCGCGCCCGTCCGCCACGATGGCTCAAAGGCCAACGATGAATTGCTCCAAGCGCGCGACCTGCTCTTGCGCGCACAATGCAACGACGCCTATTGGCACGGCATTTTTGGCGGAATTTATGCCCCGCATCTCCGCACCGATCCCTGGCGCAATCTCATTCGCGCCGAGGCTATCGCCGACCGGCAGACTCCCGGCGCCCTCGTCGCGCGCGTCGAACTTTTGGACTACGACGCCGACGGCACGAACGAGTTGCTCTTTACCGCCCCCGAAGCGCAGGCGCTTTTGAAGCCCAATGACGGCGGCACCATCGCCGCCCTCGATTTCCGCCCCGCGGCCGCCACGCTCGTCAATTCCATCCTTCGCCGTCCCGAGGCCTATCACACGCGCTTGCGCGAAGCCGCCGGAAAACCCGCCACCGGCGCCGTCGCCAGCATCCACGAACAGACCCGGGTAAAAGAGCCCGGCCTCGAGCGCTTCCTTCGCTACGATCGCTGGCCCCGCCACGCCTTCCGCGTCCTGATCTTCGACGCCGCGCGCACCCACGCCGACTACGAAGCCCTCGAATTGCGCGAAGATGCCGGATTCGCCGGCGGCGTTTACACCGTCAAAAATTCCGCCCCGTACGAGGCCGAGCTTTTCCGCTCCGATTCCTTGACGCTGCAAGGCAAGAGCGACTCTGCCGCCAAACTCCTGCTCCTCAAGCAGTACTCTTTCGGCCCAGCCCCCAAGGGTTTCGAAGCCGCTTGCGAAATCACTCTGAAGGTCAACGAAGCCCTCGAAAAGCCCGTAGCCGTTGGCATCGAGTCCGTCGTCAATCTCCTGGCGCCCACCGAGCCTGATCGCTTCTTTGAAACGCCCGCAGGCCGCCACAATCTTCGCTTCAGCGGCGTGCTGCCCGGCCCCATCCTGCGCATGGAAGATGGCTGGCAACGCCTCCGCATTGCTCTGCACGCTCCGGCCGCCGAGGAGTTCTGGGTTGCCCCCATCGAAACCGTCTCCGAATCCGAAGAGGGCTTCGAGCGCGTCTATCAGGGCTCCCAAATCCTCGCCCTCTGGCGCCCACCGCTCACCACCCAAAAAACCTGGTCCACCCGCCTCGTCTGGCGCATAGAAGCGTTCTGATTCGGGATCCCCCTGTGCATTTCACTCAGAGCGAAGCGCCTGCATGACGTCGATTCGCGCGGCGCGGGCGGCCGGCAGCCACGACGCGACGACCGCTGCCGTTAGCAGCACAAATGCGGAGAGGATCACTGGCAGGGCGCCGGGCATCTTGACGTCCGGAAAATAGTGGCCCGCCAAACGCGCCAGCACGAACCCGCAGGCCGCGCCTGCGAGGACGCCCGCCCCCGCCATCACGGCGCCTTCGGCGATGACACCTTTCAGGAGATGCGGCGGCTGCGATCCCAGCGCCAGGCGGATGCCGAATTCGCGGGTCCGCGCGCTGACCGAAAACGCCAGCACGCCTGCGACCCCAACCAGGGCAATCGACAACGCGACAGCCGCGAACACGCCGAACACCAGGGAGTTCAAGCGGTCCGGCGTGAGCACCTCCGCGCGGACGTCTTCGAGAGTGGCAGCGTGCTCAACGGGCTGATCGGCGGACATGGCGCGAATAATGCGCGTGACCGGGGTGACGAGCGAATAAGGATCTGCACCGGTGTGGATGAAAAGGCGGCCGCCAAAGATGGGACCCTCTTCAAAGGGGCCATAGATGGTGACGATGGGCTCTGGAACGATGTGTTCGTCGTCAATATCGGCGGTGACGCCGATGATGCGGTGCGGCGCGGCGCTAACGCCCTGGGCAAATTCCAGTACGGGATCCGTCCAATAGACATGCCGGCCGACGGCATCCTGATTGGGGAACATGCGCTTTGCGAGAGTCTCACTGACGATAACCACGGGCTCTGTATCCTTTTTGCCATCGGAATCGTTGAAATCGCGGCCGGTGATGATGGGCACGCCGAGCGAGGCAAAGAACCCGGGAGAGATGATGCGCCACTGCGCTCGAGGGTCCTCTCCTGGAGTATGCACATGGCCGTCAGCCGAGAATTGCATGCCGAAGCCGGTATCGCGCCACGGAATAACCATGCCGAAAGAGGTCCTGTTCACGCCGGGTAGCGCGTCAATGCGGCGAATCGATTCCTTGTAGAAATCTACCACTTGCTGTGGCGTTTTTCCGTAGGCCATAGCGGGAACGTTGATGGTGAGGACGCGGCGCATGTCGAGACCAGTCTGCGTCGTTTGCAATGCAATCAGCGTAGTGACGACCGCACTTGCGCCGGCCAGCAGCACGAAGGAAGCGGCGATTTGTATCACTGCGAAGATGCGCTGGCGGCGATTGGTGCTGCCGGTGATCCGTACACCGCTGCTCGATAGGCTAAGGCCATTGGACGTGCCTGCCGACGGCAGGCGCGGGACAAACGCCAAGATTACGGCCGCGACGACGGCCAGAGCTGCTCCTACCCAGAGCAGGCTGGAATCGACGGTCAAATCGAGCGCGCGGACCGAGAAGCGCGAGGCGTAGCGCGCCAGGATGGTCACCAGCGGCTGCGCGCTCCATACACCGACCGCTGCCCCAGCGCCGCACAGTAGCAGGCTTTCGGCCAGGAGCATGCGGCGCAGCGCCCCGGTGGTTGCGCCGAGCGCCGCGCGGGTGGCCAGCTCGCCTTCGCGGCGAACTGTGCGAGTGAGAATCAAGTTGGCGACATTCGAGCACGCGATGATGAAGACCAGCGCTGACGCTGCGAGCAGCACCAGCAGCACGGTCCGGGCGCCCGAGGTGATCTGTTCGCGAAGCGGCTTGGCGCTGATCTGGTAGTTCCCTTTGGGCGGGTACGCTTCGGATTCGGCATGTGCTTTGGTCATCGCTCCGTAGACGGAGCGCAACTCGGCGCGAGCTTGATCGAGGGTGGCGCCGGGAGCGAGACGGCCAAAGAGCTCCGTCATGCGATGGAGGCGGAACGTGACCATGGTTGCAGAGAGGTGATGCGGGCTGGTGACGATGTTGGCCATGATCTCGGTATCTTGGGGATAGGGGACCGAGGGTTCGAGGACGCCGATGATGGTGGCAGACCGATCGCCCATGAGGCCCCAGCCGAGGCGGACAGTTTTGCCGAGGACGGAAGGATCCTTCCCAAGAGTAGTGGCCCAGAAACGATAGGTGAGAACGACGACGCCGTCAGCTTTGGGGCCGTCGTCTTGAGGTCCGATGAGACGCCCGAGGACAGGGTGCAGGCCCATAACTTCGAAGAAGTTGCCGCTGACCACGCCAGATTGAACGACGCGAGGCTCACCCAGGCCGATCATGGTGAACTCGAGGGTCGAGAACTCGCCGAACGCGCTTAGCGTTTTAACGCTGGCGCGCAAATCCTGGATTTCGGGAACAGAGAACGCTGAGTTCTCGTCACCATTGCCCGGGGCGCTCTGACGGATATAGATGAGCCGGTCCTCGTCGCGGTTGACGAGAGGCTTCAGCAGCACGCCGCGCACCAGCGTGAAGATGGCGGCGTTGGCGCCGATGCCCAGGGCCAGCGTCAGGATCACGGTGATCGCAAGCCCTTGCGTCCACATGAGCGAGTAGAACGCCACTCTCAGATCCCTAAGGAATGACATAATTTTGCTCTTCCTTCCCGGAAGTCAGTCTCCCAAACGATAGAAGCTACTACAAGCCTGCATCCGTTTTGCCTCATTTTAGCGACCTGATTTCGAGATAGGGTGCAATTGGGAATCCACCGTACCGGTCAAATCTAAGGTCTTTCCTTTGACTGTGTTACTCCTCAAGGCGCCAGGTTGTCTCATGCCTCGCATTGCGCGATTTTGGGATGCTTTGTCCAGATTCGGACAGCCTCCGTCATGCAAGCTGCTGCCGGGCATATGCTCCGCAAATTCAGGCCCTCACCAAGCAATCAGCCATCTGGTAGCGTTGCGGTGAAGCCCTGCGGCGTGGATTTGAACCCCCCCCGAAAGTTTGCGCCGGCCCGGTCTGGTTGGATGCCCGCGCAGTGTGAGTGTCGTGGTGCCTTGGCGCTCGGCGAATCCGGCGATTCTGGACGAGTGGCCGGCAACTCGGAAACTAACGCCCAAAATTCATCTTGACCTGCCGTACTTCCTGTGCTACTGTACTTGGCAGGTAAGGGTGCGGAGTTACTTGGAGTGCGGCAGCTTGCTGCCGCTTTTTTATTTTCGGCGCGGAAACTATCGCAAGAAACTCATCGAGCTGCACACGCGTTTTGTCTCGCTCCCGGCCAGGACCACCCTATGCGCAAGTTATTTAGAATCAACACTTGTTAGGGATTGTTAGGGATGTTCGATAAAAATGTCTGTAACTCCCTTTAGAATGAACACTTCTGGAAGTGTTTATTCTAAACAACTTAAACTTCTTTAGAATCAACACTTATGAAAAACAGGGGGAGGGGTAGCAGTTATTGTTAACTAGAATGGCCCAAAACGTGTCGTTGGCACCCATCGCGACCCATAGACGGGATCAATCTTCCATGAGGTCACAGCGCACCGGGCAAGGAAAACAAGTAACCGGTCACTCTGCTATTCCGCAATCAGCAGGTTCTGCGCGAACGGCCATTCGCGGTCAATCCACTGTCCATCGCAACGAAAGCCCGCGCGTGCCACCATCTCGGGAATTTCTTCGGCTTGATACTTGTGCGAGCTTTCTGTCCAAATGGTCTCGTCTTCGTCCAGCATGAGCCGCAGGTTGGCCGCCGGAATGTGCACCGTCTGCCGCCGCAGGGAGCGCAAATGCATTTCGATCCGCCGCTCCACCCTGTTCCAGCGTGCCTGGTGCCGGAAGCAGCTCAAATCAAAATCCGCCCCCAGCTCCCGGTTCATCCGCGCCAGCAAGTTCAAATTGAACGCCGCCGTCACGCCTGCGGGATCGTCGTATGCCAGCAACTGCAGCTCGACGCTCTTCTCCAGGTCCGTGCCGAGAAGCAATGCGTCGCCCGGCTGGAGAATTGCCCGCATCTCCCGAAGAAATGCATCTCCCTTATCGCGATCGAAGTTGCCGATGGTGCTCCCCAGAAACAGCACGAGCAAATGATCCAGCTCCCCGCGCCCTTCTGCGACGCTGCGCAATCCTTCAAGATACGGCTGTTCGTACCCAACGATGCTGACCAAATCAATCTGCCCGAGTTCCTTCGCCAACGCCGCCAGCGCCGAAGGCGAAATCTCAATGGGGTAGTAATACGTCATCTGCCGCCGCGAGAGCGCTTCCAAAATCCACCGCGTCTTTTTCCCCGAGCCGCTCCCCAGCTCCGCCACCTGAATCGGCAAGGGCAGCCTGCCGACAATCTCTCCCGCATGCTTTTCCAGAAGCCGCGCATCCGCCCGCGTCAGCCCGTATTCCGGCAACACGCAAATCGTTTCAAACAGCGCCGAGCCTACTTCGTCATACAAATATTTCGACGGAAGTTCTCTTTGTCCAGGTTTGGTAAGGCTTTCGCGCACGTCCGCCGCAAATGCAGACGTGTGCCGGAGCGATGGAGATAGTACAGGGGTTGCCATGAGAATCTCCCGGGTCTCAGCTTGAAAGTACTTGGCTCGAATCTCTGCTTCTTGTTGCTCGCTTCCGCTTCCGCCCTCTCCGAGCTGGAAGACAGCCTCTTCATGCCCAAAAAGAGCGATTTCTCTTCTCTTACTAAAGACTGAGAACTAACGACTGAAAACTCTTAGTCCTCCACGCAACGGAACGTTGCGTAGACATACGGATAATGCGGCTGGAACCAATTTCGGAAAGACCGCCGTAGCATGCAAGCGGCGGTGCGCGGCGAGCCACCCTTCATCACATAGTGCTTGCCGTCAAAAAAATTAGCGGAATAGTTGGCATAGAACGGCATTGGTGTAAACCCGGGAAACGGCGCAAACTCCGTCCGCGTCCACTCCCACCCGTTTCCCACAAGGTCGTGCACGCCGAAAGCGCTCGCGCCCGCGGGATGCAAGCCCACCGGCGCAGGATCCCACGATTTGAAATCGAAATTTCCCCTCGAGGCGTTCGGCACCTCCTCGCCCCAGGGATATTGGCGCTCCTTCTTGCCGTCCGGCGTTCCATACGCGGCTCGATGAAACTGCGCCTCGGTCGGCAGTTTGCGCCCCAGCCATTTCGCATACGCGGTGGCCTCGGCGTGGCTCACGTAAACCGGCCACTCCTGCGGCAAACGAACCTCGCCAAACATCGTGCGATAAATCCACAGGTTGCCCTCGCGCCTCCAGAACATCGGATGCTCGACGCCTTCTTTCGCCTTCCAGGCCCACGCTTCGTCACTCCAAAGAGATCGGTTCTCGTACCCACCCGCCTGTATGAAGCGCAAAAAATCGTGATTCGTGACGTTGTGGTTGTCGATGGCGAACTCGTTCACCTCGACTTCATGCGCGCCGAATTCGTTGTCCCACCCGAATCCATCGGCCTCCAAGCGCCCCAGTCCCAGCGTCGCAGCTCCCGCCGGTATCTCCACCAGATGCGATTTCGGCCGCAGCGCTTTCCACGCTGGCCGCTCCGGCCCGCCAATCTTTCTCTCGCTCGGCAAGCGGTGCAGCATGTACGCCAGCGTCTCCGCATGCATCAGCCTGTGCTCGATGGCTACTTCCAGCATGCTAATCAGTTGCGGATGCCCTTCCTCGGGCCGCTCCAGGGCGTGCTCGATCGCGTGGTCCAGTTCATCGCGCAGCCGCCGGTCGTAGCGCTCGACTTCTTCGCGCCCCGGCCAATCCGCCGGCGTATCCGACGGCAGTCCCCCATCCACAGGGTCTATGCCAAACGCGAACAGATGGTCGAAGGTCCGCTGAAAAGGCCGCAACCCGAACGCCCGTAACGCCAGCAAATTCCAATCAAACGCCTCCACATGTCCCACGTAAAAAATAATGCGGTGTCTCTCGGGAATCGGCCGGTCGTACAGCGCTTCCTCGCGGACCACACGGAACACTTCGTCGGTCCGTGCGCGAGCGTTAAGCAGTCTGCTATGAAGGTCATGCCGGATGCGGACAGCGGCGGCGACAGCTCCCATGGCGATTTTCCCCTTCTCTTGGATGCGGCTTCCGTGCGAAGGATGCGCCAAATTTCAGCGCCAGGAGGCTAGATGAATTATGATGGTCCCTCCGGATTTTGTTGCTGTCAATCGAAATGAATACGAAACTCGCACTTTCTGACAAAGAAACAATTCAGTTTCGGGAAGTTTCGTTCCACATAAACGATATTCCTGCTCGTGCCATCGTCTCCTGCATTTCGTTAGCCGTTTCTAATGGGGAAACCCTCGTCCTCCTCGGCCGCAGCGGCAGTGGCAAGACCACCCTCCTTCGCCTCATCAATGGCATGCTACTTCCCTCGCAAGGGGAAGTCCTCGTCCAGAATTGCTCTACCCGCGATTGGGATCTCATCCGCCTCCGTCGGGGCATCGGCTACGTCATTCAGGACGCCGGTCTCTTCCCTCATTTCACCGTGGCGGAAAACATCGGACTCGTTCCCTCGCTCGAAAAATGGGACCGCTATCGCACTGCCGTTCGCGTCGGTGAGCTCCTAACCCTGGTGGGACTTGATCCGTCTGAATTTGCCGGCCGCCATCCCCGCGAACTCTCCGGCGGCCAGCGCCAACGCGTCGGCGTCGCCCGCGCCCTCGCCGCCGATCCTCCCATCCTGCTGATGGACGAGCCCTTCGGCGCGCTCGATCCCGTCACCCGCGCCGAGCTCCAACGCGAATTCAGCGCCCTGGCCCGCCGCCTCGGCAAGACCATCGTCTTCGTCACCCACGATCTGCGCGAAGCACTGCTTCTCGCTTCCCGCATCGTCTTGCTCGAAGCCGGCCGCATCGTCGCCACCGCCACGCCGCAGGAATTTCTTCGCCTCGACCACCCCGAAGTCCGCGCCTTCACCTCATCTCTTGCCGTGCCCTCTGGAATCCCCGCATGAGCCCATGCATGAGATCAAGGTTGAGCGCCCCATGAGCCCCTCATTGACCAGCTGGACCTTTTTCGTCGAGCATCGCGCCGAAATCCTGAGCGCCACTCTCGATCACCTCGCGCTCGTCCTCATCGCCATGACCATCGCCATCCTCATCGGCGTTCCGCTCGGCATGTTCATTGTGCAACGGCCCGCCTTGCGCACCATCGCGCTCGGCATCGCCAGCATCTTTCAAACTATTCCCAGCCTTGCCCTCTTTGGTTTCCTGATTCCCATCCCGTTCATCGGCGGCATCGGCAAGCGCACCGCCATCGTCGCTCTCGTCCTTTACGCACTGCTCCCCATCCTGCGCAACACCTACGTCGGCCTCACCAGCATCGATCCCGCCGTCCTCGAATCCGCCGAAGCCATGGGCATGACCCGCGCGCAAATCCTCATCCGCGTCCGTTTTCCGCTCGCTCTCGCCGTCATTCTTGCCGGCATTCGCACCGCCACCATCATCACCATCGGCGTCGCCACCATCGCCGCCGCCATCGGCGCCGGCGGCCTGGGCACCTTCATCTTCCGTGGCGTCGCCCTCGTCAGCGACGCCCTTATCCTCGCAGGCGCCATCCCCGCCGCCCTCCTTGCCCTCCTCGCCGATTTCCTCCTCGGCCTCCTCGAGCGCCGCCTCAGAATCTCTTGAATAGATCGACGAACTAAATCGTCCTTCCTTCCGAGCGAAGCGATGAATCTCTCTTCTCTGCTCTTGCTCTGCGTACTCCGCGTCTCCGCGTTATATTCTTCTTTCTTCTTTCTCTTTCTTTTCTCTCGTGAGAGATTCTCTCAACCATGCGCCAAGTCCCGCTTCGCCTCCTTTACTTCCTTCTCCTCTCTAACGTCCTGTATTTCGTCACCGCCTGCCACAATTCTCCCCAATCCAAAATCACCATCGGCTCCAAATTTTTCACCGAGCAATTCGTCCTCGCCGAGCTTCTTGCCCAGCA
>Ga0307479_10004097_pt1 | contig 13316 bp, 9 predicted proteins | sample atmos_gasesECM4C_FD_203743 | JGI IMG/M metagenome (GOLD analysis project Ga0307479, IMG submission 203743) | Hardwood forest soil microbial communities from Morgan-Monroe State Forest, Indiana, United States - atmos_gasesECM4C_515 | ecosystem: Environmental > Terrestrial > Soil > Temperate...
GTCCGCGAAATCTGGATTTCCGCGCTCTCCACCAGCTTCAAGCTCGGCTGGAACGCCGCGCGCAATTCGTTTGTGCTCGAAAAGACCGGCGAAGATCTTCACGCGGTGATGAGCCGCGTCGTCTCCCGACAAATCGGCTCGCAGGTGACCCTATGAAATCCATCAGGACACTTTTCTTTGCCGCTGTACTGGGGCTCTGCCTCATTTTCTCGGCTCAACTAGAGTCCCAGGTTCCCTCGGGCCGCGAGGTCGTTAAACCCGAAGTCTACGTTTCGCTCGATCCCGCCGGCCGCGGCAGCTCTTTTCAGATCGCCGTGGTCATGAAAATCCGTACAGGTTTCCACGTCAACGCCCGAGAGAAATCCGAAGAGTATCTCATCGCCACCGATCTCAAGGCCGATCTCCCCGACGGATTTTCAAGCGGCGAAGTCTCCTATCCCAAAGGCAAACTCGAAAAATTCGCTTTCTCCAAAACTCCACTGAATGTCTACCAGGACGCCGTGATTCTCCGCCTGCCGGTGACCGCGCTTGCCACTGCCCGGCTCGGTGAACAGCACATTCCGTTGAAGCTCCGCTACCAGGCTTGCAGCACGGAAATCTGCCTGCCGCCGGTCACCGTTCCTCTCGACGCCACCGTCAACGTCGCGGCATCAGCTTCCGCGTCCAAGCCCGCCCATGCCGCGCTCTTCCCGCCGAACTAACACGCTGGGACTGAAACGTTCGCCCCCGCTCCCGCACTACCCAGGAGGGAGAACACTGACTGATTCGTCTCCGGCACCGGATCCATGCCGGCCGGTGCCTTCCTAATTCTATTTCGCGTACTCCCGGATCGGGTGGAATCGGGCAGGCTGGGCGCTAGTCAGCGGCGCGAAACGCTGCTCGTGGCCAGGCCCCCGCCCTCCTCGGCGCGTTGACTTGTGCTTTAGCGCAACCTAATATGATGTGGCCCCCGCAAAGGCGGCTCCGTTTCCATGATCGGGCGGTGCATTTCACATTATCGAATTGTGGAGAAGCTGGGTGGCGGCGGCATGGGCGTCGTGTACAAGGCGGAAGACACCAAACTGGGCCGCTACGTCGCCTTGAAATTCCTCCCCGACCAGCTTTCGAAGGACCGCCTGGCCATCGAGCGATTCCAGCGCGAAGCGCGTGCCGCTTCCTCCCTAAACCATCCGCATATCTGCACCATCTATGACGTGGACGAATACGACGGGCAGCACTTCATCGTCATGGAGTATCTGGAAGGAGTAACTCTCAAGCATTGCATCGCAGGCAAGCCTTTAGACCTGGAGCGCATACCGGACTATGGGTACCAGATGGCCGATGCACTCGACGCCGCGCATTCGAAAGCCATCATTCATCGCGACATCAAGCCGGCGAACATCTTCATTACCGAGCGCGGCCAAATAAAGCTTCTCGATTTCGGACTCGCGAAGCTCATGCCCGAGCGCAAAGGCACAACCTTGCCGACGCCGGGGACGTCCGGGTTTTCTAGCACAACCCAAGATGCCCATCTGACCAGCACCGGCGCCGCCCTGGGCACCGTCGCTTATATGTCTCCCGAACAAGTTCGCGGCGAAGAACTCGACCCTCGCACGGATCTTTTCTCGCTCGGACTTGTCCTTTACGAAATGTCCACCGGCCACCAGGCCTTCACGGGAACGACCTCGGGTGTGGTCTTCGATGCCATCTTGAACCGCTTGCCTATGCCGGCGGTGCGGCTGAATCCTGCGATTCCCCCGCAGCTGGAACAAATCATCAGCAAAGCCCTCGAAAAAGACCGCAAGCTGCGGTACCGGTCGGCCTCCGATTTGCAAGCGGACTTGCAGCGTTTGAAGCGCGACACGGATTCGGCGCGCGCCATTCCCGCCATGCGCGGACACGCCACCCGCCAGGCCCTCGGGCGGCATTGGCCTCATCTTGTATGGGGCGGAGTCCTCGCTGTGCTGCTGCTGTTCTTCGGGCTGAACACCGGCAATTTGCGCGAGCGGCTACGTGGAAGGAGCGGCGCGGGGCGCATCGAATCGATCGCCGTTCTGCCCTTCATCAACTTGGGCAACGATCCCAAGACGGAATACCTCAGCGATGGAATTTCCGAAAGCCTGATCAACAGCCTGTCACAGCTGCCGAACCTCACGGTGATGTCTCGCAACACAGTTTTTCGCTACAAAACGCAAAACGTTGACCCGCAGCGGATCGGGCGTGAATTGGGTGTCCGGGCCATTCTTACCGGAAGACTTGTCCAGGACGGTGAGCAGCTGCTGATTAGCGTCAATCTGGAGGACGTCGGGAACAGCCGGCAAATCTGGGGCGAGCAGTACAACCGCAAAATATCGAATCTGGTTTCGGTGCAGGAGGAGATCGCTGCGGACATCTTTGGGCAGCTGCGTCCGAAGTTTGCGGGCGAGGAAAAGAAATTGCTTCCGAAACGGCCCACCGAAAATGCCGAAGCTTACCAGCTCTATCTGCAAGGCCTCTTCTATTGGAACAAGTGGACCGGACCGGATTTCAAGAAAGCCGCAGACTACTTTACGCAGGCGGTTTCCAAGGATCCGCGCTATGCCTTGTCCTATGCTGGCCTGGCGGATACCTACAGCCTGCTGGGAGACGCCGGATACCTTTCTCCATCGGAAGCTTGGCCAAAAGCGAAAGCCGCCGCTATGGAAGCATTGGAGCTTGATGAATCGTTAGCGGAAGCGCACACATCCCTGGGTCTTGTAAAAGAACGTTACAACTGGGACTGGCCCGGCGCGGAGAAGGAATTCAAGCAAGCCATCAAACTCAACCCCAATTCAGCCACGGCCCACCACTGGTACGGGGAATACCTGGCCAACATGGGGCGTTTTGAGGACGGCATGCACGAGACAAAGCGGGCTTTGGAACTCGATCCGCTTTCCCTGATCGTTAATACCACGCTGGCTCGCCAGCTCTATTTTGCCCGCAAGAACGATCAAGCCGTCGAGCAACTGCGCAAAGTCTTGGACATCGACCCTAAATTCAATCTCGCGCGTCAGCTGCTCGAGGAAGTCTACGCCCAAACGGGCAAGCGCAAGGAAGCCGTAGCCGAAAGAGAAAAAATCATCTCACTTTCCGGAAGTCCGGAACTGGCGGCGTCCATCGAAGAGGATTTTTCCAAGTTCGGATACCGGGGCGTCCTCGAAAGCTGGCTCGATGGAATGACGGAAATCTCCAAACACGATTATGTCTCTTCTTTTAACATCGCGGCGATCTATTTGCGCATGGGCGAAAAAGATAAAGCGTTCGCCTGGCTGGAAAAAGCATACGAGGAGCACGATAGCGACCTTGTTACCGCCGGAGTGGAGCCGATTTTCGACAGCGCGAGATCGGACCCCCGCTATCGCGACCTCTTAAGGCGCCTGAAGCTCTCCCATTAGAGGTCCCCAGAGCCCTGGGGCGCGAGTCAGGGAGATACAACCAGTTGCCGCAGGATCAGCCTATCGCAAGGGGTAGTCGTGCTCGCCGGGTAAGTGCCCGTCGACGCGCAAGACGCGGAGTCCCGGAGGTACGTTTCGAGCATCGATAAAGGCGATGGCCCCGGGTATGGCGGATACGAGCTCATATTGTACGTCGTTCGAGTAGACGATTTTCGGTGGCGAGGCGGCCTCCGCGCGAAAAATCTTCGCCACCCAATATTGTTTGAACTGCGCTTCCGTCATCTGATATATCACCCGCAAAACGACGTCGCGCTCTCGGGCGACCGGAGCGCGAATCAGCAAGGTCACGGGAAGTTTCGAATTCCAGTATTGCCGCTCGCCAAGCAAGACCTTTCGGACTTCAGCGAGCGTGAGGTCTGAGACGGGAGTGTCGGGGTGGACCACTACGGCGATATCTGCACCACGCGAGGTCTGGGCGAGTGCGGGGTAGGGAGAAGCCACAGAGACCCACATCAGCATCCAGCAGAGAGTCACAACGCGTCTGAAGGTGGCATTCATTTTTTGGGCTCACTCAGAAGGTGAAACAAGTTTGAAAGAACGCGCCATTGACCCGAGGGTCGCCGGGTGTGCGCCGGGAATTCCGGTATTCAGCTTTGAAGCTGGCATAGTTTGTGATGTCGTAGCGCACCCCGGCAATCGAGCCCACCAGGTCCATCGTGTCCGTAAAGAGCCGTTCGCTGGGTGGAACGTGCGTGTATTCGAATCGGTAGTAGGGTTTCACGGTACGCTCGAACCACGGCAAGCGGTAGCCGAGCTGCGCGTAGAAAGCCTGATTGTTGGAACTCTGACCGGTCATAATCAGTTCGTGGTTGACGTTAGCGAATTCCGCGAGGAACTCCGGGTGTTCCTTGGTCCAGACGAGATATGCCGAACCGATCCATTCGCGGAAATTCCTGCCGTCGGCGAGAGTGATCTTGTCCCGATACCCGGACGCGCCGATTTGCAAACCGTATAGTTTTGCGGGCCGCACGAAAAGATTAGCCACCCAGGCCCGGTTGTTATTATTGTCGCCGGCGTCTCCAGGGCGGCTGATGTTTTCGCCCCGGCCATTGCCAACGCCCACGCTGTAGCCGAGCCCAAGGCCCCCCGCGGGGATGTTGCCTTCGGCGAGGAACCCCACGAAGTGTATGGGAATGAACGTACCTCCGAATTTTACCATCTCCGGCCTGGCAATGGTCGTTTGCAGCCAGGCGCCGTGGTGGAAGGCCGTATTCCAATAGCCGATGGGCGTGTGATAACGCCCGAAGGAGATTTTGAAAAAGTCGTTGTAGTCATAGCGAATGATGTTGCGCTCGACTTCCACAGTGTAACCGGTCGGCTGGGCATTGAAGGTAATTTCCCCAAAGTAGCTGACCTTCTGTGACAGCGCCGAAGCGAGATGCAAATCAAGCTGGCCAAGATTAAAACCGCTGGTTGTGCCTTTTTGGTCCGTTGTGGAAAAGTCCGCATCGCCAAAACCACGAACCTGGAGCGAGGGATAGTGCGTTTCGATTTGGCGGACCGCTGCTTGCGCCTCCGCCCCTTCGTGTTGGTGTGCTTGGACGGTAGCCGCGGGGGTCTCCTGCGGCACGGGCTTTGACCCAACGGGGGCGGTGCCGGCATAGAGCACCGGAGTCGGATATGCCGACACTTTCGCCTCCAGTTCAGTAACCCGCTGCTGCAGTTGTTGGACCTGCTGGACGAGGGTTCTGATTTGATCTGCCTGATCCGGTGTCGGCGGACTCTGGCCCCCTGCGGCTACTGCGGTCAGAAGCAGCACAGCGATAATAAACAGTCGTCGATACATAATGGTCTCCCCCGAGTCACGATTTCCGACTCGCTTCCGGAATCAGAAGACTACCGTTCTGGCGGCCGCGAAAGGTCACCCAAATCCAGCTCCGGCAAGAAAAAGAATTTCTGTCGCGGGACCTACGAGAGGACTATATAGCCAACCGGAGAATCGAGCGTATTCTATTCAGAGCAATGGAAATGTCAAAGTATATATCGCCGCGCGAGCGGCTGACCCTCTCTGCCATCCGCGGCGCAACAGTCATCTGACAACATGGAATAGCGCAGCGGGCAGGTTTCCTAGCGTGATTCGACGGCCTGGCGCAATCGCTGGACGACGCGCCGCTGGCCGAGGACAACCATGGTGTCGAAGAGCGGAGGCGCGACGGCCTGGCCGACAATCGCGACGCGCGTCGCATTGATCAGCAACCCGGCTTTGACTCCCGCGGCTTCGGCGACGGCGCGCGAGGCATGATCGCACGCATCGTGGTTCCATTCCTTGAGCGCTGCGAGCGCATCGGCGAGTTTGGCAAGCAACTCCGGAACTTTCGGATCTTTCCAAAATTTTTCTTTGGCCGCGGGATCGCGCAGGAAATCGTCGGTGAAAAAAGCGCGCGACCAAGTGGAAAAATCCGGCAGCAGTCGGATGCGCGGCCGCAGCAGATCCACGGTCCTCGAGAACCATGCGTGATCGCGTCCATCGGGGCCCGGAGCGGCGCCCGCGGCCCACTCCGGTTTCCAGAGCCCGCTGCGCTTTAGCTCGTGTTCAACTTCAGGGAGCAGATCCTCGATCGGCAGTTTTTGAAGATACTGCGTGTTAAACCACTCCAGCTTGGGCCGGTCGAAAACCGCATTCGTGCGGCTGACCCCCTCGAGCGAGAATTTCCCGAGCAAATCTTTTGTCCGCAAAAATTCTTCGTCGCCGCCGGGCGACCACCCGAGCAGCGCAAGGAAATTACGGAAAGCTTCCGGCAAGAATCCTTCCGCGCGGTACATATTAACGTCCGTCGCTCCGTGGCGTTTCGAAAGACGGGACTTGTCCGCTCCCAAAATCAGGGGCACGTGCGCAAACACCGGAGGCTCCGCGCGCAACGCACCATAAAGCAGCACCTGCTTGGGGGTGTTCGAAATATGATCGGCACCACGGATCACGTGAGTGATGCGCATCTCGATGTCGTCCACCACCACGCCCAACTGGTACATGGACTGGCCGAACTCTTCTTCGCCTTTGCCGGAACGCAGTAGCACGAAGTCCTCTATCTCTTCATTCGAAAACTCGCGCTCGCCGAAGACCGCGTCCGCGAATCTCGTTGTTCCCCCGAGCGGCACTTTGAAGCGGACGGCGGGTTTCACGCCCGGGGTGGATGGCTTTCCGTCGCGGCAGGAGCAACGCGTCACGCGCCGCGGGCCGCCGCCCTTGGGCTCTTCGTCCTGTGCCGGTTCGGCATAGTCGCCCCCGGCGTATTTTTCCGCGGGGCAATAGCAGAGAAAGGCGCTGCCGTTTGCCAGGCATTTTCTTGCGGCCTCGCGATAGAGCGGAGTTCTCTGCGACTGATAAAATGGGCCCTCATCCCAATCCACGCCCAGCCATTTCAAACCGTCCAGAATTCCCTGGACGAGTTCGGGTTTGTTGCGCTCGGCGTCGGTATCCTCGACGCGCAGGATCATGACGCCCCCATGTCGCCGGGCAAACAGCCAATTGAACAGCGCGGTTCGCGCGCCACCGACGTGCAAATAGCCGGTCGGCGACGGCGCAAATCGCACCCTGGTGCCGGCTGTTTTGTTCGCCGAATCGTTCATTATCCGGGGGATTTTTCCGTTCGGATGCAATGATGCAGTGTAGCGAAACCGTCTCTAACCGTCCAACGCGCCGCGCAGGCCAAACCAGTGCTAGGGGCTCTCCCTAATTTTGTATTGAAACAGTTACCCCCGGCACTGCTGTCTCTTTGGCAACCAGTACGATGGTACGCTTGCCTGTGTAAAATCATGTAATTCATAATCGCGGATGCTTGATTTGTGTGTTTCGGTCATGTTCCTGCGCCGCGGGAAGAGCGCCTCCGTGCGCTTGGGAGCACCGTCTATACGCATACAAATACAAGAGGTTTTTTGCTTTTGTGCCTCGGCCGTTCGCCGAGTGGGCGGAGAATCGAATTTAGTCTTGGCAAATCAGAGCTTCATTTCGCTGGCGATGCTATTCGCCACCATGCTGGTGGCGGGTTTCTTTGCCTACATTTACAGCATCAAGCGCCAGACCTACCTGCTCGTCTGGACCGCCGGATGGTCCGTGTTCGGGCTTCATTATGTGACTCAGGTGCTCGATCAGGGCACTCCTCCAACCTCCCTGGAGAATGCATTGAATCACTGGCTGTATGCCCTCTCCGGCATACTATTTTTCCTCGGAGCGCAGCTCTATTCGCAGCGGCAAACCTGGAAAGTTCCCGCGGCCATCGTCGCGGTCGGCCTCGGCCTGTGGGCGATGGGGAACGCCAGCGGCGCGTTTTCGATTTCCGTTGTGTTCCCTGCCTCGGCGCTGTATGTCGGTGTCGCCGTTGTGTTCTGGCAAGAGAGCCGCAAACAGGAGACCCTGGCTGACCGGCTGCTGGGTGTGTCCTTCGCCTGTTGGGGCTTGCTGTGGTCATCGCTTCATTTCCTGAAACCAACGCCGGAAATTCACGGCGAGGCGATAGGCGTGGTGGCGGCGTCCCCTTGCGCGTTCGTGGCCATGCTGATGGTGATGGCGCTCTACGAAGAAGAAAAGAGGCGTATTGAGCGAAACATGCTCGCGCTTTCGAATCTGAATCTAGCGACGTCCAGTTTTGTCGGCGGGGAAATCCAGCGGATGCTTTCACAGGCGCTGGACCGCGTACTGGGAGTTGTTAGGCTGCCCGCCGGGGCTTTGTTCTTGCATCACGGCGACACCAAGGGGCCGACTTCGGTCGTGGCCGTGGGACTGAGTGATCAGTTCTGCCGCGCCGCGCAAGACGAAGGTTTGGACGATTACTTGGTGGGATTGGTGGCCCGGCTCGGCGGTTTGTTGGGGTTCCGGGATCTGCGGGATGACTCTCTCTCGGCCCTCGAAAGAGAGCAAGCCATCCGCCGTTTCAGAGAGCTGGCGCTCGCGCAGGGATTGCGCAGCGTTGTAGCCATCAGCTTGCAAGCCAAGGAGCAGGCCTTCGGAGTGTTGCTGCTGGGGACGCCGGACAGCCGCCGGTTCACGCCGGCGGAGCTGCGCTTGCTGCTGGCGCTCGGACATCAGATCGGGATGGCCGTCGAGAACAGCTACTTGATTCAGCAAACCTCGCGGCGCACCGAAGAGCTGCATGTGCTGAACGAAATCGGGCGGGCGCTGAGCTCGACACTGAACCGCGAAGATTTGATGCGCAAGGTGTGGGAGGAATTGCGCCGGCTTTTTGACGTTGAGAATTTCTACATCGCTGAACTGGATCCACTGCGGGACGAAATCCACTTTGCCCTCGAGATGATCGACGGGGCGCGCATGCCCAAGCGCAACCGGCCCGCCGGCAATCACCTTACGGAGTACATCATTCGAACGCGGCAGCCGATTCTCATTCGCGACGACTTTATAGCCGAGACAAAGAAACTGGGAGTCGAACCGCTGCGCAGCAAGGGTTGTTTTTGCGGCGTGCCGCTGGTGGCCTATGACCACGCCATTGGAGCGATGGCCGTCTACTCCGATCATGAGCGCATCTTCGACGAAGGCCACCTGGAGCTCCTTCGCGTGCTGGCCAGCGAAGCCAGCATCGCCATCGAAAACGCGCGGCTCTTCAACGAGGAACGCACCAAGGCGCGGCACCTGTCTCTGTTGAACACCATTTCACGCAACGCCATCGCCACGCTGAATCCGGACGAAATGCTGGCGAAGATCACCGAGCAGCTCGAGGCCGGCCTCACTTACGATCACATCGGGATCGGGATGCTGGATTACGCGACACGTGAAATCGTGGTGCAAGCCGAAGCCGGCCAGCGTCGAGGGGCGTTGGGACAAAGAATCCCCCTTGGTGCGGGGCTGATTGGCCATGTCGCGCGCAACGGGCATTTGGCGGTTTATCGGGCGGCTTCGCCGGCCGACAATGCATTGAAGCCCCTGCTGCCGGATACCGCTGGGGCGATTGCGCTTCCGGTTTTCTACGCCGAACAACTTCACGGAATTCTGTACATCGAATCCTCGACTCCCGCCGATTTCTCCGAGGAAGAAGTTCTTCTGCTTCGCACGCTCGCGGACTTGATTGCCGGTGCGCTGCACAACGCGCTGTCGTTCCAGAAGGCGCAGGAGCAGGCCATCACGGACGGCCTGACCGGAGTCAAGACGCATCGTTTCTTCATGGAAGCCCTCTCCGCCGAATGGAAACGCTCGACGCGCGCGGGACGCGCCTTCGCGCTGGTGCTCATGGACCTCGACCGGTTCAAATTTGTGAACGACTTTTACGGCCACCTCGAAGGCGACCTGGTGCTGCAGCGCGTGGGACACATCCTGGAAACCAACTGCCGCCGCTCCGATGTCGTGGCGCGTTATGGCGGCGACGAGTTCGTGATTCTCATGCCGGAAACCAACATGGAGCATGCGCGGCAACTGGCGACCAAGCTGCGCGGCTGGGTATCGGCAGATCCGCTGCTGCGCGAAAAAAATATCAGCGCGAGCTTTGGTATCGCCTGCTATCCGCTCCACGGCTCTTCCCCGCAAGAGCTGATTCAAGTCGCTGACGCGTCCATGTATCTTTCGAAGCATCAGGGTGGCAACGCGGTCTCGACTGCCGATCATTTTGATCCCAACGAAGCGAAAAAGTGGAAGCGCGACGTGCTGGAAGCCTACCTTGGCGTTACGCTCAAGCGGCTTTTCGCCACTGGCCCCGAAGCGTTCGAAGAAATCTACCAGCGGCTGACGCAATTTACCGAATCGCTGGCGGCGACCGAAGTCACCAACGGCAAACCGGCTGCGGCACCCGCGAACGGCCCGCAAGCATTGCCGCAGGCGGTGCTGGATACGGTAACTTCTCTGGCGTTTGCGATTGACGCCAAAGACCACTACACGCAGGGCCACTCGCAAAAGGTCTCCGCCTACGCCGCGCTTATCGCTGAAGCCATGGAGATGAACGATGCGGAAATCGAGGAGATCCGGCTTGGCGCGGTGCTGCATGACATCGGCAAAGTCGGAATCCCCGAGAACATTTTGAACAAGAGCGGCCCCCTGAATCCGGACGAATGGGAAACCATGAAGTCGCACGTCAGATTTGGCGCAAAGATTTTGGAACCCTTGTCGCCCCTCGCGCGCATTCGGGAAATGGTCCTGCACCATCACGAATTCTATGACGGCTCGGGCTATCCCGACGCGTTGGTGGGCGAGCAAATCCCGCTGGGCGCACGCATTATCGCCATTGCTGACGCCTACGACACCATTACCAGCGACCGGACTTACAAGAAAGCCCGCAATGCCACGGATGCGCTCGCCGAACTCGAACGCTGCGCCAACGCGCAGTTTGATGGCCGGATCGTTGGAATCTTCGTGCGCACGATGCGCACCATGCCCAACCCCATCTTCGAGGTTGCCGCCACCACCGGTCCGCGCACGTCCTGACCCCCGCGAGGGCTGGCCTGCTAACGTATCCGAAAGCCTCTTCGTCAAATGGGACAAGCCGGGAACATCGGGTTCGTTTCACGACCGTGACGTAATTCATGCCGGGAGGCATCCCATGACACTAGGTAGAGCCTCAACCCTGATTGCCGTATTGACATTTGCCGCCATACCGCTCGTCGCGGCCATCCATTCCGAAGCGGCTTTCAACAAGCTACTGTCACTGGCGGGAGAGTGGGAAGGAAAGGACGAACACGGCATGGACGCAAAAACGAACTTCCAGGTTCTAGCTACCAAAACGGCGGTCATGGAAACGCTCTCGCCTTCGGGAATGGATGAGATGGTTACGCTCTACAGCATCGACAACGACGGAATTGCGTTGGTGCATTACTGCCCGACCAACAACCAGCCGCGCATGCGCGTAGTGCCGCAATCCGATGATGTTAAGGAGCTAAGTTTCGATTTCCAGGGCGCCGGAAATCTAAAGTCTCCCTCATCCGGACATCAGCACCATCTGGTTCTTCGCTTCATCGACGGCCAGCATATCGCCGAGGCCTGGACATGGCGGGAAGATGGCAAAGATACGCCAATGACCTTTCAGTTTAAGCGAAAAAAGCAGTAAGCGTTTCTCCGGAGCGTTGGCGGCCCCGGGACTCGCCCATCGCTCGAACGAATCGGATAAGCCCAGATTTTCACTTTGCATCTAAATTCACATCCTTGATGGGGAGATCCCAGTGGCCGACCAGGATCTCAAAGCGCCGCTGCTCTTCCTTCTTGTAGGTTTCCTGATCGGGATAGAGCTGCTTGATGATCGTGGAGCTGTCAAAATTATCATTCGCCACCGCAGCGTTCTTGAACACGATGGTGACGCGGTAGTCCCAGCGTCCATCCTCGGTGGGGTGATACCTGGGCATGGCCATGGTGACTTTCAACATGCGGCCCAGTTCCATTTCCTTTTTCAAGACGGGGTAATGATTCTTCTTGAAGAGCGTCAGAAATTCTTCCGCGTAACCCCATTTCGCCTTGTAGTAATACTCGATGACGTAAGGTTGATCTTTGGCGTCGGCGGCCATGGCGCCCTGCGGGGGTTCGGCGGCGGCATGCCCTGCGAAAAAGAGCAGGATCGAGGCCATCGTGGCGATCAGCAGTGAGCAATAGACACGTATCATTCGAATTCCCATGCGATATCTCCTCCGGAAACTCACACCAACTTACGCGTTAGCCGAAGTAAATCAAGTTCAAAAATGAAGTGAAGCCGAATCACTGGCTCATGTCGTGGAAACCTTTTCGACACCCGCAGACGGCTGAATCCTGCTGCTGCTATTCTCTTAGGCGGGAGGCGACATGCAAACGGCGACTGTAAAGTGGGTCGGCGAACAAAAATTTCTGGCCACAAGCCCGTCCGGACACGCCATAACCCTGGACTCAGATCGCACTACGAACACCGCGCCCGGGCCGATGGAGATGGTGCTCATGGCCCTGGGCGTCTGCACCGCCACCGACGTAGTTATCGTGCTCGAGAAAAAGCGGCAGAAACTCGCGGCTCTCGAAGTGATCTGTTCGGGGGAACGCGCGGAGAATGCACCCACGGTTTGGACCAAGCTGGAAATCCTCTACCGGCTGCACGGGACTCTCGAAGAGAATGCGGTGAAACATGCCATCCAGCTTAGCGAAGACAAATATTGTTCCGTCGCGGCCATGCTCAAAAAGACGGCCAAACTTTCATGGCGCTACGAAATCCTCGCTCCGGCGAAGTAATCCCCGGATCCGGCCGGCGGGCTTGGTAGTGATCTACCTGTATCAATTTACTTTTGCCTGAATCTGCGATTTCAGGCTAGTGAAATCGAGCTGCCTCGCCCGGTTCCCGAGAAGCGCCGGTCTCCGCCTTGTAACCTCGCGGCGCAATCGCATAAAATTCAGATTCTTTTGTCCCGGGGAGAAATTCCGAAGGAGTCTCATGTCCCACCGGATCGCGGCAAAAATTACGGGTGTAGCCGGGTACGTCCCGCCAAAAGTGCTGACCAACGCGGACCTCGAGAAAATCGTCGCGACCAACGACGAATGGATTCGCACGCGCACCGGCATCCGGGAGCGGCACACCGTCGATAATGGTATGGCTTCCTCGCATCTGGCAACGGAAGCCGCGAAGCTCCTGCTGGCGCAGACGAAAACCAATCCGGAGGAAATTGAGCTGATCGTGCTCGCCAGCGTCACGCCGGACATGTTTTTTCCGGCGACGGCGTGCCTGGTACAGCAGCGCATCGGGGCGAAAAAAGCGTGGGGATTTGACTTGTCCGCGGCGTGCTCGGGTTTTGCTTACGCGCTGACCGTGGGCGCGCAATTCGTCGGCGCGGGGACGCACAGGAAAGTGTTGGTGATCGGCAGCGATACGATGACCTCCATTCTGGATTACACCGATCGCGCGACGTGCGTCCTGTTTGGCGATGGCGCAGGTGCGGCGTTGGTCGAACCGGCCGGTTCCCATGAGGGCATCATCGATTTTGAGC
>Ga0307479_10004098_pt1 | contig 13316 bp, 10 predicted proteins | sample atmos_gasesECM4C_FD_203743 | JGI IMG/M metagenome (GOLD analysis project Ga0307479, IMG submission 203743) | Hardwood forest soil microbial communities from Morgan-Monroe State Forest, Indiana, United States - atmos_gasesECM4C_515 | ecosystem: Environmental > Terrestrial > Soil > Temperate...
ACGCCAATTCGCAGACGCTGGTTGCCGACAGAGAACTCAGCGGCTTCACTCTGTTGCCCGGAGTCTTGCCGACCGACATGGATGATACGGCTATTCTTCGCGTGCGCATGCAGCGCGGAGCCCTTGGCGCGCTCGGCTTGCCTGTAAACGAGGACCTTGCCAGCGAATGGATTCAAGTGGATTTGCTGGTTGGTGATGATGGGTCGCCGCAAGCTGTCCGTCTGCTTCAGGAGTGAACGAAGAGATTCGGAATGATCGGGAGAGAAGAGGAGAAGAAAATATGAATCGCAGATTGATGGGAAGCCTGATTCTTGGCTCCACATTTGTGTTTGCCGCGGTGATCGCCAGAGCGCAGCAGGCGCCGCCCTCTCCGTCACCCCGGGCGATCCATCCCGGCGGAGCGGAAGGCGACGCAATGCCTTTTGCGTTTGGCGAACGCATGGAGCTGCTCGGTTTCGGAGGGATACACGGCGGAAAAGTGGTAGCCGGCGCTCCGCTCAGCGCCGTGGCTGTCACCGAAACTACGCAAACGCTCGCGGATGGCAATCACATCGCTCGGAAGATGGTGACCAATCTTTATCGTGACAGCCAGGGCCGCGTCCGCAGAGAAGTGACGCTTTCCGGTTCGGATCCCCTCGGGGCCTCCGGGAAGGCGAAGTCATTTGCAGTGATCAGTGATCCCGTCGCGGGCACAACTTTCATGCTGCGTCATGACCTGAAGACGGCGGAGCAGGTGACAAAACCGTTCGGTCGCATGGGCGGGATGAACCGCGGAATGGGGGGCGCAGGGAAAGAGGGAATGATGGCGCGGCAGCAGCAGGAGATCGCCAGCGGCCTCTTGAAAAAAGAAGATCTCGGCACACAGACCATTGGCGGAGTCGCGGCACGGGGAACGCGGTTGACCAAGACCATTCCCGCCGGGCAAATTGGAAATGAAAAGCCAATCACTATTGTTCGCGAGTTTTGGTACTCCAACGAACTGCAAACCGTTGTCATGAGCAAGCACAGTGATCCGTGGTCCGGCGAGACCAGCTACACCCTGAATAATATCCAGCGCACTGAACCTGATGCGGCGCTGTTCACCGTGCCTGCTGACTATACCGTGACGCAAGGCCACAGCCACGTGCCAGGGAGGATGCGCCAGAATCGCGCAGTGGCTCCCGCGAGCAACTGACTTTTCGCGGTCTGGGGAGTTTCGCGCAATGTCACCGACGATCATTTCCAGCAACGCGCGAACCTCCGGCTTGATTGCAGCGATTTTCGCGGTTTTTCTGTAGCGACGAGCTTCTCTCCTGAAGACGGCACGCCCTTTTCGCAGCAACCCCCATCGTTGCGGAAAGGGCGCCGCCGTTTTTAGGTAACGAGGGAAGGAGTTAGCGTTGCATCCCGAAAGGACTTTGAACCAATTGCGCCCCGCAAGCTCTTGTAGGGGCGCGCTTGATCCTGAGCGTTAGCGGAGGAATGCTGCCCCCTCATGCGAATTATCTCTGAGGGGTGACACTTGGCCGAAGCACTTGCATCTCCAAAGTGCGCGGTCAGAAATGGACCACGAAACCGACGGAAAGGCGCGTGGAGTTGACTGTCACGCCGCTGTTGCGCATGCCCACGTAGTCGACCTGGGGGCGCAGTGCCAGGTGCGGCAGCAAGCCCAAATCGACCCCGCCACCGAAGCTAAAGGCAAACTGGTTGGTGGAGAGGCCCCCGCCGGTGAGGCGCGAGCCGCCTACCAAGCCCTGCACGAAAGGGCTGATCTTGGTTGGGTTGCGGAGAGTGAGGCGAGGCCCGAATAAATAGGTGTACGTGTTCAGAGAGCTTCCACCGGGAGAAGCATGATAACCGCCGAAATCGCCGACAATGCCCAGCCAGCGGTTAGGATTGTAGGCGATGGAGCCGCTAACCCCATTTTGACTTATGCCGCCGGAGTTACCCAGGCGAAAATAGGAATAGCTAACGGACGCGTCGACGGACTGTGCGCGCGAGGGAATGGCTAGGAGAAACAGCCCTAGAGCCACCAAGGTCAGCCTTTTCATTGGTTTCCTGCCTTTCGAGATCCATCCAAGAGTTGACAATAAGGAGCCGCAAGCGAGGCACCGGACTGGAGGGAGGCCGAATCGCATAGGCTCACTCTATTTTCCAATGGGCGTGCCGAGATGGGGCCACAAACGGTAAGGGGCGTGTCCATGCCCGCAATAGCCAGCAGAAAACCGCAGAGAGCTTGGATTCAAGCAATTGGACCTCGCGCAGTTGCACGAAGGGGAAGCGAGTATGCTAGTGTGAAACCCCCAAGTTTTGGTGCGAGGAACCGATGGCCAGGCCAAAGGTGTTTGCGACTCATCGCCTGTTCGAGCCCGCGAGAGAAATCCTGAGAGAAAGCTGCGAGGTGGAGTATTGGGACAAGACAGAGCGCCCGACACGCGGAGAGTTGCTGCCACCGCTTAAGGACAAGGACGGCTTGATTTGCCTGCTGACGGAAAAGGTGAACGAAGAATTGCTGAGCGCAGCGCCGAAGCTGCGCATTGCGGCAAACGTGGCGGTGGGGTTCGACAATATTGATGTGGCGGCGTGCACCAAGCGCGGGGTGGCAGCAACGAACACTCCGGGGGTGCTGGACGAGACCACCGCGGATTTCGCGTGGACGCTCCTGCTGGCGGTGGCCAGGCGCTTGGGAGAGGGAGAGGCACTGGCGCGCTCGGGAAACTGGAAAGGCTGGGATCTGGATCAGCTGGTGGGAACGGACATCTGGGGCAAGACACTAGGGCTAGTGGGATTCGGAAGGATTGGAAAGGCGATGGCACGGCGAGCCAGAGGCTTCCAAATGAACGTGATTTACACTGACGCAGTGCGCGCAACCAGGGAAGAGGAAAAGGAGCTGCACGCGGAATTCAGGGATATGGATGGGTTGCTCGCGGAGTCTGACTTCGTCAGCGTCCACGTGCCGCTGCTGCCGGAGACGCGCGGACTGTTTGATGCGCAAAAATTCAGCCTTATGAAACCAACGGCATTCCTTATCAATACCTCGCGGGGGCCGGTGGTGGACGAAGCCGCGTTGGCAGCGGCGCTGGAAGGCAGAAAAATCGGCGGCGCAGCGCTGGACGTGTACGAGAAGGAGCCGTCGATTCATCCCGGACTGAAACGCGGAAATGTGGTGCTAGCGCCTCACATTGCGTCTGCATCACTCGAGACGCGAACGAAAATGGCGTGCATGGCCGCAGAAAACGTGGTGGCAATTTTCAAGGGCCGGCGCCCCGCCAACCTGCTGAACCCCGAAGTCCTGAAAAGGTGACAAGCTTGCGCGGCAGGCACCTATGGCGCATCTGAAACAACTCGCCTTGCAGATTTTCCGCGACACGTTAGCTGGGATCGATATTCCCGCGAAAATGCAACAAAAATTGCTGCGGGAAGGCTCCCGGTTTTCCTGCGGTGGCAAAACGTTCGACGTGGTTGATTTCGAAAAGCTACGCGTCGTGGCGCTGGGTAAAGCGACGCATAGCATGGTCGACGGATTGATGCACGCGCTGGCGCCTTTCGTGCGATTTGAAGGCATCGTGGCCGCGCCTTCACTTCCGCGGAAGGCGGCGCCGGGCCTGAAATATTTTGCCGCGGGCCATCCTGTTCCGAACGCCGAGAGCTGGAAATCCGCGGAAGCCATTCTGGCGCTGCTGAAAAAGTGCGACGAAAAGACGCTGGTATTTTTTTTGCTTTCGGGCGGCGGGTCCGCGCTGGTGGAGCTCCCGCTCGATGCACGACAAACTTTGCAAGACATACAGCAAACCCACCGCGCGCTGGTGAACTGCGGAGCGAGCATCGATGAAGTCAACACGGTGAGGAAGCACCTGTCGGCCGTCAAAGGCGGAAGGCTCGCGGCTGCCGCGGCTGACGCTACGATAATCACTTTGGCGCTAACCGACGTGCCTGCAGGAAAGGAGTCGGCCCTGGCCTCAGGACCGACATTGCCCGATCCGACAACGACCGCGGACACGAAACGCATCATCGAAGCGTATTCCCTGCGGGAAAAATTTTCTCCGGCCGTGCAGCGTTGGCTCGACGAGGGTAAGATGCCCGAGACGCCCAAGCCGGGCGATGCAGCGTTCCACAAAGCGCACTTTGTCCTCCTCTTGGGAGTCGATGATTTGTTTCATCGGGCGCACAGCGCGGCGGAGGTCTTGGGATTCGTAACCTGTTGCGACAACTCGACAGATGATTGGCCGGTAGAGAAAGCCGCAGAAACCTTGCTGGGACAACTGGAAGAACTGTGTTCCATTCACAAGGGCCAGCGCGTGGCGTTGATTGCGGATGGAGAAGTGAGCTCGCCTGTGATGGGCAAGGGAGTCGGCGGCCGGAATTCGGCATTTGTTCTTGCTTGCGTGGAAAGAATCGCGGGAAAGAAAATAGCGGTCCTGAGCGCGGGGACCGACGGGATCGATGGCAACAGTCCCGCTGCCGGTGCGGGGGCGGATGGCGAGACGCTGGGGCGAGCACGCGCGGCCGGGCTCGATCCGGGGGACTTTTACCGGCGAAGCGATGCGTTCTCCTTTTTTTCGCGGCTTGATGACGCCATCGTGACCGGGCCGACGGGCAATAATTTGCGAGATTTGCGGGTCCTGCTCGCTGAGCCTTAGGGACAACCTGGCGAAGGGAATGCTTGGAGTCTTGTAGACGTGGGCCCAGGGGAAGAATTCCCTTTGCATGTCGGGGAGGGCGGCTCTAAGATGCAGGCAATTCCTCAATGCGGAGTCGGCTGCGCCCTGCCTCAAGGGGCTGCAGGAGGTGTTCTATGCGATGTATCGCGCGGCTGACCTGGGTTGTCATTCTGCTTGGAGTGTCGACCCATGCGACAGCAGCGCAACAAATCGGAAAATACGTGCCCATTCAGGCAGGTTCGGACGTGGACCACGCGCTGACGGAGATCAATGCGGCGAGTGATCCGGCGCAGAAGCTGGCGCTGATTCAGAAATTCGCCGAAGGACCGGGAAAAGATGGCGACTACCCGCTAGTAGCGGACGGCCTGTTTGTGGACTACTACTTGGCGCAGAAGAATTATGACAAGGCTTTTGAATACGGCGACAAGCTCTTTGCTCTCGATCGGGACAATTTTCCTAATGCTGTAAACATGGTGCGCGCAGCGTCAGAAAAGGGTGACGTGGACCGGCTCAGTTCCTATGGTGAAAAGGCCGGTGCAATCGTCCAACGATTCAAGGGGGCGGCGGCGCCGGCCGGCATGTCGGACGCGGTTTGGCAAAATCAGAAGACGGCCACGCTGGATGCGAATAAGGACAGCTACACTTACGTTCAGCAGTTGGTTTTCAGCGGCGTGTACCAAGTGAAAGACGCGGGAAAGCGGGCCGCGCTGTTGGTGAAGTTTGCGCAAGCTTTTCCGGATTCGGTGTACGCCAGTCAGGCGCTCGGTGTCGCAGCGACTGCCTATCAGGAAGCGCAGAACACACCGAAGATGCTGGAAATAGCGAATGGCGTTCTGGCCAAGGATCCAAATGACGTAGGCATGCTACTTCTGCTCTCCGATTATTACGGGGAGAATGGGGAGCAACTCGACAAGGCCGAAGCTTACGCGAAGAAAGCGATCACCGCGCTGGAAACCGCCGCGAAGCCGGAAGGGGCCACCGACGATCAATGGGCGCAGCAAAAAGCGCTGCAAAAAGGGCTGGCACTAAGTTCCCTGGGGCAGGTGAACATTGAGAAAAAGGACAACGCGCGGGCGGTGGAGAATCTGCGCGCGGCAGCTCCGCTGGTGAAGACTAACGACATCAGTTACGCCCACAACCAGTATCGCCTGGGGTTTGCCTTGCTGAATTTGAAGCGGAACGCGGAGGCCAAGGAGGCGTTCACTCAAGCCGCTTCCGTGAACAGTCCATACAAGGACAAGGCGCTGGAAAAGATCAAGACCTTGGCGGCGCCGGCAAAGCGGAAAGCGTCGTAGCTTACTTGCTGAATCGAAGAATGCCTGGCCCGCATCTAACAACGTGATCATTGCGAGGAACAGAATTCGGCGACGAGGAAAATTCCATGACAGAAATTGCTACGTTCGGAGCGGGATGCTTTTGGGGAGTCGAGGCGGCCTTCCAGGGCGTGCCGGGAGTATTGGAAACGGCCGTCGGGTATAGCGGCGGGCACACGGAGAATCCCACGTACCGGGATGTGTGCACGGATGAGACCGGTCACGCCGAAGTGGTACAGGTGACGTTTGATCCGAACAAAGTGAGCTTCGAGCAGTTGCTCAATGTGTTTTGGCAAGAGCACGATCCCACGCAGGTGAACCGCCAGGGCCCGGACTTCGGGACGCAATACCGCAGTGTAATTTTCTTTCATTCGCCGGAGCAGGAGGCCACGGCGAAGAAGTCGCGGGGCGCGCTGGAGGCCAGCGGCAAGTTTCGGCGGCCGATTGCCACGGAGATTACGCCCGCTGGCACGTTTTACCGCGCGGAGGAATATCACCAGAAATACTTGCAGAAGCGCGGCGCCGCCTCCTGCCATTTCTGAGGCAGCCTCCAACAAACAAGACGCTTGGGCCGTTTCCGCTCCGCGCCTCCCAGCCGCTGTGTTCAGGCTAGCCAACCGGCTCAGGGGCCCGGCGTATCAAACCTTGCAGTACAATAGATGGGGAGGGCGGTGAGGAGCGTTCGCCATGCAGAGCCTGCCGGCTGAGAGAATGGAAGCTCATCAAATAGATCGAAGATGTCAAGCGGGTTTGGTTGTTGCCTTGGCTTTCTTTGCCCTGCCGGTGGTGGCGCAGGAACGAGGCCCAATGCCAACGCCGTCCGCCGGCGCCGTAGTTTCATCCGCGCCGCAGCCGCAATCTGCCGGCGGTCCACGCGAGCGCAGCTCTCACATCACCAATGAGCCGCCCTCCATGCCCGTCGATGAGATCATCCAAAAATTTACCGAGCGAGAAGAACAGTTCCGGAAAGAGCGTGACAACTTCACGTATACACAGGACGTTCTTTTTCAGACCCTGGACGAGGACGGCCAAGTGGACGGGCAATTCCGGGAAGTCCGCGATATCCTGTTCACGCCGGACGGCAAGCGCTTCGACCGCGTCACATTTGCTCCGGTCACAACCATCCAGCGTTTGATCATGACGCAGGAAGATTTCGACGATATAGAAAAAGTCTGGCCCTTTGTCATGACCACGACAGAATTGCCCAAGTATGACGTGAAATATGTGGGCCGCGAGCGCGTCGATGAGCTGGGTACGTACGTTTTCGATATAGAGCCGAAGAGGTTGGAAAAGGGGCAGCGGTACTTTCGCGGGCGCGTCTGGGTGGACGACAAGGATTTGCAGATTGTGAAAACCGCCGGGACTTCAACGGGTCTGATGAGAAAGAAAGATAACTACGCCTTTCCGCATTTTGAGAACTATCGCGAGAATATTGAGGGCCACTTTTGGTTCCCGACCTACACGCGCGCTGACGACGTGCTGCATTTCAAATTGGGCGACGACGTACACGTGCGCATTGCCGTGCATTACTCGAACTACAAGCGCTTTAGCAGCACGATCAAGATCGGGACCGCGACGCAGGTCGAGCCTCCCAAGCCGTAAGCTGCAAAGGGGAAAGCTGCGCTCCCGGGATGTCACCGGGGAGAAGCTTGCGTCCTGTCAGCCCGTTGACTCGTGCTGTTGCGACCCCTTTAGTGCCACTCCAGCTCTTTCGGCCAGCGACAGATGGAAAAGCAGGTAGACTTTGGTAGGAATCGCGAATCGTGCGTTGCGCCTGCGCAAGCGCTACAGATACAATCGAACCGGGATTTCACAGCGAATCAATCGTTCGGAGCTGTCGAGCAAGAGAATCGCGCCACAGTGCATAACCGGCGCTCACTAAGGTGAAGCGATTTGTGCGGCATCGTAGGATACACGCATAAGAATTGGGCGCCTCCTCCCGAGCGCATTCGGCAAGCCACCGAAACGCTTATTCATCGTGGCCCCGATCAACAGGGCGTTTTCCAATCATATCTATTCTCAGTAGGCGCGGCGCGCCTGAAGATCATCGATTTGAAGGGCGGGGATCAGCCGATTTTTTCTCAGGACGGCGATGTTGGGATCGCCTTCAACGGCGAAATCTACAATCATCTGGAAATCCGTGAAGAGCTCGAAAACATGGGACACCGCTTTCAGTCGCACTCCGACACTGAGACGGTCCTTCATGCGTTCTTGCAGTGGGACAAAGAGTGCTTCGCCAGGCTGCGCGGCATGTTCGCACTGGCTTTATGGCAAAAATCCGCGCGCCGCCTGGTCCTCGCGCGCGACCGCTTAGGCATAAAACCGCTCTATATTATGCGCCAGGGCGAGGACCTTTTCTTCGCCTCTGAGTTAAAAGCCATTTTCGTCCATCCGGAAATCGACCGCCGTTTGAGCCTCCCCGGCCTCGATTGCTTCCTCTCGCTGAATTACATACCTTGTCCCGGGACACTGGTCGATGGGATCGAAAAGCTGGCGCCCGGTTACTGGATGGAATGGTGCGACGGAGAAATCGCGTCCGAAGCTTATTGGACGCTGCCCTTCACTCACGCGAAGAATTACACGCTCGAATCCGCAAAAGAAGAACTCGACGCTCTCCTGCAGGACTCCGTTCGCGAGCATTTGATTTCGGATGTGCCCCTTGGCGTCTGGCTCAGCGGCGGAATTGATTCGACAACCATCCTTCACTACGCATCAAGAGCTTCGAGTACTCGCCTAAAAACGTTTTCCATCTCATTTCGGGGCCGCACTTTTGATGAAACGGAATACGTCCATCGCGCGGTAAAGCAATACGAAACCGATCACACGGAACTGGATTTGACTCCCGCAGAGGATCTTACGGGAGCCATTGAGGAGTTTGCCTGCTACTCCGACGAGCCCAGTGCGGATGCCGGCGCATTGCCGGTATGGTTTCTGTCGAAGCTGTGCAAGACGAAGACCACTGTGGCGTTAAGCGGCGAAGGGGCGGATGAACTCTTCGGGGGTTATTTGACGTATCGTGCAAACCGCCTTGCGCGGAAAGCGCGCCTCTTTCCCCGTCCGGTGCTGGCAGCAGCTCTGCGTGCCCTCCGCTATTGGCCCGTTTCGGACGACAAAATCAGTCTTGAATACAAACTGAAACGCTTCCTGGAAGGCGCGCTGATGCCGCCGGGGCGCGCGCATGTCCACTGGAATGGCACTTTTTCCGACCAGGAGAAAGAGGCTCTCGTCATCCCTTCGCTGCCCGCTTCATTGAACCGCATTCTCGGTGAATTGGAATACTTGCCCAGCACCTCCGATGATCTTGCCCCTTACTTATGGCTAGACCAGAAATACTATCTTGCGGACGACATTCTGGTGAAGAGCGATCGCATGAGCATGGCGCACTCCGTCGAAGTGCGGCCGCCATATCTGGATCATCGCATCGTGGAATTTGCCGCCAAGCTCCCGGCGTCGCTGAAGATTCGCGGCGCGCAGCAAAAGGTAATTTTGAAAGAATTGATGAAAGACAAGCTCCCGCCCGCGATTCTGGCAAGGCCCAAGATGGGTTTTGACATTCCAGCGCATGAGTGGCTGCGAGGCCCGCTGCTCCCGCTCCTGACGGACGCTTTGCGCTACGGCTCGGGCGAGTGTGGCGAAGTATTCCGCGCGGATGTCCTGGACAAGTTCCTGCGTCTTCATTTGGAGCGCAAAGCAAATATTGGCTATCACCTTTGGGGCTTGCTGATCCTCTTTCTATGGATGAAAAAATGGCGAATTCAAGCGGCGTCTTCGGAGACGCCGAAGGTTTTATTACAAGCCAGCGCTGGCGCCTCTATCTAGTCGTTCTACTGCTTGCCGCACTCATCTACCTGGGTTGCATGGTTTCCCCGCCTTCGTTGATGGACGATGTGGATGCCGTGCAAGCGCAGATCGCGCGGAACATGCTGACCTCCGGCGACTGGGTCACCGCGCGGCTAGACGGCGTCGCTTACCTCGAAAAAGCCCCTCTCGTTTACTGGATCATCGCGATTTCCTACAAGATTTTCGGCGTCCACGACTGGGCCGCGCGTATTCCTATTGCGCTTTCCGTGCTTGCTCTTTCTTGGCTCACAGCAGCGTTTGCAACCTGGGCATTTGGCCGGCGAGTAGGACTTTATGCAGGCCTCTGTATGGCCACGTGCGTCGGACTGTTTTTATTTACACGAATCTTAATTCCGGACGTGATGCTGACGTTCACCATCGCGCTGGCTTTATGGGCTTTTTTGCGCACGCTCGATGAGGAGGAAGCACATCCTGGGTTTTGGGCCTTTGTTTTGGCGGCCAGCTTGGGCGCGGGACTCTTGCTGAAGAGCCTCGTGGCCTTGGTCTTTCCAATTGCTTCGGCGCTGATCTATCTCTTGTTGACCAAGCAGCTTTTCGTGGCCCGCACCTGGAGACGTCTTCGGCCCTTCAGCGGAGCATTAATCGCCTTGCTCATCGCCGCCCCATGGCACATCCTTGCGACACTTCGCAACCCGCCCTATTTCAACTTTTCGTTGCACAGCGGCCCAGGCGAATACCACGGCTTTCTCTGGTTTTATTTCATCAACGAACAGCTCCTGCGATTCCTCAACCTTCGTTATCCGCGCGATTATGATACGGTGCCACGGCCGTGGTTCTGGTTCTTGCACTTGCTGTGGCTCTTTCCGTGGAGCGTGTATTTCCCGGCAGTCTTCAAGCTTTCGTTCAAGCCCGCGGATCGCGCCGGACAGACCCGGTTGCTTGCGTTGGTTTGGATTGGCTTCATTCTCATCTTTTTCACGTTCTCGACGACGCAGGAGTATTACTCCATGCCGAGCTATCCTGCGCTGGCCTTGCTGCTCGGCTCGGCGATGGCGGCGGGCGGGGATTGGATCCGCCGAGGAAACCGTGTGCTCTGCCTGGTGGTTGCTTGTGCCGCCATCGTCTGCTTTGGCATTTTCCTGCACGTGCGCAGCTTGCCGACCCCCGGTGATATCTCCAATGCCCTGGTCCCCCATCCGGGCCAGTACAAGCTCTCTCTCGGACACATGCAAGACCTCACTTTGGATTCCTTTGCGTATCTTCGCCTGCCTTTAGTTGTTGCCGCGGTGGCGCTTCTGGTAGGCGCCCTCGGCAATCTGCGCTGGACCGGTCAGCGTGCGTTCCTGGCCAGCGCGCTGATGATGGTGGGCTTTTTCCACGCCGCTCGCCTAGCCATGGTCGTCTTTGACCCATATCTATCCTCACGTCCTATTGCCGAAGCCATTCGGAAATCCCTGCCTGGCGGGTTGATTACCGAGGGTCACTACTATCCATTCTCGTCAGTGTTTTTCTACTTGGGCAAAGATGGACTGCTCTTGAACGGTGCGCGTTTCAACCTCGAATACGGCGCCTCAGCTCCCAAGGCTCCAGCCGTGTTTATCAAGGATGCGGACCTGCTGGAGCTTTGGGATGGGCCACAACGTTGGTACCTAGTGGCGACCGCTGCTTCGCTTCCCCGCCTCCAGCAGGTGCTGTCCTTAGGGCAACCAAACATTGTCCTGGTCAACGGCGGAAAAATGGTTTTAACCAATCAGTCTAATGGTCCACCGGACCGCACGACGGTTCAAAGGTAAGAAAACCGCTTGCATTTCCGGCCGTGTACAAGGAAAGATAAGAGATGTCGCTTAAAATAAGCAATCAAGCTTAAGACGGCCGTTTTGTGTAGAGGCCGAATGACCCAGTGTGAACGGGCACGGCAGTATTGGTTCAAACTTACCAGCATCCATTCAAGGAGGATTCATGAAGATTGCCGTGCTCGGGGGAGACGGTTATTGCGGGTGGGCCACGGCGCTGTACTTGTCGCAGAAAGGCCACGCCGTTGCTATCGTTGACAATTACGTCCGGCGGCTGTGGGATCACGAATTGGGCGCCCAGACTCTCACTCCCATTCGCTCACTGTCGGACCGATTGCGCATTTGGCAAAACCTGACGGGCAAGACCGTCGAAACCATCGTCGGCGATGTAACTGACTACGATTTTCTCTCTTCCGCCCTTAAATCCTTCGAGCCTGATGCCATCGTGCATTTTGCGGAACAGCGTTCCGCTCCGTATTCGATGATTGACCGCAAGCATGCCGTCTTCACGCAGGTCAACAATGTTGTGGGCACCCTCAACGTGCTCTTTGCCATTCGTGAATTCCTCCCTGATTGCCACTTGGTCAAGCTCGGCACGATGGGTGAATACGGCACGCCCAACATCGACATCGAAGAGGGCTATATTACGATCGAACACAACGGCCGTCGCGACACGGTTCCTTTTCCCAAGCAGCCTGGATCTTTTTATCACCTCTCGAAAGTGCACGACAGCCACAACATCATGTTCGCGTGCAAGATTTGGGGCCTTCGCGCGACTGACCTCAACCAGGGCGTGGTCTACGGAACCATGACGAACGAAACGGCCCTGGATGAAGCCCTCATCAACCGCTTTGATTACGACGACGTCTTCGGCACCGTGCTCAATCGCTTCTGCGTGCAGGCCGCCATCGGCCAGCCGCTGACGGTTTACGGTAAAGGCGGCCAAACGCGCGGTTTCCTGGACATTCGTGATACCGTGCGCTGCATCGAGATTGCCTGCCACAATCCCGCGGCGCGAGGTGAATGCCGCGTGTACAACCAGTTCACCGAGCAATTTTCGATTATGGACCTGGCCCGCCTGGTCGAAGTTGCCGCTAAGAAAATGGGGGTAACTGTGGAGGTCGACCACCTACCCGACCCGCGCGTGGAAGCCGAGCAGCATTACTACAACGCGAAGCACTCCAAGCTCATCGATCTCGGCCTGCAGCCTCACTACTTGTCGGATTCGCTCCTCGATTCGCTGATGAACATCGCCATGAAATATCGCGATCGTATTGATGCCTCGTTGATTCTTCCGCAGGTAAACTGGCGCGAACCCAAGAACGAGCGGCGCTTGCAAATGAGGATGCCCGCGAAGGCCTCGGCCACTGAGCCGCGCGCGGAGGCCAAGAAGGCCTGATTCAAGCAACTCTTACCGCGAAGCGTGCGGCGCCGGACTTTGCGTGACGGGCGCCAGCATGCCGTCGTTAATCCGGTAATCCACATTGCGCCAGCGAATCCGCCGGCGTCCAAAAGTCAGTAACCAGATGACAAACGCAGTGGCATCCCAAAACACAACTAGCGGAGCCTTCTTCCATAGGGCGCGCTCTTTCAAGCCCCATGCGCCAACCAGCCAGGTGATCGCCAACCGAAACAAAACATATGCGGCAAGGTAAGCGATGCCAATTCCATCGCTGGGATGCACAAAGAGAACCGCCAGGCACCAGGGTAATCCCTGGGTAAAGGCCAGCCCCACATGACCCCAGGGACGCATGTGACGCATCACCGTC
>Ga0307479_10004099_pt1 | contig 13314 bp, 10 predicted proteins | sample atmos_gasesECM4C_FD_203743 | JGI IMG/M metagenome (GOLD analysis project Ga0307479, IMG submission 203743) | Hardwood forest soil microbial communities from Morgan-Monroe State Forest, Indiana, United States - atmos_gasesECM4C_515 | ecosystem: Environmental > Terrestrial > Soil > Temperate...
TTAAGAGGAGTAGCGAGGCCGAGCGCGATTTCCTTTACTTCGCCGTGGACTAATTTGTGCGCGGCGGCTGGGATGTCCCAGGGCAAGCCGATCTCTTTTGCGAGTATGTTAGCGGTGCCGCCCGGCAACAGAGCCAGGGGAACGCGATGGCCGTTTTGCTGAATGGCAAGGCCGTTCACGATTTCATTTAGGGTGCCGTCGCCGCCGCAGGCGATCACCAACTGGCGTCCTTCGGAGCCGGCTCGTTGAGCCATGGCCGTGGCTTCGCCGGGCGCTCGCGTTTCCTGAAGATCGGCCTCTATGCCGCCGAGGGACAGAATGCGGCGGGCTTCGTCCAGCACGCGGCGCCGGCCGCTGCCGCCGTTGCCGGCGTTCGGGTTGTGAATCAGCAACGCGTTCTGAAGGTTTGGGTGCATCGTCCCTTTCCGGGGCGCCCTCTAGACGCGCCGAGAAACCTCCATTCTATATAATATGATGCCGTTTCCGATGAACGTTCTTCCGAGGGTTCCATGGCCAAGGCTGTAGCCGCCAAACACGAGATCGAAGAGCTGCGCGACAAGCTGCGCCATCACGAATATTTGTACTACGTTTTGGACCAGCCGGAGATTTCGGATGCCGCGTACGACCGGTTGATGAAGCGGCTGGAGGAATTGGAAGCGGCCCACCCGCAACTGATTACGCCGGATTCTCCTACTGTGCGCGTTGGCGGCACGCCGCGCGAGGGATTCCAGACCGTGCAGCACGCGCGGCCGATGCTGAGCCTGGACAATGCCTTTTCTTACGATGGGTTGCGGGATTTTGACCGCCGTGTGCGACAGGGCAGCGGGCGAGAAAAAATCGAGTACATCGCGGAGCATAAGTTCGATGGGCTGAGCATCTCGCTGCAGTACGTGGACGGCGGTCTGGCACGCGGCGTAACGCGGGGCGACGGGCGAACCGGCGAGGACGTCACGCCGAATGTGAAGACGATTCGCTCGATTCCGTTGCGCGTGGAGCAGACTGCGCTGAAGAAATTGAAGCTGCCGCCGACGTTTGAGGTGCGCGGCGAAGTCTTGATGACGCGCAAGGCGTTTGAAGCCATGAACCGGCAGCAGGAGGAGAGCGGCGGAAAGATTTTTGTGAATCCGCGAAATGCCGCGGCGGGTTCGGTGCGCGTGCTCGATCCTTCGATTACTGCGCGGCGGCGGCTGGAATTTTTTGCGTATTACCTGCTGGTGGATGGCGAGGTTCCTTTCGCGAAGCATTCAGAGTCCCTGGAAGCACTGAAGCAATTGCACTTCCGAGCTTCAGAGGATTGGAAGCTTTGCGATGGCATCGACGAAGTTTTCGCGTATTGCGATGCGTGGGAGCCAAAGCGGGAGAAACTGCCATACGAGATCGACGGCGTGGTGATTAAGGTGAATTCCCTGGGAATTCAGCGGGAATTGGGCTTCACCGCGAAGGCCCCGCGTTGGGCGATTGCGTACAAGTATCCGGCGCGCCAAGAAACGACGGTGGTGAACGACATTCGCGTGCAGGTGGGCCGCACCGGCACACTGACCCCAGTCGCAGTGCTCGAGCCGGTGCAGGTAGGAGGCGTCACTGTCAGCCGTTCCACGCTGCACAACATGGATGAGATTGAACGGCTGGGTTTGCTAATCGGCGATACGGTCCTGATCGAGCGCGCGGGGGAAGTGATTCCGCACGTGCTGAAAGTGACGAAGGAAGGCGCGAATCGGAAGCCCTTTCGAATGCCGAAGAATTGCCCGGAATGCGGCAGCGCCATCCACCGCGCCGAAGGTGAAGTCGCCTATCGCTGCGTGAACGCGGCCTGCCCCGCCAAGCGTAAGGAGTCGCTCCTGCATTTCGCCAGCCGTCACGCGATGGACATCAACGGCCTGGGCGACAAGATCGTGGACCAATTGGTGGACAGAGGAATGGTAAAAGATGTCGCGGACCTCTACACGCTGAAGCTCGACGATGTTGCCGAACTCGAGCGCATGGGCGAAAAGTCCGCGCAGAATTTGCTGGAACAGATCGCCGCCAGCAAGAAGCTTTCGCTCGCGCGGCTCATCTACGCGCTAGGCATTCGCATGGTCGGCGAACGCACCGGGCAGCTCCTGGCGGAACATTTTTCTTCTCTGGATGAGTTGGCGGAAGCGAAAGAAGAGCGGCTCTTCGAAGTGACTGAAGTAGGTCCCAAAGTAGCCGCCGCCATCGCGGAATTTTTCTCCGAATCCGCAAACCGGAAAATCATCAAGAAGCTGGACAAAGCAGGCGTCCGCCCCACCGCCGAAAAGCGTGTAATGAAGAGTCACAAATTTGCAGGCAAGAGCTTCGTGTTCACCGGAGGCCTGGCCAACCGCTCCCGCGAAGAGGCCGGCCAATTAGTGATGCAGCATGGAGGCAAAGTATCAGGGTCAGTGAGCAAGAAGACGGATTATGTGGTCGTGGGGACCGATCCAGGCTCGAAGTATGACAAGGCGAAGGAGTTGGAGGTCCCGGTTCTTACCGAAACCGAATTCGAAAAGCTGCTGAGCTTGAAATAACCGACCACTCTACGACTCGTCAGGTTTGCCTTTGCGCTCGATGAAACGCCAGCGCGGCTACCGGTCGCAACAACATAAAAATGCGGGGGCAAGCTCATCCCGCCGTACCGCGGACGGAAGTTAGTCGGAGCGGAGGGCCTGTATGACGTCGACGCGAGCCGCGCGGGCTGCCGGCAATGCGGAGGCGATGACGGCTGCGGCCAGAAGTAGCAGAGCTGAGCCAATGACAGGCAATGCGCCGGGCGTGCGCATGTCAAGGAAATAGTTCCCGGCAAATCGGGCGAGCCAGTACCCGCCAGTAGCTCCAACAACAACTCCGACGACGGCCATGACCGCGCCTTCGCAGATGACGCGGCCGAGGAGGCGCAGCGGCGGGGATCCGAGAGCGAGACGGATACCGAACTCGCGCGTGCGAGCGCTGACGGAAAACGCCAGCACGCCTGCGACGCCGACAAGGGCAATCGCGAGCGCGACTCCAGCGAAGATGCTGAAGACGACGGTGTTCAGGCGATCGGGAGTAAGGACCTCCGCGCGAATATCTTCGAGAGTGGCAGCGCGCTCGACAGGCTGATCGGCGGACATGCCGCGAATAATGTCCGTGACCGGCTTGACGAGGGAATAAGGATCTGCGCCGGTGTGGATGAAGAGGCGACCGCCAAAAATGGTTTCTTCAAAGGTGGTGTAGATGGTGACGGTAGGCTCGGGAACGACGTGTGTGTCGTCAACATCCGCGGTGACGCCGATGATGCGGTGTGGCGTGGCGCTCAGCCCGGGTGCAAACTGCAGGATGGGATCGGTCCAATAGACATGCCGGTTCACAGCGTCCTGGTTGGGGAACATGCGCCGGGCCAGAGTCTGACTGACGATAACAACAGGATCATCTTTACTTCGGCCGTCGAGATCGTTGAAATCACGGCCGGAGATGATGGGGACGCCGAGCGCAGCAAAGAATCCGGGAGAGATAACACGCATCTGCCCTAGGGGATCTTGGCCAGCAACATGAACGTGACCATCTGCTGAGAATTGCATACCGGGACCGAAGCCGCCATCCCGCCAGGGAGCAATAATGCCAAAAGCGGTCTTGGTGACGCCCGGCAGAGCGTCAATGTGACGCATCGATTCCTTGTAGAAGTCGACGATTTGCTGATGCGTTTTTCCCTCGGACATAACGGGAACATTGACGGCGAGAACGTGGCGCGTATCGAAGCCGGTCTGCGCGGTCTGCAGTGTAATGAGAGTTTTCAGAAGCATGCTGGCTCCCGCGAGGAGCATGAACGAAGCCGCAATCTGGATGACGGCGAAAATGCGGAGGCGGCGATTGGTGCTGCCGGTGATGCGGATGCCGGCGCTAGCAAGCCCGGGAGCTTGCGAAGTGTTGGCAGTAGGGAGACGCGGAACGTAGGCAAGAAGCACCGCGGCGATCACCGCGAGTAAAGCGCCGACCCAGAGCATGCTGGAGTCAACCGTGAGATCCAGGGCGCGGACGGAAAAGCGGGAGGCGTAGCGAACAAGGATAGCGAGCAGCGGCTGCGCGCTGAAGATGCCGAGTGCGGCACCGGCGGTGCAGAGCATGAGGCTTTCGGCGAGCAAGCTGCGACGGAGGGCGCGAGCGCTGGCGCCGAGAGCGGCACGGACGGTCAACTCGTTCTCCCGACGTACGGTGCGAGAGAGAATCAGGTTGGCGGCGTTGGAGCAGGCGATGATGAAGACGAGGGCGGAGGCGGCGAGCAGGACGAGGAGGATGGTACGCGCGTCGGAGGTGACTTGGTCGCGGAGGAGCTTGGCATCAATGCGATAGTTGCCTTGGGCGCGGTAGGCATCCGCGTGATCTTTCTTTATGGTCGCGTAGACGGAGCGCAACTCGGTGCGAGCTTGATCCAGGGTGGCACCCGGAGCGAGGCGGCCAAAAAGTTCGGTCATGCGATGCACGCGGCCGGTGACCATGGTCGCGCTAAGGTGATGCGGGCTGGTGACGATGTTGGCGATGATCTCGGTGTCCGCTGGGTATGGGATCGAGGGTTCCAGGACACCGATGATTTTGGCTAAGCGCTCGCCAAAGCCGCTTTCGAGGCGAAGGGTTTTGCCGAGGACGGAAGGATCTTTCTTAAGAGCGGTATTCCAGAAACGATAGGTGAGAACGACGACGCCGGCCGCTTTGGGACCATCATCTTGAGGTCCGATGAGACGCCCGAGGACAGGGTGGAGTCCCACGACGTCGAAATAGTTGCCACCGACGACGCCGCCCTGAATTTCGCGAGGCTCACCGAGACCGAGCATGGTAAAGCTGATGGTCGAGAAATCACCGAACTCCGACAGGGAATGGACGCTGGCTTTGAGGTCCTGAATCTCGGGCACGGAGAAGTTTGAGTTGTCATCGCCGATGCCGGGCGCACTCTGCCGGATGTAGATGAGCCGGTCCTCGTCGCGGTTGACGAGCGGGCGAAGCAGAACACCGCGCACCAGGCTGAAGATGGCGGCGTTGGCGCCGACGCCGAGCGCGAGAGTGACGATGACGGTGAGAGCGAGGCCTTTGGCGCGCGCCAGAGAGCGAAGAGCAAATCTCAAATCTTGAGCGAACAGAGTCAGTGCTTGCATCGGTCACCCCTTGTTCAATCCGAGATTCTCTAGTCACTCCTCGCGCAGCAGAATTGCAGGATCGATCGACAGCGCGCGTTGCGCTGGGACCCAAGTAGCCATTAGCCCCAGCAACAACATAGCTAGAACAGTACCAGCCAATACCAACGGATCGCGCGGAGTTGCCTGATACACGATGGAAGCCAACACGCGGCTCGCCAAAATTCCAAGCAGTAGTCCGACCCCCGAGCCAAAAGCGAGCAATTTGAATGCCCGTCCCAACGCCGCCTTTAACACTTCCTTGGCTTGCGCGCCGAGGGCCATACGAATCCCCAGCTCCCGCAGCCGCTTGCTGACCGAATATGCAGCCATTCCAAAGATGCCAGTTACCGACAGCATCGCGCCCATCACGCCCAACACCCCCAGCGACAACGCGGCCATACGCGGAGCAAACAGAGCCCCGTCCATTGCTTGGTTCCACGTTTGGATGAAAGAAGACAGCCCTGAGTCCAGGTCCCGCAGTTTGGTTCTTATGGCCGCCGCGAGTTGCTGGGGGTTGCCGCTCGAGCGCACGACCACATAGGTGTCAGTGGAGGGAGATTGCAGGATGGGGAGAAACATCGCTGGCGGCAGGGGGTCCGTGAGATTCGGAGAATATTTTCCGTCTTCTACAATGCCCACCACTTGGATGCGTTTTCCGTCAGGCAACTTGTAGTATCGGCCCATCGCGTAGGTTACGGAGCCAAAAATCCTGCGGGCAAACTCCCGGTTGATCACCGCCACGCGCGGAGCATTTTTGTCGTCGTGCCACGTGAAGTCTCTGCCCGCCAGCAGAGCCGTGCCGGCCGCTCCGAGGTATTCGGGAGAGATGCTGAACATTACGGCATCAGCAGCGGCAATTGATGGCCTCAGATCTGTGGCTTGGTCGGTGAAGACATTCGAGTCGTTACAGCAAGCCGGGTGTAGTGGCGGAACGCTGACCAAAGCCGCGGCGGTTACTTCCGGAATCACCGTCATCGCGTCGATCATGCGCTTTTGCATTGCCGGCACGGCATCACCTCGATAACCGGCCATATCCAAATCTGTTTCGACCAGCATGGCGTTGCGCGGCTCGAAGCCGAAATCGCTGTGCAGCGAGCGTACCAGTCCACGCACGGCCACGATCGAAGAAGTGACCAGCACCGCGCAGATGGCAACTTGCATGCCGAGCAATAGGTCTCGGGCGGTAAGCCGCCGCCCCACCGTGCCGGTTGTTCCCGACTTGATGAGCTGATAGGGATCAGTGCGAAGTACCTGCTTCACCGGGACCGCGCCAAACAGCAGCCCGCTCGCCAAACTCAACAGGAAAGCAATTGCATAAACATTTTCGTCCGGATTCACCGGCATATTCACGGGATATTGGGGAAGTGGCTGCCACACGCTGAGCCAGTGCAACAGCACTACGCTGCCCCAAAGTCCGGCAGCGCCTCCCATCAGTGAAATCAGCAAAGCTTCGGTAAATAGTTGCCGCAAAATGCGTGTGCGGCCCGCGCCCAGCGCGAGGCGCAGAGCAACTTCCCGGGAGCGGTCCGCGGCACGCGCGGCAAACAGGCTGCCCAGGTTGGCGCAGGCAGCCAGAAGAATCAACCCCGCCAGCAGCATCAGCCCGGTAAGGAATGCCTCTAGCGCACGGCCAAAGACGTCACCTGGAAGACCTTCACGCGCCAAGGTAAAGCTCATTTGAGCGTCCTCTTTGGGATACGTCTTTTCCAAATAAGAACCAATCGAGTTCAGATCGGCAATAGCCTGTGCGGGAGTGACGCCCGCCTTCAGACGTCCCATTACCGAACCGAGCCAACGGTTTCCGCGGTCATTCAGCAGATTCGTCCCGTCCACCTGTTCCTGGTTAATGATCGGCACAAAGAAATCAGGCGAGAAAATCAAAACACTACCGCGGAACCCGGGAGGCGTCACGCCGACGATCTTAAAAGAATGCTTGTTGAGTTGGACAGAGCGGCCCACCACGCCGCGGTCATCCTGAAAATGGCTATGCCAATAGGCGTAGGTGAGCACGATACACGGAGCACTATTCGGGCCGTGCTCATCGGAGGCGTGGATGACGCGTCCGAGGTACGGCTGAATTTCTAATACATCGAAGTAATTCCAGCTCACGTCATAGACCCAGGCGCGAGACGCATTTTTGCCGCTGTCCAGCCCCGCCTGCGAAATGTTGTAAGCCACCAGACCATCAAAGCTGCGGTTGCGATCGCGCAGATCCAGATAGTCGGGATAGGACTGATTCACGGCCTTATCGCTCCCGCGCTCCAGCAAGTAAAGGCTCTCCGCATGAGGCACATTCAACGGGCGCAGGATCAGCCCATTCAATGCACCAAAAACCACCGCGTTTGCGCTAATGGCCACGGCCAGCGTCAGCACCGCGACCGCCGTGAATCGGGGATTCTTTTTCAGCATGCGTACCGCGTACCGCAAGTCCTGCCAAAGCGTTTGCATGGTCACATCCCCCGAATTCGGGTGAGGTAAGGGCACATATTCCTCCGACCCTCCTCTCTCTTAACTCCCTGTGCCAGCGACACTTAGTGGTTCACCGACAGCGGGGACGCCGCCCAATTGTCCGCTTGCGGGAAGAAATCGTCGCGAAACCGGACAGCCATCTGCCGTCAGATTCGTGACGAATAAGAGCGAACACGATAGGGCGGCTCATACCGGAAGGCCAATTATGGAGCACGCTCTACCTATCGATGGCTGGGCCAAGCAATTGTTTCAGTGCCTGGACGTATTGGGTGAGGGCTTGGCGGCCGGTTTCGGTGATGCGATAGAGGGTTCGCGGCTTGCGCAACACGAACTTCTTCTCGACAGCCACGTACCGGGCTTCTTCGAGCTTGAGTAGTTGCGCGCCCAGGTTGCCGTCTGTGGCCTCAGTCTTGGCGCGGAGCCATGTAAACTCAGCCTCTTCCACGCCGCTGAGCAGCGAAAGCAGGGCCAGTCGCAGCCTGCCGTGAACCACGGGATTAAGCTCGGGCAGATCAGGCATGGACTGGAACGCGCTGTTTGCGCTCCTGCGCTTCGGCGATCACGCCGTAGATGCCGAACACGATCTGGCAGAGAAAGATGGCGATCAGAAACACGATCATGCTCTGCGCATCGGTTCCAAAGCATGTAGTGACAGCCGCCACCCACCAGACGACTGCGCACGCAAACTGAACCTTCCAGCGAAGAATCAGGGCTGAGGCTCCGTTGGCCATGCCAAGTATGGCCGATATCACGGCCACAAAGAGATGCTGATCAGTCAGTCGTCCACTCAGGCCGAGGGCTAGAAAGAGCAGAAACATCGAAATTCCCAAAGCAAACCAGATAGAACCGATTGCCCGGCCCAGGGTGGTCTTCGGATGATTGCCGATCTTCAAGGAAACGACGACAACGGTGACAATGACCGCGATCGAGATAGTGACCGGCCAAGCCCACGCACTGTGACGCCACGAGGACCAGGCGATGGCGAGATAATAAGCAACGCCCCACAGAACGAACGTCCATCCCCAGCTCTCCGTGTTCCGCCGCCCCTCGGCGATCATGCTCTCGATGAGACTCAGCCTGTCCTTCAGTTCCTGCTCGGTGGTGTGGTCCCGCATGGCAGCTCTCCTTTGACGAAGCTCGAATTGCCGCATCACGGCTGATGTTGAAGCTGCATGTCCACGCTGCGATGCGGAGGATTGCTGCCAACGGTCACCTCTGTGACTTCGCCCCACTCGCCTTTGCCAGTCAGGTGCATAGTGTTCACAATGTGCGCCGGCCCAGCCGTGAAGCTCCACGAAAAGCCGTTAGCGGGCACCGAAAGCTCCGTGTCGAGGTAGTGGCCGTCATTGTAGGCGCGGAAGTGGTAGGTATGGGAGGCATCGTCGTACGCAATCGTGGCCAGGGCGCTGAACAGGACTTTGCCGTCGGCGCTGGTGCTCTTGCCCTCGACGAGCAGGACGAGGCCGTCAAGCTTGTACGCGACATCTTCCGTCTGGGTGAGATGAAGCGGTTCGCCCGGTTCGCGAACGACGGTGACAGGCCCTGACCAGTGACCGGCCAGAAACGAAAGCTTGCGCATGGCCTCGCGCTGCGCGTCGACGCTATTCGGAACGGGCTGCTGTGCGGCAAGCGAGAGACTGAACGAAATCATGAATGCTGCTGCTGCCGGCAACTTTGTGGAAAGAAATGTGGAAACCGCGGTTTTCATTGGCGAACTCCTTTGCGCAGATACCAAAATCCGAGAAAGACCATTCCAGTACCTCGCAGATGCAGAGTACTCTATTGTATGGAGTACGGTCAAGAACATAGGGGAGCGGCGCCTTCAGGAGCCGTGGAACAAGCGCAAGGCAAGGCCGAGGCGTTCTACCGTCTCCGTATGCCGCGCCATTCCAGCGGAATCGTAGCCGCTCCATGCCTGCCTATCACATGGTCCTTTCGTATAGGACCGCGAGACCGATGCGCTGCGGAGTCACATCAAGAAAAAGCCCCCGGTGTCTCACCGGGGGCTTTAGCCAAAGAGGAATTGTTTTTTCGTTGTTCGCTTGCTCACCTCCAGAAACGGTCAAAAAACAAGTGTGGGCGTTCTCTTCACACCCGGAAGCGTCCCCTAGGCAATAACCTTTCGCATCAACGACACGAACGCGATCCCGAGCAGCATGAGGCCGCCAGTGGCCGCCTCCGGAACATTCCCCACACCCTGAACGACCCCCGGGCTGAAGCTCAGGGAAAACGCGTCGCGGTAATTGATGTTGGCGCCTGGGATGAGTTCGTCGGCGATTTGCACAATGGGATCGGCAAGCGCCAGGAAGGTACCGTTACTTCTACCTTGGCAAGGGCTATCGACTATGACTCCTGTGCACGCACCCCCTACATTGCCGTCCGCTTCAACTGTAATCAGGATGGGATCGCTGAGACCTGAGGAAGCGTTGACAAACGCAACTCCTGTGGTCATAGGCGTCGTGGAGACGAAAGTGCAACCGTTGGACGTGCACTTCATGGTCTCGGACCCTCCCAGCCTATCGGCATTTGCGTGTCCATCCGCGTTAAACAATGAAGAGGCATACGCGAAGGCGCTTACCAGGGAGCCCGAGGCGCTAGCGGTGGCCTGCAGTTGGAACTTGAACTCCACAGGCACCGCGCAACCCCCTGCGCACAACTCCAATCCCGCGGCAAGAGAGCTGATCTGGGTATAGTAGGAGACCGAGCCAAAGGCGGGGAACCCCCCGGCGCCATGTGTTTCCCCTTGCACGTCCACAAACGGACCCATTAGGTCGGCAGCCCCGGTGCCGACGGCCAGGCCGTCTGTGGTTTGCAAGGAGTAGGTTGCGCTGAGAATTTGCCCTGGTTGGAGCTGTTGCAGGGGCACCACCGATGTACCGACCGCTATAGTACCCATGGGGTTCAATAGGTCCGCGAATGCGGGGGGCGCGCCGATGGCCGCGAAGAGTAATAACACGGGGACGGTCCCCAAAGACTTTCGCATCTTATCCTCCCCCTGCAGTGGGCGGTATGCAGGTACAGCAATGGGCGGAGTTGGAGTGTTCACAGGCAGGTTCGTTTCCGTTTGGGATGCTGAAAATGAACGACTTAAGAAGGCTGAGAATTGGAGATACCGCAAATAACTGCACAATTTGGACAAGGTGTGTTCGCTTTAGTGCATATCTCCTGCCTCTAAGCATCCCGTTTGAAGTACAGGAACGGATCGCCCGTGACACCACCTCCGACTCGTTGAATCTTTTCCGTCTTAAGCAACTCCATTAAGGCGTTGCGTGCCGTGCCTCGCGACGGAGCGCCAATCATGGCGAAAAGGTCATCCTCTTTTATGGCAACCGCCCCTGATGTGGGGAGGAACTTCAGTATTGCGGCTTGGACAGCATGGCGGGCAGTAGCAGCCATGGACGCATCTGACCAGAAAGTTGCCGCAGGCAAACGGATTTCGTTCATTTTGTCAGGTAAGATTCTTGCGGACGCCGGAAGTTTATGAAGCCTAAGAACGCTCTCAAGACAGTTGCCACGGTTGCCGAGTGGTTCTTTGGAGAGCATGACCCCGTCTACTTGGACCTCACCAAAGATCGTCCCAGCTGGACTGGTCTTCAGGAACACGAGCCGCTCTGGTATAAAATGTTGACACCAGAGGATGCAGATTTTCTTCGCGAACTTCGTATCGCCATGGACCCCGCTGATTGCCTTCAACCTGGCGAAAAAACATTAGGCCGGCAGATCCTAGAAAGATTTTGGGCAGAGGACCGATAAGCGGCGGACTGTCAGGCGGCTGCGGCGACGATTGTGTAGAACTCTTCCCGCTGTTGGAGCAGCCACGCAGCGGCGGGCTTCAGCCCGGCTAGCGAGCAACGCGAGCGCATCCCTCGTAACGGCGAGTTCATCTCGCCATCCCGCCTTTGCTCGTGTGGCGGCCGACGACCACTTGCCCTGCGAATGGTAGCGGACGCCTTGCCTTTCTCTTCAAGAGGTGGAGGTTTCAGTTGCCTTCGCTCGTATCGAGCGGCACCGCCCGCTCAACCAGGGTGCTCCACGCCTCCCAGCCCGTGCAAAAGTTTGCACATTAGTGGTACCTGGATACTGAGAGTGTGCAAATGCACCAGTATGTTCTGTCAGTTAAGTTGTTGAAAATCGAGAATCTAAGTCCTGCTGATCGTGGCATGTGAAGTGCTTTTCTCTGCGTTCAGACTCAAGACGTTCTCCGTTGTGTCCAGTAGCCGAGACACGACGTAGACATACGCGGAGGGGGCTTCGATGAAGATCATTTCAATCTTGGTGGTACTTGTCTCATCGTTGATGGTTGCTCAGGGTGCTAAAGCACAGACTACAGAAGACATCCTTTTCAACGACCTTGGGGACGTAATCAATGTATCGGGGTCGTCAGCCCTGACCATTGTCCCTGGTACTTGCCAGAACGCGGCTACACCCCTGGACTTCTGCAGCGTAATGTTACTCCGTGCGGGCCAAACTATAACCGCGGCAACGGGGAACTTCACGATAAACCTCAACACTGCTACTCCCGTTCAGGCTAAGTACCTCCTGTCTGAAGACGCGAACAAGACCCTGCTGAGTGACACCTTCCTTTCAACCATAGTCCCCGGTGTTAAAGTCCTCGGTATCACAACAACTCCCGGCGCGGCCGCGTTCGTGTTCGATTCCGACCTTCCGACCGTGGAGGGTCTGTCAACAGTACCCTGCCTTGGTTTGTGCAATGCCCCCGAAACCGGAGGGCCGCAGTTGGTGGGCACCATCACATGGTCCGGCGGTATAACTGACAGAATCCTCATCGAGTCGGATAAGGAGGGAGTCGTGCCAGAGCCCGCGACTTTGGTCTTGTTGGGGTCCGGTCTTGCCATGACCGGTGGATTCCTCCGGCGACGACTGCGATTGGCGTGACGCTCGCGGTGTAGCATACCCTAACGTACTCAGAGAGGGGTACTCCACGAAGGCGTGATCCTGGGCGAATCGGTGAGCCAGCGCGCGACGTTGGGGAACACGCGTCACACCGCAAGAGACCAAGATCATGCGGCGACGCACTTTACGGGCACTGTCGCGGACTTTGAGCACGATGCTGCCCGGGACAAAGATAGAGATATTCGGCAGCTTGTAAGTGCCATGGCATGAATGCCATGCAAGGAAAATCTAAAACCGCATCTGCAAAATAACTATGGCGATGATTTTCCAGGAAGAATTCACGAGAATTTAGAGGCGAAGCCTTCCGCATATGAGTCTCTAACCCCCCAACTAAGGTGTTCAACCCCTCGATTCTTACGGCAGACGGGCCCTGCCTCACATTATTGTAAACACAAATCCAAATCCTTCCTGATCGTGGTATTTGAAGTGCCTCGTTGACAGGAGTGCGTTTTCCGTCCAGTAAGGGGCCTGACCAAAAGAAATCAGTAAAACACCTGACAGAAAATCCGCAAAAGACCTGATTGACCGTGTTTTCGTTTCATGGTTTCCTTCCGCGGTCAGATTTAATGACGTTCTGCGTTGTGTCCAGTAGCCGGGACACGACGTAGAGACACACTAAGGGGGCTTCGATGAGGGTCATTTCAATCGTGGTGGTACTTGTCTTATCGTTGATGGTCGCTCAGGCTGCTAAAGCACAGACTACAGAAGACATCCTGTTCAACGATCTTGGGGACACAATCAGTGTATCGCCGTCGTCAAATCCGCCGGTGACCATTGTCCTTGGTTG
>Ga0307479_10004100_pt1 | contig 13314 bp, 16 predicted proteins | sample atmos_gasesECM4C_FD_203743 | JGI IMG/M metagenome (GOLD analysis project Ga0307479, IMG submission 203743) | Hardwood forest soil microbial communities from Morgan-Monroe State Forest, Indiana, United States - atmos_gasesECM4C_515 | ecosystem: Environmental > Terrestrial > Soil > Temperate...
CTCAGAAAGGATAAGCGATGGCGATGAAACTAAGCACTAGAAATGTCTCGCACCACGATGCTCGACCGTCGAATGAAGGCAGCGAACGAGACACTCTAATTATGTTGGGCGGCGTTGCTCTTCTCGTGATTGGCGCCGGAATCGTTCTGTCGAATCCGGCGGTACGGAGGTATGTGGAACGAAGTCCGCTCAAGAATGTGATTAGCAACCTCATTCCAGATGTGGAGCGGTATTTCAAATTGCGCGCGATGTGAATGGTGTTCCAGCGACTAAGGCAACTATGGACTCGGCAACAGAGGTAAAAAATGTCGCCAGAGACTTCGGCCGTGCATTACACGATCGATCTCGCGAGCAGCCGCTTTACAGTGCGCGCGTTTGCCGCAGGACTGTTGTCGGGATTTGGGCATAATCCGGTGATCGCGATTCGCGATTTTTCTGGTGAAGTCAACTTTGCGCCCGATAACCTGGCGGGCAGTTCTGTCGGCGTAACCATTCAGGCTGGTTCGTTTGAAGTGCAGAACGATGTAAGCGAAAAAGACCTCCGCGAAATTATCCACACTATGAATGACCAGGTATTGGAAGTGAAACGATTCCCGGAGATCGCCTTTGAAAGCAGGCAAGTTTCGGGAATGCAACTCGGCGAATCGCTATACGTAGCAAAGATAGAGGGCGATCTGTTCCTTCACGGTGTCACGCGGCCGCAAACTATTTCCGCAAACGTGGCTCCATCGGAGGATAAGCTTCGTGTTTACGGCGAGTTTTCGATCAAGCAGTCGGATTTCAGGATCAAGCCTGTTTCTGTCGCTGGCGGAGCACTGAAACTGAAGGACGAATTAAAACTGTCCTTTGACATCACCGCGAAAAGAGATTCTTGAGTTCGACAGGTATCAGCATGGATCATCGAGACGAAAAATTGGAAGCGACGGGAGGATGCAGAATGTGCCTGGCAATACCGGGAAAGATTATTGAGATTACTTCCGACGCTACGCGCTCCGCGCTGGTTGATGTGATGGGCGTGCGGCGAAAGGTGGATTTGGGACTGCTGCAGGAGGATAAACCCAAGACCGGCGATTGGGTTTTAATTCATGTGGGATTTGCAATGAGCAAAATCAGCGAAGAAGAGGCTCTCGACCAGATGCATACCTTGCAGATGTTGGGAGAAAGCGAAGCGGCGATCGAAGAGGTTCGCGGCTACGGACTGGAAGACCTGAAAGAAAAACGAATCACCTAGCTCTGGAGAGCTAACATGAAATTCGTCGATGAATTCCGAAATCCAGAATTAATCACGAAGACGGCTGAAGAAATCCGCCGGCTCACCGATCCGCAGCGGCATTACCGGCTGATGGAGGTTTGCGGCGGCCACACGCATGCAATTTATCGTTTCGGATTAAAAGATGTACTGCCGGAGAACATCGATCTGATTCACGGGCCGGGTTGTCCGGTGTGCGTGCTGCCCATGGGACGCATCGACGATGGCCTGTCTATCGCGGCTCAGCCGAATGTGATCTTCGCTGCCTTTGGCGACATGATGCGCGTGCCCGGAGCGCATGGCAGCCCTCTGGAGCATAAAGCGCGCGGCGCCGATGTGCGCATTGTTTATTCCCCCACGGACGCCATTAAGCTCGCAAAGGCCAATCCCGGCAAACATGTAATGTTTTTTGCCATCGGCTTTGAAACAACCGCGCCATCCACCGCTTTGACATTGCAGAGAGCCAAGGCCGAAGGGTTGGAGAATTTTTCGGTGTTCTGCAATCACGTGACGATCATTCCTGCGATCCGCGCGATTCTGGATTCGCCGGATATGCGCCTTGATGGTTTCATCGGACCCGGCCACTGTTCGACGGTGATTGGCTGCAGACCCTACGAATGGATTGCCAGCGATGAAGGCAAGCCCATTGTGGTGTGCGGATTTGAGCCGTTGGATTTGCTGCAATCCATCGTGATGCTGTTGCGGCAACTGAAGAACGGTGAAGCCAAAGTTGAGAATCAATACAAACGCGTCGTTCCGTGGGAAGGGAACCGCGCGGCGTTAAAAGCCATGAACGAAGTGTTTCAACTGCGGCCGTATTTCGAATGGCGCGGCTTGGGATTCATTTCGCAATCGGCGCTGCGCATTCGAGACTCCTATGCGCAGTGGGATGCCGAGCGCCGATTCAATGTCCCGGGCATCCGCATCACGGATCCCAAGGCTGCTCAATGCGGTGAAGTGTTGAAGGGCGTTCTGCAACCTGCGCAATGCAAGCTATTCGCGCAAGAATGCACACCTGAAAGCCCGGTTGGGGCGTTGATGGTGTCCTCGGAAGGTTCGTGTGCCGCGTTTTACAATTATCAGCACCGCAAGCCAGTCACGATTTCGAACGCAAATCTTGCTGCCGTAGTGTGAGTGGGCGAAAAGAAAATGGAAAACTTTGCCGGCAAGATCAGCTTCCGCGAACCGCAGATCGAAATGGCGCATGGCGCCGGCGGCAAAGCGAGCCGGAGATTAGTGGAAGGACTCTTTGCTCCGCTACTCTTCGGCTCCAATTCGGCGCCGTTGGGAGATGCGGCTCACATCCAAATAAATGGGACGCGCATCGCCATGACCACGGACAGCTTCGTGGTGAAGCCGCTGAGTTTTCCCGGAGGCTCTATTGGAGAGTTGGCGATTAATGGCACGGTGAATGACCTCGCAGTATCGGGCGCGAAAGCGGAAGCGATTGTCGTGACCTATGTGCTGGAAGCCGGATTACCAACCGAGATTCTTGAAGCCGAGGTTCGCGCGATGGGGAAAGCCGCGCAGCAAGCAGACGTGGTGATTGCCGGCGGTGACACGAAAGTCGTCGAGCACGGCAAGGCTGACAACATGTATATCACCACAACCGGAATTGGACGGCTGATTCCAGGAGTTGCCATTGCGGCCAGCTCGGTGCGACCCGGAGATAGAGTCTTGCTCTCTGGACCTATTGGAGATCACGGTATAACCATTCTGCTTGCCAGGGGCGAACTCGATCTGCAAGCGGAGCTGCGGTCGGATACCCGCTCAGTGCTTCCGCTGGTCCAGGCTCTGGTGCGTGCCGCGGGTCCCGGAGTGCGCTGGATGCGCGATCCGACGCGCGGGGGCGTGGCTACTTCACTAAACGAACTAGCGCGTGATTGTGGACTCGGAATCGTTTTGTTCGAGGAAAAAGTTCCTCTGCGAGATACGGTGCGTGGAGCTTGCGAACTTCTGGGACTCGATCCTTTGCACATCGCCAATGAAGGGCAATTTCTGGCGATTGTTTCGACTGAGCTTGCGGACGCCGCGTTGCTAGCATTGCGCGAAACGCCCGGCGGCAGCGAAGCTGAAATAATTGGTGAGGTTAGGGAACAACCCGCTAGCGTGGTTCTGCTCACCACCCTTTACGGCGGCATGCGGCTAGTGGATATGCTCGTTGGCGATCCGCTTCCTCGAATTTGCTAGGGAGACTTATGGCCGCGCGCTGCGAATTGGGAACGCAAATCGAGCAAAAGCTGCTCGTGCGCAATGTAATCTTTGAAAAGTTTTTCGCGCGAGAAGCCACACGGCTTGCCGAAGCCTGCCGCGAAATGTCCGAGCGATTTCTTCGCGGAGGCCGTTTGCTGGCCTTTGGTCGCGGACCTTGCGCCACCGACGCGCAACACGTTTCCGTGGAGTTTGTGCACCCGGTCATTGTAGGTAAACGCGCGCTCCCAGCGCTCGATCTTTCTTTGCTCTTCCGGCCATGGCTTGAAGTACTTCTCCAGCCAGACGACATGGTCATGGGCTTCGGTCCGCCAGAAGGCGATCCCGAAGTCTGGGCGGCGCTGGAAAATGCGCAGAAACGCGAGGCGATGACATTTGCGCTGCCCGGTCCACAAGGTTTCTACGCGGTAGCACCCAGCAAACAGGATCCTTTCATACATCAGGAAATGATCGAGATTCTGTATCACACGCTCTGGGAAAGCGTGCACGTCTTTTTCGAGCATCATGAAATGGGTCATGAGGTGGGCGACGCGGGATTTTTGTATCCCTTCCTCGGCAAAGACAAGCAACAAACTGTTGACGCGGTGGCCGAAGTCGCTGCATCGATTCAGATGAAGGCGCGCGATGATGCGCATTTGCGCAAACGCGTCGCGCGCGAAGAGTCAGAAACTGTCGGCAATGCGGCCATCGCCATGACCGAGCGAATCCAGCGCGGGGGCAAACTGGTGATTTTTGGCAATGGCGGTTCCGCGACGGACGCCAATGATTGGGCGCTCGATTGTGTAATGCCGCCTGGCGGATACCAGCCAATACCGGCGGTTTCACTCTCGATGGAGCCCGCGAATATTTCGGCCATTGCAAATGATGTGGGAACCGAACTGATTTTTTTGCGACAGCTCATTGCGCACGCTCAAGAGAATGACGTCGTGGTGGCGATCTCCACGAGTGGCGGTTCCCGAAATATTGTTATGGCCCTTGAAGAAGCCCGCAAGCGCGGAATGCTTACGGTTGCGCTGCTGGGCTATGACGGCGGAGAAATCGTTCGTCGTGGTCTGGCGGATTTTCCCCTGATCGTACGCTCCGATTACATTCCGCGCATTCAGGAAGTTCAAGCGTCGATTTATCACATTCTTCGTGATGCGATGGAGGAATTCGCCAATGCCTAACCTGGAGCTGTACGGAACAGCGAGTTGCCCGTACACCAGCGAGATGCGCGAATGGCTGGAGTGGTCGGGCAAGGATTTTCAGGAGTTTGATGTGCAGTCGGACCGAGAGGCGTTGGCTCGCCTGCGAGAAATCGCTTCGGCACCTTACACCGTGCCGATTCTGGTGGAGGACGGGAAGGTCGTCCGCGCGGGATGGCAGGGCAGAGGCTGCATCGTGGCCGCAAAGTGAGGTTATGTTGAACGCATATTCCATCAAAGTACGCGGCGTGGTGCAGGGCGTGGGGTTTCGTCCCTTCGTTTATCGCTTGGCGCGCACGAACGGACTCACTGGCTGGGTGCTGAACGAGGAAGAAGGGGTTGAGATTCACCTCGAAGGGGAAGAAAAGACGCTGCGAGTATTTATGGAAGAGCTGAAAACTCAGCCGCCACCTGCTGCGTCCATCGTGACGCTAAGAGTGATGCCCGCAGAGCCTGCGGGATGTACAGAGTTTCTGATTCTTACCAGCCAGCGACAGCGCAAACCGACTGTTCGTGTGTCTCCAGATTTGCCGGTCTGTGAAGATTGCCGACGCGAAGTTTTCGATCCGCAGAATCGGCGCTATCGCTATCCATATATAAACTGCACAAATTGCGGGCCGCGCTACACGGTCATCGAAAGCTTGCCGTACGATCGCTGCAATACGACGATGGCGAAATGGTCACTCGACAGCTACTGTGCCGCGGAATATGGCGATCCCGCAAATAGACGTTTTCACGCACAGCCGGTGGCTTGCCCGCATTGCGGACCGCATTATTATTTTCAGCAGGGCGACGAAATTGTGCGGGGAGATTCTGAAGTTGCTCACGTAGCGGTGCAACAGCTTAAGGCCGGCGATATTTTGGCGATAAAAGGTCTGGGCGGTTATCACCTGGTCTGCGATGCGAGGAATGCCAAATCTGTAGCGGCGTTGCGAACTCGGAAATATCGCAAGGAAAAACCGTTTGCTTTGATGGCCGCGGATATGGAGGTCGTTCGCAGCTTGGTGGAACTTACGCCGGAAGCAGAGCAATTGATGACCTCTGTTGCCCGGCCGATTGTCGTCGCTGCTGCGAAAGTTGAGCTGCCTGAAGTTGCTCCAGACAATGACGAACTTGGGGTGATGCTGCCATACACTCCGCTGCACCACCTGCTATTTGAAGCCGGCGCGCCAGACGTCCTGGTTATGACCAGCGCGAACCGTTCGAGCGAGCCCATTGCTTATGAAGATGATCAAGCGATAGGACAGCTTTCCGGCATCGCGGACGGGTTCTTGATTGGCGAGCGCGGCATTGCGCGACGGGTGGACGATTCCGTTGTTCGCGCAGGTGTTTTTGGTCCCGCAATTCTTCGGCGTGCCCGCGGTTACGCCCCTGGCGCTGTTGCTGCTCTTCCGTCGGAGCGCCCAATCCTTGCATTGGGGGCCGATCTAAAGAACACCGTCACGCTGGTCGTCGACGGACAGGCATTTGTAAGCCAGCACATTGGCGACCTCGATCATTACCAGGCCTTTCGCGCGTTTCAGGCTACAGTCGGTGATCTACTCGCAATGTATGAAATTCAGCCGGATAAATTATTGGTCGTTCACGATGCGCACCCGCAGTACGTATCGACCTTGCACGCTATGGAACTTGAAGCTGCCGAGAAACGAGCGGTACAACATCATCGTGCGCACATCGCTTCGGCGATTGCCGAACGCGCTGCGTGGGATCAGCGTGTAATTGGGGTGAGCTTTGATGGCACTGGGTACGGTGACGACCACAGCATCTGGGGCGGGGAGATTTTTGCCGGCAGCGTCCGTTCGGGATTCGATCGCGTAGCGCATTTGCGGGGCGCGGTGTTGCCCGGTGGAGACGCGGCGGCGTCTTATCCGGTTCAGGCTGCGGCTGGTTTCCTGGAACGATTGGATGACCTGCCGAACGTCATGGCTAAACCTTTTTCGTTTGGTGTGCGTTATCTCAACGCAGTGCGCCTGGTGCAAAAAAATATGCGCACTTTTCCCACGACTTCGATGGGGAGGCTTTTTGACACCGCTGCTGCCTTGACCGGCTTTACTCGGGAGACGACTTTTGAAGGGCAAGCGGCCATGTGGCTTGAGCGTCTTGCTGGGAAATCGCCGGAGACCGAGGGTTATCCGTTTCCGTACGCGTCTGGTGAATTGGATTTTCGTCCATTGCTGAAGGCCGTAGTTCGCGATCGCGTCCGCGGGCGCGACGTGTTCGAGATTGCCCGCGCCTGTCATCGCGGAATTGCTTTAGGAGTTCGCGACGCTGTGACCCAATTGTGTTCAACATATGATACGAAGACGATCGTGTTGTCAGGGGGCGTATTTCAAAATGAGATGTTGCTGAACGATTTGAAAACGTTGTTGGAGCGGGATTCCTGCGTGATATGGACGAATCATGCGGTTCCGGCGAATGACGGTGGGATCAGTCTGGGGCAAGCTGCTCTCGCGGCATTTGACACCCCGGAAGTGTTCGGTTTTTTAGGGGAAGAAGATTCCAAATGCGCGGAACGCGCTGCGTGACGATCATAATTAATTTCGAATTTGTAGCCGGGACTTGTGAACAATGCATGAACTCTCGATAGCCATGAGCATCGTGGAGATGGCCCAGGAAGAAGCGGAGCTCCGCGGCAACGTGCAGATTCAAGCAGTGCATTTGCGGCTGGGACTTTTGTCAGGTGTAGTGAAGGACGCGCTGCTCTCCTCGTATGAAATGGCCTGCGAAACTACGCCGCTGGAAGGGTCGCGATTGATCATTGAGGAAATTCCTGTGGAGATTTATTGCTCCAATTGCGAAGCGCAACGCCCGGTTCACTCCATTCAGTATTTTTGTTGTGCGGAGTGTGGCACGCCGAGCGCTGAGGTGAGGCGCGGTAAAGAGCTGGAAGTGGCTGCGCTGGAGATTACAGAATGAGTTCCGAACCGCGCATGGTAGAAGTCAGAAAAAATGTTTTAAAACAAAATGATGTGATCGCTCGTGCGCTGCGCGAGCGTTTCCGCGACGAAGGAATATTGGCGGTGAGTCTGGTTTCGAGTCCGGGATCGGGCAAGACCATGTTCCTGGAAAGAACGTTGACAATGCTTCGATCGCACTATCGCGTTGCGGCGCTGGTAGGCGACCTGGCAACAGAAAATGACGCGCGGAGACTCGCTCGCAGTGGCGCTCCGGTCAAACAGATCACCACCGGCACGCTCTGCCATCTGGAAGCGAGCATGATTCAGAAAGCGTTAGACGGATGGGAAGTCGGCAAGCTAGATTTCCTCTTTGTTGAAAATGTAGGGAATCTCGTTTGTCCCTCTTCCTACGATTTAGGAGAAGATTTGCGTCTGGTGCTGCTGTCCGTTACCGAGGGCGAAGACAAGCCCTTAAAATACCCAACAATTTTCAATAGCGCAGATGTAGCCGTGATCACCAAGATGGATCTCGCCGCAGCTGTGGATTTTAACGAGCAAGCACTTAACCAGAACATTCAGGCGGTTCGGCCGGGCATGAAGGTCCTAAAACTATCCGCGAAGGCCGGTGAAGGGATGCAGGAGTTCTTGGATTACTTATCCAAATTGCAGCGGTTTCGCCTGCAAGCCGCCCCCGCGTTTTGAAATAAAAATCCACGGTAACCTCCTCGCGGGGGGCCCCTAATAATACTTGCAAGCGAAGACGCACCCTTTGAAAACCCCCAAAAAGTGCGGCACCCCTCGTGGGGCTTAATGGTGGACCACCCGCCAAACCCGAAGTCAAAACCGCACGTCAATGACCAATGTCTGGGCCACCCGCCCACACCTCGCTTCCACGATCAATCTCGGGGCCACCCGCCCGCCACCCGCCATAGGTTCGGTTTCCGTGGGCTTTCCTTCCTGTCCTAGGCGTTCTCCAGCACTTTGGCCTACCTTGGATCCACTGAGGCCTTGGCGGCGTATTCGTCGTGCCAGTTCCACCACTTGTACGGTGCAGTCTGGGGGTAGCCTTCCGGCGAATCCTCCCACTCCTCCTGGCGCCCGAGCGCAGTTGCGTCAAGGTAGCTCCAGATACTGCCCATCGCCTCGTCACCGCGGTTGTTGATGAAGTAGGTGCGAAACACACGTTCGCCGTCGCGGAAGAAAACATTGTGGCCGTGCCATTCATCGACGCCGAAGTCGATATCGAAGCTGTCTCTGATGGTGTACCAGGGCATCTCCCAGTCCATCCGGGCCTTCAGCCGCGCGATGTCCGCTTGCGAAGCGCGGGAGGCGTAGGCGAGGGTGGTGTCGCGGGCGTTCAGATGCGCAAGGTGGCCTACCTGGTCGGCACCGAGGGAGCAGCCGCGGCAACCATGGTCCGGCCAGCCGAACACGCCGGGCTCGAAGAAAGCGCGGTAAACGATCAGCTGACGGCGGCTTTCGAACAAGTCGAGCAAGCTCACCTTGCCCTTGGGCCCGTCGAACTCGTACTTCTTTTCCACAGCCAGCCACGGCATCCGCCGACGCTCGGCGGCCAGCGCGTCACGGGACCGCGTCAAGGCTTTCTCCTTCGCGAGGAGCTGCTGGCGCGCAACCTCCCATTCCTGCGCCGACACGATCGGTGGTGTCTTCATTACAGGATGCTCTTTGCGTTGCTCCATATCTCTCTTTGCTTGTGCCATTTTATTTCTCCTTGATTTTCGGAAATAGACCGAAACCATTCGCCCTGAAAAATTCGCTGAATTTGCCGATGTACACCGCCAGAACTCTTCCCGTGGATCCCGCTCCGGCGGCCATCACTGCTGCGGTTGCGATACGTGCCGGACACATATTTCCCTCCTCTGACCTTCTAGCTCTTCCGCGCCTCAGTGGGGCCGCTGCGCTTCCGCGCGCTGGCGCATAAGCTCGTGCAAGTGTGCCCAGCCATTCTTTGCATTTCTGTACTCCTCCAGCACCAGGCCGAATGACTGCTGTCGAAACGTAATGATCGTCACGCCGCCCGATTCCCTCAGCCGATATTGAAGATTATTTATCACCGGATTGGACATAAACAGCGGCCCGCAAATTTCCAGCAAGGTCGGCTTCTTGATTGCCTGCACCGTTCCCCAGGAATGCCCGTTGTTGTCTCCCAGGTCGCGATACCATCTGCCTCCTGGCCATGCTTCCAGCTTCATCGGCATTGGCTTGTCCGGTTGCGTCTCGTTGTAGGGCCCAAGCTGATCCAGCAGCGCGGCAAACGTCACATCAATCGACGCGCGTACTTTAATCTCCTCCGTTATTTGGATGGTTGTCGCTTCCAGCGATAGTGCGGATGAACTCACGATTGCCTCCTCATGTGAAATTCCACAAGATCATTATTTCTGTACCTCGTTGGCCTCGGCCCGTTCCTTGATTCGCAGCAGCTGATGTTTCCACTGCCGCTCGAACGTGCTGGTCCATTCGTGCAATGGCCGGATCGCTATGGCATTCACCTTGTAAAGCATCTGCCGGCCCTCCCTTCGAACCTCCACCAAGCCAACATCCTTCAAAACTTTCAAATGCTTTGAGACCGATGGCTGCTCCATTTCCATGGCGTCCACAATCTCGCTGACGGACCTCTCCTGCAACGCTAGATAGTTCAGGATGTCCCGCCGCCGCGATTCCGCGACAGCATTGAACGCGTCCGAAGTTGTCGCCGCCCTTGCCATGCACTTAATATATTCCCATATAGGAATATGTCAAATTCTTTTTTCCAAATTTCCCGCTTCCTTTTTCCACTGCTGCGTGCCGCTCAAGTTTGTCCAAGTGACGGCAACCGGTCGCCGCTCGGGTTAGACGCACATCTCTTCAGTGCTTGATATCCTGACGAGAAGCCGACTTGAACGGGTGTCAATCCTCCGGCGTTTCTTTTGTGATAGCATTTGCGCCTCTCGCCGACGGACTCGCTCATCGAATGGACCTGAGACAATTATTTGCCAGGTCAGAGCGGAAGGACTCGCTGCACAAGGATGATCCCAAGGAGCATCTTCGGACATTGCAGCCTATGGGCAAGATCGCCACTGTAAAAGACGTCGTCGACGCGGTTCTCTACTTGGCACACCCAGGCCAAGTAACCGGCGAGGTGCTCCACGTAGATGGCGGTGCTCACGCTGGCCGTTGGTAATCGCGGCGTGATGCCTGCATGGACGATGACGCTCATAGGCAAAGCCAAGAGAATATTTGTGAGATTAAAACTTCATAGGAGGAAGTCATGGCAACGACCAGAATCGCAATAGCGCCAATGAAGGCGGCGCAGATTTCCAAGGCGGGAGGAGATTTCGAGATTGTCGACCGCGAAATTCTCAAGCCGGGTACCGGACACGTGCTCATCAAGGTGCACGCCTGTGGTGTCTGCCACAGTGACGTGTTCACGAAAGAAGGCCAATGGCCCGGCATTGAGTATCCTCGCGTGCCGGGACACGAAGTCGTGGGCATCATCGATGAACTGGGCGCCGGCGTTTCCGATTGGCAGAAGGGGCAGCGCATTGGGGTCGGCTGGCACGGCGGCCACGACGGAACGTGTCTCGCGTGCCGTCGCGGAGATTTTCGCAATTGCCGGAATCTGAAAATTCCCGGTATCAGTTATGACGGCGGATACCAGCAATACATGGTGGCTCCCGTTGAGGCGCTGACTGCGATGCCGGAAGGCCTAAGTGACGTTGAAGCAGCACCATTGCTCTGCGCCGGAATTACCACATATAACGCGCTGCGGCACAGCGGTGCGATGCCTGGTGACCTTATTGCGGTGCTGGGCGTCGGCGGTCTGGGTCACCTGGGAATTCAGTTTGCAAACAAGTTTGGTTATAAGGTCGCGGCCATCGGGCGCGGGTCCGAGAGCGCCGCGCTCGCAAAGAAACTCGGCGCGAGCGTGTACATCGATAACAAAGTGACGAACCCAGCAGAGGCATTGCAAGAATTAGGTGGTGCACAGGTGATTCTGGCCACGGCCCCGAGTTCGAAGTCGATGACCGAGGTGATCGACGGCCTCGCGCCGAATGGAAAGCTTATGGTTGTCGGTGTGTCAGCCGATCCTATCGAGGTCACCCCGGTACAGCTCGTTACGGGAAGTCGCAGTATTCAAGGCTGGGCTTCGGGAACACCGGCTGATGAGGAGGACACACTGCGCTTCGCCGAACTAACCGGCGTCCGTCCCATGATTGAAACATATCCGCTCGAAAAAGCGGCCGAGGCCTATGCCCGCATGATGAGCGGCAAAGCTCAGTTCCGTGTCGTCCTGACGATGTAGATGGTTTACAAAGTCCGGAGAAGTGATTTTCTTTGGGACATGAGGCGGTTCGGGCTCGATGCGCTGGTAAACTCAACCGGCGTACTTTTTGAAGTGGTCAAGCGCAACCTGCGTATATTGGCCAATCTCGATCAGGTAGCCGTCTGGATCGCGCATGTAGCAACGCCATTCCCAGCCATGGTTGGCGAGCGGCTCAGTGAGAAATACCGCGCCTTCGTCGCGCCATTGTTTGTAACAGGACCAGATGTCCGCGACACGTAGATTGAGGAAGCTGTTCACTCTGTTCAGATTCGGAGGGGTTTCGAGGAGTACCTCAGGCTTGTCGGGCGTTGGACCACCACCGGAATTGAGAACAATCCAAGAGTTGGCCAGCTTGATGTAGCAGGGATTGTCCGCCTTGATCACTTTCCCGCCAAGAATTCGGACGTAGAAGTCCTTCGATTTCTCCTGATTTCTCACAGTGAAGAAATGGGTGACGAAGAAGCCTTCGCGTGCCACCGGCGCATCAGGAAGATTCATGCGGTTGTCTCCCTTTGTTGATTAGTTTCTAAATAGTTCGCGGTTTGCCGATCATGCACCGCCCAGAATGTGCAGAGAGCGAACGACATTTCTACATTGGTTTCCGTCAGGCGTTCGTAGATGTGGTGGTCTCCGTCGAGGTAATCTCATACTTGAAGTTATCCGGATCGAGACTGTCGAGCCGTCCTTCGGTCGTTTCCGCGTGCGGATACATGAGGAAACCGATGGGCGCGCCGTTCGATCCGGGGAGAGCGACATCGTGCGCGAAGTTGTAGGCCATCCAGTTCATTTCCCAGGACCCGAATAGCCGCGCGTGGGCCTTCTTGACCAGGTCGTCCCCCATGGGTCGATTTCCGGGCGGTTCCTCGAGCACGACCTTCCGCACGTCTGCAGGATCTACAGGTACCCAGCCGTAGTCACCGAGGTAAACCTCTGCGCGGCAATGCTGCGCTTTGGTCACGTTCTCTGACGAAGCACCGAGGCTCTTGTATCCGATTTCGGACTTGGCGACGCGGATGCCATAAACGTCTCGCGCGGGGAGGCCAGCCGCGCGTGCCAGCCCAACATACAGGGCGTTTAGGTCCGCGCACTTCCCGCCCAGATCTTTGGACTCCAGCATGAAGCGAATATTGCCGGTGCCGCAGCCCCGCGTTTTCGGATTCCGAAAAGTGTTGTCAACAATCCACTCGTAGATTGCTCGCGCTTTCTCAACATCCGTCTTGGCGCCCTTGGTGATTTCGGTCGCCGTTGCTTTCACGATACCGTCGGTCGGCAGGAGCTTGGTCGGCCGCAAGAAGTGTTCCAATTCCTCGCGGTCCTCTTTTGGTGCCTTGCCGGGCGCGGAGAGATCAACCGCATAGTTTTTGGTCGCGATTCGGCTTGTGAGGTTGACGATCGGCCTCACGCCGGATGGAAATTCTGCGGCGATGATTCCGAGCGCGTCACTGTTGC
>Ga0307479_10004101_pt1 | contig 13313 bp, 14 predicted proteins | sample atmos_gasesECM4C_FD_203743 | JGI IMG/M metagenome (GOLD analysis project Ga0307479, IMG submission 203743) | Hardwood forest soil microbial communities from Morgan-Monroe State Forest, Indiana, United States - atmos_gasesECM4C_515 | ecosystem: Environmental > Terrestrial > Soil > Temperate...
CTGTTCCTGCTCCAATTGCAATGGGGCCAGGGGTCGTCCCACATTCATAGGCACCTCCATTTTCCATAGAAGATGCCTAAGGGGAAAACTGTTGCGCAAGGATTATATTAGTTACTTAAGGGACACAACACTAGGAGACCAGAATAAGCATGGGTGTCTTTAAGCGGCACGGCCAATACTTCATCGATTACTACTACCGTGGACGCCGCCAGCGAGAAAAGGTCGGCGCCTCCAAAGGCGAGGCCAAACAAGCCCTGTCGGTCCGGCAGGCGTAAATCGCGCAGGAAAAATTCAAGCTGCTCCCTAAGCGGGGCTCACCGAGGTTCGAAGCTGTGTCGCTTAAATATCTCAACTTGGTTTCGATCCACAAGCGAGGGCACCATGTTGAACAGTACATCATAAAAACCCTGAACGCTTTTCTTGGAAAAATCAGAGCGCGTAATTTGAGTGCGGAAGACGCAGAGAGATACAAGGTCGTGCGTTCACATCAGGTACAGCCCGCGACGATCAATAGAGAGTTAACGCTCGCGAAGCACATCCTGCGCAAGGCCGTTGAGTGGAAGCTCATCGCCGAGAATCCCTTCCGAGGCGTACGCAATCTCAACGTTGTCAAGCAGGTTGAACGAGTGCTTGGCTGGGACGAGGAGGTCAAACTGCTGGCCTGCTGTGACCTCGTGCACTCGCGATTCTTGCGTCCACTCGTAGTGCTAGCCCTCAACACAGGAATGCGACGCGGCGAACTGTTGTCCTTGGAATGGCCCCGGGTTGACCTGGGTCAGCGTGAGATTCGCGTCATCAACGCCAAGTCGAAGGCCGGCGACCGTGTCATTCCCATGAACGCGGCGGTTCACTCGCTGCTGTGTGATTTGGCCAAGAGAGCCACATCGCCCTTCGTATTCCCGAGCAATCGAAAGCCTGGAGAGCGCCTGTTGGACCTGAAGAAGGGTTTTAAGACGACGATGCGACTGGCTGGGATTCGTCCCATACGCTTTCACGACCTGCGCCATACTTTTGCAACTCGGCTTGTCCGGGCGGGCGTCGACTTGGTGACGGTGTCCCACCTTTTAGGACACTCAAGAATTACGATGACAGCGCGCTATGCTCACGCCCTCGCAGATGTTAAAATAGCCGCCGTCAGTAAGCTGGATTTGGCTGGCTTTTGCTCGGCACTGGACTCTAATCGGACTCCGAGTTCTTCTGGTGCAGATGCCAAATCCGAGGCAAATAGTTTTGCTGCCTCAACATAGGCCCGTAGCTCAGTTGGTTAGAGCGCTACCTTGACACGGTAGAGGTCTGCGGTTCGAGTCCGCACGGGCCTACCATATCTTTCAGTGAGTTAGCGTCCACAACCTCTCCCGACCAGGCTCCAATTGGCTCCATTAAGGAGGTAGTCCGCGACTACCGAGGTCACTTCCAAATTTTCCTCCGCTAGGACTATCCTCCCACCGCCCCCTGACCGAAAACGGTCAGCAAACGTGCCAAACTCCGCGGGTGGCGGCTCGGCCGCGCAGCAAGCTAACCTTGTGTGGGGAACGTTCTCCGAAGTAAGTTCGCTTGAGCTTCCACGACCGCGACCACAAACAGATGAGACGGACGCGCCTACCTCGTGAGCACGCTCACTCCGCCATTCGAGAGCGTCAATTTAAATCACGCTCCCCAACCATCCGAACTGGTAGAGAGGCCGTATACTGAGACGGCTCCGTTTCCTTTCCATGCAGAACCAACCGCCTTGAGCCATATTCCAATGAACGGCACCAATGCCGGTCGCAGTCTCCGAGCTTAGATCCAGCTTGCCGCGATATTGCCCGTCTCTGCATTGTTCATCCCCTTGGATTACGTCTCAACTGTCTGACGTTTTCATGGCCTCCTTCCCTTCGTTTGGTTCTTGGACCTTATGTCTGCTGCGAAAAATCTATTTGCGATCTGTTCGAAAACTGTAAGAGCTATCGAACAGAGCTGGTTCGAAGTGAGCAACACTAATCAGACTGTCAAAGGATTGGGAAAACCAGGATTGCTCTTCAGTTCGGTCTCACCACGTTCCGGACACAACAGCGCATCTCGCCGTTGCAAACCCAGCGAAGTTGGTCGCTCGTGCGTCAAATGAGACCCGATATAACTCGAAATGCATCCAAGGAAGAAACTATTGGGTTCTTGAGTCAGGGGCGGTCCTGATGATCCTAGGTTGATCATCGAACGAGATTGCGCGGCAATGGCATGCGCGGCTTTTGAAGCGTATCCTTATGATGAACTGGTTATAAGCTGGCCCGCAGGATGGAGACATCATGAGTTCCGCGGAATCGCGACCCGAGCCGGACAACAAGATACAACTCCGTTACACTGCGGGCGTGGTACAGCCGGACGGCTCTGAATCCAAAGAAGCGCCGAATGCCAGAATCGCATTGCGCGTTCAGTATTTCGTTTAGGCTCGCGCCATCGGCGATCATCTCTAGCGTTCGCTTCTTCGCAGCTAATAAGGAGCGATTACAATCCACGGCGTTTGCGGAGATCAGCGCTGTGTGCACTCATCCCGAATTTCGCGGCCGTGGATATGCGCGGGCTCTCGTGACGTTCCTTACAGCCAAGATTCTGGCAGCGGGAAAGACTCCTTTTCTTCACGTCAAGTCTGAGAATGGGGCAAAAGTTGTTTATCACAATATTGGCTTCCGTTTACGTGCCGCAATATGTCTAACCGTGATTTCCGTCCGCTGAAGGCGTGGTATCACTTGCGAGATGTATCGTCTCGTTGATCCAGAGGCGTCAAACGGCGAAGCAAAAACTCAGTGGACCGGAGTAAGCACCCATTTTTAGACAGTGCCTGTGGTCACACCTTACCCCGCCTATCTGATGGGCCTTGAACCGGTAACGAGGATATCGACGAGCCTCCTGGCGCTCTGCTGCCAGTCAGGGCTGGTCGTCACGTTGGCAACGCCGACAAGAGCCCTAATGAGATCCATAGGATCGAGGTCCTTCCGTATGTCGCCGCTCTTGATCGCGCGTTTCACTAGCGCGCGAATCGCTTCCTGCATCTGAGCGTAGGAAGCTGCGAACACTTTCTTGTGATCGCCCAGCAGCGTATTGAGCGCAGGGGCGATGAGCTGTTTTGCTGCGATGGCGTCAACGAAAAGCAGCAGCCAGGATCGCAAGGCTTCGATCGGCGTCATGGTTTCGGCTAACTTTTGCTCCGCGGCGGCCAGCTTTTCCAACTCAGACCGATAAACCGCCTGTAGGAGTTCCTCGCGCGTCGGAAAGTGGCGATACAAAGTCCCCGGCCCAACACCTGCCTGTTTGGCAATGTCGTCCAGGCTGGCATTTGCGCCCGACCGGGTGAACGCCTCCTTGGCGACCTCCAAAATGCGTTCACGATTCCGCTGCGCGTCGGCGCGGGGCTTTCGCTGGGCAGGTCGCGACCGTTTCGTAGGCATATCAAAAAAGTCAAAATAACTTGTAACCGGAGAGCAGCTCCGGTTATCTTATGTAGTGCGGAGACACTCTCCGTTTTATGCGAGCCGTAGCCGCTTGTCAATAGGCACTTGCTCAGGCAGCCGGCAGGAGGAGAACAATATGGTGGAGACTCTTGGAGCTACATCAACCACAGAAGATGTTTTGTCCGGTATCGATCTACACAGCAAGCGAATCCTGGTCACAGGTGTTTCAGCCGGGCTCGGAGTGGAGACGGCGCGGTCACTCGCCGCGCACGGCGCTCACGTAGTGGGCACCGCGCGCGATGTGCGCAAGGCGGAGGCTGCGACCGCTCAGGTACGGAATGACGCGGCGGCGAATGGTGGAAGCTTCGAGCTCGTCGAACTCGATCTGGCCAGTCTCGTGAGCGTCCGAAACTGCGCCGATCAACTGCTCCGAAAGGACGAGCCGTTCGATGTGATCATCGCCAATGCAGGCGTGATGGCCACGCCGTTTAGCTGTACAACCGACCATTTCGAGATGCAGTTCGGCACCAATCACCTGGGCCACTTCGTCCTGGTAAACCGGATTGCAAAGCTTCTTCGCGCAGGCGGACGGCTCGTGAACTTGGCCTCTGCAGGCCACCGCTTCTCGAATGTGAACCTTGACGATCCCAATTTTGAGAGAACTTCGTATGATCCCTTTTTGGCATATGGCAGATCGAAGACGGCAAACATCCTTTTTGCAGTTGCCTTTGACCAGCGCTATCGCGCACGGGACATTCGTGCCGCTGCTGTCCATCCTGGAGTAATACAGACGGAGTTGGGCCGCCACATGGATGCGGCTATGTTAAAAGCGATGATGGACCGATTGGAAAAACAGCTCGCAGCAGAGGGTAAAAGTTCTTTCCCGTGGAAGACAATACCTCAGGGAGCAGCAACTTCGACCTGGGCAGCGGTGGTTGCTCCCGCCAAGGAAATTGGCGGGAAATACTGTGAGAACTGCCACGTAGGTCATGTGGTCCCTGAGGATGTTGCGATTAGTCCCACCAGCGAAGGAGTCCGTGCTTATGCACTTGATCCTAACGCTGCCGAAGCACTTTGGAAGAAAAGCGAAGAAATGGTTGGAGAATCTTTCTAGCTGTTCGTATGTCGTAAGCAAGAGAAAGCACAAAAGCGGATCGGGAAAAGGGAGAAACACAATGACAAAAAAGACGAAACTTGGTGGCAACTTTACACTTCCCGGCACCCCAATCGAGCTGGTCCGTATGGGTTACGGCGCGATGCAGCTTGCGGGCCCTCAAATATGGGGGCCTCCAAGAGACGTAGACGCTGCGATTGATGTCCTGCGAGAGGCCGTCGCATCCGGCGTCAACCATATCGATACCAGCGACTATTACGGCCCGCATGTGACCAATCAAATCATCAAGAAGGCACTTCATCCGTATCCAGCTGACCTGCTCATTGTCACTAAGCTGGGAGCCCGACGCGGCGAAGACAAGTCGTGGCTACATGCGCTTTCGCGTCAAGAGTTGATTGACGGCGCTCACGACAACCTTCGGAATCTTGGCATCGACGCTCTCGAGGTAGTCAACCTTCGAGTCGGCGGAATGATGGAACCATCCGAAGGATCGATCGAGGCTCCATTGAGCGCCCTTGTCGATTTGAAGCGTCAGGGTTTGATTCGCCACATCGGTCTGAGCAATGTGACTCCCGCACAGGTCGAAGAAGCACGGAAAATGACCGAGATCGTTTGCGTCCAAAACTTCTACAACGTGGCAAACCGCAAGGACGACACCTTCATCGATGTTCTCGCAGAGCAAGGCATCGCTTACGTCCCGTTCTTCCCGTTGGGGGGATTCACACCGTTGCAATCCTCGACACTCGATCAGGTAGCGGCATCCATGCAGGCGAGCCCGATGCAGGTCGCGCTGGCCTGGCTTTTGCAGCGTTCTCCCAACATTCTGCTGATTCCGGGCACCTCTTCGATAAGCCATCTCCGCGAGAATCTCCGTGCCGCAACTTTAGAATTACCCGCGGATGCAATCACCCAGCTCAACGCGATCGCCGAAAGCGTTCAGGCCAGGTCTCGGACAGCGCACTAGTTCCGTATTTCGATAACTTCATGCAAAAGAAGGAGCGAATATGAAAATCTTTGTGACTGGAGCAACAGGATTTATCGGCTCAGCAATCGTTCGAGAACTCATCGTCGCAGGTCATCAGGTGCTCGGTCTCTCCCGCTCCGACACGGGCCACAAGGCGCTTATAGCGGCAGGTGCCCAAGTGCACCGGGGTGATCTAAAAGACCTCGAAAGCCTGCGCGATGGAGCAGCCACGTCCGATGGCGTAATTCACACGGGCTTTATCCACGACTTCTCGAACTTCGCAGCAAACTGTGAGATCGACAAGCGCGCCATCGAGGCTCTCGGCTCGGCTCTCGAAGGTTCCGGTCGGCCACTGCTTGTCACCTCTGGGCTTGCGACGGTGGCGGAGGGGCGGACGCCTACAGAGGAAGATGCTCCTCACCCTCCGTCTCCCGCGTATCCCCGCGCCTCGGAAGCGACCGCTGAGATGTTGCTGAAGCGTGGCGTGCGCGTGTCGGTGGTGCGCCTTCCCCAGGTTCACGACACGATCAAGCAGGGTCTCATTACCTATGCAATCGCGGTGGCTCGTGAGAAGGGTGTGTCAGCGTATGTGGGCGACGGACTCAACCGGTGGGCGGCCGTACACGTTCTCGACACTGCCCGTCTCTACAGGTTGGCGCTCGAGAAGCAGGAAGCAGGGGCCAGGTATCACGCCATCGCCGAGGAGGGAGTACCAGTTCGGGACATCGCCGAGGCCATCGGCCGCGGCATGAAAGTGCCGGTCGTGTCCAAATCCCCCGACGAGGCAGCAGTCCATTTCGGCCGGTTAGGCATGTTCGTTGGTCGCGACCTCACAGGTTCGAGCTTGCAAACTCAGCGAATCCTGGGATGGCGTCCAACCGGGCCCGGACTCATTGATGACCTCGACCGGGCGTACTATTTCGCGGCTGAACAGACAGCATAGCGCTTCACCGCTAGGCATACAGGCGTACATGCGGAATCCTCCAAGAAAGAACTCAACGAGTACAACCGACGCCGCGATGAAGTGCCTATCAGAGGTTCGTGCTTGACTGATATAGGATCACGCAAACAGTTATCTCGTAATTCCTAATGTCCCGACTCCACCGCGGATCTGCGTCCTCCAGGTGCGATCGGTCGCGCATAAAGTCTGGTCACGAATTCCTTGTTCTCTTAGCATGGATGAAATGCTTCACTACCACCTTTTCCGTCGTATAACTGAGCACCCGCTTTTCGAGTTCATGGTCTGAAACAGTGAAGCGGTCATGTTGCCGTTCATGTTCGAGCCAGGAATCCACTAGAAACGTCTCCAGATAAGCATGCGGGGATTCCGTGTCAAAGTAGATGCCCCACCGTGTAGCTCCATCGCGGCGGCGAATTCGTTGATACTGATAAATGTCGTTGAGGAAATCCGGTGCCTTCGCTGGATCGATGACATATTTGACTGTAACCAGAACTGGCCCAAGGTCGGCGGCATGCTCCTCGAACATGCTTGGTTTACCCCAATGATTCCATGTGCTGAGGTCAACCGCCGTGCTCGGAAGCCGAAAGGTGAATTGCAAGAGCAAGGATGCGCCGATTCCGATCCCGGAAACGAAGAGGGCCATGCGGGCATTCGTGTGTTCTGCTGCGAGGCCCCAAATGGCGCTGCCAATTGCTACGCTGCCCTGGAATACAAAGAGATAGGCTGCCAGCACGCGTGCGCGAACCCAGTCGGGCGCCAGATTCTGAATTATCGTATTGAAAAGAGACATGACTACCGTCCAGGAACCCCCTCCGAGAAGCATCAGCGCACATAGAAGCGCGAGATTGTGCAGGGCCGCTGTGCTTAGGAGAATCGCAGCGAACATTGCCGTCGCAGTCGAAACTATAGTCTCTGTCGAACGTTTTGACCTGGCACGTTGCAGGACAACAGCCCCAAGCACCGCGCCGACTCCAAAGAAGCCCAGCAGAAACCCGTACCCGACTGCACTCTTGCTCAGTTCCTTTGCAACCGCCGGCAGAAGAGCCCAGAAGGAACTTGCGAAAAAGATAACAATTCCCGATCGCAGCAGTAGTGTCCGAATGCCAGGTGAGTAACGGACGTAGCGAATTCCCGCAACGCTGGCTCCTGCGAGTGTTTCCGAGGGCAATTTGCTTTTTCGAGTGGGGCGCTTCCAAGTGAAAATGACGAGGATCACTCCAAAAAACGAAAGCGCATTGAAGAGGAAAGTTGTCGCTACACCGACAGCCGCGATAGTCAAGCCTGCAAGCCCCGGGCCTACGGCACGAGCCAGGTTGAACTCGATTCCGTTAAGCGCGAGAGCAGCCGTGAGATCATCCCTTTTGACCAACTCCGGGAATATCGCGCGCCACGTCGGAGATTCTATGGCATCACCGAGCGAGAGAGCCAACGTGAGCAGGAGCAAGAGCCATGGCGTCATCGTTCCAGTGAAAGTGACAATGGTAAGAACGGTGGCGACAACTAGCATCCATATCTCTGTAGCCAGGATCAATTTGCGCCGGTCGAAAATGTCTCCGATCGAACCGGCGGGCAGTGCCAACAGGAAGAATGGCAGCGCTGAAGCGGTCTGGATCAACGCGATATACAACGAGCTATTGGTCAACGTCGTCATCAGCCATGCCGCGCCCACGGTCTGCATGAACGCCCCGATGTCCGATACCAGATCTGCAATCAGAAGATTGCGGAAAATCCCGATGCGAAGTGGGTGCCACGGGCTTGCCGAAGGAGGTGGGTCGCGTTGGATGGACTCGGGCATCGCGGGCTGAATCTACACCAATATCGCACTAAGTTCATCGCGACGATCGCCGCGAGCAAATCAAACTAACGGACGACGCGCGGACGATACTCAGCCGTCCACGCTTTGGTCGGCAGATTGAGGGCCCTTGCCACTCTTCCGCCGAAGGGCTTAGTGTATTTGCTGGCGGGCGCACCTGCAAAAGCCATGTAGCAGCCAGCCTAGGCTCTTCCAGCAGGGACCGTTTCTGCCTGCATGTTGGAATTATAAAAAGGAGAGGAGCATACGATGCAACTTCAAAGTGACTACTTCAATGCTTATCACAACCTAAAGCTGACACGAGATGACAAAGGTGTGCTGATTGCTGAATTCCACACCAACAGCGGGCCGTTCATCATGACCGCGCAGTCTCACACCGAATTTGTCGAGGCGTTCTACCGGATTGCGCAAGATCGAGCGAACAAGATCGTAATCCTTACGGGCGCCGGTGGGGACTTCATTACCGACGTCGCTTGGTCATCTTTTGGCGAAGTCGCCGACCCCGGTGTGTGGAGCCAAGTTCATGATGAAGGCGTTCAGGTTTTGGAAAATATAGCCAACATACGCGTGCCGGTCATCGCGGCTATCGAGGGACGTGCCCATGTACATTCAGACTACGCGCTGCTTGCGAGTGTAATCGTGGCGGCGGAGGGTGCGACCTTCCAGGATGTGGCCCACTTTTCCGCGGGCGTTGCGCCCGGTGACGGAATCTTTACCACCTGGAGCTATCGCGCTGGAGCGGGACGAACGGAGGCGTTCCTGCTGAACCCACAGCCGCTGCCTGCCCGTACTGCACACGAATGGGGAGTGGTTGCCGAAGTTGTGCCGAATGGCAAGGCACTGAGCCGGGCCAGGGAATTGGCTGAGCTGTACCTGAAGGCCCCTGAAGTGACACGCCGCAACACGCGCGTGCATTTTATCCAGCCCTTGAAGGAGCGCATCGTTCGAGAAGTTGGCTACGGACTGTCGCTCGAAGGAGCGTCGTCGGCCGATCTCGTGAAATCGATGCAAGCAAAGAGTGAACCTGTCGCTCAGAAAGCGAAATCCGCGTAAAGAGCCGCGAGACCGCAGTCTAAGCAAAAGCAGACGCGTGGAGTGAACCCCTAAAGTGAGACAGTTTTGTCGTGCACACCTTGGGAAGCGCGGATTACTTCCGGCTTGCCCGCGACTCGGGGCTAATCGGCCAATGTTACGCCAAGCTTGGTGGGCGCGCGACTTTGGAGTTTCACCGTCACCGAGGATTTTGCGAAAATTCGAGCAACATCGATCTCCACTGCGAGGACAACGGCTCTGGTCAGCCGGTTATCTTGATTCAGTGATGTCCCCTGGATTAACTGGAAACTTTTTCGAGGCTCCTGGACAGCGTGCGGAGCGGTTCAACCCGAGGTCAGAGTTTGCGACTTCGCTGCCAGTCTTTGGGTGTTGCGCCCGTGGCACGGCGAAACGTCTTCGTGAAATGGCTCTGGTCGGCGAAACCTGTTTGGAGCGCGATAAGCGCAATGGGTTCCCTGCAACGTAACAGAAGCTCCTGTGCGCGTTTGATCCGGGCGTCGAGAGACCATTTATATGGCGGCATTCCCGTCGAAGTTTTAAAGGATCGGGCGAACTGTGATTGGGAAAGCCCTACCAGTTTGGCCATCTCCTCAAGGCTTATGTCCTGCGTCATGTGGGCTTCGAGATACTCCATCGCTCGACGCAACTGCCATGGGGCAAGTCCGTTTCCCCGCTGTATCTGGGCGTTTCGGCGAGTAAACAGGGTAGCCGTCAATGCTGTCGTTAGGCTCTCACCGTAGAGGCGGCCACCACTTGAGGGTTCTCGACATTCCTCTGCCAGAAGCTCTGCGCATCTTGCCACCTTGTCGTCGTACAACAACAGGACAGGCGTATCGGTTTTTGCCGAATCCAAGTCGTCGCCAAGGATCGATTCCGGGACCTTCGGAGCGAAGCTCATCCTGAGTTCGCGAACTGATCGAAGTCCGTCGGTATAGGCCCACACAGTCATGTCCGCGGGCACAAAAGTCGTATGCCCTACATCAAAGCGAGATCGGGGGGTCGGACGGTTGAGGTTCAGGCGAGACTCGCAATATCCGCCTACCTGGCCGAGAACAATCGCGACGGTTGTTTCGTGTGAAGAGATGTCATGCCAGGCTCTTCCAGGATCAGGATAGTGCACGATGTCACGCACCGTAATCCCATTCCAACTGCGGGTCTGGCTTTCGATCTTCCTGATCCCGTGCGGTGAACGAAATTCAAACGGCTGCGATTGGCTCATATCTCTTTCCTTGGCCACCGGGCAAACAGAGAATTGGATGAACCCTTCGAACTAGTCGGCGCAGATAAAGAATATCAAGATCACTGAAAACGTGAAAGCGGAAACAGACCAAAAACAGCGAAATCAGACAAGATGCCAAGGTTTGTGGTGTTCCATATTTATTGTGTTCGAAAAGGATGACACCGAATGAGGTTTCAGCCAGCTTCGTATCTAACATTTTGCTTAAGTGTGTCTCTTGTGCTCTTCGTCGCGCAAGGAATCGATCTGGCGTCCGGGATGTTCACGCAAAGGGAGCTTGCGTGCTGAGAACTCGGAGAACAGGGAACGGTCAAGTCCAGTTCACACTCAGCGGACGGATCGAAACAACAGAGGATATTGAGCAGCTTCAACAACTGCTCGGCGTCGAGAGATCCGGGCAGCAGTTGATTTTGGATTTGAGGGACGTGACGCTCGTCAACCAGGATGCCGTCAAGTTTCTTCGTAGCTGCGAGGCCGATGGCATCAAGCTCGAAAATTGCCCGCTCCATGTCCGAAGGTGGATCGATCAAGTAAAAGATCAACTCAGGCGACGACGGCTGTGAGGAATGCCAACTGTTGGACAGCTTCATTGCGTTGGGTCAGGCGGTATTCAGAAATCACAAAACACTGAAGCTGGCGGGCTAGAAAGGCTACGAGGCTACGAAATGAAGTTACGGTGTTTACTTGAGCTTGTTCTCTTAATATTCGGCCTCAGTTTTTCAGTTCGGGCGACGCCGCCGCGGCTCGATTCAATTCCCATTCCAGGGACAAAAGCCTTTCCAGAAAGCATCACCTCAAAGTCGGACGGGACGCTCTATGTCGGCCGTCTCGGAGATGGTGGGATCGTCCGTATAAATCCGCGCACGCACGAAAACGTGATTTTTGTCCAGCCAGGCGCTTTAGGTTCGCGCTCGATTTTGGGAGTTTTCGCAGATGAAGCGTCGAACACGCTCTGGGCTTGCTCGAACGACTTGAGCGCCTTGGGCGCACCTGCAACGGGCAGCGATACCGGAAGCACTTTGAAGGCTTTCGACCTCAGGACGGGGATTGGAAAACGCAGCGTCTCGTTGCCTGGAACCCACGCGTTTTGCAATGACATGGCTGTGGATGCGAAGGGATCTATCTACGTCACGGACAGCGCAAATCCTACAATCCTAAAACTCTCTCCCGGTGCCACAACGTTCGAAGTATTCGCTCAGGATTCCGCGTTTTCTGCGCCGCAAAGCGGCGGCGCCGGGCTCGACGGTATCACCTTCGGCAGCGACGGCAATCTTTACGTTACGACCTATGCGGCCGGCGGGCTCTTTCGCGTGGAAGTCAAAGCGGGAAGGGCAGGGCGCATCACCGCACTCTCGGGTGACCGTCAACTGAGATTTCCCGATGCGCTCCGAACGCTCGGCGACAACATTTTCCTCTTGGTGGAAGGGGCGGGACCTTTAGATCGCGTCGTGATCAAGGACAACGGATTTTCGGTCACTCCGATATCCGGCAATTTTTCTACCCCAACGTCGGTTGCCCTGATAGGCACGACGGCGTGGGTTACTGAGGGCAACACTACTTACTTCTTCGATGCTTCAAAAAAGAACTTAGCGCCCCCATTGCCATTTCGAATCTACGCAGTTTCATTGAGGAAGGAAAACACTAATTGAAACTTCAACTCAGGTCGGATCTCAAGCTGTCGCTTTACGCCCTTCTTATGCTCGTCGCCGCAGAACGCGCGTTCCCACAAGGGACGACTGGTGACGCGAAGCCGTACCCGACGGTGACGGACGAACGGCTCGAGCATCCGGAAGCGGGCGATTGGCTAATGTATCGGCGAACCTATGATGGCTTCGGATTCAGCCCGCTGAAGCAGATCACGCCGAGCAACATTCGCCGGCTGACGCTGGCATGGTCGGTGAGCACCGACGTGCTTGGCGCACACGAAACGACGCCAATCGTCAATCACGACCGGATGTTCATTACGACGCCTCAAAACAACATCATCGCGCTGGACGCCAAGACCGGAACCCAACTATGGCGGTATGCCAGGAAGTACCCGGACGGCCTGTTCCAGCTCCATCCGACAAACCGCGGAGTTGCGCTCTACGGCGACTACGTCTTCACGGCGACGACAGACTGTGCGCTCGTGGCTCTTGACGCCGCGACGGGCAAGGAGATTTGGAGCGTCCCGCTCGATGATTACAAGACGGGGTGCTACGCGACGCTGGCGCCGCTTGCGGTGCGCGGCAAAATCATCCTCGGCTACTCGGGTGGCGAGATTGGCGTTCGGGGCTCAGTGAGCGCCTTCGACGCACTCACCGGAAAGCGCATCTGGAAAACCTACACGGTGCCTGAGCCCAACGAACCTGGCGGGGACACTTGGAAGGGCGAGAACTATAAGCGAGGGGGCGGATCAACCTGGATTACTGGCGTCTATGATCCTGCCTCGAACACAACCTACTGGGGTACGGGGAATCCGGGCCCCTGGGTCGCCGACGACCGGCCCGGCGACAACCTCTACACGGACTCGACGCTCGCTCTCGACTCCGACACGGGCAAGATCAAGAGCTATCACCAGTACACGCCGCATGATTCGTTTGATTGGGATGAAGTTTCGGCGCCTCTCCTGATCGACACGCAGGTCGACGGGAAACTCACGAAGACGGCCACACACGCTGGGCGGAACGGCTACCTCTGGATCTTGGATCGCGATAGCCTCAAGTTCCTGCACGCTTTCCCGTTCTCCAACAACAACGTCTTTACA
>Ga0307479_10004103_pt1 | contig 13311 bp, 10 predicted proteins | sample atmos_gasesECM4C_FD_203743 | JGI IMG/M metagenome (GOLD analysis project Ga0307479, IMG submission 203743) | Hardwood forest soil microbial communities from Morgan-Monroe State Forest, Indiana, United States - atmos_gasesECM4C_515 | ecosystem: Environmental > Terrestrial > Soil > Temperate...
CCGATCGTTCAACCTGCCCGCGGACCGCATCGCTTATCTCTATGGCATGACCTTCGTCGTCTGCGGCTTCATCACCGTTTTGCAATCCGTGTGGCTGCTCCGCCTCCCCGTGGTGCAGGGAACTTATGCCGGCAATTTTGCGGCGCTGCTTGCCGTCGGTCACATGCAAAGCGGAGGCCTCGGCGCTGCCTATGGATCGTTCTTCACCGCCTCATTGATCTGGTGCCTTTTGAGCGTCCCCATTCGACGGCTGAGCTTCATAGCTTTGTTCGCGCGTTTTTTGCGGGCGCCGCTGATCTCCGGAATCATCGTAATGCTGACGATTATCCAGGTAGCGAACGTAGCCTTGCCCAACTGGATCGGCGCACCATCGAGTCTGGGTTTCCCGCTCGTCAATATCTTCAGTGGAGCGATTGCCGTCGCCGTTCTGGTTGGCACCACCCTGTGGGGCGGAAAATATCTTCGGCGCGGGGCAATCCTGATCGGTCTTGCGAGCGGCACACTGTGCTACGCGATCTTGCGGCCGATATCGTTCCGTTCGGTCGTGAGCGCGCCCGTCCTTGTGGCTCCGCAATGGTTTCCTTTTGGATTTTCTGTGCGGCCTGAATTGGTCATCGTCTTCTTGCTGGTGTTGATTCCGGCAGGCATGGGCTCGATGGCCATGTATGAAATGGTTGGAGGCTGGGGAAACGAGAAGCTGCCCGCCGAGCGAATGTCTCAGGGAATTTTCGCAGTTGCTATTGGATCCGTGCTCGCGGGAATCGTAGGTGGGTTCAGCACAATCGTTTATCCAGACAATATGGGCATGCTGCGGACGACGCGCGTAGGCTCGCGCTATACCACACTCTCCGCCGGGTTAATTCTGATGGCACTGGGCGCCTGTATCAAATTCGACATGCTGTTAGTGGTCGTGCCGCAACCGGTTGTGTCCGCGGCGGCCACACTTCTCTTCGGGGTCGTGTTCATGCACGGAGTGCAAATGCTTTCGACGGTAGATTGGGACGACCGCCAGTACGCGGCGGCCGGGCTCGCGGTTCTCGTGGGCCTGGGTGGACTATTCGTTTCGCCCGAGGTCCTTCAGACAATGCCGCTCGTGGCAAAACTAATCGTGCAGCAGCCGGTGATTTCCGGCGGGCTGACGCTGGTCATTCTGCATTCCGTGCTATGCCCAACTGCCTCGGCCCCAGAAACCGTACAGGCCTGAATACCCGGACACGCAGTATGCGAGCCGATCTTTAAGAATGGAGGGATCGAGAACCACACAAAACGAGTACGACGCCGCCTACCAACAGCAAGCCTCCGAGCACTGGCGTAAGCGGAACCGTGTGTTTCTCATCCTTGACGGCATGGATCGGACGATATCCACCACTTTCTTCTGCGTTGTGAACGTGATGCCCTGATAGGCAAACGCGAAAATTCCCAAAATGATCAGAACAATGCCTGCAACAGTCGCTGATTTCATGATCGCCTCGATTCAGCCTCGCTTCAGAAAGATCAGCTTAGCGCTAGTCCGCTTCGTCCCTCTGCGCATAGTTGCATGCCGCCGCGTAGAACGGCCGGAAGCTGTGGCTCGTCTCTTGAGGGCCGGAGCATGAGCCCGTAACTTCCTTGCTCGCTTCGCTCTCAGAGGTCGCACAACCTCAGCTGCTTCGGCCGCAATAATGCCAAGCGTAGAACCGATCTTTCCGGCAACATCGGTCAATACGGTATCGCGCTTTTTAACCATCTGCTTCTCCTCAGCGTAACGCTCGCGACACACCGTCCGTATGCTGAGGCCATTGTCGTCAAAGCGAAATACCGCGCAATGCGTCTCTGATGATTAGAAACCCAGTATTTTGAGGGATTTGTTAACCGTAGAACAAGTAGGACAGTGCGAAAGGCAAAGGCTCAGTCACATTTGGGCGCGCGAGCCCTTTGATCCCGAATCTCTCGGAGATGCTCGCGAAGCCGCTCGAGCAACTCTTCCCTGCCCGAGTTATGCGCCTCTCGCACGAGCTCGTTTAAGGCAAAATGCACCACGTCGCGATGGTGCAATTCCTCCGGGGCAACATCATTGCTGAGTTCCAGCCAAAGGCAATGCAGGAGGTCGATTTCCTTGGGGGTAAGATGCGGCGCATGCGGCCCCAGATAAAAGACGTGTTCTTGACAGTTCGGAGAATAGATTTCGAGCGTTAATTGCGGTCGCGGCGGCGGGAGCGCTTCCCACGCCAAACCCGCTATTCGCGCCTCTTCCGCGATAGATCGCTTGGGCGAGAGCCCAAGAATGACGGCCGACGATTTCAGGCCCTGCGCGGCCCGGAGAATGCCGTCCCATTTTTCCGTGGCCGGAGCGACTGCCAGTCGAACCGTTTTACCCATCTTTTCCGCTAGATTCAGGCAACGAGTAAACAACTCCTGCTCTTCGCGGCTGAAGAGTTGCTCAGCTTCCAGTTCGTGCTCGCCCGAAGCAGCGCGTTCGAGCAGCCGCAAATGCAGGACGGCGATGTCCTGTTTCTGCGTATCCGTTCTTCGCAGGATCGCACCGAGATGGTAGAGCGTGTTGTAATTGCGAACCATCACCAATACGTTCCCGGGCCGGACGCCCACCGCCTCCGGCGTTAGATCCCCGCCTGGTTCGAGGTTGAATTGATCCAGGTCCGCGTGGGCTGCGCCACGTTTCTTTGTGATCTTTTCCGACAGCTCGAATACGGCAAAAAAGGCGATCGTAAAGGCGACGCCGGAAATTGTGGCGACCTGCTTGGTGAATAGATTGACCACGCATAGCGCCACGAGCACCAAGGTGATAAGACCCAAGCCTACTGGAATCTCCACGCCGGCGATTTTGAAGTTCAACGGAACGCGGAATTCGCGCTGGCCAGGCTCCTTATAGCGCAGCACTAATACTGCCAGGCCCTTCATGGCGAAGCTCCACATCACCCCAAATGCGTACGCCTCGCCTAAGATGAATATGTTTCCGCCGCTAAGAATAATTGTCAGAAGCTGCAGCCCGACAACCAGATTCAAGATGCGGTGAGAAGTCCCAAAGCGGCGGTGCGGCCGCCGGAACCAGTCCGGCAAAATGCCGTCCTCGGAAACGCGGTTGAGCACCCCGTTCGAGCCTACGATCGCCGTATTCACCGCTCCCGCCAGCATCAAAACGCCAACGATCACGACGAATGCCCGAAACGCCAGCCGCAACAGCAACGGCCCGGTCATATACATCGCCAGGCCGCCGATTGGGTTATCGAAGAAGTTTCCGCGGACGTCGTCCGGGATAATCATCACCGCGAAAAACGCCACGCCGGCCGTGAAGATGAGGCTGTACACAAAAATGATGAAGCCGGCTTTTTCCAGATTGCGCAGTTTGGGATGCTCGATCTCCCGATAGACCTGCGCCATCGTCTCTTCGCCGCTCATGGCCAGAACGGAATGGCCCAGTCCGATCAGGATTCCGACCAAACCTATCGTGTAAGGCAGCCGGGTGTGTTTTAACCAGCCTAATGCGTCCGATGAAAAAGTGAGATTGCGCAGCGAGGGGAGAGGCGGCAGATGCGCGCCCTTCGTCCATAACGTGTAGCCGCACCAGACGAGCATGACCACCACCATCACCGTGGTCACGTACATGATGCGCAGCGCCTTTTCGCTCGATTCCGGGATACCCTTGACGTTTTCCCACCAGAAATAAATGGTCACTAGAATGGCGAAAGCAGCCGCCGTGGCGTTCACTGGAAGAACAAATTGGTAGTGCGCGTAGTGCAGCAGTTCGTTCAGAAGCCCCACGAGATAGAGGCCTGCGGATACGCCGCTGATCGGCCCCGTCAGGATGTAGTCGAACATCAGGGCCGATACGGAAAACTTGGCCAGCGTCGATCCCATCGCCTCTTTCACCACGCGATAGACGCCGCCGCGCACGAACATGCTGCAGCTTTCGATGTAAACGGATCGAACGGCATACGCCAGGCACATGATCGCCAGGATGAACCAGGGACCCGCCTTACCAACGAAGTGTTCCGCTATTGCCCCCGCGTAAAAGGCGGAGGACCCCATGTCGTTGAGCACGATAGCCGCCGCGCGCCAGAACGAAATGAAGGCGAGCATGGCCGTGGTGGCCACTAGCACGCGAGGCGCGCCGGACGTTCTTCTTTGCTGTGATGAGCCAGCCAAATCGATCTTCATCAGAAAGCCGGGGATAACGGCGCGGACTTGAGCATTTCGTTCAAGGTTTGTGAGTAGATGATGCGGTAGCCTTTACACATTACTGGCGAATCTGGACCCGGCACACAGCCCCCCTAAACACGTACTTATACCATTAAGAAGTCATAAAGAGAAAATGAGGATTTTGTTACGATTGCCTGACAATGGTCCGTTTAAGTTTGTAGCTCAGTCGGCCCGCCGATTTTTGGCTAAAGACCTAGGCTTTCCGCTAAACGAGGCGAGTATCTGATAACTAGCTCAAACAAAAGAGAGTTAAGCCCGCGCTCTTTTCGAAACGTCGCGCCATTTACCTTGAGCTTTCAAGATGCCTTCGATAGCCTCGCGCACACCGGCGTCACCTCCGGTTCGGCGTGTTACGTGGTGAACCGCCCGGCGCACTTCCTCAACCGCATTGGCTACCGCAATCGCCAGACCTACTCGCTCCAGGATTGGCAGGTCCGGCAGATCGTCGCCGATGTAGGCGACTTCGGAATCGCGCACGCCAGCCACTCGCAGGATCTCCTCGTATGCGGGCACTTTTTCGCCGCGGCCCTGAAACACGAATTCCATCCCGACCTCTTGGGCGCGCCGCGTCGTAGCGGCCGATTCGCGTCCTGAGATCACTCCCGTGCGCAATCCGGCGTCACGCGCGAGTTTCAACCCGGCCCCGTCTTGCGAATGAAACGCCTTCATCTCAACTGCCGTGCCGTCGCCCTGCGGCATCAGGTAGACCTGCCCGGCAGTGAGCACGCCGTCCACATCCATCAGCAAAACGCGAATCTTGCGCGCACGGACCGCCACGGCGGCGGGAAATGTATTGGATTGGGCGCGAATCCTAGCCAAGAGCCTCTCCTGTGTCCCCTGCATCCGGGAACTGTCATCCCGAGGATGTTCGCCCGCATGTCTTCTTACGGGTGAACGACGAAGGATCTGCTTTCTCTCTCTTACTTGCGGGTGCCCCTCCCGAATCTGTGTGCCGGTCAAGGGAAGCTAGAAAAGCTCCAGCGTCCACAAATCGTGCAGGTGCAAGACGCCTGCGACGCGCCGCGCGCCATCGAGCACCACCACTGCAGTAATCTTGCGCTGCTCCATCAGCCTCAGCGCGGCGCTGGCGAATTCCTCCGAAGCAATAGTCACCGGATTCGCGGACATGCATTCCTCTGCGGTGAGTTCGAGAACTGCACCACGCCGCTTTTGCATCAAGCGGCGCAAATCGCCGTCGGTGATAATTCCGGCCAGCGTGCCCGCCGCATCGACCACCGTGGTCATTCCCAAACCTTTGCGGCTCATTTCGTAAATCACGTCCGGCATCTTCGCGCTCGGCGCCACGCTCGGCAGCGCTTCGCCCGCGTGCATAAGCTCACGGACTCGCAGCAGCTTTTTGCCGAGACGCCCCCCCGGATGCAGCGCCGCAAAATCATCGTGATTGAAACCGCGGCGCTCTAACAGTGCAATCGCCAGCGCGTCGCCCAAAGCCATGGCGGCCGTTGTGGATGCGGTCGGCGCCAGATTCAGCGAGCAGGCTTCCTCGCGCACGCTCGTATCCAGCACCACATCGCTTGCCTGCGCCAAGGTCGAACGTGTGTTTCCGGTGAACGTCACCAGAGGCAGGCCAAGCCGCTTCATCGTCGATAAAAGGGCGACGATCTCTTCTGTCTCGCCTCCGTAGGAGACTGCCACCACCGCGTCGCCCGCCTGCAACATTCCCAAATCCCCATGCAAGGCCTCTGCCGGATGCAGAAAAACGGAAGGAGTGCCCGTGGAGGAAAAAGTAGCCGCAATCTTGCGTCCGATCAATCCCGACTTGCCCATGCCGGTCACGACAACGCGCCCTTTGCAGACCAGCAGCACTTCCACGGCGCGCTCGAATCCCGAATCCAGGCGCGCCTGCAATTCCTTCAGAGCTTCCGCCTCGATGCGCAGAACGCGTCTTGCGGTCTCCAGGCTCACGAGGCGCTCCACGAACGCACCAGTTTTGATATGGGCTTCAATTTCGCCAACAGTTCCGGCAACCGATCCAGACGTAGCGCATTCGAGCCATCCGAAAGTGCCCGCTCGGGGCGCTCGTGCACTTCAAGAAAAATTCCGTCCACGCCGACTGCCGTTCCCGCCCGCGCAAGCGGTTCGATAAATTCGGGCTGACCTCCGCTCGCACGGCCTTGGCCTCCCGGCAGTTGGACAGAATGCGTCACGTCAAAGATTACCGGGCAGCCGGTCTTGGCCAGGATGGGAAAAGAACGCATATCCACCACGAGGTTGTTATAACCGAACGAGACGCCGCGCTCCGTGATAATCACTTTGTTGTTTCCCGTGCTCTTTACTTTCGCGACGGCGTTGGCCATCTCCCAAGGCGAAAGGAACTGGCCTTTTTTCAAATTCACCACCCGGCCCGTTTTGCCCGCAGCTGTGAGCAGATCGGTCTGCCGGGAAAGAAATGCCGGCACCTGCAGCACGTCGCAAACTTCCGCTGCCGCCCGCGCTTGATCGGGCTCGTGAATGTCAGTCAAGACCGGCATCCGAAAGCGAGCTTTGATCTTTCGTAGGATCTCCAAGCCGTCGGTCAGTCCTGGTCCGCGAAACGATCTCAAGGACGATCGGTTCGCTTTATCGTAAGAAGCCTTAAAAACCAGCGGGACTTTGGCCTTGGCCGCTATTTTCGTCAATCTTTCCGCCATTTTCATGGCGTGCCCCTCGCTCTCAATTATGCACGGTCCGGCGATCAGTACGAGCGGCTCGCCGGCGCCGATGCGGAGGGCGCCAATTGGAATCGATCGAAGAAGCGGCAAGGGAACGCCAGAGCTCCTCAGGATTCTAAACTGCGCGCGTTTCTCGGGAACCTAAGCCTATGCGGGACGTTTCGGATTTGCAATCTGCACGTTTCAGAATAAAGACGTCAGCTTCTTTTTGCGGCTTGAACTGCCGCGGGCACATGTTCGGCGGCCATGGCTCGATTGTGGGTTTCGCGCTTGCTTGCGGCTCCCACAAACGCGGCGAACAGCGGATGCGGCGCCAGCGGTTTGGACTTGAACTCGGGGTGAAATTGGCAGCCCAAAAACCACGGATGATCGGCCACTTCGACGATTTCCACGTAGGAGCCATCCGGCGTGCGGCCGGTGATCCGCAGGCCGGCAGCGGTCAAGCGCTCTTCGTAGTCGCGGTTGAATTCGTAACGGTGGCGGTGCCGTTCGCTGATCTCCGCGGTGCCGTAAGCACGCTGTGCGAAAGAGCCGGGCTCGATGCGGCACGGCCATGCTCCTAGTCTCATCGTGCCGCCCATTTCGTCCACGCCCAGCAGTTCGCGCAATTTGTAAATCACGCGGTGCGGCGTGTGCGCGTCGAATTCGGTGCTATTGGCATCCACCAGCCCGGCAACATTGCGCGCGTACTCGATGGTGATGCACTGCATTCCCAGGCAAATGCCAAAAAAAGGAACTTTGCGCTCGCGCGCGTACTGAATCGCAAAAACCATGCCTTGAATGCCGCGCTTACCAAAACCGCCCGGCACGAGAATGCCATCCACGTGGGCCAGCCGGCGCGCCGCAGTTTCCAACGAATCGATCTCCTCGGCCTCAATCCATTCGATCACCGTCCGCATGTGATGCGGCAGTCCGCCGTGCATGAGAGCCTCGCGCAAACTCTTGTACGCGTCTTCCAATGCTACGTACTTGCCCACCACGCCGATACGCACTTCGCCCCGAGGGTGCTCCATGTTTTCCAACAGCCCCAGCCAGCGGCTCATGTCTCTGGGTGCCGCGTCCAATTTCAAGAGCCGCAGGATTTGCTCGTCCAACCCTTCGGCGGCAAGATTCACCGGCACGGCGTAAATCGTATTCACGTCTCGCGCTGTCACCACGCATTGCTCCGCGATATTGCAGAACAGGGCGATTTTTGCCTTCATCTCCCGCGGCAAGGGCCGATCGCTGCGGCACAGCAAAAGATCCGGCTGAATTCCGATGCTCAGCATCTCTTTTACGCTGTGCTGCGTCGGTTTGGTCTTCAGTTCACCCGCCGTGGGGATGAAGGGCACCAGTGTGACGTGCACAAAAATCGCGTTTTCCTGCCCGAGTTCCAGGCGCATCTGGCGGATCGCTTCGAGAAACGGCAATGACTCGATGTCTCCCACCGTGCCGCCGATCTCGATGATCACCACATCCACGTCGTGCGCGAGCTTGCGAAATGCCGCCTTGATCTCATCGGTAACGTGCGGAATCACCTGCACCGTCTTGCCCAAAAAATCGCCGCGACGTTCCTTCGAAAGGATCGATTCGTAAATGCGGCCAGTCGTCCAGTTGTTATCGCGCGTGAGCTTGGCTGAAGTAAACCGCTCGTAGTGTCCCAGATCCAGATCGGTTTCCGCACCGTCGTCGGTGACGTAGACCTCCCCGTGCTGGTACGGACTCATGGTCCCGGGATCGACGTTTAGGTAGGGATCGCATTTCTGAAGGGTGACTTGAAGGCCCCGGCTTTCCAGCAGGCAGCCGATCGATGCTGCGGCGACGCCTTTGCCGAGGGAGGAAACCACACCACCGGTTACAAAGATATACTTTGGTCCCATCCGCACAGGTTGCGCCCCGCTAGGGTACACACCGGGCGCTAAGCTGTCTTTTTCCTCCCGGGAAAGTAGGTGTACAACGCATTTTACGGAGAACTGCGGCAGTGTGTCAACGCGCCCCTGCGCCGCTGGCCAAAGCCTGCTCAACCCGTTTCACGTCTTCTGGGGTATCGACTTCAACGGATTTGTACTCCGTCTCCGCAACCCGAATGCGAAAGCCGTTCTCGAGCCAGCGAAGCTGCTCGAGCTGCTCGATGCGCTCTAGATCACCCTGTGGAAAAGTAGCGAATTCCAGTAGGGCCTCGCGGCGAAATACATAGAGTCCAATGTGCTTTAAATGTCTCGCGTGAACAGAGCCTTCGCGATCCCTTACCCAAGGTATGGGTGCGCGCGAAAAGTAGAGGGCGTTGCTATCGAAGTCGAGAACCGTTTTGACCACATTTGGGTCCATGATCTCGGCGGGATTGGTGATGGGCACGGCCAGCGTCCCCAATTTGACCTCCTCATCGTCACGGACTGCTTCGATGGCAGCGTCGATCGCGGCAGGCTCGATAATAGGCATGTCACCCTGCACGTTCACCAAAATCTCCGCATCAGGATGGGCAGCAGCCACCTCGGCCACTCGCTCGGTACCGGAGCGATGATCGGAACGCGTGAGCACGGCTTCGCCGCCAAAGGATTTCACCGCTTTGGCGATCCGTTCGTCGTCGGTCGCGACGATCACTTTCGAAACCATACAGGCTCGCCGCGCCCGCTCCCAAACCCTCTCGATCATCGGCCTTCCCCCGATCGAAACGAGCGGCTTGCCTGGAAGGCGAGTCGACGCATAACGTGCAGGAATGACCGCCAGAATGTTCATGGTAAACAGCTCGTGAGACATTTTGGTCGTATCTGGAACGTGTCTCTACTTTGTCCTTATTTCATCTCAACTGTTGAAGCTCATCGCCACGATGCTAGCATAAGACGTCGTGAGGCCGAGCTTCGGAGGCAAACTAGCCGTCTTTGGCTGCGTTCTAGCGCGTTGAGGTTGCAGCAACAGCCAATGCTGTCTGCAGCAACGCAGTCTTGCATGGGCCGAATCTAGTGCTAGAATGGGCTGGATTTCCCCGCAGCCGCCCGGCCCAGGTCCGGGAGGGGGTTTGTAATGGCAACAGGTAAACGACAGGGGCTGCTGTACGTAGCTCTATTCGCCCTTGTTGTGTTCGCAGCACCCGCCCTGGCGCAGGTCACGGGCCCCGAGCCTCCGAATCAATCTTACGAACCCGACATCAAGAAATCCGCCGGAATCAAGCTGAACGTCGAGATGGCTTTGGTCAACGTGACCGTTACCGATCCTTATAGTCGGCTGGTCACCGGCCTCGACAAGGAAAACTTTAAGGTTTTCGAAGATGGTGTGGAACAGGAGATCTCCGCTTTCTCGAGCGAGGACGTTCCGATTTCCATTGGCTTGGTCTTCGATATGAGCGGCAGCATGGCTGACAAAGTCGATAAAGCCCGGCAAGCCGCCATTCAGTTCATGCGCACGGCCAATCCGCGGGACGAGTTTTTCTTGGTCAGCTTCAACGATCGCGCAGAGCTGACCAGCCGTTTCACCTCCAGCATCGAGGAACTCGAAAGCCGCATGATGTTTACCGTCGCCAAGGGCCGCACTGCGCTACTGGATGCTATTTACCTGGGCCTGAGCCAAATGAGGGGTGCTAAGAACGGCAAGCGGGCCTTGCTCATCATCTCCGATGGAGGCGATAATCATAGTCGCTACAACGAGGCGGACATTCGGAATTTCCTTAAGGAAGCAGACTGCCAGCTTTACGCGATGGGGATTTTTGATGTCAACGATATGGGCCGAACAACCGAGGAGCGCTACGGACCCAGCCTGCTTTCCGAACTCGCTGAAATGACGGGTGGTCGCGTCTTCCCAGTCTCCAGCCTGGGCGATTTGCCCGATATCGCCGCCAAAATTGGAATGGAGCTGCGTAACCAATATGTCCTCGGATATAAACCAAGCGATGTGCGTCACAATGGCGCCTGGAGAAAAATCAAAGTTAAGCTCCTCGCGCCTAAAGGGCTTCCGCCTCTCAACGTTTACGCCAAGACGGGATACTACGCACCGGCCCAATAAGCTATCTGCGTTCACGCCGATTTTTGCGGCCGCGATCGTGGCGCTTTTTGCCGCCCCGTTGGTTCGCGCCCAGCGTCCTTCACAGCCTTCTGCTCCTCAAGCTCCCCTGCAGGGGCCTGATTACTCCATCAAGAAGGAAGTAAATCTCGTTGTCCTGCACGTCTCGGTCGTGAACGATCGCGGGCAGTTCGTCCCAGGGTTGAAGGAGAACGATTTCCACGTCCTGGAAGACAAGGTCGATCAGAAGATCTCGGTTTTCAGCCAGGAAGACGTGCCCGTAAGCATGGGCCTGGTCGTCGACAATAGCGGCAGCATGCGCGAGAAGCGGCCTCAGGTAAACGCCGCCGCTTTGACTCTGGTGAAAACCAGCAATCCTCAGGATGAGGCCTTCGTCGTCAATTTTAATGATGATTTCTACCTGGACACGATCCACGACTTCACCAACGATATCAGTGAAATGAAGGACGCCTTGGATCGCATCGATGCGCGCGGCAGTACCGCGCTCTACGATGCGGTCATCGGATCGCTTGATCATCTTAAGAAGGGCGCAAAAGACAAGAAGGTGCTTCTGGTAGTGACCGATGGCGTGGATAACGCCAGCCGTCGCACGCTGGCCAATGCTGTGCAGGAAGCCCAGCGCTCCGACGCCTTGATTTATGCCGTGGGAATCTTCAGTGACGACGATATCAAGCACAACCGTGGCGACATGAAAAAGGCACGCCGCGCGCTTACCGAGTTGGCTACGTCAACGGGTGGACTCGCCTTCTTTCCCGAAAATGTATCTGACACCCAGTCCATCTGCACACAGATTGCCCGCGATATCCGCAATCAGTACACCGTAGCCTATTACCCAACGAACTCGGCCCGCGACGGCACCTATCGGACCGTGCAGATCAGCGTCCTTCCGCAGAAGGGCTCCGGCAAGCTTCAGGTGCGCACCCGCACCGGCTATTACGCTCGCGGCCCCGCTCTCTCCACCAGCGCTGGCGCTGGCAACTGACGATCGGTCAGGATCGTCATCCCGAGCGAACATCGTGAGCGAGGGATCTGCTTTTGGGCGCCTCTCTGTGTTGATACCCGCACGCTTCGTGGTACGGGTAACTTTAGCTCTGACATTCTCGGCTGCATAGGGCTTTAGCCCCTGAAGTTTGTAGATCGGGTCGGCCGCGCCCTCTGCGGCAGACCCGAGGAATTTTCTTCTGCTCTTAAACCTGCGCGCTACCTTCGGCTTCTGCGAGAAAGCTCTCTCCGTGAGGAATCTCTCCGCCAAAATTGTGCGCCACGGTCTGCCCCATGTCCGCCAGCGTCTCGCGCACGCCCAGGTTCGTGCCGTGCTGTCCTCCGGGGCTGTAAGCCAAAATCGGCACGTATTCCCGGGAATGGTCCGTCGTAGGCCAAGCCGGATCGGGATCGCAGCCATGATCCGCCGTGATCAGGAGCAGGTCCGTTTTCTCCAAGCTAGTCAGCAGCGGGCCGAGAAGCGAATCAAACTCCTCCAGCGATCGCGCGAAGCCTTCCACGTCTTTGCGGTGGCCGTACAGCATGTCGAAATCTACCAGGTTAGCGAAGATCAACCCATCACTTTGTCGCTCTAATGCGGAACGCAGCTTCTCCATTCCGTCCGCATTGCTCTTGGCAGTCACGTAATTCCCAAGCCCGCGGCCGTTGTATATGTCGTGAATCTTTCCAATACCCAGAACAGGCACCTTGCGTTCGGTAAGCACGTCCAGCAGCATTGGCCGCGGCGGCTCTACCGCGTAGTCGTGACGCCGCTCGGTGCGTCGAAAATTCCCAGGCGTACCATTAAAAGGTCTGGCGATCACGCGGCCGACTCGGTGCGGTCCATCCAGAATCTTACGTGCGATTTCGCAATAGCGATAAAGCTCCGCCACAGCAGTCACATCTTCGTGTGCCGCGATCTGGAAAACGCTGTCGCCGGAGGTATACACGATGGGATAACCGGTGCGCACGTGCTCGGCGCCTAATTCCTTGAGAATCTCCGTGCCGCTCGCCGGCTTATTGCCAAGCGTTTTTCGTCCGATGGCACGCTCGAATGGCTGCATCACTTCGGGCGGAAAGCCCCGCGGATACACTGGAAAGGCGCGTTCCAGCCAGATTCCCGCCATCTCCCAATGACCTGTAGTCGTGTCTTTCCCCGGCGAGCGCGTCGCTCCTTTTCCGAAACAACCTGTGGGTTTGTTGGCGGGCGCCAAATGCGCGAGCGGCTCGATATTCGCGAGTCCGAGCTGGACGAGATTAGGAATGGCGAGCGGCTGAGACTGCGCGATGTGCCCCAGCGTATTCCGGCCGACGTCGCCATATTGATCGGCGTCCGGCAGCGCGCCGATTCCGACGCTATCCAGCACCACCCACACAATTCGCGAAAACGCCATCTTCGCCTCTTTCGACCTCGTCATTCTGAGCGAGGCGTCCCGACTTAATTTTCCGGAAATCGTGGTTGTTCGAT
>Ga0307479_10004104_pt1 | contig 13307 bp, 10 predicted proteins | sample atmos_gasesECM4C_FD_203743 | JGI IMG/M metagenome (GOLD analysis project Ga0307479, IMG submission 203743) | Hardwood forest soil microbial communities from Morgan-Monroe State Forest, Indiana, United States - atmos_gasesECM4C_515 | ecosystem: Environmental > Terrestrial > Soil > Temperate...
CGGGTGCTCGACCAGGATGGGCTGGGCGTTCTCCAGCCGGTTCGAGCCCGTCGTCGAGTACCGCGTGTGCCCGAGCGCCAGGTGGCCGGTCAAACGCTCGAGCGACGCCGGGTCGAAAGCCTGTGCGACGAGCCCCATGTCCTTGTGCATCCGCATGGTCCGGCCGTCGCTGGTGGCGATCCCGGCGCTTTCCTGGCCGCGGTGCTGCAGGGCATAGAGCCCGAAGTAGGTCAGGTTGGCAACATCCTCGCCGGGCGCGTCGATGCCGAACAGCCCGCACTCCTCGTGCATTCGTTCATCGGCCATCGGATGGCGGCGGTTCAAAACGCGGTCTCCCATGCCTGTCGCAGGCTATCCAGCGAAAGCCGGATATCCGATCCAATCTGGAAATCCTCGCCGCCGACGACGCCCACGGCGTAGAGCGGAATGTGATGCTTCGCCATCAATTGCTGCAGGTCAGGCACCCGGCGCGGGGCGACACTCACGACCACCCGTCCCTGTGACTCGCCGAAGTAGAACGCCTCGCGGCTGACCGGCCCGACGATGGCGGGACAGCGTAGCCCGCGTCCACCGTAGAGGGCGCTTTCCGCCAGCGCGATCAGCAAGCCTCCGTCGGAGACATCGTGGGCGCAGCGTATCACCCCTCGACCGATGGAATCGAGCATGGCGGCCTGCAGGCGACGCTCCATCTCGAGACTCACCATCGGGGGCCGCCCTTCAGCGGGTGCGCCAAGCAGACGCATATATTCACTTCCGGCGAGCTCCTCGCGCGTCTCACCCAGCAAGAACACGAGGTCGCCGTCCTCCCGGAATCCGGAAGGGCATCGAAGAGACAGGTCGTCGAGCAGGCCGACCATGCCGATCACCGGCGTCGGTGGGATGTTCCGCTCACTCGTCTCGTTGTAGAGGCTGACGTTGCCGCTGACCACCGGCAATTCCAGCGCGCGGCAGGCATCGGCGAGCCCCCGAATGCTCTCCTGCAACTGGCCGTAGATGGCCGGGCGCTCCGGGTTGCCGAAATTCAGGCAGTTGGTCACCGCGATCGGGCGGGCGCCGGTGCAGACGATGTTGCGCGCCGCCTCGGCGACGGCGGCCTTGGTCCCCTCGTAGGGGTCGAGTGCCACGTACCAGGGGTTGCCATCCGTCGTCAACGCCAGACCCTTCTTGGTTCCGGGCACACGCAGCAGCGCCGCATCGAAGCCTGGGCCGATTACCGTGTTGTCTTGCACCTGGTGGTCGTAGGTCCGATAGATGGGGCGACGGCTGCGGAGGTTCGGGCTCGCGATCAAATCGAGCAGGACCGCCTCGGGCTCCTCGACGGCCGGCAACACAACCGTGGGTTGCCTGTCGGGGAAAGACGCGACCGGTGATCGCAGCGGAACGCCGTCCACCAGCGCCTTCAGCGGGATATCGGCCACCGAAACTCCGTGATCACGGATGCGGATCCGCCCGGTCCCGGTCACGGTGCCGATGCGGTCAGCGTGGAGCTCGAAATGGTCGAAGACCTGGCGCGCCGCCGCTTCGGCATTCGGCCGCACCACGACCAGCATCCGCTCCTGCGACTCGGACAGCATTACCTCGTAGGGCGTCATGCCCTGTTCGCGGCGGCTGATCCGATCGACCTCGATATCGATGCCGCGACGGCCCCGATGGGCGAGCTCGCTGGCGGCGCTGGTCAGCCCGGCCGCGCCCAGATCCTGGATGGCGGTGACGCCCTCGAGCTCGTTGAGCCGCAGGCACGCCTCGCAGAGCAGCTTTTCCAGGAACGGGTTGCCGACCTGCACGGCCGGCCGGCGCTCGGCGGACCGCTCATTCATTTCCACCGAGGCGAAGGTCGCCCCCTGAATGCCGTCGCGTCCGGTATCGGCGCCGACCAGCAGCACGACGTCACTCGCCCGATCGGCGGCGGCGCGACGCAACCGGTCATGCGCGACCAGGCCGACGCACATCGCGTTGACGATCGGATTGTCGCTGTAGCCGACGTCGAAATAGACCTCCCCGCCGACCGTTGGGCAGCCGAAGCAGTTGCCGTAACCACCAATGCCCGCGACCACACCAGCAAACAGGTGGCGGTTGTGTCCGGAATCGAGGGGCCCGAAGCGCAGCGAATCGAGAATCGCAATCGGGCGAGCGCCCATCGCGAAGACGTCGCGAAGGATGCCGCCGACGCCGGTAGCGGCACCCTGATAGGGCTCGATCGCCGAGGGGTGATTGTGTGACTCGATCTTGAAGACGACGGCGAGCCCGTCGCCGATATCGACCGCTCCGGCGTTCTCGCCCGGCCCCTGCAGCACATCAGGACCTTCGGTCGGGAGCTGGCGCAGCAACGCCCTCGAGGTCTTGTAGGAGCAGTGCTCACTCCAGAGCGCGCCGAACATTCCGAGCTCGAGGTCGTTGGGATCGCGCCCGATGGCGCGCACAATGGCGCGGTACTCGTCCTCGGTCAGCGCGATCTCGTCGAGCTGGGCGCGCCTCATCGCGATCGCCATCAGACCGCCACCCGTGCCAGCGCGTGGATCGCCGAGCGGAACACGGCGAGACCGTCGCTCCCACCAAGGAGGTCCTCGCAGGCCCGCTCCGGATGCGGCATCATGCCGACGACGTTGCCACGCGCATTGGCGATGCCGGCGATGTTGCCCAACGATCCGTTCGGATTCGACTCCGGGGTCACACGTCCGTCGGTCGCGCAGTAGCGAAAGACGACCTGGCCATTTCGCTCGATCGCCTGAAGCGTTTCTGTGTCAGCGAAGAAATTGCCCTCGCCGTGGGAGATCGGGATGCGCAATACCTGGCCCGGACGGCAGTCGAGCGTGAAGGCGGATTCGCTCTGCTCGACGCGGAGGTTGACCCACTCGCAGCGGAACTCACACGATGCGTTCCGCAGCAGCGCACCGGGGAGCAGGCGCGCCTCCTGCAGGATCTGGAAGCCATTGCAGATCCCCAGTACCAATCCGCCGCGGTTGGCGAAGTCGGTCACCGCCTCCATCACCGGGGCGAAGCGGGCGATCGCGCCACAGCGCAGGTAATCGCCATAGGAGAAACCTCCCGGCAGGATCACGAGGTCGAGGTCGTCGAGGCGCTCCTCGCGATGGTCGAGGTAGCGGGCCGGCTGGCCGAGCACCTCGTTGACCGCGTGGTCGCAGTCCCGGTCACTCCAGGTGCCGGGAAAGACAACGATGCCGGTGTTCAAGCGCGCAGGCCCCCACCCTGCCCTCCCCCAGAGGGGGAGGGAATTTGAGACCCCGCAAGGGGGGAGGGAGATGCGAGCTCGATACGGGAATCCTCGATGACCGCGTTGGCCAGGAGTTGCCGGGTCATCTCCTCGACTCGGGCGCGCGCCTGGCTCTCATCGTCCGCCTCGAGCGTGACCACCAGGTACTTGCCCGCTCGCACGTCGGTCACGGAATCGAAGCCGAGCGAGTGGAGACCACCCTTGATGGTCAGACCGGCCGGGTCGTTGACGACCGGTTTGAGGGTGACGAACACCTCGGCTCGATACGTCATTGACGCCCTGCGGCGGACAACACGTTGAGACGCCGCAGCGCCTCGAGATAGCGAGCACTGGTGCCGGCGACGACGTCATCCGGGAGCGGCGGCGCCGGGGGTTGCTTGTTCCAGCCGATCTCTTCCAGGTAGTCGCGGACGTATTGCTTGTCGAATGATGGTTGCGGGCCACCTGGCTGGTACTGCTCGAGATCCCAGAAACGCGAGGAATCCGGCGTCAGCACCTCATCGATCAGGATCACCTCCGAGTCGAGCAAGCCGAACTCGAACTTCGTGTCGGCCAGGATGAGCCCGCGTTCGAGCGCGCGCTCCACGCCGAAGCGGAAGAGCGAGAGGCTGAGCCGTTCGAGCGTCTGGGCCAGCTCGGCGCCGGCGCGGTTGGCCAGCTCGGCGCGCGAGATGTTCTCGTCATGGCCGGTCAGGGCCTTGGTCGCCGGAGTGAAGATCGGTTCGGGCAACCGGTCGCTTTCCTTCAATCCGGCCGGCAACGGCTCACCGGCGATCGACCCGGTCCGCTGGTAATCCTTCCAGCCGGACCCCGAGATGTAGCCGCGCACCACGCACTCGAACATGACCGGCTGCGCCATGACGACCCGCATGCTGCGCTGGTCCAGGTCCGGCTGGGCGTCGAGCAGCGCAGGGGCGATCGTCTGATCCGGGGACAGATGGTTGCGGACCAGGCCGCCGGTCTCGTGGAACCACGCGAGCGAGAGCTGATTCAAGACCCGGCCCTTTTCCGGAATCGGTGTGGGCAGGACGACGTCGAAGGCGGAGAGCCGGTCGGTCGACACCATCAGGAGCTCGCGATCGCTCAGCCGGTAGGTGTCGCGAACCTTGCCGCGTGAGTGCAGCGGCAAGGGTAGTGATGTAGTGAGGATCGCGGTCATGCTTTTGCCTCCACTGCAATCGGTTCCAAGCCAAGGCGCTCGAAGGTCACGTCGAGGTGGCGCAGGTAGAACGCCGGGTCGAAGAGCTCAGCCAGCTCGCGCTCCGTCAACCGCTCACGAACCTCCGGCGTCTGCCCGATGGCCGTCTTGAAGTCCGGCCCGCCGTCGAGCGCGCTGAGGGCGGTGCGTTGGACCACCCGGTAGGCGTCCTGCCGCGACATCCCCTTCTGCACCAGCGCCAGCAGGACGCGTTGCGAGAACACCACGCCGCCACTGCGGTAGAGGTTGGCGCGCATCCGCTCCCGATCGATCGTCATTCCCTCGATGATGTCGGCCATCAGCTGCAGCATGTAATCGAGCAAGGTGCAGGCATCGGGGAAAATGATGCGTTCGGCTGAGGAGTGACTGATGTCCCGCTCGTGCCAGAGCGCCTGGTTCTCGAGCGACGTCTGTGCGTAGCCCCGCACGACTCGAGCCAGGCCGCAGATGCGCTCGCTGAGGATGGGGTTGCGCTTGTGCGGCATCGCCGACGAGCCTTTCTGCTCTTCGCCGAACGGCTCACGGACCTCGGAGACTTCGGTGCGCTGCAGATGCCGGATATCGGTCGCGAACTTCTCCAGGCCGCCGGCGAGGACAGCCAGCGTCGTCAGGTAGGCGGCGTGACGGTCGCGGGCGATCACCTGGGTGGTGACCGGGGCCACCTTGAGCCCCAGCTTCTTCAGCGACGACTCCTCCACCCGCGGCTCGACCGTGGCGTGCGTGCCCACCGCACCGGAGAGCTTGCCAACCCGGATGTCTTCGCGGGCGGTGACCAACCGCTGCCGGTCGCGGTCGAGCTCATCGAGCCAGCCCGCCAGGACGAAGCCGAAGCTGATCGGCTCGGCATGGATGCCGTGGGTGCGGCCGGCCATCAGGGTGTCGCGCTCCTCGACGGCGCGACGCCGGATCACCGAGGACAGCCGGTCGACATCCTTTAGAAGGATGTCCGCCGCGGCGACCAGCTGCAGGGCCAGCGCGGTGTCGAGCACGTCGGACGACGTCAGGCCCCGGTGCAGGTAGCGGGCGTCGTCGCCCAGGGGTTCGGCCAGAGAATCCAGAAACGCCACGACGTCGTGCCCCACCCGCTCCTCCAGCCGCGCGATGTGATCGGCATCGACGCGAGCCTGGCGGAGACGGTCGAGCGCCGACCGCGGGATCTCGCCGATCTCGGCCCACCCCTCAGCGACGATGAGTTCGATCCGCAGCCACAACTCGTAGCGCTGCTTTGGGGAGAAGATCTCGCTCATCTCCGGATGGGCGTATCGAGGGATCAATCGGCGGCTGGTCTCCTTGTGGGTGGCGTGCCGTCGGTGACGGGCTGATTATAGCCGCCACGAACCGCCTCAAACGCTCGCGTGGCACTAAAGCGCCGCTCGCGTGGGCCGGCGGGCCCGATGACTCCGTAACCTCTCTCACCTCTGGCGACTTTTCATACACGGGGAGTTGCTGGTACATTGGCCCGACACGTAACCAAGTGGGGGCGCCACCCGTTCAGTCTGCAGCGGGCGCCCAATGGGGTGCCCTGATGCCGGAATTTGAAGAGCGGGAACTGGTCGAGCGAGCGAAGCAAGACCCTGACGCGTTCGGGGCCCTATATGACCGCTATTTCCCGCAGATTTATCGATTTGCGTATTCCAGAGTTCGAGACCAGTCCCTAGCCGAGGATGTGACATCGGAGGTGTTTTTCAAAGCGCTTAGAAATATCAAGCGATACACCTATTCGGGCCATCCGTTCTCGTCCTGGCTCTACCAGATCACCTTGAACGCGGTCGCCGACCACTACCGCGGACTGCACGGTGAGGTGGATCTCGAGGAAGGCTCGAGCCTGCCGAGTACCGCCCCGGCGGTGGTCGACGAGGTCGTCCGGCGCGACCGGAGCCGCCGGATCTGGGCGGCCATCGACCAGTTGCCCCGCCAGCAGCGGGCGGCCATGGTGCTCAAGTTCAGCGAGGACCGCAAGATCGAAGAGATTGCCCAGATCCTGGGCAAGAGCTCGGGAGCGGTCAAGCTGCTGCTGCACCGGGCTGTCGAACGGCTTCGCCGCGAGCTGCCGCCTGAAGTCGAGATTGGTGTGACGTGATGAACGATCCCGAACTCGAAGAGCTCTTCGCCGATCCGGCCGATCGCGCGGTCGTGGATCTCCTCAAGGCGTCGCGGCCTGCCGCGCCGCCGCTGGACCCGCACTTCCATGACTACCTGCGGGCCAAACTGATGACCGAAGCACGACGGACGCTCCCAGCTCGCGCGTCGCGGTCCTGGTTCCCCTTCAGGCTGTCGCCGAACAGGCTCGTGCCCGCGATGGCCGCGGTCGCGGTCGGCTTCGTGGTCGTGCTCGGCGTCGAGATCTACCTTCACGGACAGACCGAGGCGCCGCAGGTCGCCTACAACATCGGCCGGATCGACAAGCAGACGAATGTTGGAACCGGGGAGCCGATCGTGATCCCCTTCACCGGGCCAGTCGACAAGACCGCCGTGGCGGAGTCGGTTGTCATGCAACCGGCCACATCGGTGACGAAGCACTGGGTCGGGCAGAGCCTCGTGATCATTCCGGACCACCCGCTGGCTGCGAATACCACCTATTCCGTGACGTTCAAGCCGGTGGCCACCCCGACGCCCACGCCAGCCGGGAACCCGATCGTCCGACCGTCGCCGACGGTCGCCCCGACCCCGGTCGTCGTCCATTTCACCACGGTTCGGCCACCGGTCGCGCCGATTGTTCCGCCATCGTTCAAGAGCGCGTGCGTGAACTACGGCTACGACAGCCTGCTGGCCGCTTCAGGCACCATCCTCAGCGCCACCTGGGGACCGACGGGCCAGCTCCTGGTCACGCGCCCGGCGGGCCAACCCGGCCCTGGATCGTCGCCGAGCCCGTCGGCCTCCACGACGCCATCGGGTCCACCGGCACCGAAAGCGACCACCGACGTGTGGTTGATGAGCTCGCTCGGGACACCGATCCGCATTCTCGTTCCGGGCGGAAGCTGGCCGGCCGCCGCCCCCTCGGGCGGGCTGATCGCCGCCTGGCAGGTTGCATCAGGGAACCAGGTCAATCTCGGCGTCTGGGACCTGCAGGGCAACCTGCAAGCCACCATCACCACGGTTAACGTCACGCCCGATCGCGCCCCAGTCTGGATCGGCGAGGATCGGATCGCGTACGTCGATCAGGGGCAGCTTCGCGTCGTCGACCTGCATGGAACCCAGGTCAGCGGCCTGGGGCTCCGGGTTGGCAACGGCCGGCTCGCGGCGTCGCCGACGAGCCCCCGGCTGGCGGTGGACAGTCCCGATGGGTCGGTGATCCTCGACCTACGAGCCATTGCGTCGCCGACGTCCTTACCCAGGGGCGCGGGCGGCTTCGCCTGGTCGTCAAAAGGCGACCTCGCGTTCCTTATCCAGGGAACCACCAGTAGCGATCTGTACGTGGGCGCGGAGGGCCAGCCCTTCCACAAGGTCGCAACCAGTCCCGATAACCAGACCTGGTCGGACTTGAGCTGGTCCCCCGATTCGACCTCACTGCTCCTGGCCACCACGGCCACCGGTGGCAACGGGGCCGGCCCCAGCCTGGTGCTGATCAACAGCGACGGCAGCAGCCTGACCCCCTTCGGCGCGGTTGCGAAGGAATATGCCTCGCCGCAGTGGTCACCGAGCGGTGACCTGGTTCTCTTTACGCGGCGGGACGAGGCCAGCGGCCGGGCCTTCTGGACGGCGACGGCGACCCCTTCGAGTGCCGACACGGCCGCAAACCAGGCCCTGGCCGAGGTCGCCAAGTTCATGCTGGCCCGGATCAACAGTGACAGCGTCGCCGCCCAGGCGGAGCTGGACGATGCAGGAATTGCCGCGTACCAGGCGGGAGCCTCATCGCTGCTCGGCCCGGCCGGCAGCCACTTCAGCCGCTACTATCCAGTGACCGTCCAGCCGAGCGGATCGAACCCCAATGCCATCCTGGTCGGGGTTCGCATCTTCAGCGCCAAAAACGGTGTGGAGATCAGCTTCTTCGAAGAGCAATTGACGCTGATACGGCAAAACCCGCAGTCGGCGGTGGCGCCACAGGGCCACCCCTACCTGATCGACGCGGTGAGCGCCTCGGCCTCCATGCCGCTCGGCCACGGACCGACGGTGGTCTCCGTCGAGGTCGTCCAAACCCCGCCCGGAGAGCAGGTTCGGGTCCACTTCGATGCCGACCTCAAGCCGGGGACGGTCTCCAGCGACACCATCCAGATCAAGGATGGCGACGGAAAGGTCGTCGACGCGCTCGTGAGCTTCGACCCCGATAACCACCTGGCCACACTCGCCGTCAAGCTGAAGCCAGGAACCTACCAGCTGGTGGTCACGGCTGGCGTGACCGACATCAACAACGTCGCGCTGGCACAGGAATACGACGCGCCCCTGGTCATCAGCCACTAACTCTCGCGGTTGAGAACGACCCCTGCGGCGATGGCCGCTGCCAACTCCCCCGACCCGTAGAGCGATTCGAAGGGCGAGACCTCCTGGTCGAACGCCTTCGTCCTGTCCAGCAGGCTCGGGTGATCCTGAATGAAGCTGGTCGAAATCCGACCGTTCATGAAGTCCGGCTCCTCTAAAAGCGCCCGATGGAAGGGGATGGTCGTCTTGGGCCCGGTCAGGACCAATTCCTGCAAGGCGCGCCGTCCCCGACCGATCGCCGACGCTCGATTGTCGGCGTAGACGATCAGCTTGAGCAGCAGCGAGTCGAAGTGCGGCGAGATTTCCTGGTGGGGGCGGATCCCGCTGTCGACCCGCACCCCCGGCCCGCTCGGTGGCGCATAGCGACGGACGCGTCGAGGCGTCGGCATGAAGTTGCGTAGCGGATCCTCGGCGTTGATCCGAAACTCGATCGCGTGCCCACGCGGTGATCCGTAGCCACCCGCCGGTAGACGCTCGCCTCGGGCGACACGGATTTGCTCGCGGACGAGGTCGATACCAAGGACCGACTCCGTGATCGGATGCTCGACCTGGAGCCGCGTGTTCATCTCGAGAAAAAAGAAGTCCTCGCCCGACACGATGAACTCGATGGTCCCGGCGTTGCGGTACTTCACCGCCGCCGCTGCTTTAACGGCCGCCTCCGCCATGGCACGGCGCTGTGCATCGCTCAGGCCGGTCGCCGGCGTTTCTTCGAGCAGCTTCTGATGACGCCGCTGGATCGAACAGTCACGCTCGCCGAGCGCCAGGGTCGTACCGTGATCGTCGGCGAGGATCTGCATCTCAATGTGGCGGGGATGCTGCAGGTATCGCTCCAGATAGACGTCCGGGCTGCCGAACGAGCTCTGCGCCGCCCGGCGGCAGGCTTCGAACGCAGCCGGGAGGTCGCCGGCCGCGATCGCCACCCGCATGCCGATGCCGCCCCCGCCGGCGGCGGCCTTGACCATCACCGGATAGCCGATTTTTTCCGCTTCGCGAAGCGCGGCGCCTTCATCGGCGAGCGCGGGCGTTCCGGGCACGACCGGGACGCCGGCCTCGACCATGCGGCGGCGGGCTTCGACTTTGTCGCCCATGGCCCGCATGCTCGACGCCGTCGGCCCGATAAAGGTCAGCCCGCTGCTGGCGCACGCCTCCGCGAAGGCCGGATTCTCAGATAGGAAGCCATAGCCGGGATGGATGGCGTCAGCGCCACGGTCCTTGGCCACGCGCACCAGCTGCTCGATATCGAGATAGCCCTGTCGCGGCGACGCCGCGCTGAGGGCGACCCGCTCATCGGCGAACAGTGCGTGTGGGGTACGCGCATCCGGTTCCGCGTAGACGGCGACCGTCGGGATGCCCATCTCTCGGCAGGTCCGCATCACGCGAAGAGCGATCTCGCCGCGGTTCGCAACGAGAACCTTGGTGACGTTAGCCAATCGTCATCAACACGTCGTTGGGGGCGACGATAGCTCCCTCTTTGGCGAACACCTCGCGCACCGTCCCGCCGACGGTCGCGACGATGTCGTTCTGCATCTTCATCGCTTCCAGGATCACGACCACGTCACCGAGGCGGACCTTGTCCCCTTTGGCGACCTTGACCTTGACCACCATGCCCTGCATCGGTGCCTGGATCGCTCCATCGCCACCGCTCCGCTGCGCAGCCGTCGGGCCCGACGCGGCGGCCGGAGCCGCAGCGGCGCCCGAGGCGACGCCGTCGCCCAGGATCCGCACGCGATACGGCTCGCCATCGACCTCGACGGTGAACTCGCGGCCCGGCGACTCTGCGGAGACAGGAGATGCCGCAGCGGCCGCGGCCGGCGGCGGTGCAGGCTTCGGCTCTGGCGTGGAGGTCGGGGCCGACGCGGCGGCTGCCTCGGCCCGAAGTCCTTCAGGTCGCAGGATATTCGGCGCATCCTCGGGAAACAAGATGTAGGTCAGGACCTGGTCGACCCCGGTCGCCGTCAGCCCTTGCTTGCGCATCTGGCGACGCGCCCGATCGATCCCGGGCTGCAGGAGGTCAGCGGGCCGCAGCGTGATCGCGTCCGACGGACCGAGCGCGCGTTTGCGGACCTCCGGATCGATGGGACCGGGTGGCGAACCGTACAGTCCCTTGACGTAGTCCCGGAAGGGTTGGTCGATGTGCTGGTAGCGCTTGTCGCTGAGCGTGTTGGCCAGCGCCTGGTTCGCCGCGATTCGATTGATCGGCGCGGCCATCGGCGGATACCCCATTTCCTGGCGGACCAGGAGCAGCTCCTCGAGGAGCCGGTCGTATCGATCGATCGCATTGCGTTCACGGAGGTTGCGGATCAAGACCGCGAGGACGGGGGCTGGCAATTGGTGCTGCAGAACGAAGACGTCGTTTCGAAACGCGATCGGATCCTGGAACTCGAGGTACTCGTCGTGGATCTCGTCGAAGTAACGGCTCGCCTGGCTGATGAGATTGAGATCGAGACCGGTGTCATAGGGTCCGTCGCGAAGACTCGCCACCATGGTTTCTGTCGCCGGCTGCGAGGCGCCCCAGGCGAGGGCCGAGAGGGCGGTGTCGATCCCGGTGGCGCCGGCTTCGATCGCCGCGAAGTACGAAATCGGCGCGAGCGCGGTCGTCGAGTGGGAGTGAACACTGACGGGCAGCTTGGTGGCGCTGGCAATCGCGCTGACCAGCGCCCGGGCCTCGATCGGCGCCAGGATGCCGGCGACGTCCTCGATCCCGATCCAGTCCGCACCCATCGCCTTCAGCCGGCTGGCCGATTTGACGGTGCGGGCCTCGTCGACCACCGGGCTCGGGCTGTAGACGAGCGCCCCGATGACGCTGGCCCCCGCTTTATGTGCGGCGTCGAGGGGCACCTCGAGGTTTCGCAAGTCGTTGAGTGGGTCGAACATCTTGATGACGCGAATGCCGTCTTCAACGGCCTGCTCGATGAAGGCGCGCACCACGTCGTCGGGCTGGTGCGCCTGTCCGATCAGCGTTTGGCCGCGGATCAGCATCTGCAGTGGCGTCTTGACGATCGCGGCCCGCAGCGCGCGAAGTCGTTGCCACGGATCCTCCTTCAGCGCGCGAACGGACGCCGCGAAAGTCCAACCGCCCCAGGCATCGAGGGCGTGGTAGCCGATGTCGTCCAGGGTCGTCGCGATCGGCAGCACGTGCTGCAGCTTGAGTCGACCCTGGATGAGGCTCTGCTGCGCGTCGCGCAACACGGTCTCGGTGATCAAGACCCTGGGCACGGCGCTAATTGTATGCCCGGGTTTTACGAGGGCTTAGGCGCCCGGTTGGCCTCCCGTCGTTTGACCAACTTGTCTCTGGCGGAGGGATCGTTGAGTGCCAGAATCGCCATCGCCAGGTGCGCGGCGTTTCTCGCGCCGGCGTCCCCGATGGCGACCGTCGCCACCGGGATGCCGGCCGGCATCTGGGCCATCGAGAGCAGCGCGTCCAGCCCGCCGAGCGCGCCTGCCGACATGGGCACGCCGATCACGGGCAACACGCTCCAGGCAGCGACCACGCCGGGGAGGTGCGCCGCGCCGCCCGCGGCCGCGATCAGGACTTTGATTCCGCGGCCTTCAGCCTGGGTCGCCCAGGTCCGGCATCCCTCGGGGTCGCGATGGGCGGAGCGAACGACAACCTCATACGAAACGCCATAAGCGTCGAGGACCTCGCAGCAGCGCTGCATCGTCGGCCGGTCCGACTCGCTGCCCATCACGATGCCGACCAGTGGCGCGTCGCTCATGGGAGAGCCGGCGCCCCCAACTCGCGCAAGGCGAGGTCACGACGGAAGCTCATGCCCTCGAAGGCGATACGGTCGACGTTGCGATAGGCTCGCTCGCGGGCCTGCGCCATCGATGCGCCGAGCGCCACCAGCGTGAGCACTCGTCCACCGGCGGTCACATAGCCGGTCTCGTCCGCACTTGTCCCGGCATGGAAGGCGAGGACCCCGGGCTCGAGCCGCCCCAGTCCGTCGATCGAAAAGCCAGTCTGATAGGTGCCTGGATACCCGCGCGAGGCGAGGACGACGCCGATGCTCGCCGATGGTGACCATGATGGAACGACACCGCCCAGGTCGCCGCGCGCCGTCGCCTCGAGGAGCGGGACGAGATCATCGGTCAGCCGCGGCAGGACGACCTGCGCCTCCGGGTCACCGAAACGCGCGTTGAACTCGAGCACCTGTACGCCCGACGGCGTGACCATCAGTCCAGCGTAGAGGCAGCCGCGATACGGCGTGCCGTCCTCGCGCAGCACCCGTGCCACCGGCCGCAGAACCGTGTCCAGGGCGCGCGCGACGTCATCGTCATCGAAATACGAGACCGGCGAGTAACCACCCATGCCGCCGGTGTTGGGGCCTTTGTCGTCATCGAGCGCACGCTTGTAGTCGCAGGCCGGCGACAGTGGCACCACGCGCTCGCCGTCGACCAGCGCCATCAGGGAAACCTCACGACCATCGATCTTCTCTTCGAGCACGATCCGATCCGCGGCGG
>Ga0307479_10004105_pt1 | contig 13306 bp, 16 predicted proteins | sample atmos_gasesECM4C_FD_203743 | JGI IMG/M metagenome (GOLD analysis project Ga0307479, IMG submission 203743) | Hardwood forest soil microbial communities from Morgan-Monroe State Forest, Indiana, United States - atmos_gasesECM4C_515 | ecosystem: Environmental > Terrestrial > Soil > Temperate...
GTTTCCACCCTGATCTATGCTCATGCCGGGTGGAATAGTGTTTGCGGGGGCGGCGCCGCTGTCAGCGCCATCGCACTTGTCTTCTGGGCGCTCACCCGGCACTTGACACCGGAAGTTCGGGCCTTCCTACCTCGCGGCTCCTGACGTGCTCGCCGCTGGCGCCTTTGGACTCGCTGCGGTCAAATGGTTACAGTCTACCGTTCGGAGGCGCTTGCGAAATGACCATCACCATCTACGGCATCAAGAACTGCGACACCATGAAGAAGGCCCGGGCCTGGCTCGACGGCCATGGCGTCGCTTACGATTTTCATGACTACAAGGCGGCAGGCATCGCCAAGGACAAGCTCAAGCAATGGAGCGACGAGCTCGGCTGGGAGACGTTGCTCAATCGCGCCGGCACCACCTTTCGCAAATTGCCCGACGCCGACAGGGAAGGGCTGAACGAGAAGAGGGCGCTGGCCCTGATGCTGGCGCAGCCCTCGATGATCAAGCGGCCGGTGCTCGACCTCGGCGGCAAGCGCGTGGTCGGCTTCAAGCCCGAAATCTATGCCAAGGAGGTGGCTTCCTCGCGCAAGGCACGGGGGTGACTGGCGAACTGAGGGGGAGGGAAAATCGTGTTCGTCAACGCGCCGCACATGATCCATCGGCATGACAACGGAGCCGAGGAATGGATGGCATTCTTCAAAGACAATGAGGATCGGCCGTTGGCGATCATGGCTCAGGTGACGCCGAGCGATGGCTCGTAGCGCTTGCGGACGCACTTGACCGGCCGTCACCCGTGCCGCGTGGCGCAAAGCAGATCGGGTCTTTGCGATCTAGGGCGTGGACTCATTAACGCGCAGCCAGCCATAGCCGGATGGATGCAAGCTGGACGAAGGCAAAGTAGTTGGCTGCAAGCTTGTCGTAGCGCGTCGCGACCCGACGACATTGCTTGATCAGATTGAAGAACCGTTCGATCCTGTTACGGGCGCGGTAGAGATAAGGGCTGAAGCAGATCGGATTGTTGCGATTGCCTTCGGCGGGATGTTGGCCCATGCGCCTTTCTTCATGGCAAGCTCTCTGATCCAATCGGCGTCATAGCCACGGTCGGCGAGGAGCATTGACCCGGATTTCAGACGAGACAGGAGCTTTCCGGCAAGTCGATTGTCATGGGCCTCACCAGGTGTCAGTGCTAGCCGTACGGGCAGGCCATTGCTATCCACGAGAGCATGATCTTGCTGGTCAACCCGCCCCTTTCGGGACGAGGCGGAAATTTCCCAGCCGACAACAGATACGATCGCGTGATGCCTGGAAATCTGCCGAAAGCGCATAGCGCATCAAGGGCGCTTTCGAGCAACCTCCCTTCGACGGAACGCCCTTTTCTATACATTTAGGGAGCAAATGATGAAGACCGCCGTCGTGCCAAGCATTCCTGCGCCTTTGGGTCAGCCGCGCCATCCACACGCACTGGTCTTCACCGCCGTCGGCCTCGGGCTGGCGTTGGCGCTCGGGTTTGCCCAAGGAGCCGTCGCACAACAAAATCCGGTGACAGCGATCGACATCGCGCTCGAACCCGACGCGACGATGATTCAGCACGCGAAGGACGCCAACGCTCGTCTGCTCAAGTCTTTCCCGAAGGGCTTTACTCTGGATGAGACGCACCACCCGCACGTCACTATGTTGCAGCAATTCGTCCGCACGGCCGACCTCGATAAGGTATTTGCCGCGGCGAATGCGGTTCTGGCCAAAGAAAAGCCCGCGTCATGGACGCTGAAGGCTTTCAAATATTACTACATCCCGTCTCCGCCGGTCGGCCTCGCGGGGATCGTAGTCGAACCGACTGAAGACCTGCATCGGCTACAAGATGAACTCATCAAAGCCGTTGAGCCCTACACCGTGAAGACCGGGACCCCGGCGGCGTTCTTCAGCGAAGATGGCGGGCGCGACATTCAAAAATCCCTGATCGAGTACATCTCCCACTTCGTTACGATCGCGGCGGGCAAGCGTTTCAATCCGCATGTGACCATCGGCGTCGGAACGGAAACCTATTTGAACAAGATGTTGGCCGAGCCATTCGACTCGTTCACGTTCTCGGCGACTGGCGCATCGGTCTATCAGCTTGGCACTTTTGGCACAGCTCGAAAGGAACTCAAGGCGTTACCGCTGACGCCCTGAAGCTGGGCCGGCATAATCACACTATTACCGCCACCTTTCAAAACCTGCGGTTTGCGGTTGCAACGCTCATATTTCGGAGAACGGCTATGAAGTCCGACGACCTGTCGCCTGGAATTGACCGTCGCACTCTGGCTTTAAACCTCATCTTGTTGCCATTTCTATCCACAACACTGCCTTCCTCGCCAATCAAAGCGCAGACGACGTCAAATGCACCGCTCGCCTCCTGGAACGAGGGCGTGGCGAAACAGGCAATCCTCGACTTCGTACGCGCCACTACCGATCAGGGAAGCTCGAAATTCGTGCCGGCCGAGGATCGCATCGCCACCTTCGATCAAGACGGCACGCTCTGGGTCGAGCATCCGATCTATACGCAAGTGACGTATTGCCTGGACCGCGTTTCGACGCTGGCGGCACAGAAGCCCGAACTCAAAGGAATCGAACCGTTCAAGACCGTGCTGTCGGGCGACCGGGAAGCGATGGCCAAGCTGTCGATGCATGACCTTGAGACAATTCTCGCCGCGACCCTGACTGGCATGCCGGTCGAGGAATTTGAAGCCGACGTCAAAAACTGGCTGGATACCGCCAAGCATCCGCGCTGGAAGCGTCTCTACACCGAGTTGACCTATCAGCCGATGCTCGAGGTCCTGCAGTATCTGCGAAACAACGGCTTCAAGACCTATATTGTGACCGGCGGCGGCCAGGATTTTGTGCGCGTCTATTCGCAGCGGGTCTACGGCATCCCTCCCGAACAGGTGGTCGGCAGCATGGGTGGCACGAAGTTCGGCTACGACAAGGATGGCAAGCCGTTCCTGACCAAGGAGCCGAAGCTACTTTTGAACGACGATAAGGCCGGCAAACCCGAGGGCATTCATCTGATGATCGGCCGCCGTCCGAACGCGGTCTTTGGCAACTCGGACGGTGACCGCGAGATGCTGGAATATACCGGAGCCGGCGACGGCGCGCGGTTGATGATGCTGGTGCTGCACGACGATGCGGCCCGCGAATACGCCTACGGCCCGGCGCGCGGCCTGCCCGACAGCAAGTTCGGTACCTTCACTGCGGCACTCGACGACGAGGCGAAGAAGAACGGCTGGACGGTCATCAGTATGAAGAACGACTGGAATCGCGTTTTTACCATCGAATAAGACGCACGATGTTGCCCAGTGGCCCTTCGCGACATATTGCGCCGCCGCGCTAACTTGCCAACGCGTTTAAAATGACCCAATCCGGGCATCGCGCCCTCCGCTTCTATGATATTCTGGCCTTGGCTCAAGAGTGCTAAACTGCCGGTTCTCCTCTATTGCAGTTCCTCTAGCTATGGGAGGTCGATGCAATGGCCGTCTTGTACACCCTCGATCAGTATGTGAACGACCTGCGGGCAATTACTGCCAAGGAAAATGATCCGGTCAAAATTACCGATCTAGTCGCTCTACTGGCCAAGAAATTCGCTCAATCGCCGGGATGGTTTCGCCCCGAATATCGTGAATGCGACGCCGAGCAGGGGTTCGGCGTTCACATGCTTCACGAAGAGCCTAACCACGATTTGGCGGTTTTTCTCGTTTCATGGCTGCCGAACAGGGGCACAACCCCGCACAACCACAAGACCTGGGCCGTCGTTGTCGGTATGGAGGGCGAGGAGAAAGAGATCAGTTACGATCGGCTCGATGATGGGGCTACGCCCGGCTTTGCCGATCTTAAGCGTGGTGGCGAGCAAGTAATAACCGCCGGTGAGATAACGCGCTGCTACCCCGAACACATTCACAGCGTCTGGAACGTTGGAAAAAACATTTCAATGTCACTGCACACGTATGGCCGGCATATCAATTACACGGGCCGCTCAGAGTTCGATCTAGAGCATAAGAGTGAGAAGCCATACGTACTAAAGGTCGCGGTCGACGAGCACGCGCGAGTCTAGCTCTTAAGATTGGAACGTAATTGAGTGCGGTATCATGTCCGCTATTGGGACCCATAGCGGACTCCGGCGAGCCGTTCGCCTGGCAGACTAATGGGTTCACACCCTAATTCGATTCGACAATATCGTCGCAGGCGCGGACGCCCGCGGGCCGGCGTGCGAGCTCGAGATCGATCACCGCATTGACGATCCTGGTCGGCTCGACTTTCCTGATACCCATCAGATTGTCGACCTTGAAGCTGCCCTCGATGCTGATCGTCTTGTAGGAGCCGACGATTTGCGTGACGTTGTCGCCCTCACCGAACGGCAGCAATAGCCGCTCATAGGACACTTCCTTGCCGTCCGGATCCTCCACCCGCGTAATCGAGTAGGTCGGCCGCCGGCGCGCCAGGCATTCGCGATAGCAGGGCAGTACCAGCGCATAACCGTCCAGCCCGATCGCGTCGTCGAGGTAGCGGTTGGTCCGCTGCTCCGGAGCGATGTGATCGTTGCCATATGTTGCGGTGAGCCTCGATCCTTCCTGCGTTATCAGGAAGCGCGCCGCCTCGCCCTGGTGCTCGACGTCAAATCCCATCATGTCGGCAAGCTCGTCGGCGATGCCATCGGGCTGGAAGTCGGAGATCGCGGGCAGGGGTTTTGGCTTGCGCAGCACGCGCAGCCACGCATTCAGGAGGACGCGTTGCTTGATGGACCGGACCACCGAGGGATTGGCGCTGACGAATTGCATTCTCAATCAAATTCGATCACGTCGTAGGTTGCGATGCGGCCCGGTACGCGATGAAACAGGTCGCAGTCGATGACGGTGCGAAGCTTCGGTCTGGGCAGCGTGTCGTTTCCGTGCATCAATTATTGATCTCAAATCCGCCGTCTTCGCTGATCGTCTTCAGCGAGGCAATCACATGGGTAACCGCTCCGGCTTCGGAGAACGGCATCAACAGCCGCTCATAAGCAACGATTCGCCCGTAAATGTCATCGATGTGAGCGATGGTGTAGACGGGAAGGGCGCGCTTTAAACATTCACAATAGACCGGCATCACCACCGGAGCGAGGCGCGGGCCAAGATACCCGTCAAGATGGCGCCCTTTGCCGGTGTGGCCGTAGGCCGACGACATCCGCGTGCCGTAGCTCTGGATCGTCAGGCGCGGCGGCTGCCCGGCGGCATCGACGGTATAATGAACGAGGTCGGGCAACTCCTCGGAGAGCCGCTCCAGCTGGTATTCCTCGATCCGCGGCAACAGCTGATCGCGCGTAAAGCCTGAGCCACGTGTTCAGGAGATCACGCTGCTTGATCGATTTGACGACCGACGGGTTGGCGCTGTCGAAATCCAAGAGGGGAAATTCCATCTTGATCGAACCCCGTAAATCTTCGGGGGTAGAGGAAAATTTTCTATGAAGGAGCGCTTGCCACGCCAAACAGCGTTAACGACGGCTTGAGGCGCGGTAGGGATGGCCGGCCGACAATATCGGGCGAACCGCCTCGCGCATGCCGCTCCGACCGTTCGACCAAGGGCGAATTGGCCGCACGCACGCGCGGCCGATTGCCTAAAGCGCGATAGCGACCTCAGGGTCGCTGTCGCGCTTTAGCTCATTGTTTGAGCATGATCTTTTCGGAAAACCGGGGCGTCCACTTTTCCGGATCATGCTCCAAGCTTTCCGCCTTGCCTAACACGCTCCGATGACGGCATATTCCGCCCCGGAGGCGGCGGGTCGGGACGGTTTCCGGGACGTCCCGAATAGAAAGCGCCGGCTGGGAAAGTAAGCGAGCCGGGTTGCGGCGAGCCGCGCGCGGCAGGGGGAATTTGTTTGGCCGATGAGTTTATTCTCGAAACCCACGGATTGACCAAGGAGTTCGCGGGGTTCTTTGCCGTTCGCGATGTCGCACTCAAAGTCCGCCGTGGCAGCATTCACGCGTTGATCGGCCCCAACGGGGCCGGCAAGACGACGTGCTTCAACCTGTTGACCAAGTTCCTGCAGCCTTCCGCCGGGACCATCCTCTACAAAGGGCGGGACATCACGGCGATGGCGCCGGCCGACGTCGCGCGTCTCGGCCTGGTCCGCTCGTTCCAGATCTCGGCGGTATTCCCGCACTTGACCGCGCTGGAGAATGTGCGGGTCGCGCTGCAGCGCCAGCACGGCCACTCCTTCGATTTCTGGCGATCGAAGTCGGTGCTCAACCGTTTCAATGCCCGCGCGCTCGAACTGTTGAACGACGTCGGCCTCAGCGAGTTCGCCTCGACGCCGGCGGTCGAGATGGCCTATGGGCGCAAGCGGGCGCTCGAAATCGCCACCACGCTGGCGCTCGATCCGGAGATGATGCTGCTCGACGAGCCGATGGCCGGCATGGGTCATGAAGACATCGACAAGATCGCCGCGCTGATCAAGCGCATCTCCGCGAAATACACCATCCTGATGGTCGAACATAATTTGAGCGTCGTCGCCAATCTCTCCGACATCATCACGGTGCTGACCCGCGGCCATGTGCTGGCGGAAGGCAATTATGCCGACCTCGCCAAGGACGAGCGCGTCAAGGAAGCCTATCTGGGGGCCGGTCATGCCTGAGGCGAAAATGGCCGATGCCGTCACCGCTGCGAAACCCGCGTCGCGCGAGGCGACCGGCGGAAAGATTCTCGACGTGGAGAATCTCGAGGCTTGGTACGGCGAATCCCACATTCTCCACGGCATCAATTTCAGCGTGAACGCGGGCGAGGTCGTCACCCTGCTCGGGCGCAACGGCGCCGGCAAGACCACGACGCTGAAGTCGATCATGGGCATCATCGGCAAGCGCACCGGCTCGATCCGCTTCAACGACCAGGACATCATCCGCACCTCTTCGGACAGGATTGCGCGGATGGGGATCGCGTTCTGCCCGGAGGAGCGCGGAATCTTCGCAAGCCTCGACGTGCGCGAAAACCTGTTGCTGCCGCCGGTCGTGCGCGCCGGCGGGCTGTCGCTGGAGCAGATCTTCGACCTGTTCCCGAATCTGAAGGAGCGGCTGAAGAGCCAGGGCACCAAATTGTCGGGCGGCGAGCAGCAGATGCTGGCGATCGCGCGAATCCTGCGCACCGGCGCGAGCTTCTTGATGCTGGACGAGCCTACCGAAGGGCTGGCGCCGGTCATCATCCAGCAGATCGGCCACACCATCGCACGGCTGAAGAAGGAAGGTTTCACGATCCTGCTGGTCGAGCAGAATTTCCGCTTCGCCGCCACCGTCGCGGACCGCTACTACATCGTCGAGCACGGCAAGATCATCGACGGCTTTGCCAACTCCGAGCTGCAGGCCAATATGGACAAGCTTCACACTTATCTTGGTGTTTAGAGCATGATCCGGAAAAGTGGGAACCGGTTTTCCCTCGCGACAAACGCGAATGCGTTTGCGCGGAGATCATGCTCAACTAAAGAGAACCAACAGGCAACGCGCCCGACTTGAGCGCAAAAGAGTAAATCCATGCAGGCTCTCTACGCACAGCTTCTGGTGGGACTGATCAACGGCTCGTTCTACGCGCTGCTCAGTCTCGGGCTCGCCGTGATCTTCGGCATGCTCAACATCATCAATTTCGCCCACGGCGCGCTTTATATGATGGGCGCGTTCTGCGCCTATTTCCTGCTGAACCTCACCGGCCTCGGCTATTGGCCGGCGCTGATCCTTGCCCCGATCGTGGTCGGCATTTTCGGCATGATCCTCGAACGCACCATGCTGCAATGGCTCGCCGGCCTCGACCATCTCTACGGGCTGTTGCTGACGTTCGGCCTGGCGCTGATCATCCAGGGCGTGTTCCAGAATTATTTCGGCTCCTCGGGCCTGCCTTACTCGATCCCCGACGAACTGAAGGGCGGCATGAATCTCGGCTTCATGTATTTGCCGATCTATCGCGGCTGGGTGGTGATCTTCTCGCTGATCGTCTGTCTTGGGACCTGGTATCTGATCGAGCGCACCCGGCTCGGTGCTTACCTGCGCGCTGCGACCGAGAATCCGACCCTGGTCCGCGCTTTCGGCATCAACGTGCCGCGCATGATTACCCTGACGTATGGGCTCGGCGTCGGCCTTGCCGCACTGGCCGGGGTATTGTCGGCGCCGATCAATCAGGTGCGGCCGCTGATGGGCGAAAACATCATCATCGTGGTGTTCGCGGTGGTGGTCATTGGCGGCATGGGGTCGATCATGGGATCGATCATCACCGGCTTCGCGCTCGGCGTAATCGAGGGGCTGACGAAGTACTTTTACCCCGAAGCTTCCAACACCGTGGTATTCGTCCTGATGGTGCTGGTGCTGCTGGTGAAGCCGACGGGGCTGACGGGACGGGCGGCCTGACATGACTGCATTGACCGACGACACCATTCCGGTGACCCCGCGTACGCTGCGCGACGAAATGATCGCGCTCGGCATCATGGCGGCGCTGCTGGCGATCGTGCCGTGGACCGGCATCTACGTGTTCTTCGTGATGCAGGCGCTGTGCTTTGCGCTGCTGGCCTGCGCCTTCAATCTCCTGATCGGCTATGGCGGGCTGTTGTCGTTCGGCCACGCCATGTTCCTGGGAACCGCGGGCTACGTCTCGGGCCATGCCCTGAAAGTCTGGGGCGTTCCGCCCGAGCTTGGCATCCTCGCCGGAACCGCCGCCGCCGCCGGGCTCGGCGTGATCACCGGCGTTGTCGCGATCCGCCGCCAGGGCATCTATTTCGCGATGATCACGCTGGCGCTTTCGCAGCTGTTGTATTTCATCTATCTGCAGGTGCCATTCACTCATGGCGAGGACGGCATCCAGGGCATTCCGCAGGGCTATTTGTTCGGAATCTTCAACCTCGCCAACCCGACGATCCTTTACTACGTCGTGCTCGCGGGCTTCCTGTTCGGTTTCCTCTTGATCTTTCGCACCATCAACTCGCCCTTCGGCGAGGTGCTGAAGGCCATTCGCGAGAATGAGCCGCGCGCGGTCTCGCTCGGTTACAAGACCGATCAGTACAAGCTGCTCGCCTATATCCTGTCGGGAACGCTCGCCGGATTTGCCGGCTCGCTGAAGGTGTTCGTGGCGCAGAATGCGTCGTTGTCCGACGTCGAGAACTCGATGTCCGGGCTCATCGTGCTGATGACGCTGGTCGGTGGTCTCGGAACGGTGTTCGGCCCGGTGGTCGGTGCCTTCATCATCGTCGCGACGCAGCAGTATCTGGCGGGGTTCGGCCAGTGGGTCACCGTGATCCAGGGCGTGATCTTCGTCGCCTGCGTGCTGACTTTCCGCCGCGGCATCATCGGCGAGATCGCGCACCACTTGAAGCGATCGCTTTAGGTTTTGGATTGGGCATGATCTCCGCGCAAACGCATTCGCGTTTGTCGCGGGGGAGAACCGGTGTCCACCCTCGGGTCGAGCCCGAGGGCATGCTTTCCGGATCATGCTCTAGGCCCAACCTCCGGCTCTGTGCCCAAAGTTCGACAAAGCGGTGGATGACCCGGTTTGGGCGCCTGCGCCTGTAGGCTTTTAGACCCATTTCCATCTATGACAGTTTTGTGACAGGTTGCCTCGGCTCCCGTTCCAAAACGATGGACTCAACTCATGCTGCGTTGGTTTCGCGCCTTTCTGCCGAAGGAAGAACGGTTTTTCGATCTGTTCGCCCGCCATGCCCAGACGGTGGCGGAAGGAGCGCTGGCGCTGCAAGGCATGCTGCGGGGCGGAGAGGAGACTCCGGCCTTCTGCCAGCGCGTCAACCAGCTCGAGAATGACGCCGACAATATCACGCGCGAGGTGCTCACCGCGGTACGCCGCACGTTCATCACACCGTTCGACCGCGGCGACATCAAGAACCTGATCACCTCGATGGACGACGCCATCGACCAGATGCAGCAGACCGCGAAGGCGGTGATCCTGTTCGAGGTCACTAGTTTCGAGCCGCCGATGCGGGAGATGGGCACGCTTCTGGTCGAATGCGCGAGCCTGGTCGGCCGCGCGCTGCCGCTGATGCAATCGATCGGCCCGAACGTCGCCATGCTCACCGCCATCACGGAGGAGCTGACCAAGCTGGAAGGCCGTGTCGACGATCTCCACGACATCGGGCTGAAGGAGCTGTTCCTGAAGCACCGCAATGCCAACACGATGGATTTCATTGTCGGCGCGGAGATCTACGACCATCTCGAGAAGGTCGCCGATCGCTTCGACGACGTCGCTAACGAGATCAACTCGATCGTGATCGAACAGGTCTAGGGCAGGGCCGCACTGTGGAAGTCACGCTGGGTCTTCCCGCTCTGGTCGGCTTGATCGTGGTTGCTCTCTTGTTCGACTTCTTGAACGGATTGCACGACGCCGCCAATTCGATCGCGACCATTGTGTCGACCCGCGTGCTGCGCCCGCATTACGCGGTGTTCTGGGCGGCGTTCTTCAATTTCGTCGCCTTCGGGGTGTTCGGGCTTCACGTCGCCCAGACCATCGGCACCGGGATCATCGAGCCCTCAATCGTCGATGCCCGCGTGATCTTCGCAGCCCTGGTCGGCGCCATCGTCTGGAACCTGATCACCTGGGGGCTCGGGATTCCCTCCTCGAGCTCGCACGCGCTGATCGGCGGCCTGGTCGGCGGCGGCATGGCCAAGGCCGGCCTTTCGGCCGCGGTCTGGGGCGGGCTGTCGAAGACCCTGGCCGCGATCGTGCTGTCGCCGCTGGTCGGTTTCCTTCTGGCGATGGTGCTGGTCGTCATCGTCTCCTGGGCCTCGGTGCGCTCGACGCCGTTCGCGGTCGACCGCGCCTTCCGGATCCTGCAATTCGGCTCCGCCTCACTCTATTCGCTCGGCCATGGCGGCAACGACGCGCAGAAGACCATGGGCATCATCGCGGTGCTGCTCTACTCGCAAGGGTATCTCGACGGCGAGTTTGCCGTGCCGTTCTGGGTGGTACTGGCCTGCCAGGCAGCGATGGCGCTGGGCACCTTGATGGGCGGCTGGCGGATCGTCCGCACCATGGGCTTGCGGATCACCAAATTGACGCCGATGCAGGGCTTTTGCGCGGAGACCGGGGGAGCCATGACGCTGTTCATGGCAACCTTTCTCGGGGTTCCCGTGTCGACCACCCACACCATCACCGGCGCCATCGTCGGCGTCGGCGCGGCGCGGCGCATGTCCGCGGTGCGCTGGAACGTGGCAAGCTCGATCGTCTATGCCTGGGTGATCACGATACCGGCGTCGGCCATTGTCGCCGCGCTGGCCTATTGGGCGGCGGCTTTGCTGTAATAACCGGCAGATCCGCTCCGATTGGAGTTAGGCCGCGGCGTTCCTATATGGGTGAGGCGCGCGAATCCCTTGATTCCCGGCATTTTCCCTGCCAAACGCTCACCCCCATGACCGAGCTTGCCGTCACGACCGAATCGCCGTCCCGCTCGCCGCTCGCAACCGAAGTGGCGCGGCGGCGCACCTTTGCGATCATCTCGCACCCGGACGCCGGCAAGACCACGCTGACCGAAAAGCTGCTGCTGTTCGGCGGCGCCATCAATCTCGCCGGCCAGGTCAAGGCCAAGGGCGAGCGGCGCAACACCCGTTCCGACTGGATGAAGATCGAGCGCGAGCGCGGCATCTCGGTCGTCACCTCGGTGATGACCTTCGAGTTCGAGGGTCTCGTGTTCAACCTCTTGGATACGCCGGGCCACGAGGACTTTTCCGAAGACACCTACCGCACCCTGACTGCGGTCGACTCGGCCGTGATGGTGATCGACGCCGCCAAGGGCATCGAGGCGCGGACGCGAAAGCTGTTCGAGGTTTGTCGGCTGCGCGACATTCCGATCATCACCTTCATCAACAAGATGGACCGCGAGAGCCGCGACACCTTCGAGCTACTGGATGAAATCGAAAAGACGCTCGCGCTCGACACCACGCCGATGACGTGGCCGGTCGGCCGCGGCCGGGATTTTCTGGGCACCTACGATGTCACGAGCGGCGGCATTCGGCTGCTGGAGGGCGGCGGCGCCAAGACCGGCGCTGCGCTCGAGATCGATATCGCCGATCTCGGCGTCCACAATCCCAATCTCGACATGGCCGCCGTGAAGGACGAGCTGGCGCTGGTGACCGAAGCCTGCAAGCCGTTCGAGCTCGAGGCCTTTCGCGAGGGCCATCTGACGCCGGTCTATTTCGGCAGCGCGCTGCGCAATTTCGGTGTCGGCGATTTGCTGGAAGGCTTAGGGCGCTTCGCGCCGCCGCCGCGCGCGCAAGAATCCGATCTGCGCAAGGTGGAAGCGGCCGAGCCACGCATGAGCGCCTTCGTGTTCAAGATCCAGGCCAATATGGATCCGAACCACCGCGACCGCATCGCGTTTGCGCGGCTTTGCTCGGGAAAGCTCTCCCGCGGCATGAAGGCGAAGCTGATACGGACGGGCAAGAACATGTCGCTCTCCAGCCCGCAGTTCTTCTTCGCCCAGGATCGGGCGCTGGCGGATGAGGCGTTTGCCGGCGACGTCGTCGGTATTCCCAACCACGGCACGCTCCGGATCGGAGACACGCTCACCGAAGGCGAGGACCTGACCTTCGTCGGCGTGCCGAGCTTTGCCCCGGAAATCGTCCGCCGTGTCAGGCTGACGGATGCGATGAAGGCGAAGAAGCTGAAGGAAGCCCTGCAGCAGATGTCGGAGGAGGGTGTCGTGCAGGTGTTCCGCCCGCGCGACGGCGCGCCGGCGCTGGTCGGCGTGGTTGGACCGCTGCAGCTCGACGTGCTGAAGGCGCGGCTCGACGCCGAATATTCCCTGCCGGTCGAATTCGAGGTCTCGGAATTCCAGCTCGCGCGCTGGATTTCCTCCGACGACCGCAAGAAGCTCGAAACCTTCATCGCCGCCAACGGCTCCGGCGTCGCCGACGACGTCGACGGCGATCCGGTGTTTTTGGCCAAGAACGAGTTCTATCTCGGCTACACCCGCGAGCGCGCCGAGGGCATCACGTTCGCAAGCGTCAAGGACGTGAAGAAGAAGGCGTGAGGGCGGACGCAGTGCGTCCACACATTAGTCGTCATTCCCCGCGAAGGCCGGGGACCCCGTATCCCAGAGACATCTTTGATTGATCGATAGGTCTCGGCGTACTGGGTCGCCCGGTCAAGCCGGGCGATGAAGACCGTCCCCCATGCATCCAGTCGATGCGCGTGGAAAGCCGCTTGCGGCTTCTAGCTCAGGCCGTCGTCCCCCGCGAAGGCGCATAGGCGTTAAGGTATCGCGAGCATGGATTGATAGCGACGTTTTCGTGGAGGCTCATGAAGATGTCGGCTGAGTGTTCGTCTGCGTTGGCGCAGG
>Ga0307479_10004106_pt1 | contig 13306 bp, 4 predicted proteins | sample atmos_gasesECM4C_FD_203743 | JGI IMG/M metagenome (GOLD analysis project Ga0307479, IMG submission 203743) | Hardwood forest soil microbial communities from Morgan-Monroe State Forest, Indiana, United States - atmos_gasesECM4C_515 | ecosystem: Environmental > Terrestrial > Soil > Temperate...
TCGGACCAGCCGGGAGGAGCGATAGGCGCCGGTGCCACGGCGATCACCGTCACCGTGGCGGCGGCGTTGTTGGTGACATATAGGGTGGTGCCGTCGGGGCTGACCGCCAGATAGTACGGATGGTCCCCGACCGGAATGGTGGCGGTGACGTGGTTGGTGGCGGTGTCGATCACCGACGTCGCATCGCTGCCGGGTCTCGCGACGTAGAGGTGTTGACAGTTGGGACTGACCGCAATCCCGCTCGGGCCGCCGGCGGCGCTGACGCTGGTGGTGACGTGCTTGGTGGCGGTGTTGATCACCACCACCGCGTCACTGGCGGCGTTGGCGACATAGAGATGTTGGCCGTCAGGGCTGACCGCGACCGCGTCGGGGTTGGCGCCCACGGGGATGGTGGCCGTGATGGCGGGAAGAGGTGTCGTCACGGTCGGGTAACCCCGGTCTGCGGCGACACGTAGCAAACTTTAATGCGCTAGCGCGTAGTTGTCGTCGGCTTCTCGGGGCCCGATCAGGCCAGATTGGCCAGCAGCACCGCTTCGGCGACGGCCGCACGTTCCAGCACACCCAGGTGCAGGCTCTCGTTGATGCTGTGCGCTTGCGTCGCGGGATCTTCGACACCGGTGACGAGGATTTTCGCCTGCGGGAATGCGGCCGCGAACTCGGCGATGAACGGGATTGAGCCGCCCATGCCCATATCGACTGGCTCAACACCCCACGCCTGCCGAAACGCCGCCCGTGCGGCGTCATAGACTCCGCCGCTGGCCTCGATGGCGTACGGCTCGCCGATTTCGCCGCGCGTGACACTGACATGTGCGCCCCACGGGGAATGCCGCTGCAGATGAGCGGTCAACGCGTCCAGGTGCGCTGTGGCGTCGCCACCGGGTGCGACCCGCATGCTGATCTTGGCCCGGGCCCGCGGGATCAGCGTGTTCGAGGCGGCAGCAACCGATGTGGTGTCGATGCCGATCACGGTGATCGCCGGCTTGGCCCACAGCCGCTGCGGCACCGAACCCGAGCCGATCTCCGACACCCCGTCCAACAGACCGGAGTCGGCGCGTACCCGCTCGGCCGGGTAATCGATGGGCGCGGCGGTACTTTCGTGCAGCCCGGCCACGGCCACGTTGCCGTCGTCGTCGTGGAGGCTTGCCAGCAGCCGCACCAGCACGCTCAGCGCATCGGGGACCACACCGCCCCACAGACCGGAGTGCAGCCCGTGGTCGAGTGTGGCGACCTCGACCACACAGTCGGCCAAGCCGCGCAGCGATACCGTCAGCGCCGGGGTGTCGACGCTCCAGTTGTCGGAGTCGGCGATGACGATCACGTCGGCGGCCAGCGCATAGCGGTGGGCGGCCAGCAACCGGCCCAGTGAGGGCGATCCGGATTCTTCTTCGCCTTCGACGAAGACCGTCACGCCCACCGGCGGTTGGCCCCCGTGCGCCCGGAATGCCGCCAAATGCGTTGCGACACCGGCCTTGTCATCGGCGCTGCCGCGACCGTAGAGCCGCCCGTCGCGTTCGGTGGGCTCAAAAGGCGGCGACGTCCATTGGCCGCGGTCGCCTTCGGGCTGTACATCGTGGTGGGCGTACAGCAGCACCGTAGGCGCGCCCGGGGGCGCCGGATGCCGCGCGATGACCGCGGGCGCGCCGCCCTCGCTGACGACGTGCACCTCGCCAAAACCCGCCTGCGACAACAGGTCCGCCACCGCCCGCGCGCTGCGGTGCACCTCGTCGCGGCGGCCAGGGTCGGCCCATACCGATTCGATCCGCACCAACTCCTCGAGATCGCGGCGCACCGACGGCAACACGTCGCGGACGCGCTCAACCAGATCACTCATGACCTCGAGGCTAGTCGCGCGCCGACTGCCCGCGAGCGTGCGCAGAATGCCGTCCACTGCGGGCGTGTCGCGGACAAACACGCTCCCCCGCAAGCGGGAGGTGCCCCCAGCTCGCGCTCAGGGAGACTCCAGAATGGCCACCGCGGCCGCGGTATCCCCTTCGTGTGTCAGCGACACATGGATCGTCACATCGGCCAAATGCTTGGCGATGGCGCCGGTCAACCGCACCCGCGGTCGACCCCACATGTCGGTGACCACTTCGATATCGCGGTGGATGTCCTCCCGCAACACGGGCCGCTGGGCGAACCGCGATCCGGACCAGGCCTTGATCACTGCCTCCTTCGCGGCCCAGCGGGCCGCCAGGTGACGTGCCGCCGACGAACTCTTGTCCGAGGCATCGCGACGCTCACCCGGGGTGAAGGTCTCGGAGAACGCCGTTCCCGGCTGGTCCACCTGCTCGGCGAAATCAGGAATGGAGACGAGGTCGATCCCCACTCCGACAATGCCCATGGCTCGCCAGGTTAACGGATGGCCGAAGTCATCCGGCAGAGACCTCATAGGCCTCGTCGTCACCCATCCGGGCGGCCGGATTCAGCAGCATCGCCGCCTCCTGACGCTTCTCCGGTGCGTGGTGATCGAAACGCCGGTCCGGTGGCCGCTCGTACATCGGCGCACCACCGGCGATAGCCGAGGCCAGACGGCGCTGACCGGCCAGCAGGCGTGCATCCGCGCGCCGCTGGTAGTCCTCGCGCTGATCGGCGTCCAGCGAGGCGATGAACGCCTGCGGGTGCACCAGCGCGACCAGTCCGGAGACGTGGCCAAACCCGAGGCTGGTCAGCATCCCGGCCTTGAGCGGGAACTTCCCGCCGAGCCGCAACGTGTCGCGCACCCAGACGAAGTGTGCGGATCCGGCCAGTTCGTCGTCGACGCAATCCAGGCTGCGGTTGGGCGGGATCACCCCGTCGCGCAGCATCTGGCACAGGCCCATCATCTGGAAGACCGCCGCGCCACCCTTGGCGTGCCCGGTAAGGCTCTTTTGCGACACGATGAACAGCGGGGCGCCCTCGGAGCGGCCCAGCGAGTCCGCGAGCCGCTCGTGCAACTCGGTCTCGTTGGGATCGTTGGCCAGCGTCGAGGTGTCGTGCTTGGAGATCACCGCGACGTCGTCGGCGCCCACACCCAGCTTGGCCAGAGCACGCGCCAGCGGTGAATCCTTGCCGCCGCGGCCCGCGCCCAGCGCACCCAGGCCCGGGGCCGGGATGGAGGTGTGGACGCCGTCGCCGAATGACTGCGCGAAGGCCACGACGGCTAGCACCGGCAGGCCCATCTTGAGGGCCAGATCACCGCGGGCCAGCAGGATGGTGCCGCCACCTTGCGCTTCGACGAAGCCCAGCCGGCGCCGATCATTGGGCCGGGAGAACTTGGAGTCGTGGATGCCGCGGCCGCGCATCATGCTGGTGTCGGCGGTGGCCGCCATGTCGCCGAAGCCGATGATGCCCTCCAGCGTCAGGTCGTCGATGCCGCCGGCGACCACCAGCTCGGCCTTGCCCAGCCGGATCTTGTCGACGCCCTCCTCGACCGAGACCGCGGCCGTCGCGCAGGCGGCAACCGGGTGGATCATGGCGCCATAGCTGCCGATGTAGGACTGAACCACGTGCGCGGCTACGATATTCGGCAACACTTCCTGGAAGATGTCATTGGGCTTGTTACGGCCCAACAGGTTGCCGTGGTACATCGTCTGCATCGACGTGCCGCCACCCATGCCGGTGCCCATGGTGTTGGCCACTAGGCTCGGGTGCACATAGCGCATCACCTCGGTCGGGCTGAAACCGGCGGACAGGAACGCGTCGACGGTCGCGACGATGTTCCAGACCGCCAGCCGGTCAATCGAACTGGCCATGTCCGGGCTGATGCCCCACACCGTGGGGTCGAACCCGGTCGGGACCTGGCCGCCAACGACCCGCGACAGCTTCGTCTTTCGCGGCACCCGAATCTCGGTGCCGGCCTTGCGGATGACCTGCCAGTCGCTCGAGTCGGGCACCGGCCGGATGACCGTGTGCTCCGGGTCGAATTCGGCGAACGCGCGCGCGTCGGCCTCCGACGACACCACGAAGGCGAAGTCCTTGTCCAAGAACACCGACACCAACAACGGGGACGCGTGATCGGGGTCGATCGCGCCGTCGTCGACGAATTCCCGGATGCCGCACCGCTCCACCACAGTGTCGTGGTAGCGCTCAACCAGTTCCGCCTCGTCGATCAGGTCGCCGGATTCGGTGTCGTACCAACCCGGTTGCGGGTCGTCTTCCCAGCGGATCAAACCGGTGGTCCAGGCCAACTCGAGTACGCCGGCCGCGGACAGTTCGTTGTCGACCTCCATCTCGAACCGGGTGCGCGACGAACCGTACGGGCCGAGTTCGGCACCGCCGACGATCACCACCAGATCCGCCGGGTCGACGTCGAGGTCATCCCACTCCGGAGGTGGCGCCGGACTGAATCCGCGCGGCGGCGACGGCAGCGCCGCAATGGTGCCCTCGGTCTGGAGCGATTCCGCCTCCTCACCCGACGTGGCCTGCTCGCGCGCTTTGGCGGCCAGCTCGGCCATATCCAGGTAGGCGTCACCGAGCCCGCCGGTCAGGTCCGCCTTGATCGGCGCACCGGCCGCGGCCACCTTGGATTCCACATCGCACAGATCGAGCAGCATGGCGGCCATCTCGTCGGTGGAGTAGGTGGTGACACCGGCTTCCTCGACAGCGTCGACGATGGCATCGTTGTGGCCCATCAACCCGGTGCCACGAGTCCAGCCAATCAGCGCGTGCGCCAGGCTGACTCGCGCCGCCCACGACGACTCGGCGTGCCAGCGACTCACCAGGGCGTCCAGCGCCGACTTGGCTTCGCCGTAGGCGCCGTCACCGCCGAACATTCCGCGGTTGGGCGAACCGGGCAACACTACGTGCAGCCGCGAGGCGATGTCACGCTCGGCGCCGATCTTCGACAGCCCGCCGATCAGCCGCTGCACGGCCCACAGCAGTACCTTCATCTCCATCTCGGAGCGCGAACCGGCCTCCGACAGGTCGCCGACCACGCGCGGCGCCGCGAACGGGAACAGCAGCGTCGGGGTCTGCGCGTCCTTGATGTGAATCGACTGCGGCCCAAGGCTTTCGGTCTGCTCGGAACCGACCCACTCGACCAGCGCGTCGATGTCGGAGTAGGAAGCCATGTTGGCCGCGACCACCCACAGTGCAGCACCGTACCGAGCGTGGTCGCGGTACAGCCCGCGGTAGAACGCCAGCCGTTCCTCGTCGAGCTTCGATGTCGTTGCGATGACCGTAGCACCGCCGTCGAGCAGTCGCGCGACCACCGACGCCGCGATCGAACCCTTCGAAGCCCCTGTCACCACCGCGATTTCGCTGCTGTGGGGACCTGGATCGGGGTTCTCGGCGCCGGCGGCGATCCGGCCGTACAACGACGCGTGAATCTGACGGCCCGCGGCCAGCGACTTGCCCTGCCAAAAGGTCGCCTGAGTGGCCACGACGTGGCCGGCGCCCTCGAACCTCTCCGACAGACTCAACCACTGGGCGTCAATGTCGCCCTCGTCGGCCAGCCACAGCCTGACCAGGTCCTCGCGAGCGCTGGCCCACCGGTCGTCGAACACGACCGCCTTCTTGGCGTCGAACACCGGCGCCACCAAACGCGGCCAGTCCGGACCCAATTCGGCGGTGACCAAGTCGATGAGTTCCGCATCGGTGGCCGCCGGCAATGCACTCACCGGGTCGTCCAGACCCAGTTGGCCCAGCACCAGGCGGGCCGCCGAGGCGAGCACCCCGTCGCGACCGGTGATCTGATCGGTGAATTCGCTCAGCGCGGCCGCGTCGATGGTCGCGCCGCCACCGCCGCCGGCGGACGGCAGCGCCACCGAAATGCCGCGGCGTGCGGCGACCGAAGCGACCGCGGCGTCGATGACTTTGTCGACCGAGCCGGCGTCGGCCAACGCGCCCTCGTGCAGGTGGCCCATCGCGCCGCCACGAACACTGGTGCCCTCGCGGGTTCCCAGCGCGACTTCGACCGTGACGTGCTTGGCCCAGCCATCACCGAGCTCCCAGGTTTTCGTGACCCGCTCGGCGATGGCGGCGGGCCGCTTGCCGGAGGGACCGAGAACCGTCCGCAGCTGATCATTGATCGCGTCGGAAAGCACTGGGCCGTAAGGCTTATACGTGCGTGCCAGCTTGGTGACCTGTGACCGCAGCCCGGCCAGGTCGGCCTCGGCGGCACCGTCGATGGCGCCCAGGTTCAACTCCGAACCCAGGTCCACCAGCAGCTGGTTGCGTCGCGACGATGCGCCGTCGGTGATGGACTCGATGGAGTCCAGCTCCTCGATCTGATCGATGCGCATCTTGGCCGACATCGCGATCAGCGCCAAGGTCGCGTCCGCGGCATCGAACACGATGTCGTCGGGGCGAGCCGCACCCGAGGGCGCGGCAGGCGCGGGCGCGGGCGCGACCTCCACAGTGGCGGAGCCTTCCGGCGACGCGGACTCGGCGGCCGGCGTCGGCTCGTCTTCGGGCTCCGGTTCGGGATCGGTGTCGGTGGCGAACAGCACCGCGGCGTCGCGCTCGGCGTTGAGCACTTCCACTGTGCTGTGGGCATATTCGGGCAGCTTGAGGGTGTTGGTAGCCAGCCCCGCAACGGTCGGCGACGTCTTCACGCCGATCTCCACGAACCGTTCCACACCCAGGCCACCTGCGGCCTGTTCGATGAACAGCAGGTCCTGTGTTTCGATCCAACGCACCGGGCTGGCGAACTGCCAGGCCAGCAGCTCGATGAAGACCGTGCGCGCCATCTCACCCGGCCGCTCGCGACGCCAAGTGTCGTAGTCGGCGAGGATCTCGTCGAGTGGCTCGGCGGGCACCAGATCACGGATCTCCTGGATGAAATCGCGGTCCAGAGTGAACGGCCGCGGCACCAGGTTCGGGATGTATCGCCCGATGATGAGGTCGGGATCCGCGTCGCGCGGCATGACCCGCTCCAGCGAACGGCGGAAATCGGCCACACCAACCCGCAACACCCGCGAGTGGAACGGCACGTCGATGCCGGGCACCAGGATGAACGAGCGCCGGCCGCCGCTGAGCTCGCGGCGACGCTCCACTTCGGCTTCCAGCGCTTCCAGACCGCGCACCGTGCCGGCGATCGCATACTGCGAGCCGCGCAGGTTGAAGTTCACGATCTCAAGAAACTCACCGGTATTCGCCGCAATATCGGCGACGAACGCGGGAACCTCATCATCGGGCAGGTCGATCTGCGAGGGCCGGATGGCCGCAAGCCGGTAGTTGGAGCGACCCAACTCGTCGCGCGGCACGATGTCGTGCATCTTCGACCCACGGTGAAACACCATCTCCAGCATGGCTTCCAGCTCATAGATGCCCGTCACGCAGGCCAGCGCGGTGTACTCGCCGACGGAGTGGCCGCACGCGATGGCGCCTTCGACGAAGGCACCTTGCTCGCGCATCTCGGCGACCTGTGCAGCGGCCACCGTCGCCATCGCGACCTGGGTGAACTGCGTCAGGTAGAGAACACCGTCGGGGTGGTGGTAATGCACACCCATGGCGATGATGCTGGTCGGATTGTCGCGCACCACGTGCAGCACCGAGAAGCCCAGCGTGTCGCGGGTGAACTTGTCGGCGCTGTCCCATACCTTGCGGGCCGCTTTGGACCGGGCCCGGACATCCATGCCCATGCCCTTGTGCTGGATGCCCTGGCCGGGGAAAGCGTAGACCGTCTTTGGGGAGTCCAGCCGGGCGGTAGCCGACATCACCAGATCCGATCCGACGCGCGCGGCCACTTCCAAAACCTCTGCGCCCTGGTCGATTCCGACGCGGTCGACACGGAAGTCGACATTGTCGCCTGGGCGCACCATGCCCAGGAATCGCGCGGTCCAGCCGATCAGCCGGGCCGGTGGGCGGGCTTGTCCGTCGGTGGCCGTCACCGCGTGCTGCGCGGCGGCCGACAGCCACATGCCGTGCACGATGGGCGTTTCCAGGCCGGCCAGCAGAGCGGCCGCCCGGTCGGTGTGAATCGGGTTGTGGTCACCGGACACCACCGCGAACGGACGCATGTCGACCGGTGCGGTGAGCGTGACATCGCGGCGGCGGCGGCGCGGAGTGTCGGTCGCGTTCTCGGATATCGCGCCACCGGCCCGGACCGGGTCGGTGAGTTCGGCGGCACCGGTACGCCCGAGGATCGCGAACCGCTCGGTGAGGGTGGCGATCGTCGCACCGTCGGCGTCGGCTGAGCCTCTTATGGTCACCAAGACCGGGACAACACGGCCCATCTCCGTGTCGGTCGCCGACGAAGCCGTTGCGGTGATTGTCAATTGGGCCGGGACTCCCGGCAGCTTGCCCACCACGTGGGCGGCGTGATCCAGGTGCACCAGGCTCAGCAGCCCCTCGACCACCGGGACACCAGCGTCGGTGATCGCGGAGCCGATGGCCGCGAAAACCGCGGGCCAGCAAAGACCTACGAGAGCGTCGGGCACGGTGGTGAGACTGGGCGCCAGCGGCGCACCGAAGGTGGCCGTGACCCCGGTGTGGTCGGCGACCCGCTCGGGATCCCAGTCGACCGTCACGGTGGCTGTCCCGTCGGTGACCCGAGGCAGGAACTCCGGCCCGTCGGCGCCCGCGGCAATCGCCAGGACCGCCCGCATGGCGGTGGTGGCGTCTTCGGTGGAGACCACCGGGATACCGCCGTCAACGGTGTTGGCGTGCAAGGTGAACGGAATATCCACCCAGACACCGGACACCGGCACGCTCAGCACGACTTGCTCGGTGCCGGCCCCATCTTCGGACTTGACCTGCAGCCGGGCGCCCGTGGATGAGTGTGTGGCGCAGCGGCTTTCGGGTCCGTCGTGCACCAGCCAGTCGGCCGGATCGGCGATTCGATGAACGGGGTTGGCGGTGGTGCGTCCGGCCCACAGCACATCGCGGGCGTCGAGAACGACGGCCAGCGGTCCGCTCACGTCGGCGCGGCCCAGCCGGCGCGACCTGACGGCTTTCGGCTCCGCCCCGGCGCCCAGCACCTCGTCGATGGCGGCCTGCTCGAAGCGGTCCAGCAATTCGCCGACGGGTTCGTCCATCCGGGTGATGCCGGCGACCGACGCGGTGCCGGGGATGATGCACACCTGGTCGGCCTCGTAGCGAGCGTCGTGCGCCTGCCACAGCGAGTCACTGCGCCACCAGCGCCGGACGTCCTTATCGATGACCGGCACGAAGTTGACCGGCTTGCCCAGCGTCTTGCACAGCGTGACGAAGAACGGCACGTCGGCCGGATGCAGTTGCACGGTTTCGGCGTCTGGGTAGTGCGCGAGCAGGGTGGCGATCGCCTCGTTGGGATTCTCCAACAGCCGTGCGCCTTGCTCGTCCGAGCCGTCGAACAGCGTCTCGATCCGGCCGTGGTCCAGCGGGTGCAACCGCGCCTCGGCCCGCTGCAGCATCTGCTCGAACCGGTCCCGCCAGGTGTCGGCCAGCCACGGGCTGCCCGGCGCGGCGGTGTCGGCGGTCGAGTCGCCCTCGCCGATGGTCAGCTCCACGTAGCGCTGCAACCACCGCAGGTAGGTCATCTCTGAGACGTCGCCGAAGTACGGCTTGGCGGTGTTGGCCATCGCCGCGATGATCTCGTCGCGGCGCTCCGCGACGGCCTCCGCGTCGCCGGCGACCTCGTCGAGCAGCCGACCGCAACGCGAGGCGGTGTTGTCGATCTCGTGGATGTCCGCACCCAGCTGACTGCGGCTGGAAGCCATGCCGCCCTGGGCTTTTCCGGCGCTGATCCACTGGTCGGTGCCTTGGGTTTCGACCAGCATGCGCTTGACCGACGGCGACGTGGTGGATTCCTTGGTCGCCATGGCCGCGGTGCCGACCAGGATGCCGTCGATCGGCATCAACGGGAAGCCGTAGGACTCGGCCCAGCGCCCGGACAGATATTCGGCCGCCCGCTCGGGGGTGCCGATGCCACCGCCCACGCAGACGGTGATGTTGGGGCGCGACCGCAATTCCGAGTAGGTCGCCAGCAGCAGGTCGTCGAGGTCTTCCCAGGAATGGTGGCCGCCGGCGCGCCCGCCCTCGACGTGCATGATCACCGGCTTGGTGGGCACCTCGGTCGCGATGCGGATGACCGAGCGGATCTGCTCGATGGTGCCCGGCTTGAATACGACGTGGCTGATGCCGACGTCGTTGAGCTCGTCAATCAGCTCGACGGCTTCCTCGAGATCCGGGATGCCTGCGCTGATCACCAGACCGTCGATCGCGGCACCCGACTGGCGGGCCTTCTGCACCAGACGCTTGCCACCCACCTGGAGCTTCCACAGGTAAGGGTCGAGGAACAGCGCGTTGAACTGATAGGTGCGGCCGGGCTCGAGCAGCCCGGACAGCTCGTCGATCCGGTCGGCGAAGATTTCTTCGGTGACCTGCCCGCCGCCGGCCAGCTCGGCCCAGTGGCCCGCGTTGGCCGCAGCGGCGACGATCTCCGCGTCGACGGTGGTCGGGGTCATGCCGGCCAGCAGGATCGGTGACCGCCCGGTCAGCCGGGTGAACTTCGTCGACAGCTTGACCCTGCCGTCGGGAAGGCTGACGACGGTCGGGGCGTAGCTCGACCAGGCCCGGGCCACCTCGGGGGTGGCGCCGACGGTGAAGAGATTGCGCTGACCGCCGCGGGTTGCCGCCGGGACGATGCCGACGCCGAGGCCGCGGATCACCGGCGCGGTCAGCCGGGTCAGGATGTCGCCGGGACCCAGGTCGAGAATCCAGCGCGCACCGGCCTGGTGAACCTGGGTGATCTCGTCCACCCAGTCGACTCCACGCACCAAGATGGCCTCGGTCAGCTCCCGGGCCAACGCCACGTCGAGGCCAACCTTCTCGGCCCAAGTTCCGACGATGTCGATACCGTCGGCCAGCCGCGGGGTGTGGAAGCCCACCTCCACCCGCACCGGGTCGAAGACGGGTGAGAAGACGTCGCCGCCGCGGATCTTGTTCTTGCGGTCGGCCTCTTCTTTCTCGGAGATCTGCCGGCAGTAGAGCTCGAATCGGGACAACTGCTCGGGGGTGCCGGTGATGACGACCGAACGCCGGCCGTTGCGGATGGATAGCACCGGAGGCAGCACGGTCCGGACGTCCTGCGCGAATGCGTCGAGCAGCCGGCGAATCCGCTCGGGGTCGGCGTTGGTGACCGACACCATCGGCGGGCGGTCACCGAGCACGGAAATACCGCGCCGACGGGCCACCAGCGTCCCGGCCGCACCGATCAGCTGGGCCAACGCCAGCAGCTCGACGTCCCGCGCGCCCGCGGCCTTGAACGCCTCGACAGCCAGGACGCCTTGCGAATGCCCAGCGATGGCCACCGGTGGTGTCGCGACCCAGTCCATGCCCTGTCGGGCCAGGGCGCGCCCGGCCGCGATCTGGGCGAGCAGCACGCCGGGTATGGACACTGCGGCCGACGTCAGGTGCTTCTCTGACGGAACCGTGTCTTCGGCAGCCAGCGCACGTACCCACTGCAATGGCTCAAAACCGATCGGACGCACGACGACGAGCTCTTTTGCCACCGGTTCGAGCAGCAGCTCCACTTCACCGGCCAGTGTTGCCAACTCGGTTTCGATCCCGGCCGACGACACCAGTTCTTCGAGGGTCTCCAGCCAGGCGCTCCCCTGGCCACCGAACGCGACAGCGTACGGCTCGCCAGCCGTCAGACGGTCGACTAGAGCATGGGTGCTTGGGGCGCTATTCCCGTCGCGGTCAGCGGACACCCGGTCGCGCTCGTGGATCGTCACGTTCTGTATCTCCCTGTATGCGTCTTTACGTATCGGTTCGTTCGGCCGGTTTCGCACCGGTACGCGGGGCCTGTGGTTTTTCGATCGATTCCGCATTGAATCGCAGCCCAAAAGCGGCTGACCGGTGTTTGTCGGCGGGCCGCTCCCGTGGGCCGAGCGGCGCGGTGAAATGCATCGGCTGCACCAAGGGTGTCATAAGGATCAGTGCCCTTTTTGCATGCTGAGCAGTTACTGATGAGTTCTACGCGCGGGTAACCGTGTCGTGGGTAACACCCGGTTTAACCGCGGCCGCGAGCGTCGGATACAAACGTCCTGCATGTAGGTGGTTACGGTCGAGTAGCTATAACTGCGCTGATCAAGGCAGTTTTGTTATCAAATCGTTATGTTAAAAATTCGGGCTGCGGCCGGTGCCTGACGACATGAGCGTTAGGCCGTCTCGCGGCCGTCGGCGGCTGCGGCGCCGGACGAACGGCGAACGAGTGTTTGCTGGAACGCGTGGCGCCGAGGCCTGGCGGGCTTCGGTTAGCGAGCCGGGCAGCCTTCGGAGTGACGTGAGGGGGCTAGGCCCACTGCCCGAATTGGGGCTTGTGGATTTCGTTGACGTCCACCCCGACCCCGCCAACGCTGCGTTTATCGATCTCGACCTGGTGCAAATTCGCGGCCGGATGCGTGAACCCCTTCGGTGAGCCCCAGTTGTGTTGCCAGAAGTACGAACCCAAGCCGTCGTGCAGCGCCCAGTCGATCGTCTTCGAATTGGCGTAAACGCCCGTCCGCTGATGGCCTACCACCGACTCCCAGGAGCGTAGGTACGGGACTATCTGGTTTTTGTACTGGTCATACGACGGGTCGTCGTCGATCGACGCGTAGATCGGGGCGCTGGCGGGACCACCGGCGGCCGCGTGCAACTGCATCCCGCGCTCCGCATGCTTCAGGCCGGCGCCGGCACCGCCCAGCCAATCGGCGCTGCTGCCCTTGCCGTACTGGTAGCACGACACGATTTTCAGCCCGCTGCTGTTGAGGTCACGAGCTTCGGCGACCTGAATCGGCTTGCCCAGCATCCAGTTGCCACCGGGCCGCCGATCGGACACATACCGGATCGACCCGACGGCGCCGGCAGCTCTGATCTGGCTGGCCGGGATCACGCCCGCCGCGTAGTCCAACAGGGTGCCCAGTGACGCCGATGCCGGCGCGGCGCGCAACGAAGACGCCGCGACGCCCAGGCCCAGTAAGGCTGGGGTCGCGGCCACGACTTTCAGCAGGTCACGTCGCGAGACCCATGACACACGGCACAGAGTACGCCACAAACACCAGCGGACACACTGACCACATCAGCCACATCTGTATCACGTTAGCGCAACATGGGCGCCGGGTCCGGCTGAGCCCGAGGCTGGCAGCACGATGACACTGACCGCCTCCAGACCGCGCCGCGCCGTCTGCACGGCGATCTCGTCGATGAAATGGGCGGCCGCCGAGTTTATCGATCCCGCCCGGGCCCGGAATCCCTGCACGATCACCGGGTCGTGCTCCAATAGTGGTTGCATGCCGCGCAGCGCGTCGACCACGTCGTCGGGCAGCGGATCGGCCAGCTGCCGATCAATCCAGGTGTGCGCGAGTTCGGTTGCCGCCGTTTGGTTTTCGCCCAATCCCACCACCTCGCCGGAGAGCTT
>Ga0307479_10004107_pt1 | contig 13306 bp, 10 predicted proteins | sample atmos_gasesECM4C_FD_203743 | JGI IMG/M metagenome (GOLD analysis project Ga0307479, IMG submission 203743) | Hardwood forest soil microbial communities from Morgan-Monroe State Forest, Indiana, United States - atmos_gasesECM4C_515 | ecosystem: Environmental > Terrestrial > Soil > Temperate...
GTTCATTTCCTCGGGCGCCTGGGGGGGACGCTGGCGATGCTGGCGCAGTGGATTTCGTGGGCATTCGCCAAACAGCACCAGGACCAGACGGTCGAGCCGCTGCTCACGCTCGGCTCAGCGCCGCTGCATGTGCCCGCGCTCCGCGGAGCCGTGTTGGGGCAGATTGGTGAATCCCGGCTCGCAACTGCCATTGAATCGGATATCGCCGGCCAGATGGCACGCTCGCGGGCATTGGACGCCGACACTAAGGGACCGCTCAAGGACATTCATCGCCGCGTCGCGACTGCGATTTTTTTCGAATCATCCGGAGGCCAGCGCGAGCACATCGCGCATCTGCCGGAGCTGCGGTTCGATTTGGGTGGGCCATCGGTCGATACCACCTCAATCGACTCGGCAGCGCTCAATCTGGAGGCGAAAGCGTTCTTCATCCGAAAAATCTCGAACGACGGATTTCGCATCCACTATCAGCCAACTCTGAAAAAGGTGGTGAACGACCGGCGCGCGTCGCTCGACTTTGAAAAAGATGTGCGCCCGCTGATGGAACGGGTTGTTCGTGAGCAGTTCGAGCTGAAGACCCCTGTGCGGGTGGAGCCGTTTCCGAAGGATTCGACGGACATCGATAACTCGCCTCGCCTGCAAATCGTATTGGCCGGCCCTGATCGGGAGTGGAGTGTGACCGGCGCGACTCGCGAGATGGTTCGCGCATGGACCCAGAAACGTGGCGAATCTTCACGGGATTATCCCGCGGCCCTGGTTTGGTGCCTGAAGAAACCCGGTACGGAACTGCGGGAAAAAGCCGAGATGGTACTGGCCTGGAAACGCGTCCAGAAGGAACTGCAAGAGGGTACGCTGGGCACCGAAGCGCAGGCTGCCGATCTTCGCAGCGTCAAGGACAGCCTCGATGACGCCGAAGATGGGCTGATTGAAGAAGTCTGGGCAAGCTACCGCTTCGTGGTGATCGCGGATTCATCGCAGCCGGATGGTCTATTCGTCATCGATCTCGGGTCAGGCCACGCCAGCAGCGGGGAAACCTTGGGTGGCCGAATTATTGCTGCTTTGAAATCGGAGAGCCGATTGAATGAGGGCGTGGGCGCTAGCTATCTCGAACGCAACTGGCCCGAGGTGTTCCGCGAATCGGGCGCCTGGCCACTGGCGAGTCTCAGGAAGTGCTTCCTGGACGGGTCCCTGACGCGCCTGGTCGATCCCGACAAAGTCCTGCGTGAGAAGATCCCGGAGCTTGTTGCCCGCGGAGAGCTGGGCTTCGCGACCGGCCAACGTCCGGATGGCGGGTTCCAGAGGGTTTGGTTCACCCAGAACGTTCCCGCGGAAGAAATCGAATTCGGTTATGACGCTTTCGTAATCCGGAAGGATCGCGCCAAGGCTCTGCGCGAGAAGGCTGCCGCTGCTGCAGCGGCAGCCTCACAAACACCACTTCCGGTCGGATCGCAACCAAGCGACTTGACGCTTGTTACCCCGGAGCCCGAAGCGCCGAATGGTCACGGCACTACGCCTGGGATGCAGAAGGTGATCGTTCGCTTGAAGGGCTCGTTGCCGCCGGAACTATGGAATCGCTTTGGACAAAAGATCGTTCCCAAGCTTCGTACGGCGGGAAATCTTCAAGCGCGCATTGAGATTGCCGCCGAGGTCGCGCCGGAAGGCGTCAAGGCACTTGAAGCGGAAGTTCGGCAACTCCTCACCGATCTCGAACTCAGCGACAAGATAGTTGTTGAAAGGGAGAGCACGTGAGGGGGTGCCGAAGCCGGAAGAAGGCGGCACCTTTTCCCTGGGCGGAGCCACGTTCATCGAATCAGCGGATGCATCAGGATCGCCTCCACCACCGGGTTGGGGTCGTCGCCGGTGATCGCCACGTGGATGTCAGCAAGCCGGTAGGCTGCAAGCCGCTCCTGGTATAACGCGGCGAAGTGCGCCCGGTCCAGCGAAAGAGGGCGGTGCTCCGTCTCTGCCGCGCGCCGCTCGATAATTTCAAACGGACAATCCAGCCAGATCGCGATGCCACTTTCTTCCAGCAATGCGCGGTTCCCCTCCCCGGCAAAAACGCCGCCCCCCAACGCCAGGACCGTGGGCCGCCCCTGTTCGATCCATGCAAGATGCTTTTTCAGAATCGTTGTCTCGATGCGCCGAAATGCCGGCTCCCCGCGAGTCTCGAAGATCTCCCGAATCGAGGTGCCCTCGGCCGCCTCGATTTCGTGGTCCATGTCAAAAAAGCTCCACCCCAGCCGGTGTGCCAGCAAACGTCCGATCGTCGACTTTCCCGAGCCCATGAACCCCACCAGATAGATCCCCGGTGTTCGCTTGAGCTTCAGATTCATCGCCGGTTGCCTTGCGGGCTTTGGCTCATGGCGGCCATTTGCGCTGTTACCAATCCTGGCGCGACCCGCATCGCCGCCACCAGCACCCATGCCGCCCACGGAGTCACCACCGTGCGCGCATCCCGCTCCACTCCGCGGCGGATCGCGCGGGCGCATTCTTCCGCCGTGATTGCGAAACGGCGCGTCCGCGCCACTCCCTCCGGTACTCCCCCGCCGTGCGCGTTTTCCTGAAACGCCGTCTTGACGTATCCCGGGCATACTGTCATTGTCCGAATGCCGTCCCGCCACAACTCCATGCCGAGTCCTTCCGTGAGAGCGCCCAAGGCATACTTCGACGCGCTGTACAACGTCATCCACGGGAGCGGGACTTTCCCCGCCACCGAACTCAGATTGACGATCATGCCGTTTCGCCGCGCGCGCATGTGAGGCACGATCAGTTGGGTCAGCGCGAGCACCGCGAAAAAATTCAGCTCCATCAGCCAGCGCGTTTCTTCGAGTGACGCGCTCCACGACGGCAGGTACAGCCCCACGCCGGCGTTGTTGATCAGGATGTCCACGGTCCCGAACCGCTCCAGAGTCCTGTCCACAATTCGCCGCCGGTCCGGATCGCTCGTAACATCGCCGGGCGTCAACAGCGCCCCCACCGGCCCGGCTCTCCTCAGTCCTTCCTCGGAACGCGCGGTCAGGGAGAGACTGGCTCCGGCGCGCCCAAACTCCGCCGCACAGGCTGCGCCAATCCCCTGCGAAGCGCCGGTTATCAGGACTACTTTACCTTCGATGCGCATACCTGCATTGCCGAAGTTAACTACGATGGCGGCTATTCAGTGAAAACGCCATAATGGTATCATGTCGTCGCGGCTCATCCCTCTGTTCCCCTTGCACGTCGTGATCTTTCCGGGCACGCCGCTGCCGCTGCACATCTTCGAGGAACGGTATAAGGACATGGTCGGCACCGCCATTCGCGACAATTCAGAATTCGGCGTGGTGCTCGCGCGTGAAGACGGCATCGTAAATGCAGGCTGCACCGTGGTAGTGGAAAAACTTACCGAGATGCACGCCGACGGGCGCATGGACATCCTGACCCGCGGAAGTCGCCGTTTCGAAGTGTTATCGCTCAACGAGGACAAGGAATATCTTCAGGCCGAGGTGCGATTTTTTGAGGACGAGGATTTCCGTCCTGCGCCGCAAGATCTGAAAAACCAGGTCTTGTCGCACTTCCAGGCCTTGCGTCAGCTCGGCGCGGCCAAAGAGGTCGCCGACCCGGATGAAAAGGATCCGCACCTGAGCTTTCAACTCGCGCCGGCGATTCCGGACCTCAACTTCTTGAGCACCCTCCTGCGCCAGCGCTCCGAAACTGGCCGCCTGCGCGAGCTCAACCATTATCTGGAGCAATATATCCCACGGCAGCGAGCTATTGAAAGACTGAAAGCGCTCGCACCCACCAACGGTTATGGTGGCAAGCACGTGGAGATCTAGCGCATGGAGCTGTCTCCCCGCATGGAACGGCGGCGATTGCGTCGGAGCTTCTCCTTCACGGCTTCGGTTTGCTTGCATGCGTCCGCGGTAGCCTGGGTCGCGGTGGGACCGTACCTACTGCCCGACGAGAAGCCCTTATTTGACCGCGAGATCCGCCCCAACACCGCGCGGATCATCTGGTATAGCCTGCGGGACCAGCTCCCCGCAATTTCACCGGCGGAACAGCCTAACTTGCCCCAGCCGCCGCGGGCGCTGCACCCTTTCTCGCAGCAGCTGGCTGCCGGGGCCCGGGACACCAACCGCCCGCAACTCATTTGGACGCCCGCCCCGGAACTGGACAAGCCCCAACTGGTTCCTTCTCCGAATCTCGTCGCGCTCGCGCCCGCGCGCCCTCAGCCGCGCGCATTCGTCCCGCCTCAGGAACCGGAGAAAAGAGCCTTGCCGTCGATCGTGCAGGCTGCGCCCGAAGTGAAAGTGGCCATGGCGAACGCGTCGAACCTGTTGCCGCCTCTCCAGCCTGCCCGCAAGACGTTCGTTCCGCCAGTTGACGCCCATGATCCCCAGCCGGCGCCGGTCAACATGCCGGCGGCTCCGGAATTGACCGTAGCCATGGCGAACCGTGCCACTGCGTCAAACTTGTTGCCGCCTCTCCAGCCTGCCCGCAAGACCTTCATCCCCCCGGTAGAAGCAACCCGTCAGCCGCAGCCGGTGCCTGCCAACATGCCAGTGGCTCCGGAATTGAAAGTGGCCATGGCGAACCAAGCCACCACGTCGAACTTGTTGCCGCCTCTCCAGCCTGCTCGCAAGACGTTCGTTCCGCCCGTTGAGGTCCGTCAGACGCAGCCGGTGGATATCAATCTCCCCACGGCGCCCAAGGTGCTGCAGGCAGCCACACCCGAGGCTCAAGCGCTGCCCGTTCCCATGGCCAAGCCACTGAAAGCCTTCGTCGCGCCGCAGCCGAAGGCGCCCACCAACGCTCCTCCCACGCCTTCCCTTTCAGAGGCACCCCACGTTTCCCAGGCAAAGCGGCCCTCTGAAGCCGCCTTAGCGATCGCCAGTCTCGTGCCCACCGCAACTCCCCAAATCCCCGTGCCCAAGGCCTCGCAGCAAGCTGGGTTCTCGGCGGGCCCGCAACTGCGCATCACGGGCGGCGAGGATGCCGCGCAGCCGGGGCAACTGGTAATTCCCGGATTGCTCTCGCGAAATAACCCGTCCCCCGGGCCCAACGATCCACCGCCGGCCATAGTAGCGATACTGGCGCCCCCAACATCAGCAACCAATCTCGGCGCCGCCGCCCGCACGGTCAAGCCTAGCGAGATGCCGGGCGATGTCGAAGTTATTAATGCCGTGCGCCTCGCCAAGCCGCCGGATCCCCGTCTCGAAGGCCGCATCGTTTACTCCATCGCTATTCAAATGCCTAATATCACCAGCTTTTCTGGGAGTTGGACCGTATGGTTCGCGGGGCGCGATCCCGCTCAGGCCGGCCTGCCCGAAATGCTGTTGAAACCCCCGGTTCCCGTTCGCAAAGTGGACCCTAAGTACGTGCCCGCCGCCGCTGAAGACCGCGTGGAGGGCAAAGTCCGTCTGGCCGCCGTCATCCGTAAAGACGGCCACGTGGACGCCGTCGAATTGCTGCGCGGACTCGATAACCGCCTCGACCGTAGCGCCGCGGACGCCCTCAGCAAATGGGAATTTGAGCCGGCGCAGCTCAACGGCAACCCTATCGAGCTGGATGCCATCTTCGATATTCCTTTTCACCTCGCGCCGCGGCCCACCAAGTAGTTGTCCATGCGCCAGCATCTGATCATCGATGCCGACGACACGCTTTGGGAAAACAACATCTACTTCGAGCGCGCCTTCGACGAGTTTGTGGCCTTCCTGGATCACTCGTCGCTTTCCGCCCCCGAAATCCGCGCCGTACTCGACGAGATCGAGGAAACCAACAACAAAATCCACGGCTACGGATCGTTAAACTTCGCCCGCAATCTCCGCCAGTGCTACCAGAATCTCTGCGAGCGCGATGTCTGCGAGACCGACCTCAAGGCCGTGATGGGCTTTGCCGAGCGCATCCTCGAATGCCCCATTGAGGTGATCGAAGGTGTTCCCGAAACGCTGGAGTACCTCTCGCTGCGCCACGAGCTGACACTGTTCACGAAGGGTCATCCGGAAGAGCAGAAACTAAAGGTCGAGCGCTCCGGTCTCGCGCAATTCTTCCATCACGCCGCCATCGTCCGCGAGAAAGACCGCGCCGCCTACACGAAACTGGTCGAGGACCGCGCCATGGATTCCGGACGCACCTGGATGATCGGAAATAGTCCCAAGTCGGATATTAACCCCGCGCTGGAAGCAGGCCTGAAGGCCGTGTTCGTTCCCCACGCCCACACCTGGGTCCTCGAAAAACAGGAAATTCAGCAAGCTGACGGCCGCCTCCTGATCCTCGACCGTTTCGCCGACCTTCGCCTCCACTTCTGAGCGCGAGATGTTGGTAGCGTCGGCGGTCTCGCCACCGGTAGTGGGGCGGGGCAGGCGCTTTCGCCTGCCAATCGCTGGTAGCGCCGGCGGTCTTGCCGCCGGTGGCATTGAACCGATCCTAAAACCTTATTTCGTTCCTTACACTTAGCCACATTCAGGCCCGAACCGGCCACCCCCGCGTGTTAGTCTTTTGAACGGGAAGGATACTGATTCCGGCACCGTCCGACAGCGGCGATTCCCTGTCACGACCCTTTTGTACCAAACGAACCGATAAGGAACCATAAGTCTTTTAAAATTAGTGCGCGAACGTCACGAAACGAAGCCATAAGCGAAACCCGAATCGAGCTTCCTTGTAGCCGGATACCCCACTGCAAAGTGTGCCCGGCTCGGGTAGCCCCGGTAGGCTTACTCTACTGCGATAAAATTTTATTGACATAATAAGACTCATATTTTATGCTTTTATTAGGTGGGGCCGAAACCGGCCACCCGATAAAAATCTAAATGAGGAGTCCCAAACACATGTCTCTGAGCCATTTCGATCCGCTGGCCAACCTTCGTTTATTCGAGGACGCATTCACGCGCTTCCTGAGCGAGCCGTCGTCTAATCGTCCCTGGTCGCCGGCCGTCGATATCTACGAGACCGAAAATGAGCTGGTTCTCAAGGCCGATCTGCCCGATGTGAACCAAAAAGACATCGACGTTCGCGTTGAAAATCAAACACTTACCATCGCTGGTACCCGCAATTTCGAAAAGAACGAAGAGCGTAAAGGGTTCCACCGCATCGAGCGCAGCTACGGCAACTTTGTTCGTAGCTTTGCCGTCCCCAACACCTTCGATACCGAGTCCATTAACGCCGGCTACCAGAATGGCGTGCTCACCGTAAAGTTGCCAAAGAAAGAGGCCGCCAAACCGCGGCAGATTAAAGTCGAAGTGAAGGACTGACACATCTAATATAAGCAGCCGGCACTCAGCCGTCGGCGATCAGCTTGGCCAGCGACGATAAATGGCTTGAAAGCTGATAGCTGACGGCTGAATGCTTAAGAAGGGAAATATGTTTCGCCCCGACAAGTTGACCCAGAAAGCGCAAGAGGCCCTGCAGCAGTGCCAGGCGATGGCCGAAGCGGCCCAAAGCCAGGTGATTTTTCCGCTCCACCTCTTGGTGGCTCTCGCGGAAGAGAAGGAAGGCGTGGTACGGCCGGTTTTGGAGAGGGTTGGCGTTCGACCCGACGTGCTCCTCGCCGAGGCGCGGAGATTGATGGAGCAGCTCCCCAAGACCTTCTCCGGCCAGCCCGGCGTGTACCTGTCGCAGCCGCTGAATGAGGTGCTCGAGCGAGCTTTCAAGGAGGCCGAGCGCTTTAAGGACGAATTTGTTTCAACCGAGCACCTCCTGCTGGCCCTCGCCGAGCAGCGCAGCGACCCCGCCGGCCAGCTACTCGACCGCGCCGGGGCCACGCATGACGCCATTCTCAAAGCGCTGGTCTCGGTGCGGGGTTCGCAGCGCATCACCGACCAGAATCCCGAATCCAAATACCAGGCTCTGGCGCGCTATGCGCACGATCTGACGGAAGCCGCCCGGCAAGGCAAACTCGATCCGGTCATCGGCCGTGAAGAAGAAATTCGCCGGATCATGCAGGTGCTTAGTCGGCGCACCAAAAACAACCCGGTGCTCATCGGCGAGCCGGGAGTCGGCAAAACCGCCATCGTCGAGGGCCTGGCTCAGCGCATGGTGCGCGGCGACGTTCCCGACCAGCTTAAGAACAAGCGCCTCGTCATGATCGACTTGGGCTCCATGATCGCCGGCACGAAGTTCCGCGGGGAGTTCGAAGACCGTCTGAAGGCCGTTGTCCGCGAGATTATCGACTCCAACGGGGAAATCATCTGCTTTATCGATGAGCTGCACACCCTGGTGGGGGCGGGTTCCGCCGAAGGTGCCATCGACGCCGCCAACCTGCTGAAGCCCGCCCTGGCGCGCGGCGAGTTGCGCTGCATCGGAGCCACTACCCTGAACGAGTACAAGAAGCACGTCGAGAAGGACGCGGCTCTCGCTCGCCGTTTCCAGCCCGTGCTCGTCGGCGAACCCTCGATTGATGACACCATCGCCATACTCCGCGGCCTCAAGGAAAAGTTTGAGATCCATCACGGCGTGCGCATCAAGGACTCGGCCATCATTGCCGCCGCCGTCCTTTCCCAGCGCTACATCGCGGACCGGTTCCTGCCCGACAAAGCGATTGACCTGATCGACGAAGCCGGCTCGGCGCTGCGCTTGCAGATCGGTTCCATGCCCATCGAAATCGATGAGATCGATCGCCGCATGGCGCACCTGGAAGTCGAGCGCCAGGCGCTGGGCAAAGAGAAGGGCCCCGGCTCGCTGGAACGCCTCCGGCACGTGGAGAGCGAACTCGAACGGCTGCGCGGCGAATCCGCGGGGCTGAAAGAGCGCTGGAACCGCGAAAAGGGCGCCATCTACCGCGTCAAGCAGCTCAAAGAAGAGCAGGAAGGCCTGCGCAACGAAGAGGAAAAGGCGCGCGCCGCCGGTGACTGGGAAAAAGCCGCGCAATTACGCTACGGCCGGCTCAACCAACTCGAAAAGGACATACAGGCCGCCGAGCAGGAACTCGAATCCGTGAAGGAGCACGCGCTCCTCAAGGAAGAGATCGATGAAGACGATATCGCCCGCATTGTGGCTAAGTGGACCGGCATCCCTGTAACGCGCATGCTCGAAGGCGAAATTCAGAAGCTTGTGCACATGCCCGAACGCCTCAAGGACCGCGTAGTGGGCCAGGACGAGGCTGTTCGTCTGGTCTCCAACGCGATCCTGCGCAACCGCGCCGGGCTCAGCGACCCCAACCGGCCCATTGGCAGTTTCATCTTTCTCGGGCCCACCGGCGTCGGCAAGACCGAACTGGTTCGCGCACTGGCCCAATACCTCTTCGACGATGACAAGGCCATGATCCGCGTCGACATGTCCGAATACCAGGAGAAGCACGCGGTGGCCCGCATGATTGGCGCTCCTCCGGGCTATGTTGGCTATGACGAGGGCGGCCAACTCACCGAACAGGTGCGCCGCCGGCCCTATTCGGTGGTCCTGTTCGACGAAATCGAGAAGGCTCACCCCGATGTATTCAACGCGTTGCTTCAGATCCTGGACGATGGCCGGCTCACCGATGGCCAGGGCCGGACCGTGAGCTTCAAAAATACGGTAATCGTGATGACTTCCAATGTGGGGACCGGCATGGTCGAAAAGAACACCATCGGCTTCTCGGTGCACGGCAAAGATAGCCGGACGGGCTCCGACGGAGCCACTGAGAGAGATGCCACTCGCAAGCGCCTTCTGGACACATTGCGCCAGCATTTCCGCCCGGAATTCCTGAACCGCATCGACGATATTATCGTGTTCAATGCGCTTAGCCGCGAGCACCTGGGTCTCATAGTGGACATTCAGTTGCGGAATGTAAACCAGTTGCTGAAAGACCGGAAAATCGAATTAGAAGTCACACCGGCCGCCAAAGAACAGCTCATTGCCGAGGGCTACGAGCCGCAATACGGCGCGCGGCCTATGAAACGCGCCATCCAGCGTCTGATTCAAGATCCGTTGTCGCTGAAACTCATCAACGGAGAATTTGCCGAAGGCGACACAATTTTGGTCGATGCCGCCCCGAGCGAAAACGAACTGATCTTCACCAAACAGGTACCGGTAGCCGCATGATCATTCTGGCTCCTGGCTCCTGGCTTCTGGCTGCTTTGTGAGGTTACTATGAACGCTGTCAAAACTGCTCTTCTCCTGGGCCTGCTCAGCGGCCTTCTCCTCTTCGCGGGAGAGGCCATGGGCGGCCGCCAGGGTCTCTATTACGCACTTGCCTTCGCCGCCCTGATGAATTTCGCGGGCTACTTCTTCTCCGACAAGCTGGCTCTTGCCATGTATCGCGCCCAGCCCGTTTCGGAGACCGAGAACCCCGAAGCCTATCGGCGCGTGGAGCCGATCGTTCGCAATCTGACTCATCGTATGGGCTTGCCCATGCCCAGGCTGTGGCTGATTCCCGAAGAATCCCCCAACGCATTCGCCACCGGGCGCAACCCTTCGCACGCCTCCGTCGCCTTCACCACCGGCATTTTGCAGTTGATGAACGACAACGAAATCGAAGGCGTCGTGGCCCATGAACTCGGCCACGTGCTGCACCGCGATATTCTCATCAGCTCGGTGGCCGCCATGATCGCCGCCGCGATTACCATGCTGGCCCGCATGGCTTTCTGGTTCGGACCGCGCGGCGATAGCGACGACGATCGGGGCAGCATGTGGGGCGGCCTGCTCATGATGATCCTGGCGCCTATCGCCGCCGCCCTCATCCAAATGGCGATTTCGCGTTCCCGCGAATACGATGCCGACGCCGCCTCCGCCAAATACGTCGGTTCGCCCTATCCGCTGATCAACGGTCTGGAGAAGCTGGATACCTGGTCCAAGCGCATCCCCATGGATGCCTCCCCCGCCACGGCCCACATGTTCATCATCAAGCCGTTCACCGGCCAAAGCATCATGCGCCTGTTCTCCACCCACCCTTCGACCGAAGACCGCATCGCCCGCCTGCAGGCCATGCGATGAAAGTTAAAGTGGGGCAGGCGCTTTCGCCTGCCAAGTCATGACTTCTGTCCGCGTGAACCGTAAGGCGGCCGACCGCGTCGCCTCCGGCCACCCCTGGATCTTCGCCAGTGACATCACCGACCGCAACGGCGCGCAGCCGGGCGAAGCCGTTACTGTACTCGACCCGCGCCACCACCCGCTTGGCATTGCCCACCATAGTTCGGCCTCCCAGATCGCCTTGCGCATGCTCTCTAGGCAAGTCGAAGAGATCGGCCGCGATTTCTACTCGGCCCGTTTGCAGGCCGCCGAGGAACATCGCCAGCGCGTCGTGTACAACACCGACGCGTACCGCGTCGTCCACGCCGAGGCCGACCTGCTCCCCGCCCTGATCGTCGACCGCTATGCCGACTATCTCGTCGTGCAAACCCTCAATCAAGGCATGACCGCGGCCCTGGACACCATCGTTTCCTGTCTCGAAAAAATCTTCCACCCCCGCGGCATCCTGGCGCGTAACGATGCCGCCGTCCGCGCCAAAGAACAACTGCCACTGGAGTCCGTAGTCCTCGCTGGCGAAATTCCCGAGTGCGTCGGCATCCGCATGAACGGCCTCGCGCTGCGCGCCGACCCCCATCGCGGCCAGAAAACCGGTGTCTTTCTCGACCAGCGCGAGAACTACCTGGCCGCGGCGCGCTACGCCCGTGGCAGCCGCGCGCTCGATTGCTTCACCTCTACCGGCGGCTTCGCCCTCCACCTTGCTCCCCATTTCGAGACCGTGGAAGCCGTGGATTCCTCCGCCGTGGCACTGGCCACCGCCGCCGCCAACGCCCATGCCAACGGCATCAAAAATATCCTCTTCCGGGAAGGCGATGTATTCGACCTGCTGGCCGGCCATGCAGCCGCGCGCCGTACCTTCTCGATGGTCGTGCTCGATCCGCCGGCCTTCGCCAAGTCTCGCCGCAATATCGAAGCGGCCATCACCGGCTACAAGGAAATCAACCTGCGCGCGCTACGCCTGCTCGGCCCCGGCGGAATCCTCGTCACCTGCTCCTGCTCCCATCACGTCAGCGAAGCCACGCTACTGGAACTGGTGGCCCAAGCCGCACTCGACGCCGGCCGCACCCTGCGCGTGCTCGAGCGCCGCACCCAGGCGCAGGACCACCCCATCCTCCTCACCGTCCCCGAAACTCACTACCTGAAATGTCTGATTCTGGAAGTGGTGTGACCAAACGGCGGCGCAGACTGTTAGTCTGCCGCGCCGAGACTTCCGGGGTGCGGACCCGTTCCGGGCGTCTCGGCGCTTGGACGGCCAATTCAGGTGAGAAAATCCGCGCTTGTGCGTGCGCGCTGCGGATTCTCAACCGGCGCGAGCACGGCACCGCTCCGCGGAAAATACTATGATCGCGGGAGGATTGTTTTGACGGCAGTTCTGCGCTAGAATTTCCGCTGGCTCGAGCAATGCAGACTCTAGGTTTATCAGATTCCACGCCTCGTACCGAAAGTCGGTGGCGAGCGTTGCTCTGGCCAACGATTCGTAACGAAGCGGATTTCGACTACATTACAACCCAAGGCTTCTGGATTTGCTTTGCGGTCGCGGTAATGACGCTTATTGTTAGCGCGTTCACTGGGTCGCTGATTCTGGGATCTCTTGAATCTGCATTCTTCTTCCTTGCGGGCGTCGGAGTTCGTCAACGGAGTAGGATCGCAGCGATTGCGGCCTTCGCCGCCTACCTCCTAAGCGCACTCGTGCTCCAACGCTATAGTGGTAACGGCTTTGGTATAGTGCGAATCATATTCCTCGCATTGCTGTTCGCCAATATTCGCGGCAATTGGCTCTCGGCGCGTTGGGCAACAGATCAACCGTCCTCTGTACCCTCGACCCCGCTGAATCAGACGCTCGGTGACAAGCTATCGGACCAGCTTCCAAGGTTTCTTTGGCCGAAACTTAAATTCGTATTCTACGTGCTCACTGTAGTAGAAATGGGTTTACTGTTCGTTTCGCTATTCGCGCCACGTGGTGTTGGCACGGCAAGCTGATAGGGAGCACACCAAGCCGTATCACGCCACCGCTCAACGCCTCGTTAGGGCCGAGCCTCGACTTTCGCATCCGCCGCTCTGAACCCCGGCCGGGGACGATCTACGGCAACTTCTGCGCCACGAGTACGTGGGAAGGATAAAAGTTCTGACGGACGACGCGGTCATGCAAAAAGCGGAAATTTGCCGCTTCCATTAAATTAGGGAACCGCTGCTCCACCTGGTGTCCCCAAAACGCGGGCGCCAGTTTTCCCAATAAGCCATAAACCGCGTTGAACATTCTAGCGCTTCCGCTGATCAGCACTAGCGTTAAGCGGCCGTCTTGACGTAGGACGCGCCGGAACTCTCCCAAAGCCACCGGAATATCGTGGTCTGGTAATAGTTCGAACAAATAACAACAGAAAACAGCGTCGAAGGTTTC
>Ga0307479_10004108_pt1 | contig 13304 bp, 17 predicted proteins | sample atmos_gasesECM4C_FD_203743 | JGI IMG/M metagenome (GOLD analysis project Ga0307479, IMG submission 203743) | Hardwood forest soil microbial communities from Morgan-Monroe State Forest, Indiana, United States - atmos_gasesECM4C_515 | ecosystem: Environmental > Terrestrial > Soil > Temperate...
GGGTCAGACGGTGCAGATCAAGAACGACGATCAGACCACGCACAACATCCATCCCACGCCGAAAGACAACCGCGAGTGGAACGAGTCGCAGCCGCCTGCTGCCGCGCCGCTCGAGAAAAACTTCGCCCGCGAAGAAATCATGCTTCCGGTCAAGTGCAACCAGCACCCGTGGATGAAGATGTACGTCAACGTGGTGAAGAGCCCGTTCTACGCGGTCACCGACAAGAGCGGCAAATATGAAATCAAAGGTTTACCGCCGGGCGACTATACCATCGCCTTCGTCCATGAAAAACTGGGCGAGCAGGATCAGAAAGTGACGGTCGCGGCGAAGGATACGAAGACAGTCGACCAGACTTTCAAGGCCGCAGGCGAGTAAGTCTTACAACACGAATAAGTTCGGGAAGGGCACGGCATCCAGCCGTGCCGTTTCCGCCTTGAAAATAGGACAATCTTTCTGAAGGCCATCCCGACAACCTACAATCGCGCTCACCACGCCTTCGCCGTATTCACGGCGTGCGCGACCTTGGTCGTGATCACCGCGGGCGCGTTGGTCACCAGCAACGATGCCGGCCTCTCCGTTCCTGACTGGCCAACTTCGTTCGGCTACCTGATAAAGGTGCCGCGCTTCGTCGGGGGCGTGCGCTATGAATGGAGCCATCGCATGGTGGCAGGCACGCTGGTTTCGCTGACCCTCGCCATCGCCATCTGGACTCTGCTGGTCGAGCGCCGCCGCTGGCTGCGCGGGCTTGCGATCGGCGCATTCTGCACGGTCATCGCGCAAGCCACTCTGGGCGGGCTGACAGTCTTGCTCTTCCAGCCTCCGTGGATTTCCACCGCGCACGCCACTGTGGCGCAAACATTCTTCTGCATCGCGGTAGCCATTGCGGTCTTCACCGGACGCCGGTGGGTTGAAGAGCAGCCGCGCGTCGAGTTCGACCAGCGCCGCCCCAGCCTGTTCACTCTGACCCTGCTCTCCATCTTCGTGCTCTACGTACAACTCATCCTGGGCGCCATGTTCCGCCATCACGGCATGAGCTGGTGGCCGCACGTGCTACACGCGGTGATTGTGGCGTTCGTGCTCACCTGGACCGCAATCCGTGCGCTCTCGGTTTATTCCAACATTGACGCAGTACGCCGCCCCGCCATCGTGATGTTGTCGCTTCTGATCACGCAGCTCTGCCTCGGCTTCACCGCATTTTTGACGCGTGTTGCCTGGGGACGAAGCGCGGTGCAGCCCGAGCTGCCCATGGTCGTCTCCACCGTCGCGCACGTGGCCGTGGGGGCCCTACTGCTGGCGACCACGGTAGTTCTGGCGATTCAGGTATGGCGGCACGTCCCCGTCGCCTTCGAAGAACGCGTGCCCCACGCTCAACGGGATGCCTCGACCGCGTAACTCTCTGCCCGATAATGTGCAACATGCCGTAAACTGGTATTGAAGCTCAGGAACTCCATTGGTCTCGAAAGTCTCCGCCATCGCCGACGCCGAACTGGAAGCACCGCACTCTTCCTCTCAACCCGTCATTTCGGTTGAGAACCTCGTGCACCGCTACAACGACCGCACAGCGCTGAACGGCGTTTCCTTCGACGTGCGCCCTGCGGAATTGTTCGGGCTGCTGGGCCCCAATGGCAGCGGCAAGACCACGCTCTTCCGGATTCTTTCCACCTTAATGCTCCCCACTGCAGGCCGCGCCACCATCCTCGGCTGCGATGCCGCACAAGAGCCGGCGCGCTTGCGTCGGCAAATCGGCGTAGTCTTTCAGGCGCAAAGCGTCGACCTCAAGCTCACCGCCTACGAGAATCTCTGGCATCAAGGCCATCTCTACGGTCTGCGCGGCGCAACGCTGAAAAAGCGCATTCAGGAAATTCTCTCGCGCGTCGGTCTCGCGGATCGCGCCAAAGAACTGATCGAAACTTTTTCCGGTGGAATGCAACGCCGCATCGAACTGGCCAAAGGATTGTTGCATCATCCCGGAGTGCTCCTGCTCGACGAACCAACCACCGGCCTCGACCCCGGCGCGCGCCGCGACCTCTGGCAGTACCTCGCCACCCTGCGCGACGAAGAACACGTCTCGATACTCGTCACCACCCATCTCATGGAAGAAGCCGAGCGCTGCGACCGCCTCGCCATTATGAACGAAGGCAACCTGGTCGCGCTGGGCACGCCCGCGGAATTGAAGAGCGAAATCGGCGGCGATGTGATCCTGCTCGCCGCGGCTCACGATGCCGGACTGCTCGCCGACCGCATCCGCGCCCGTTTTCATGTGGACACCACGGTTCTGGAAAATCAAGTGCGCATCGAACGCGAAGGCGCGCACCGCTTCGTCACCGAAGTGGTGGAAGCTTTCCCCGGAGAAATCGAGGCGATTTCGGTAAACAAGCCGTCGCTCGAAGACGTTTTCATCCGCCGCACCGGCCACAAATTTTGGAGTGAGAAGGCTGACGAATGAACAACCTGCCCCGCTCCACAGCGTTTGTCATTCCGATCCCGAGCGAAGCGAAGGGTGAGGAATGTGATTTTACTGGCCACTGACAACTGACCACTGTTTCAAGGAGGCAACTTGCTCTCTATGATGCTTGCTATTTCTCTCGTACTCGGCATCCTGCCGCTGCTAGGCGTGGCATGGACGCTGATGAACGGCATGATCACCACCGTCGACGGCCTGTTCATGAGCCTGATTCTGCTCACGCTGTCCGGAGTCTTTATGCTGAACGCATACTGGGAAATGCGTGACATGGGACTGATCAAAAAGAAAGCGCCTGAGAAGAAGGCCGCGGCTCCGGCTGCCAAAACTCCCGCTGTGAAAGCGACCTAACGTGGCCACGCAAACCGCAGCCATGTCGAGACCCGCCGCCTCACCTTCGGCAGGCGTGTTGCTGCCCGCCTTCACGCTGTGGTGGCGCGAGATAGTGCGCTTTTATCGCCAGAAGTCGCGCGTAGTCGGCGTGCTCGCGTCGCCGCTCGTGTTCTGGATCGTACTTGGCTCGGGCTTTGGCAATTCCTTCCGCTCTGCCGGCGCGCCAACTCAACAGCATTATCTGGATTACTTCTATCCCGGCACGCTGATCCTGATTGTCCTCTTCACTTCGATCTTTGCCATGATGTCGCTCATCGAAGATCGCAAAGAAGGCTTCCTGCTCTCCGTGATGGTCGCCCCAGTGCCGCGCTCGGCTATCGTGCTGGGCAAAGTTCTCGGTGGAACCACTCTCGCCGCACTGCAAGGCCTGATCTTCCTCATCTTCGCTCCCTTCGCCGGCGTGCATCCCAATCCGCTGCAAGTCTTGTTGGTAGCCCTGGTGGTGTTCCTGGTCTCGTTCGCCCTCACCGCGCTTGGCTTCGCCATCGCCTGGCCCATGGACTCAACCTCGGCTTTCCACGGCATCATCAATCTGTTTCTGATTCCGCTCTGGCTCCTGTCAGGCGCGCTTTTCCCGCTCTCCGGCGCTTCCGGATGGATTCGCGCTCTGATGTACATGAACCCGCTAACCTACGGCGTCGAGGCCTTGCGCGCTCTGCTCTATCCCGGAATGGACTCTCCATTTACTCTGCCCTCGGCCATGGCCACATTGCTTCTGTTTTCACTGGCCATGTTCGGACTCGCATTCCTGATGGCTAACCGCCGCACCACGAAGCCCGTCGCCTGATTGCTAGAATATGATGATCGAAATATGATCCCAGCACAGCTCGCTTTCTTCCCCGCACTGAACGCAAGCCTGAACGGAACCAGCGCCGTGCTTCTGCTGACCGGCCGCTACATGATCGCCCGTGGACGCATGGCCGCCCACCGCGCCTGCATGATCGCCGCGGTAGTCGCCTCCGCGCTATTCCTCTCCTGCTACCTCTACTTCCACTTTCACGCCGGCAACATTCTTTTTCTAGGCCAGGGCATCTGGCGCCCAATTTACTTCGCCATCCTGATCCCGCACGTCACACTGGCCATCGTCATAGTCCCAATGGTCATCATCACGTTAAGCCGCGCCCTGCGCGCCCGCTACGATCGTCATCGCATCATCGCGCGCTGGACCTTCCCCCTCTGGATGTACGTAAGCGTCACCGGCGTGATCGTCTACTTCATGCTCTACCAATGGTTCCCGCACAGCTAGCATCCGCCACGGAGGCACAGCGACACGGAAAAAACCATTTCTGGTAATTGGTCCTCTCCGTGGCACCGTGCCTCCGTGCCTCCGTGGTAGATTTTGATTGTATGTCGATCGTAAAACTAAAAATCGACGTCTCCGGCACGGTAGGCGATAAAGCCTGGCACGAGATCAAGCAATTCGACCAAATCCAATCCGCCGACTTCGGCCCCCAATTCGGCAGCGGCGGACTCTCCGCGAGTCTTGTGGCCACGGCGACGGCCGTGCCGCCAAGCGAAGCCAAGCGGAACCCCTACCCCAAAGGCGCCTGGATCGGCGCCGAAATCCGCCTCCAGACACCGCTCCTAGCCCAATACGCCGTCTCGCACTATCTGGAACAAGAGCGCGTTCTCGACGCCGATGTCGTAGAGTGAACTCATTGGATGTTCAGCATTTCTGATATATTGCAGAGTTGTGTCGGAATCAGTACCGCTCTCGGCTCTTGCTGTGACCGGTGAAGCGGCCTCCGCGGGGCCATCGCCCAAAGGAACGACATCCTGCCTATTGGCCGCCCTATTTTCGGCAATTGTTCCTGGAGCGGGACAACTCTTTCTTAGACAGCGAAGCAAAGGTCTTCTACTTCTGCTAGCCTTTGCCGCCATCCTCATCGGTTTCTGGCCGCTGCGACTCCTCCGTTTCTATGCAGGATTAGCCTTGGTTTTTGCTGCCTGGTTTACGCTCTATCTCTACGCTGCCTGTAGTGCGCAACTGAACCGCAAGGGTCCCAAAGACGCCCGCCCCTCCCGCTGGTGGCTGCTGTTAACGATTCCGTTTACCTTCATAACGCTTAGCGTTCTTGGAGCAATTGCGACGCGAGCTTCGGGGTTCCGAAGCTTTAGCATTCCTTCGACCTCAATGGAAAAAACCCTGCGACAAGGCGATACTTTTGTCGTCGATATCACTTCCCGGCATGCTGGGCGTCGTGAAGTTGTTGTTTTTCTCAGAAATGGCACCTATTTTGTGAAGCGCGTGATCGCCATTAGTGGAGACTCTGTAGAGGGGAAGGGCGGCATTGTATTCTTAAATGGCAACGAGCAGAACGAACCCTATGTCGAACATACTAGGAGAGCAGAACGAGCAAATTGGATGAACACCTTCGGACCGATAACCATCCCAGACGGCAAGTGCTTCGTGATGGGTGACAACCGCGACGTTAGTCTCGACAGTCGCTCGGTTGACTTCGGACTCGTCGACGAGAGTTCAATCATCGGCAAGCCTTTGTACATATTCCGGTCGGATCGTCCGGGGACGAACATCCGGTAATTCCAAAATACAGTATGGAAACTGAGATTCATCAGCAAGCGATGTCCAAGCCCGGCACGTCCCGCGCCCAAAAACTCCTCTTTTTCTTCACCGCTTGGCTGATCTGCCTGATGCCCTTCCTGTTCTGGTGGAACACCTGGTTCGGCCGCAAACTCACTGACCAGCAGTTAACCGAATATCTGCACGACACAAAAAAGCCCCGCCACATTCAGCAAGCTCTGGTGCAGGTCGGCGAGCGCATCACGCGCCACGATGCCACCGCCAAACAATGGTACCCCGATCTCATTCGCCTGGCCGCTGATCCCGTGGAGGAAGTCCGCAACACTGACGCCTGGGTCATGGGCCAGGATACAACCGGCGCAGGCTTTCACGAAACTCTGCTGAAGACGCTGAACGACCCCTCGCAAATGGTTCGCGGCAATGCGGCGCTCTCGTTGGTGCGCTTCGGCGACGCCACCGGCCGCCCGCAGATTCTCGCCCTGCTGCAGCCGGCACAAGTCACGGTACCCACATCCGGCCTGATCGGCCCTGCAACCCCCTATGAGTCCTGGTCTGATCCCGGGCGTTCAGCTGGGGTCATGGACACCGCCGCCATCGGCACCACCATTCGCGAAGGCGGTGTAGTAGCGAAAATCAGCACGGCTATATTCGCCGACGGCACTGGCATCATCGAACTGCGCTCCCCCATTACCGGCCGTCTGCGCACTCTCTCGGCGCAGCCCGGCAAGACCGTCCATCCCGGAGACGTAATCGCCACCATCGATCCCGGAACCGAACAGGTCTGGGAAGCCCTGCGCGCCCTCTATCTCATCGGACAACTCGACGATCTTCCCGCCATCCGCCCCTACCAGCGCGACGTTCCTGATGTTTCCAATGACGTCCGCCGACAAGCCCTGGAGACCGAGCAGGCAATCAGGAAGAGGGCGGGCTCCTGAGAGCATATCCAGTCTCTGTGTTAGGCTCGCGGCGATGTGCCGGAGAAGACAATGATAATCAGACCGGATCAGGCTCGCGTCTATAGTCAAGGCTTGGGCGAAGCGCGCATCTTGGTGGATGGAGAACGCTCCGGCGGATCCTGGTGGCTGGGACAGTTTCGTGAGGATCCCGGCTTCACAACCTCACTCCATTTCCATCCTCAGACCGACGAGCAGTTCTTTGTGCTGGATGGAGTGCTTTCCGTCTACCTCGACGGCAAATGGCACGACCTCGAGGCAGGCACATTCGCGGTGGTGCCCCACGGTACGCCGCACGCGCAATGCAATGCAGGAAAACAGCCGGTCCGTTTCCTGGGATCCGGGAACCCAGCAGGTTTCGAGCGCTTCTTTCCCGAACTCCACGAGCTAGCCTCGCGTCTCTCACCCTCCGAGCCACAATGGGGTCCTGAGGTAGCCAGGATCATAAGCCGTTACGACACGAAAGTTCTCGGTCCGCCACCTCCAAGAAGCTCCCAATTTTAGGCTACGATCTGTTTCTTCTAGGTACTGGGTACTAGGTACTGGGCACTCGCAACTCGCGACTATCCCACAGCCTCCATCACCACCCTCTGCACATCCTTCCAAGCCGCCGACCGTGGATCGACCACCTCGAAATGCCCGGTGCCGGCAATCTCCACCAGTCGCGCATCTTCTTTCATCTTCCGTTTCGCGGCAACATAATCGCGGCTAAATGCCACCGGCACCGTATCATCTTCCGCACCGTGCATCAGCCATTGCCGCGCCGCAATCTTCAACTTCATCGGGTCGGCTTCGCGGTAATGATCCCCAATCTCCGCCGGAGTCCCTCCCAAAAACTCCACCACCGCATCGTTGCTCAAGTGCAAAGCATAGGCCCGCCGCAAATCCACTACTCCAGCCAAAGACACTACCGCCTTCACTCCCGATTCATGCGCCGCCAGGCACAGCCCCAACTGTCCACCCGCCGAATGCCCAATCGCCACCACGCGCCGCGCCTCGAACGCATACTGCGACGCATTCTGCAACAAAAACTGATAAGCCGTGCGCACGTCCGCAAACGTCCCCGGCCATCCTCCTCCCGGATTCCCCACGCGCCGGTATTCCAAGTTCGCGGTTGCAATTCCCTTCCCAGTCAACGCCGCGCACAAGTGCCCCGCATATCCCAGATCGTATTTCGCGCGCCAGTAGCCTCCATGAATAACAATCGCCACCGCATGCGGCCCCTTCCCCTTCGGCAGACGGAAATCCACAAACTGGTTCGCATCGCCGCCATAAGCCACTCGCACATCCGCCTTAGGCGGAGCCAAACTCAAAATGTCTTCGGAAGATGTCATCCCCTGCTGTACTCCAAGTCGCGCTGCAAGATGCTCTTCTTTGCGCCCTTCGCGGCCTTTCTTCGCGATCTCTGCAGTTAAAAGCTTTTGAATCTTCTGCCTGCAGCGCCGGAGCTGGATTCGATTTGGACGCTGCCAATTCCCCGCAGCAACACCCAATCATACTGTGGCGCCGCCTTTCCGTCGTTGCCAGTCGTCAAATTGGGAACCTCTGAACTTCGATCCACGTATGATGACAATATGATTGGCGTGATCGGGGAACCGGAGCATCAAGAACGACTCGTCAAGACCTTTGGCGAGGCACTGTTCGAGGTTTTGCTCGAGGCCGGCGAACTCATCCCTGTTGCATGTGTTGCTCTTTTGTTCGTGGCCGCCCTTTGCCTGGTTGGAACCATTGTCTACTACTTAATGTTCGATCCCAACGCAGTGGACGTGGCCTCCCGACTGGATGCGCTGTCGATCGACCCCGACAAGTGGTTCATTAGATCATAGGCTCGGGAAGAATTTTTTCTCACCAGCCCTATATTTCCTTTCTCTCTCCTGCGAAATTCCGTTATCCTCAACCCGGGATGCCCACGCTGCCTCTTTCCGAGCTTCTCGGCGCAACGGTCTATGACCCGTCTGGCGCGGTCTTGGGACGCGTTCGCGAAGTCACTCTCGCCCCGCAAGAAGACCGCGACCGCATCGCTTCCTTCATCGTCAAAACCAAGTCCGGCAACCGCGTCCTTCCCCACTCCGCCGTCTCCACTATCGACGCCAACATTCACGCCTCCACCAAGCCCGCGGACTGGCCCGCCGCCAACGGCGCTGAAGGCCTCTTCCTGCTCGAGCGCGATCTCCTCGACCAGCAGGTCATCGACGTTCACGGACGCAAAGTCGTCCGCGTTAACGATGTCGATCTCGAAGTAAACGCCACCACCGAAGCCGGAATCCCGCACGCTGTCCTCAAGATTCAGTCTGTCGATATCGGTGTGCGTGGCGCCATTCGTCGCCTCCTGCGCGGCCTCGCGCCCCGCGCCGCTCTCCATCTCCTGGTCGATAAAATCCCTCCCCGCACCATCCCCTGGAGTTTCGTCGACCTCATCGAAACTGATCCCGCGCGCCGCATCAAGCTCAAAATCGCTCATGAGGGACTCGCCACACTACATCCCGCCGACATCGCCGATATCGTCGAAGACCTCGCTCCCAAAGAGCGCGAAGCCGTTTTCCGCACGCTCGACGAAGATGTCGCCGCCGAGACTCTCGAAGAAGTTGAGCCCAGCGTTCAGAAATTGATCGTCGAATCGCTCGACTCCGAACGCGCCGCCGAGATCGTCGAAGAAATGGATCCCGACGCCGCCGCAGACCTTCTCGCCGATCTCCCGCAGGATCAAACCGAGCAAATCCTCGTCGAGATGGAGCCCGAGGCCAGCCAGGAGGTCGTCGAACTCCTCGAACACCGCGAAGAAACCGCCGCCGGCCGCATGACCACCGAGTTCCTCGCCCTCCCCGTCACCGCCACAGTCGAGAACGCCATCGGCGTCATGCGAGAGTTCGAGGGCGGCGTCGAATCCGTTATCACCATCTACCTTGTTGATTCCCACGGCACGCTAGTCGGCGCTGTCCCCCTCGTCAAAATTGTGCTCGCCAAACCCGACACGCCGCTCCTCTCCCTGACGCAAGAGCCCCTGGTCTTCGCCCGCAAAGAGACAAGCGACAACGAAGTAGCCGAACTCTTCGACAAATACAACCTCGTAACCCTGCCGGTAGTCGATGAACACAACAAACTGGTAGGCGTAGTCACCTCCGACGATGTAATCACCATGCTCCGCGGCAAACTCTAAAGGTTTACCCCGTAAACCCCTGTGTACCCCGTGGTTAGAGATGTTGATCTTTGATGTTGATGTTGATCTTGATCTTTGACGTTGATTTTGATTCTACTGCCCACTGCCCACTGACCCCTGACCACTGCCTTATAATCATCAGTTCTCAGGAGACTCCCTTTGCCCTTCGACGACCTCCGCCAATGGATCGCCGCCCTCGATCGCGCCGGCGAACTGAAGCGCATTCAGACCGAAGTTGACCCAGTCTTAGAAATTACGGAAATAACTGATCGTGTCAGCAAGTCGAAAACCGGAAAGCCCGGAGGCCCAGCCCTCTTATTCCAAAACATAAAAGGCCACCCCAACTCCCAACTCTTCATCAACCAATTCGGCTCCGAATCCCGCATGAAACTAGCCCTCGGCGTCACCTCCTTCGACGAATTCGCCGACCGCATCAAAATGTTTCTCGAAGTCAAATCCCCCCAAGGATTCCTCGACAAACTAAAAATGCTCCCGCTCCTAACCGAAGCCGGAAAATTCTTTCCAAAAACAGTCCCCACCGGCCCCTGCAAAGAAGTAATCAACCACGATAATTTTTCTCTCTTAGACTTCCCCATCCTGCAATGCTGGCCGCAAGACGCCGGCCGTTTCATCACCCTCCCCTGCGTCGTAACCCGCGACCCCAAATCCGGCAAAAGAAATCTAGGCATGTACCGCCTCCAGGTCTACGACGCAACCACAACTGGGGCGCATTGGCAAAGACAGAAAGTAGCGGCCGAGCATTACCGTCAAGCCTTACGCAATGCTGGCGCCACCACACAAGAGGGTGCCCCATCCAAGCCGTCGTTTGGCTTGGGTGGGGACTTTGACTCTGGAAGAAGAAACTCGGCAGCGGTAGATCTAATGGCCCGCACCTCTGGAGGCCAAGTCCTCTCCGCAAACCCCTCCGGCAAAATGGAAGTAGCCGTAGCCATCGGCACCGACCCCGCCGTAACCTTCTCCGCCATAGTCCCCGCGCCCCCAGACGTCGAAGAATACCTAATCGCCGGCTTCCTCCGCGCCGCGCCAGTAGAACTAGTCAAGTGCGAAACCGTCGATCTTGAAGTGCCCGCCACCAGCGAAATCGTTCTCGAAGGCTACGTCAACCTCGACGAACTTCGCCCCGAGGGCCCCTTCGGAGACCACACCGGCTTCTACTCCCTCGAAGATCTCTATCCCGTCTTCCACGTGCAATGCATCACGCACCGCAAAGATCCCATCTACGCCACCACCATTGTCGGCAAGCCGCCCATGGAGGACGCCTACATGGGCAAAGCCGTCGAGCGCGTCTTCCTCCCGCTGATGCGCCTCACCATTCCTGAATTGATCGACATCAATCTTCCCATCGAAGGCGTCTTCCACAATCTGATGATCGTCTCCATCCGCAAGTCCTATCCAGGCCAGGCCCGCAAAGTGATGAACGCCATCTGGTCGCTAGGCCAGGCCATGTTCACGAAGGTCATCATCGTCGTCGACGAAGACGTAGACGTGCAGGACCTCGCCGACGTGACGCTGAAAGTCCTAAACCACATCGACCCCGAGCGTGACATCCAGTTCACGCTAGGCCCCATCGACTCGCTCGACCACGCGAGCCGCCTCGCCAACTACGGCTCCAAGATGGGCATCGACGCCACCCGCAAATGGCCCACCGAAGGCTTCACCCGCCCCTGGCCCGATGAAATTGTGATGGACGCAAAGACAAAAGCGCTGGTGGATGGGAAGTGGAAGGCGCTAGCCAAGGAGTTAGGGATTGAATGATCCTCTACCTGAAAAGGTATGTCATTTCCAACCGGGCGGAAAGCACGGTGAGGAATCTGCTTTTTCTAGATGCTTATAGCGCCGGCAAGCCGTAATCGCTTCGCGCCGGGTCGCCCATAGCCTGACCTGAGCGGAGTCGAAGGGTCTCCCCGGTTTTGCGAGACATGGGAATTGACGGCGCCTGGCCCACCCTTGCCGGGTGCCCCAGGTCTCGCCGTCTTTGCGAGACCTGGGTTCCGCGGGCCGCCATGCTATCCTAACTTCGTAATGTCCTCCGCTAAACAACAAGTCGAGTCTCTCCTTCACAAACTCCCCGAGAACTGCTCGCTTGAGGACATCCAATACCACCTCTACGTCCTCGACAAAGTTCGTCACGGCCTGGAAGACGCCAAGCAGCAAGGCACACTCTCACAGGACGAAGTAGAGAAGCGGCTCAGCCAGTGGCTTACCGAGTAATCTGGTCACCACGGGCCCTCGCCGATGTCGAAGCGATTGCCGCTTATATCGCCTTGGATTCCAGGACGTATGCAAAGGCCGTCGTCAAGACCATCGTGAGATCGACCAGAACCCTGCGTCGCTTCCCCAGATCGGGCCGCAAGGTGCCTGAATTCGATGACGAAAACGCCCGCGAGTTGATTGCCTACAGTTACCGGATTATCTACACCATTGAACCGAAGCAAGTCACCATCGCTGCAGTGATCCATGGCAAACGGATGCTGTAGGCCCCAGCCGCCCCTACCCATTCCCCGGCCACCGCGTCGTCATCAGCCCCCAAGCCTCCCAATACTTCCCCAGCTTCCCGCTCTCCGGATTTTCGTGCAAACACATCTTCGCGGTCTTCCGCCCGTAAATCGCCTCCACCGGAATCACGAACCAGGCATCGCACGGCATCACATACGCCACCACAAAATCAATTTCCGATGGATCATAAGCAATCACCTCCCCATTCGCATTCCGCTGCAAGTTCACCTGGTACGCCCCGCAATCCTTCGCGCTCGACGACTTCACCTGCACCCGCCACAACCGCCGCCCAACGTCGACAACGAAGTCATAGCGCCGGCTGTCCCCAAAAGGCTTTGCCGTGGCAAACCCCTTCTGCGCCGCCTTCACCATAAACATCATCTCTGCCAGTTCCCCGCGCTGCTTGCTCGAAAGCCCCGCAAATATCCTGCGCTCGCCCTCCAATGTAGAGCGCGCGCCCCCGCCCGCTGCCGTTGACTTTGATCTTGCTTTTGCCTTCCAACCCAACCCATTCTCCGTACTCGTACCGACACTCATAACTGATACCCATTCCTTCTGCATTCCGATGACTCTGCACGTGTGGGTCGGACACTCCTGTCCGACGTTTTTGACTTTGCACATGATCTTGCCTTGCCGGGATTTATTAACGAGATCAACACCTCCAGTCGGTGGGCAGCTTTTTCTTCCAGAGACACAAAAGGCGCGAACCGGAAAAGGTTCACGCCGTCGTAGCGCCGTAGCGCGCGTTCGTAGCTCACGTTCGTAGCGCCGCCGTCCCGGCGGCTGTCGAGCGGACGTCTCGCCCGCTCCCGCGCGCCCGAAGCCGAAAAGCGCGTAAACACAAACGGCGCAGGCCAAAAGGCCCACGCCGTCGTTTTCTTGACTCTATATATTCAGAATATCACATTGGAGGGGGTAAACCCGCCACATTTTACAAGTTTATATTCCACATCAAATCAATAACTTGAAGCGAAATGTCGACATTTAGGGTCTTGACAAGATTTTCCACAGGCGACTGTCAGGACCAGGGAAAGTGAGGGGCAGCTTCGATTCGGCCGGGTGCCCCATTTCTCGCGTTTTTTGCGAGAAGTGGGGATTTTCGCCAGTGACCCAATTCAATCTGGGTGCCCCATTTCTCGCGTTTTTTGCGAGAAAGCCTGCCCTGAGCGAAGTCGAAGGGTGGGGCTTTTCCGGTGGCCCATTCAAGCCGTCCTTTGGCTTGAGTTGGGGCAGTCTGATCCCCATAGGTACCCGCTGCGGCTCCCTGAGCAGCAGATGCA
>Ga0307479_10004109_pt1 | contig 13302 bp, 13 predicted proteins | sample atmos_gasesECM4C_FD_203743 | JGI IMG/M metagenome (GOLD analysis project Ga0307479, IMG submission 203743) | Hardwood forest soil microbial communities from Morgan-Monroe State Forest, Indiana, United States - atmos_gasesECM4C_515 | ecosystem: Environmental > Terrestrial > Soil > Temperate...
GAGCGTTGTCGGGGTCGGGAAACCGTTCGCCCGCCAGGCGGCTCAGCCATATGTAGACAGCCGCCAGTCCGAGGGCAAACCATGCCATGGTGTGCTTGTCGATCTCCTCGAACATCGCATAGATCTGGAGGAAGTAGACGCCCGCGTTTACGAACGCCAGAATCAAGGGGATGCCCGTGAAGGGCGCGGCTTCGTGCTCAGGACGCTGCGCGATCAGAGGGGCCATCGCGAAGCTGGCAAAGAACAAGGTGGCGAAGGCCAAGGTTGGGCTGATTTGTCTGCGGTTGTAAAACTCCGCGTACCAGCCGACGTAGAGCACGAGAGTACCGAGGTAGCTGAGCGCCAGCAGGCGGCGCCAGGGCTTGCGGGCGACCATCACGACGGCAGCCACATCGAGCAGCGCGAGATAGGAAAAAAGCTGCAGTTCGTGATTCTCGCCGGTAGAGAGCAGGAAGGGCGTAGCAAAACCGCCGGTCAGTGCGAACGCGGCGAGAATCTCGGCGTCCTCGGCGATCGCGAGGGCCGCGGTGGAGGCCGTCACTGCCAGCATGGCAACGAACGCGAGGCCGCTGGGGATGAGGCTGTAGACGTGGAAAGCAGCCCAGAGCGAAAGGTACATCACTCCGATGCCGACGGCCTTCAGGGAATAGGAGAAGATCTTGTAGCCGTGGGTGCGGAAACGCTCGCTCCAGATGACCACAGCGATCCCGGCCAGCAGGCCGATGGTGACGCGTCCCGCGGGACCGATCCAGTTGTTGTCGAAAGCAAACTTCAGGAAGTAGGAAACACCGATCAGGACGGCGGCGATGCCGATCCGGTTCAGCCAGTGCGAACCGATGCGGGATTCGAGATCGGTGTCATCTTGGTGAGATGCCGGGACTGGCCTCGGCGCAATGCTGGGAATTGGCACGGGTTCAACTTGCGGTGGGGGTGTCGATACTGGAACCGGTGGGGGTGGCGGGGGTGCAACTTTTGCTGGAGCCGCCGGCGTCGCGGCAGCAGAAGCCTCGTCCATCTCCGACTTGCGTTCGAGATGGTCCACTCGCGCGACCAGATCCCGAACGATCTCGCGGAGCGCATGCAGATCGTTCTGCGTAGGGTCCACTGGACTCCTTGAGCTGATTTCTACGGCATTATCTGCGAAACTGGGGCTGGTTTCACGTCATTTCCTGAGGACGACCCATGAAAGTTCTTACTGAGTACCTGAAGTTCCATACACGCACGCACCGGGCCTACGTGCACATCACGCCGCAGGTGGAGGAAATCGTGAAAAAGAGCGGCGTGAAGGAAGGCATGGCGCTGGTGTCGGCCATGCACATTACGGCTGGTGTTTATGTGAACGACAACGAGAGCGGATTGATCGAAGACATCGATCAGTGGCTGGAAGGGCTGGCCCCGTTTCGGAAAGACTTCAGACATCACGAGACCGGGGAAGACAACGGCGATTCGCACCTGAAAGCGTTGCTGATTCATCACGAGGTGATCGTGCCCATCACAGCGGGGAAGCTGGACTTTGGAACGTGGCAGAGAATCTTTTACGCCGAGTTTGACGGGCAGAGGGATAAGCGTGTCATCGTCAAGGTCATGGGGGAGTGAGGAACCAGTCGTTGGTCGGCGGTCGTTGTCGTCGGTCGTCGGCCAAACCTCGTTGCCGAACATTTCTTGCCTGATGCAGGGTGAATCCGTATGATCTAGCATTCTCTTTACGACTGGTTGACCGAGGCGGCGCCTGTTCTCCGTCGGTGTCTTGCCGCTCCGGGACGTCAATTGCCCGCGAGGGAACATGACTTCTGATGAGCTTCAGGAACTGCAGGAACACGCTGAGCACGCCAAACATGACCCTTCCCTGGCTCCGGTCTCTCTGACCATGGCGATTCTTGCCGTTCTGGTCGCGGTGATCTCACTGCTGGGACACAGGGCCCATACCGAAGAAGTCATCCTGCAGGCCAAGGCTTCTGATCAGTGGGCCTATTACCAGGCGAAGAACATCCGGGGGCACGAGGACAAAATCTTCGCCGGCCTCACCGCGATCGCCACCAGCAACAACCCCGAGGCACTGGCGAAGATGCGGGAAGAGTTCCTGGGGGAAGCCGAGCGATACAAGGACGACCAGAACGAGATCCAAGGCGAGGCCCGCAAACTGGAGCAGGAAGTGGCCACCGAACGGAAACGGGCCGACCGCTACGATCTGGGCGAAGTGTTCCTGGAGATCGGACTGGTGGTGACTTCCATCACGTTGCTTTCGGGTCGCCGGACATTCTGGTACTTGGGTCTGTTCATGGGTGTTGTGGGCCTGGCCGTCGCGGTCACGGGGTTCCTGGTGCATTAGCGCGGCTTTTAGCAGGATGATCTTTTGATCACTCGCTTCTCCCGTAGCAGTCCAGGCGATAGAAGCAAGGTCGGCTACTTGCTAGTTCTCTCGCTTGGGCTCATGTGTTCCCCCCTCTTTACCCACGGCTTGCGCCGTGGCTTCATTCTCGCGCCACTTTTTGCGGCTGCCCTGGGGCTTGATTTCCGGGACTTAGCGGCATATAGCGCCCTCGCGAGTCGTGTTCTCGCTTGACCCCGATTGTGTCAGGGCGCAGGTTCGCACACGTTCTGGGTCACACTCCGAAGTGACTCGAATCACAGCAGATCTAGTTACAGAAGCCGACACTTAGGGACGTAGCCTGCTGAGTTCTGTTACAGCGTTCTTTTGCAGGGAATGGTGCTGCGGGATTTGGTGGATCAGTCACCGGCGCGAGGAGGTTGCGGCAGCGAGGCCAGCGATCGCTCCGAAACGACGGAAGCAAGCGAGCCCAAGCGATGAAGAACCAAACTCACATTCTGGAAGCTGGTGTTCCTGGCGCTGATGGCGGTGGGCTTCTAGGGCACAGTCGTGCGGTTTACCCTGGGCTTGGGACGGTCGACCAATCTGAACGATCAGTTTCCGTGGGGCATCTGGATCGGATTCGACGTGTTGTGCGGCGTGATGCTGGCCGCAGGGGGGTTTACGCTCACTGCGGCCCAGTGCTGCCGGTGTGTTCTTTTTCATCTCGGCGATTGCGGTAGGGCTGGCGATGACGATCTTCGAATCCTCGATGAGCGCCAAGCACTTTGGTCGGCAACTGGAACTGCCGATCCTGCAGGAATTGGGCCGGGGGCTTGTCGTGGTGTTGAGCGTTTACGGGATTCTACGCTTTGAAGATCTGCTGCACCGCGGGGTACTCCGCCTGACGCTGCAACCGGGCTACGAAATGTATTTGTTCTGGCTGGAGATTTTGTTGAGCCTGGTGGCGCCACTGCTGTTGTTGTCTCGAAAGAAAGTGCGGACCAGCGCGCAGGGTCTTTACCTGGCCGCGGTACTGGTGGTGCTGGGATTCATCACGAACCGGCAGAAAGGATGTAGTTTCTCCGGCATGATCAGATACAGCGTTCCCAGCGAGGATTGGTGCAACGTCGACAGAATCACTCCCAGAATGACCAATCAGGGCCGCCCGCACGATCTTGAGAGGCTTCTGCAGATTGAGCCGCTCCAGCACGATCGGCGAAAACTCAAGCGATAACACCGTCGTATACAGCATCACGCAGTAGGCAACTTCAAACATCACTGAGTGGGGGTTGCGCATGATCAATGGATGCCAAATGCGATAAGGCCGCCCCAGGTCGTACATCAGCGCGATGCAGACCAGCACGTATCCTAGGAACGCTGTCAGGATCGTCGGCCGCACGATCGGCCGCAGCCGCTTGATGTTGAAGATGTGCACCGCTCGTGTTCTGAATTTAAACAGAATGTTTGCGAAGGTTGTCGGCGGGAATGGGGCGTCCTGTCGGCACTCCTGCTGACTATTCGTCGGATTTCCGACCGTAGCCACGATTCCATTCCTTGCAGCGAAGAATCTAATTCCCTATTTTTCAGTACCAGCAAAGAGCTGTCGAGCAGTCTGAGTTTCGGAACTCCGCGTGCGACTGAGTCGACTCATTAGGTGGAATGGAGACTTTTCTTAGAGTCTCCTCACTGGGGCTTAGCCCAATGCTTTATAAATGCGCCAATGAGGCATGGTCGACACCCTTTCGGCGTCCGCGGGAGGGGAAACTTTTCCAGGTGGAAACCGAGTATTCGAAAAGCCACGGGCCTGCGCCGAAGTGATCACGGTGCCCTTGCCGGACGGGGCGGGCAAGAAGACGGTTCGCCTCGTTTCTCTGGATGAAAGGGGAGCCGTGGCAGGCGCCAGCGGGCCCGGCGAAGGGATCGCTCAAGAGGTGACGAGTTGAAAACGGATGCCCCGGTAGGTTGCACGATCTGCGGAGAGCTGCGGACCCACGTGGACGGATGGTTCATGCTCACAGAGAACGAGTGGACGGACCGTCTGAAGATTCTGAGCTGGAACGAAACGCTATAATAATAGGTCGCCAGGGAGTAGTGGCAGCGTGCAGTGCAGCCCATGTCCAGTAGATGCCAGTAGATGGTTGTCCACTGGATGGCGGTGGGAAGCCTCGAATACCCGCTGGCACGGGTACCACGCGTTGGCCTCGCAAGCGCCGAGGAAAGGATTCAGCCAAGGTGACAGGACCGGATCTCAAGGCCTCCAGAGTGGTGGGAGAACTGGCGGTACACCGGGAGAGTTTGTCCCGCGTGCTGCGCGAGAATCCGGAATCGCTGGTTGGGATCCTGGAAGCGCTGGTCAGTGCGCTCACGGGTCACAAGCGTGCCGTTGAAGCAGAGCGGGAAGAAGAAGAAGAGGAAGCCGAGTCTTACGCTTTGACCGAAGTCTAGAGACCAGCGCGGCGTGGCAACACGGCGTTGTCAGGCCAGCCCGGATTTTCTCCACACCTGCCAATCCTGCCGGACTGCATCCGCCATTCGGGTAGCTGCGGCATAGAGCCAGCTGGATTTCTGCTTACCCAGGTGTTTTCGGATGCTCTTCACCGCTTCGGGATTTCCCAGGTGGACATTCGCGGTCTCCCAGCCGGCCGAAAACAGCAGGCGGCACTCCTCGCGATCGCTCGGCAAGTCCGCGAGCTCGATGCGTGAGCAGTGCGGGGAGAGACGCCGGACAATCCAGCGACCACGCAACTGCACGAATGGGTCCGAACAACGCACCGAGCGGCCGACGATGGTCGCGTACAGAATCTCGGAGGGTCCCTTGAGGTCGTAAGCCCAATAGACCGAGGACGGGACCAGCATTTTGGCCTCGCGGGCAATCTTCCCTCCCTGGTGGTCGGCGATCGCAACGTAGCGAAGGTGCCCGAGACTTCCCAAGCCGGCAACCCGGCGAGCCAGGCGGTAGGAAAGACCGGTGCCCGGCAACAGATGTTCGAGCGCGTCGAGAACTACCGGGGAAATCTCCCGACGGATAGTCGGGAGGGCATCCATCTTCTTCCAAAAGCGCGCCGGATCCCGCAACTCATTCAGTGCGATCTGGCGGAGCCAGTTGTTGCCTTCCTCGAGAACGAGTGGGCGTCCCCCCTCGGCCAGAGATTTGCCGTAGCCGTCGACCAGCTCAGCACACGCATCTTTCCCCTTGGCAGCCAGGTGGCCTTCTTCAATGGCGAGCAAAGCGCTGGCGGCCAAGCGAACCAGATCGTTCGTGTAGGCCATCTGGCAGGATTCATCGAAATCGTTAACGCCCCAGATCAGCCGGCCTTCCACGTCGCGCCAGGTGCCGAAGTTCTCGACATGGAGATCCCCGACGCAGAGGATTCGGGGAGCCTCGGCCAAGTCGGGACAGACCTCGGGCCAGAGCTGCACCCAGCGGTAGAAGGTAGCTCGAAAAAACGGGAAGACGGCCTCGGCCATTCTCCGGTGCTTAAGCCGCAAATCGGGCATGACCAGGGGCGCGTGAGAGGCGAGCCAATTTTCGAATCGAGCTGTGGCTTTGACGACGTTCATGGAAACACGCCAGCATATCAGGGCCGCGGTTGCCGATCACACGCAGCTGTGCCGACGGTCACAGACCGGCTGTGGGTTTGCGAGTAGAAAGGCTCCAAACAGAGACGCATGTACTGACCCCAGAAAATCGCCCGGTCACCCTTCCAAGACCCCATAAAGCCGCTCTCAGCGGCGGACCGGGCACTTTTCTCAACGTCGATGAGCCCCGTAAGGTCCACACTCATTTCTTAGCCCTAGCCGTGTCAGTCTTGACACGACGTCCACGTGCAAACACAATTTCCGCAGTTGAATGCGTACCAAGTCCTTTTGTGTCAGTCGCATGACTAGTGGCGGCTGGCCTGCCTTCTGAACTGCCGCAACACCGAACCAGCGAGGGGGCGGACAGATGGGACAACGTGCGAACGGAGCTTTTCGGGCTCACGGGTGGCTACTCGTGATGGTGTTCTCAACGGCGGGGTTCGCCCAGCCTAATCCCTCCCTCGGGCCCAGTTCAGCAGCTCGGTGTCAGCGCCAACTCATCGTGAGCCTTCCGGATCGAAAGCTTGTGGTGATGGAGAAGGGTGCGGTCCTGCGGATTTTCGAGGTTGCCGTGGGCGCACCGGCCAGCCCGAGCCCCACGGGCACCTTTACGATTACGAGGCGCCTCACATCTCCCACCTACTACCACGCAGGCACCGTGATCGCGCCGGGCAAAAACAACCCGCTGGGGCTGCGGTGGCTGGGCTTGAACAAACAGGGATACGGGATTCATGGAACGAACCGTCCGGGCTCCGTCGGGAAGGCCGCTTCGCACGGCTGCATCCGGCTAAGGAACGGCGACATTGTGCAGCTTTTTGCCTTGGTCCGTGTTGGCGACTCAGTGGAGATCCACGGCGAACGAGATGCGCAAATGGCGCAGATTTTTGGTGATGGTGCCAACCCACCGACCGTTGAAGCGCAAGCCCAACCGGCCGCAGCCAGCGCGGTGGGCGACGGGCAGTAAAGGTTCGAGAAATTGGGGGTCATGGAGGAGAAGGTCATGCAATACGCAATCACAGCAGTCGCAGTCGTGGCGGGGATGGTGTTTTCCCTTGCCATCGCACTCCTGGTGGAAGAGTTCATCTTTGGGGAAGTATTCCGCCTGTTCTTCGCCCGGCAGGCGGTACGAGTGAAGGCAGAGCAGAAGCGCTGAGCGCGGAGTCGATGTTCTGCGCAGCATGAATATGGCGAACCACACCAATCAAGCGGAAGGGCCCGAGGACCCGCCAGGACAAGTAGGTTTTATGCGCAGCTGCCGCAAGCGGGGGGCCGCTATCGCAAGCGGTGGCGGGCCCCAGGGGTTCGGAACTGAAGATGACTTTGACGAGCACAGACTCCCATGATCAGTCCACGACCGCACGCGGTTTATAATTCGCCCATCGCGGAGATGCTCATCCCCTCACCAGGCTTTTCGAGCCGTGCCTCGTGTCTGTTGCTTGCGCTTTGCTTTTGGCTGACTCCACTAGGTTATGGTGCCGATTGGTCAATCCCAGAGCAGGAACTGGCGAGGAAGATTACCGCGGTCACAGGCCCAGCAACCGTGGCCCTTGAGGTGGTGGATCGTGCCTCGCTCAACAAGAAAGATGTCGACGAGATCAGCCGCGGTCTTCGGGTACAACTGGAAACGCTGGGATTGCGCACCGAGAAGCCGGAGCAAGCGGCTGTGACGGTGCAGGTTTCGCTCTCGGAAAACTGGCAGAGCTACGTCTGGATCGCTGAGATTCATCAGGGCGCGGGGGGATTCTCAGTCGTCATGGTTTCCGGGTCACACCCGGACGCGGAAACTTTTGTGCAAGAGCCGGCGGCTCTTACCATTCGCAAAATTCCTCTATGGTCGCAGGAGGAACGGATACTCGACGTGGCCGTGCTGGAAGAGTCGTCGGGCCCGTCGCATCTGGCGGTCCTGGACCCGGATAAAATCACGCTCTACCGATTCACGAACGGCCGCTGGCAGAAGGAGCAGGCCATGGAAATAAGCCATACCCGGCCATGGCCACGGGACATGCGCGGACGACTCGTGATGCGGCAGGACCATCTGCTCGACGCATATTTGCCCGGAGTTTTTTGCCAAAGTTCGAGCAACCCGCCGCTCATTCTTACCTGCCGAGCGAGCGATGATCCGTGGCCATTGTCCAACCAATTTGCGCTGGGGGGATTCTTCGCGGGTAACAGAAATTTCTTCACCGGCGCGCTTTCACCCGGGATCGGCAAGCAAACCTCCACGGGAAAATACTATTCTGCGGCGCCGATTCCAAGACAGAATTACACGTTGTGGATGCTTGCCATGGGGGATGGACAAATCCATCTGCTTGATGGCATCACCGACCAGACCGCGCGGTGGAACTGGGGCAGTGACCTCGCCACCGTGAAGACAGCGTGCGGATCGGGCTGGCAAATTCTGGCTACACGTGCCGGCGACAATTCGGGCGATTCGATCAGCGCGTACGAATTACCCGACCGGGAGCCAATCCCGGCCAGCCAGGCTGTGGACTTCGCCGGTGGTGTCACGGCGCTCTGGACGGAAGCGAAGGGCTCAACCGCGATCGCAGTGTCGCGAAATGCAGGAACGGGGACCTATGAGGCTTTCCGGCTGGCAATCACTTGCGGTCAGTAGTCTTCTGCTCAGCGCGTTCGCGACGGCCGAGTTGCGGCCCCAGTACGGGAGAACACTTCATGTCGCCACGCGGATCGCGCTGTCCTCCCTCGATCCGGCCGACGACTCCCAGCCTGACACGGTCGCCCGCCGAAATCTGACCCGACTCATGTTCGACACGCTGGTCACAATGGATAGCCAAGGGCGGGTGCAACCGTCGCTGGCGACGTCCTGGCAGGTCGCGCCCGGCAATCAAAGGTGGCAGTTCCACCTGCAGCGAGGTGTCAGGTTTCAGGATGGCTCACCGCTCACTCCCGAGGCTGTCGCGGCTTCATTGCGAGTGGCGAATCCGGAGTGGAATGTCTCGGCCGGCGCGGAGTCGGTAACCATCGAGCGACAGGCTCACGATCCGGACCTGACCGCAGAGCTATCGCGTGCGCGCAATGGGATCGCGAAACGCTCTGGAGGAAATGTGACCGGCACAGGTCCATTTGGCGTTGCGGATTGGCAACCGGCCAAGAAACTGACCTTGTCTGCGCAAGAGGGATACTGGGGCGGGCGGGCGTTCCTGGATGCGATCGAGATTGAAATGGGCAAGAGTACGCGAGACCAGTTGATCGAGCTGGAACTCGGCAAGACCGATATCGCTGAGGTAGCTACCGAGCAGGTTCAGCGTGTCAGTGCAGCAGGCCGACGGGTGGTAACGTCAGCTTCGGTTGAGGTCATGGCCCTAGTGTTTGCGCGGGATTTGCAGTCACCGGATGAGGGCAAGCTGCGGGAGGCTCTGGCTCTCAGCATTGATCGCGAATCAATTCGCAGCGTCGTGTTGCAAGGTGTCGGGGAACCATCGGGGGCAATTCTTCCGAACTGGGTTTCGGGCTATGCGTTTGTTTATCCCGTCGCGCAGAATCTTGAACGAGCGCGGCAGGAGCGCAACGAGGTTCCACACGCTCCTTCCTGGACCCTGGGATACGATACGGGAGATCCTGTTGCACGGGTCATTGCGGAGCGGATCGCGCTGAACGCCCGCGATGCGGGCATCGCCTTGCAGACAACGACGGCAGCCAATGCGGATCTGCGCCTCACAAGGTTGGTGCTGGCATCTGCCGATGCGTACGTCGCGCTCAGGACAGTCGCGAGAAGTTTGGAACTCCCCGAGCCAAGGCTGAGCAACTCCGTTGAGGACCTGTATCAGGATGAAACGGCGATTCTGCAAACACAGCGGTTGGTACCACTGTTTCAGCTGCCAACTAGCTACGCGCTGAGCCCAAACGTGCAGGACTGGAACCAAGATCGGGACGGTACCTGGCATCTGGAGGATGTCTGGTTGGGGAATAAGCCTTGAGCTTTCGCCGCAAATTGCTGCTGGTCTTCGCGCTGACGGTTTTCCTATCGGTGGCAGCGGTGGCATGGATCGTTTCGTTCGTAACCCGACGAGCGTTTGAGCGTTCCAATGAAGAGCAGACGGCGGCGCTGGTCTCGCAGTTTCAGCGCGAGTTCCAACGACATGCCGACGAGGTCGTCCATCGCGTCGAGGCAATCACGCATAGCGAGACGACGACGCATATGGCGCTGGCACTCAACCGCGGTTCCCGGGAAAGCAGCGGATATCTGAATGAGGCCGGCCCGATTGCGGAGAGTCACCAGTTAGACTTTCTGGAGTTCGTGGACAGCCCCGGGCTGATCGTGTCCTCGGCACAATCGCCAGCGAGATTCGGCTATCCGGAGAATTCCCTTCCAAACCTGCCGTCACTGACCAGTAAATCGGCCTTCTTGAAGAGGGAGGAACTCTCCGACGGCAGCGCTCTCGGGTTGTTTGCAGTGCGCGCGGCGAGGGTGGGGGAGCAACCGCTCTACGTGGTTGGCGGACAGCGTCTGGACCGAAACTTCCTGGCAGGTCTCGAGTTGCCCGCCGGTATGCGTGCCATGCTCTATCAAAGCGCGGGAACGGCCTTCTCACCTCAGCTGCTGATTGATGACTCGGGCACGGTGAAGCAGGCGGATAAATTGTCCGGGCTCATTGTGCAGGTCGAGAGAGAAGGGCATGAGACCACTACGCTGATGCACTGGTCCGATAACCCTGCAGACGACGAGACTATCCACGCGATTCCGCTCAACGGCCCGGATGACAAGGCCCTGGGCATCCTCCTCATCGGCAGTTCGCGGCGACCCTACGTGGAACTGAAGCGCCGAATCCAATCGGCTGCGTTGTTGGTCGGCGGTGCGGGGATATTACTGGCTATTCTGCTCAGCAGCTGGGCAGCGGCCCGCGTGACCCGTCCGATTGAGCAGTTGGCCGAGGCTGCCCGGTCGGTTGCGGCTGGCAACCTGCACACAGAGGTCGAGATCCCATCTAAGGATGAGGTTGGAGATCTGGCGGATGCCTTCAACCGGATGACGCGGGAACTCCTGGAACAGAAAGAGCGCCTCATCCAGACCGAGCGAGTGGCTGCCTGGCGCGAGTTGGCTCGCCGATTGGCACACGAACTTAAGAATCCGCTTTTCCCACTGCAACTAACGGTCGAGAACCTGATTCGGGCGCGCGAACACAGTCCGGAGATGTTTGAAGAAATCTTTCGCGAAAGTTCGGTGACCCTGCTGGCGGAGATCAACAACCTGAAGCAGATCATTGCCCGCTTTAGTGAATTTTCGAAAATGCCTCAGCCGCAGCTTCAGCGGGTGCAAATGAACGATGTTGTCCAAGGCGTGGCGCGATTGTTCCAAGCACAACTTGAGTCGAGAAACGGTGGCGCGATCGTCTACCAGCTCGAGCTGGAAGAAGGGCTCGAACCTGTTGACGCAGACCCCGAGCTGTTGCACCGAGCTCTTTCCAACCTGGTGCTGAATGCCGTGGATGCGATGCCGCAGGGCGGAACGTTGACGCTTCGCACAAAGGCGGACTTGGACCTCGTGCGAATCGAGGTTGGCGATACCGGTGCCGGCCTTACGCCCGAAGAATGCGAGCGCTTGTTCACGCCGTACTACACCAGCAAACAGCACGGGACGGGCCTCGGACTGGCGATCGTGCAGTCGGTGATCAGCGATCACGGTGGAACCATCGGCGTACGCAGTCAACCCGGTCGCGGCACCAGATTTGTGATTGAGTTGCCGCGGAATCTCGACAGACTCCGCACCCCGATCCAGAACGATTCCGCAGTGGTAACGCCGCGTCGGTAAAGGAGAACGGATTGCCGCAAAAAGCGCAGCTTCTGATCGTGGACGACGAGGCCAATACGCTGGCGTCGCTGTCGAGAGCGTTTCGTCTTGCAGGACACGAGGCGGTGGTCTGCGACAGTGCTGGCAAGGCGCTCGAACTGGCGAAGGCTCGGGCATTCGATTTGATTCTGTCCGACGTGGTGATGCCCGGCAAAGACGGGCTCGCGCTGCTGGAAGATCTGAAATCGCAAGGCGTAACGACACCGGTCGTCATGATGTCGGGCCAGGCGCACATCGAGATGGCGGTGCGGGCGACGCGACTGGGAGCGCTCGACTTCCTGGAGAAGCCGATCGCTACGGAAAAGCTGCTCCTCACCGTAGAGAATGCGCTGCGCTTGCAACGGCTGGAGAGTGAGAACCGCCAACTGCGGGAGCGGTTGGGAAAACACGAAATTATCTGGAAAGGCGAGACCATGCGCCGGATCATGGCGCAGGTGGAGCGGGTCGCCGCGAGCGAAACGCGGGTTTGTATTCTGGGCGAAACCGGGACAGGCAAGGAACTGGTCGCCCGAACCCTGCACGAGCACAGTTCCCGGGCCTCCGGACCGTTCGTAACGCTGAATTGCGCGGCGGTTCCGGCAGAACTGATCGAGTCTGAATTGTTCGGGCATGAGAAAGGCTCGTTCACCGGCGCCGCCGGCCGCCATGTTGGCAAGTTTGAGCAAGCGGAGCGGGGGACCATCTTCCTCGACGAGATCGGCGACATGCCCCTGCACATGCAAGCGAAGTTGCTTCGCGTTCTTGAAGAGAGTGAGGTGGAGCGCATTGGAGGAGAAAAACCCGTCCGAGTCGACGTTCGAGTACTGGTTGCCACCCATCGGGATCTGGAACAACTGGTCAAGGAAAACAAGTTTCGCCAAGATCTGTTTCATCGGATTTATGTCTTTCCTGTGTCCCTCCCGCCCTTGCGCGAGCGCCGAGAGGATATTCCATCGCTGGTGGAGCACTTTGCCGCCCAGGTCAACGCGCAGAACGGATGGAAGCCGGTTCCCTTCACCGACGAAGCTCTTGCCGCCCTGCAGGTGCACGCGTGGCCGGGGAATGTTCGCGAATTGCGAAACATGGTGGAGCGCCTGATGTTGCTGGCGTCAGATGGCAAAGTTAATCTGGCCACAGTGCGATTGGCCTTGCCTCAAGAAAGCAGCATCACTGGTTCTGCGATTCCGGACTCCGGATCACTCGCCGAACGAGTTCAGGGTTTCGAACGTGAAATCCTTCTGGCGGAATTGAAACGGAATCACTACAACGTGACAAGTGCAGCGAAGGCCTTGCATCTCGAACGCAGCCATTTTTATAAGAAGGCGGAACAGTTAGGGGTCGATTTGCGCACCGTGCGAAGGGAACAGGATCCTTCTCACGACTGAGATCCTTTGTTCCATCCCGACAGCAATCACAGGAGGAAGGTTGCTTCGAACCGCACCGTTTCTTGTCCTGACGTTCTTCATAACAAATCTTTTCGCGGTGGAACCACCGTCTCCGCCGATTTATGGAGTCCGCATGGAATCGGTCTGGATTCCCATGAAGGATGGCGTACGGCTCGCGGCTACACTCTATATGCCGGATGGAGCCAAGCCGGGTGAAACATTTCCTGCGCTGTTGGACT
>Ga0307479_10004111_pt1 | contig 13301 bp, 5 predicted proteins | sample atmos_gasesECM4C_FD_203743 | JGI IMG/M metagenome (GOLD analysis project Ga0307479, IMG submission 203743) | Hardwood forest soil microbial communities from Morgan-Monroe State Forest, Indiana, United States - atmos_gasesECM4C_515 | ecosystem: Environmental > Terrestrial > Soil > Temperate...
GCCTCTTCGGAGCCGTCCCCAGCCAGGTGTCCCAATCCAGATTTTCAGGCGACAAGTCCGCCGGCGGAGGATATTCCCACGCGCCCGTAGGATCGTTGCGGCCCATGGTCGCCTCCACCAGGCTCAACTCCCCGATGGCCCCGCTGGCGTAAAGCTCGTTGGCCTTAGCGCACAAAACGGAACTGGTTCGTTGCGCGCCGGCCTGGACGATCCGATCGGTCTTCTTGGCCGCTTCCACCATCGCCACACCGTCCGCGGGGTTATGCGACATGGGCTTCTCGCAGTACACATCCTTACCCGCTGCCACGGAGTCAACCACAATCTGTTTATGCCAGTGGTCCGGCACCGCTATGATGATGGCGTCGATTTCTTTGTTATCGAGCAACTCCTTGTAACGGCGCGTGGTCGGAACCGGTTTTCCGACGAGTTCTCTCGCCAGTTCGTGGCGGCCGTCGTAAAGATCGCAAGCGGCTGCGCATTCCACCCCTGGAAGCTGGATGGCGGTCGAGAGTAGGTTGGTGCCCTCCATCCCAACGCCGACAATTCCAAAACGAATTCGGTCACTCGGCGGAACGGGTTGAGCCGATGCGAGCGACGACTCGGGATCCAGGAGAATTGTTTTGGCGGCCAGGGTGGTCCCTGCTGCCCCCGCTGCCGTTTGCAAGAACTCACGACGCGACCAATGCATTCCCGCCATAAACACAGCCTCCTTCGCGCGGCTCAAAGTCCCTGAGACCGAGTCTCCTAAGGTTTCGAACCCAACAAAAGTGCGCCGAAAAAGTAGGGCGCAAGCGGTCAAGCCAGACCTAAAGCGCTACTTCGGAGTGTGTGAGCCTCAGTCCCCTTCGTTTGCTGCAGCACAGGATTCAAGGAGACAGGGGTGGCGGCGGAGAGCCTCGTAAGGAGGCTTCTACGCGCCAAAGGCGTCCACAATCCCGGGAAGCGCTGTTGCAAAGCAGCCACACCACGATCGCCCACATGTATGCGGTAGTCGTTGTAACAGAAGAGAATCGCTCCGCCAACAAAATGCTGCAAGCGAATTGCGAGATGACGCCAGAGCAAGGGTCCGATTGGTTGCTCGTCTCCTTCGTGCTCGCAGTCCGGCCGCAATATCGCTATTCGGCAACCGCAATGGCCTCGCCGGCATAAGAAATCTGCCGTGGTCTTAACTCACGCAGTTAACCAGTTTGTGCTTTCCAGTGTCAATCGGAAGAACTCATGAAGAACTGACTCTCCCGTGTCCGTACTCCGCGCACGAATCGAGAATTGGGCTGAGACCGTCGGTCATCGACAGCCGTGAGAAACGCCAAGAAAGAGTTTCTTGCGGAACACAGCTTGCGTGAACCGATAGCTTCCCGTAAGTTTCTTCGTTACTGCGAAGGAATCAACTATGAGCCGTCGGTTAGCAGTTAGCGCCATCGCGCTTTTGCTTGCGTACTTCGGAGTCGCACAAGCCGCACCATCGAAGATGGATGTCGAGAAGCGGGTCGAGTCGATTCTCAGCAAAATGACTCTCGATGAGAAGATCGAGATCATTGGTGGGATCAACGATTTTTACACGCGCCCGATACCGCGACTCGGAATTCCCGCGCTGCGGATGTCCGACGGTCCGATGGGCGTTCACGATTACGGCCTAACCACCGCGTATCCCGCCGGCATTGCGCTGGCGGCTTCATGGGATGTGGCTCTGGCGGAGCGGTTCGGCACCGCCATGGGCCACGATGCCCGTGCGCGCGGGGTGCATTTTATTCTCGGGCCCGGCTTGAATATCTATCGCGCTCCCATGAATGGCCGGAACTTCGAATACTTCGGCGAAGATCCATTCCTGGCCTCGAGGCTGGCGGTTTCAGTAGTCAAGGGAATCCAGGGACAACGCGTCATCGCGACCGCAAAACACTTTGCCGGCAACAACTCGGAGTTCGCGCGCACGACTCTTAGCTCAGACATCGATGAGCGCACCCTACGCGAAATTTACCTGCCCGCATTTGAAGCTTCGGTCAAGGAAGCAAATCTGGGAGCGGTCATGGATGCCTACAACCTGGTCAACGGCGTTTACATGACTGCAAATAATCATCTGAACAACGAAATCCTCAAGAAGGAGTGGGGTTTTGACGGAATCATCATGTCCGACTGGGGAGCGACGCACGATGGTATAGCCGCGGCCAACGGTGGCCTCGATCTTGAAATGCCCTCACCCACGTTCATGAATCGAGATACGTTGCTTCCGGCGGTCAATGAGGGCAGGGTGCCGCTCGCAATCCTCGACGACAAGGTCAGAAGAATTCTCCGCCAGGCGATCGAGTTCGGTTTCTTCGACCAACCGCAAATCGATGCGACCATTCCTACCTACAGCCAGGAGGCCCGGCAGGTCGCCCTCGAAGTGGCGAGGGGCAGCATGGTACTGCTGAAGAACTCAAGCAGCCTGCTTCCGCTGGATGAAAACAAAGTGAAAACCGTCGCTGTGCTTGGTCCCGATGCCTACCCCGCTGTGATTGGTGGAGGTGGCAGCGCTGAAACCAAACCCTTCGGTGCCGTCAGTTATCTTGAAGGCATCAGTAACCGCCTGGGGATCAAGGGAAGAGTTCTGTATGCGGTCGATACCCCTCCACTTGACGAAGTCTTTGACGGTTCCGAATTTCTCACTGCTCCGGATGGCGAGACTGGGCTGAAGGCGGAGTACTTCAGCAACGAAGAACTGAAAGGCGAGCCTGCTCTGGTTCGGACAGACAAGCACGTTCACTTTGATTGGGGAGAAGGCAGCTTTGCGCCGGGCCAACCAGTCGATCACTTCTCGATTCGTTGGAGCGGCTATTTTGTGCCGAAGAAGTCTGGGGACTACAAATTCTTCACATCGGCGGACGACGGAGTTCGACTCTACCTGGGGGACGAGACGGTGATCAACGACTGGCAACGTCATTCCCAGACAGTCGACTCCTATGCCCGGCATCTGGAAGCCGGTCAGGCCTACAAGATCCGCCTCGAGTACTTCGAAGCCGTGGGCAGCGCCATCGTTGGCTTCGGTGTGACTTCGGCTGACGCGTTTATCGGACGCGAGACCAAGGCTCTGGCGGCCAAGGCGGACGCGGTAATCCTATGCGTAGGCTTCGATCCCACAACTGAGGGAGAGGGTTCGGACCGCACCTTCCAGCTTCCAGGCGGACAAGACGAACTGATCCGGCAAATCAGCAACGTCAACCAGAACACGATCGTAGTGTTGACGGCCGGCGGCAACGTCGATATGACGCAATGGATTGACAATGTCGCAGTCCTTCTCCACGCCTGGTATCCGGGACAGGAGGGCGGAAGGGCATTAGCTCAAATTCTTTTCGGCGATTACAGTCCGTCGGGCAAACTGCCAGCGTCCTTCGAGCGCCGCTGGGAAGACAATCCCACTTTCCCCAGCTACTACCCCGGGGCGGGCGAACACAGCGTGGCGTATTCGGAGGGCGTTTTCCTCGGGTACAGGCACTACGATCGCTCCGCGACGAAGCCGCGATTCGCTTTCGGGTACGGGCTTTCCTACTCTACCTTCGAGTACGGCAAATTGTCGGTCACGCCGCAGACGGGAAACCTGAATGGGCCCATCACTGTCTCGTTTGACATAAGAAACACAGGTCATCGCGAAGCAGCGGAAGTGGCAGAGTTATACGTTGGCGACGCCCATGCCACGGTCCCCCGACCGGTGAAGGAGTTAAAGGGATTCGCAAAAGTGAATCTAAAGCCGGGTGAGTCAAGGCGCGTAACCCTTAAGCTTGATCGTCGAGCGTTCTCGTTCTATGACGTGACGAAGAAAGAGTGGAGTGCAGAGCCGGGAGAATTCCCGATTCTGGTGGGAAGTTCTTCGGACAGCATCCAACTGCAGAGTAAGTTCACACTGACGCGCTAATCGGCAGAGGCTGCGGAAGAACCGACGTGCACATGAGGCGTACCATGAGGCATGCCTTCGGGCCGCCGTAAAATACCTCCTTATCAACGCGTCTTGAGGTCCTGCGCAATCATTTCCACGCGAGCGTAGTGACGGAGTTACTCGTCAGAGTCAGGTCCGCTACTAGCGTGCCCATCTGCACCAGCAGCGGCCGTTCTGCGCCCGCGTTGGTGAACACTAGAATTTTCTGCCCGTCGGGATTCTCACAGGCCACGTGATCCACGCCTGGCATCGTGCCGCGGGAATCGAACCGGCGCGCGCCGCGGTGAATCAGCCGAGAGAAATGTGCGAAGGCCCAATACTGGCCGCTGCGCGTGACCTCCTTCGTCTGCGAGTGAATGGTGACCATTCCGCCGCACGAGAAGGGGCCGATGTTGGGACGACCATGCTCGTCGAGCGCGAGATTCCAGCCCGTAATCGACTGGCACCAGTTGCGCAAAACTTCTGTGAACGTGTGTCCCCATGCTGCCCAGTCGGTGGCGTAGGTCGGGCTGGTGTAATCAGGGCCTCCCTCCGTCCAATACGTCTGAGCGTCGGGGTGTGCGGCATGGACTTTCGACATCATGTCCGCACTGCCGACGTAGCCATGCCACGCAACCGCGTTAGAGTACTTGCGCAAGCCTGGATCGTCCAGTTCACAAATTGCCCGGCCCCACAGGTTGTAGTTGTGATCAAGCAGCCAGATCTTCGCCGGGATCCCGTTGCTATTGAGCACCGGTCCGAGGTGCTCTTTCACAAACTCGATTTCGTATTCCTGTCCCCATAGGCACGCCGGCATGCGGCCGTCCTGATCGGTGTCCACTTCGTTCTGTGAAGTGACGGCTTGGATGGGAACACCTTCGGCCGCGTAGCCCTGCAAGAATCTCAGGAAGTACTGCGCGTAACTCGCGAAATATTTTTTTCGCATCGAGCCGCCCAGCATCGTGCGGTTCGCCTTCATCCAGCCGGGCGGACTCCAGGGCGATGAAAACAGGAACAGATCAGGATTCACCTTGCGCGCTTGCCGCAAAACCGGCAAAAGGTAGGCGCGGTCGTGATCAATCGAGAATCGCTTTAGATCAGGATCAGGTTCGCCCTCATCAAAGCTGTACATCTCCGTCGAGTAGTCGCTTGCGCCGATGCAGGTCCGACAGACACTGAGTCCCATCTCGGAAGGGTGAAAGAGTTCGTGGAACAATTGTTCTCGCGCATCGCCAGACAACTGGTTGAACGTGTAGCAAGACGCGTCGGTGAACGCGGCTCCGAAACCGAGAATCTCTTGAAACTTGGTTTGCGGATTCAGCTGGATGCTCCCGACAGAAGGCTTGCCGGGACCCGGCCGCCAGGCAAGAGCAGGGGCGCGTTCAAAAAGCCGCTTCTCATCCGTTACCCGAACCGTGATCTCGCTGGGGCTCGGAGGAGATGAAGGAGGGGCACCCCAAGAGGGTAGTACCGTGCTCGCCGCCAGTCCGGCGGCTGACAATTTCAGAAAATTGCGTCTCGTCTGTGCGGCAGACATGGTGCCTCTCAGTCTATGGAATAGCGATCTGCCGACAAGAATCTCATGCGTGTCAAATCGTTTTCGGGCGACGCACTTGTTCCCGATCGTGTCGGAGCAGTCTAAAGTAGCCTGGCTGGGCCTGGAACATCCAAGGCCGTACGCTTCCCCCAGCAGCCGGTTTCGGCTACCCTAAGGCGATCCCGTCCGTGGCGGGCAATTGCGAAAGCGTCCTTCGGTGTCGAGCCTACCCTTCACATCCATACGGAAGCAGGACAGCCCGCGAGCGCGTAGCTTTTCTTTACCGACCCGACGCGTCGTGCGAGTCGCGGTATTCGTGCTGCTGCCTTGTTGTCTGCGCACGGGAGCGTGGGCACGGGGTCAGCAGTTGGCCGGCGGACTCCCTACGCTCACCCATATCGATCAGATCCGACGCTTGAGTCCGGAGCAGGCCGCGCAGGGTTATCCGGTCCGCGTTCGCGGGGTGATCACGATGGATGCCCCAGCCCCTGACTTCTTCGTTCAGGATGCGACGGCTGGCATCTATGTGGAAGGAAGTACCTCTCCCAAGTATCCTCATCTGCTTGGCCAGCTGGTGCAAGTTGACGGAGTGACCGGTCCGGGCAAATTCGCTCCCGTCATTCGTGAGACCAAGTTGCGGGTGTTGGGCAAGGCGGTGCTGCCCAGGGCGAAAATCTCCGTTTTTTCAGAGTTCGCCAATGGGCAACAGGACGGCCAGTGGGCGCGGGTGCGCGGCATCGTGCGCTCTGCGGCGCTCGACCGAAGTTCGTGGCGGGAGCCCGCGCTGGCCATGCACATCGCGTCCGAAGGAGGTGAGTTCAACGTCCGTATACCGATTACGCATGCGGAAGACTTCTCTTCGTGGATCGACCGCGAGGTCCTCATCGAAGGTGTGTGCGGCAGTCTGTATAACGCAAACCGGCAACTCACGGGCATCCTGTTCTATGTTCCACGCTTGAGTTTTGTGAAGGTCGAGGCGCCGGCCACAGAAGTTCCGCTTTCGACGTTACTGAGGTTTTCACCCGGGGAAGGCACTCGGCACCGGGTTCGAGTGCGCGGCATCGTCGGATACCAACAGCTGGGCCATGCACTCTTTATCCAGAGTCAAGGCACCGGAATACGCGTGCTGACACAGCAGACGACGCCTCTTGCAATCGGGGACCTGGTGGATGTTGTCGGTTTCCCCATCATGGGCGAGTCGGCGCCCATGCTGGAGGACGCCATGTTTCATCCTCTCGGACATCAGACGGGGCCCGAAGCGGTGAAACTGAACCTCGATGCTCCCTGGGAGCAATTCGACGGCGCCGTTGTGACCACTGACGCGACTTTGGTGAGTCGACACGCGCAACCAGATGGGGTGCGGCTTCACCTGCAACACGGTGATACTTTCTTCGATGCCAGCCTGCCGCTGGGAGTGGCCGCGGATGGCGTGCTCTCCATTCCCCTAAACAGCCAGGTGCAAATCACTGGCATCTGCTTGGTTCGCAGCGGTGGACTGTGGCGGATTCCGCAGTCGTTTCGCATCCTCCTCCGCTTGCCTGAGGATGTCGTGGTGCTCACAACCCCATCATGGTGGAATTTGCGTCACACTCTGTGGTTGTTGGGAATCATGGGCGGCGTGCTTTTTGCAGTTGCCGCGTGGGTCGTTGTGCTGGGGCGGCGCTTGCGCGAGCAGATGAACGTCATTCGGCAGAAGTTGAGAAGCAGTGCGGTTCTCGAAGAGCGCAACCGGATTGCCCGCGAATTGCACGACACACTGGAGCAGGAACTCGCGGGCATCACCATGCAACTCGACCTGGCTGTCGACCGCTTGGAACAATCGCCTCGCGTGGCCCGGCAAGCGGTGGAAACTGCGCGCAACATGAGCCGTCACAGCATGCTCGAAGCGCGGCGCTCGGTGTGGGACTTGCGTTGCCAGCTGCTGGAGGATGGGGATCTGGTCTCCGCATTGGAGCAAATCGTTGAACCGCTCGTAGCGCGTGAAAACGCTAAAGTGGATTTTGAAATCCAGGGCACCCCCGTGCGCCTGCCGGGACCCGTGGAGATGAATTTGCTTCGCATCGGGCAGGAAGCGGTGGCGAATGCGATGAGACATGGGCACGCACGGCAAGTCTGCTTAGAGTTGCGATATGCTGTCGCCTCGGTTTGCCTGAGCGTGAGTGACGACGGCATTGGTTTTGTCATCGACCACGCCTCTCCCACGGGACACTTCGGACTCCTCGATATGCGCGAGCGAGCGCAGTCGATGGGCAGCCAGTTGAGTATTCAAAGTGAGCCCGGGCGCGGCACTCGCATCGCCGTGGGAGTTCCCCTTGTTCCGCTCGAGCCAATCGATGAAGAACTCAAAACCAATACGTATTCTCGTGGTTGACGATCACTTCATGGTCCGGATGGGTTTATCCGCGTCCTTGAACGTGGAGTCCGACATGGAAGTTGTAGCCGAGGCCAACCACGGACAGGCCGCGATCGAGGCCTACCGCACCCATCACCCAAGCCTGGTCATGATGGACCTCCGTCTGCCCGGAATGAGCGGCATCGATTGTACGGTCGCGCTGGTGCACGAATTCCCCGGCGCCCGCGTTCTGATGCTCTCGACTCACGCCGAAGAGGAAGAGATTTACCGCGCCATGCAAGCGGGTGCGTTCGGATATGTCTTGAAAAGCATGATGCGGGAGGACCTCTTGCGCGCGGTGCGCGAGGTTCATGAAGGTCGAATGTTTCTGGACCCAGTCGTGGGTTCACGCCTGGCCGAGCGCCTGTCTCATCGCTCGTTAACCAGCAGGGAAGTGGAGGTGCTTCGGATGGTAGCGAAGGGTCTGGGAAATAAAGAAATTGCCAGTTCGCTGAATATCGCGGAGGTCACCGTGAAACTGCACGTAAGCCATGTGCTCGAAAAGCTCAGTGTGAAAGATCGCACCCAGGCCGCGACGGTTGCGCTGCAACGAGGCATCATCTCGCTCGAATGATCGTTCGATCCGGCAATCCCTTTTCCTTTCAATCCGCTCGAGTCAGGATGAAGCTGTACGAAAGTATAGTTGACAGCCCCTCCTAGTTGTTTTCTAGTAGGGGCGTTTTGCCTTCCTCTCGCTGCTGGGGTCAGCGGGAGTGAACTCTTCTCCGAGTCGAGAAGGCCAGGGGGGCGTTTGTATGAAGCATGGTTGGCGGAGGACGTTTGCAGTTTCGACTCTGTGCTTCCTGATGATGGGCACGGCCTTAGCACAATCGGACCGGGGAACGATCGCAGGCTCGGTCTTTGACACCAGCGGAGCGGCCGTAGCAGGTGCTGGAGTCACAATCACAGGGGCCGATACAGGTACAGTGTACAGAACTGTAACTACGAGCGAAGGGGTCTACCGGGTCGCAGACGTGGCGGTTGGGCGGTACGACATCACCGTCGAAGCGAAGGGCTTTAAGACATCAGTGCAGGCGGGTGTGCTGGTCCAGGTCAACACCGTTGCGGCTCTCAACATTACGCTTGCCCCCGGAAGTGTGAACGAACAAGTAACCGTTTCGGCGGATGCGCCTACTCTGCAATCCGAGAGTTCCGACATCGGCACAGTTGTGAGTGCAAGGCAAATTGAGGATTTACCAATCTCGCTAAGTGGGACCGGGCAGAGTTTCTTGCGCTCCCCCGAGACTTTTGTTTTCTTGACTCCAGGCACGACGGGGCCGGGCAGTGCCGGCTCCAACTCGGGCGTGTTTGAGTCGAAGCTGGCTGGCGGCCAAAATTTTGGAACCGAGATCTTGCTGGACGGAATTAGCGTCCAGCGGACGGATGTAGTTTCTGCTTTCGACCAGACCGCGCCCTCGGTAGAGGCACTGTCGGAATTCAAGGTGACTACCTCGACACCGGCGGCCCAGTACGGCCGTACTTCCGGCGGCATAGAGAGTTTTACTACGAAGGCTGGAACGAACCGTTATCACGGTACAGTATTCGATCTCTTCCGCAACGAGGCACTCGATGCCAATTCTTGGCTTTTCAACTACCAAAACGATCTGAACGTCATCGGAGGGTTGCCTCCCACCCATAAACTGAGAGACCGGCAGAATGATTACGGAGGAACGCTAGGTGGGCCCGTGCGGATTCCGCATGTCTACGATGGCAAGGATAAGACCTTCTTTTTCTTCTCGTGGGAGCAGTATCGCAACAAGGTTGGGGTGACCAGCAGCGCGACCGTTCCCACGGACGCTGAACGCACCGGCGACTTTTCGGCCTTGCTAGGGCCTGGCCTCACCACGGGAGGCACGAACCCGCAGCCGATAATCAATCCCTGCAACGGGCAGCAGGTGTTGCAGAATCAGATCTTTGATCCGTCGACCACACAGCCGAATAACGGGCAGTGCCGGATGCCTTTTGCAGGCAATAAAATCACGACTCTGAGCACGGTGGCTCAGAATGTGCTGAAGTATGTTCCCAGGGCCAACAAGGCTCCCGATCCGAGCGGGCATAATTTCGTTTTCAACGCCCGGCTCCCGTACATCACCACAACCATGACTTTCCGGATTGACGAAAGCTTGACGGACAGGAGCAAACTGTTTTTTTCTTACAGCAGTCGAGAATCGTCGCAACTCCAGAGCACGCCGAGTCTCCCCGTGCCGGTGGATCCTGGCAACTATAACAACGACTACTTCACGCACTACACTCGCGCAGGCTGGGACTACCTGATCGGTCCGTCGTTATTGAACCACCTTACCGTCGGGTTGAACCGTGTCTGGACTGCGAGCATTGGCGTAAGCGTAGGCTCAACCGATTGGGATCAGGCGCTCGGCATCTCTGGAGCTAGCGGGAAAACCTTCCCGGACTTTGAGTTCAGCGGAGGGTCCAGTTCTTATTCATACTTGGGCGGCGGAAACAACGATCGGCACATCCCCAACAGCCTGGTGGTCGCCGATAGCATTTCCTGGACAAAAGGGCGTCATTCCTTGCGCTTTGGCGGCGAGTGGCGAGCCTACCAGTTTTCAGCAATCAATCTTGCGAACAACTCAGGAAGGTTCAAATTTTCGAATATCCAGACCGCCTTCGGGCCGGGGAACAACGAACAAGGCAATGGGGACCCGTTCGCCAGCTTCTTGCTAGGATTACCCAACAGCGAAGACCTGCAGCTGTTTACGCATTTCCCGCGCTGGGTACAGAACTACTATGCCCTCTACGCGCAAGATGACTTCAAGCTTCGCCGAAACTTGACCCTCAACCTAGGCCTGCGGTGGGACGTAGACACTCCGCGTCACGAAGCCCAGGGCTTCCAGTCGGCTCTCTCCCTCACCGCCAACAACCCGGGAACTCCGGGGCAGCCAGGCGCCTTTGTCTACGGCAGCCAAGCGGTTGGAGCCAAGACTTATTACAAGGATTTTGGTCCCCGGATTGGGTTTGCCTATTCCCCGGAATTTGTTCACAACACAGTGCTGCGTGGCGGTTACAGCATTTACTACGCGGCGCTGAACTATGCCGATTTCGGCAACAACTTCACGGTCGGGACGACGGCCAATCCCACGTTCAATTCGCCGGATAATTTTTCGCCGATCCAATCCATCGACCAGGGCTTCATGCCCTATACGCCGCCGAGCACCAATCGCGATCCCACCATCCTAAACTTCCAGACCGGGACGAATGACTACATCGCCCCGGACTCCGGCCGTCCCGGCATGGTGCAGAACTGGGATCTTGAGGTTCAGCATGAACTCGCTCCGGATCTGATCCTCAGCGTCGGATACGTGGGACAGCATGCCACCCGACTGCATTCCTGGCTGGCGCAGGTGAACGCCATTAAGCCGCAGTACTTTTCGCTGGGTAACAAATTGAATGATTTGGTTACCAGCTCTGCCGGGCAAACGACTTTGGCGACCCTAGGTGTCACTGTTCCCTCGTGGTTTGCGCCGGGCTGGGGCAGCGCTGCCTCAGTGGGACAGTTGTTGCGGCCCTTCCCGCAATTTGGCAACATCAACAGCACCGATGGCCTTGAGAACCTAGGCCAGTCTACCTACCACGCATTGCAGGCGAAAGTGGAGCGCCGCTTTCGCAACGGTCTGAACCTCCTCGCTGCTTATACCTTCTCGAAGACGCTCACCGACGCCGATAGCAACTATCCATCGTTTTCAGGAAACCAATCGAATGTTTTTGGAGCCCAGGACCCTTTCAACCTTCGCGCCGAAAAACAGATCAGTTACCAGGACATTCCTCACACGCTGGTGCTCAGCTACATCTATGAGCTACCCGTTGGTCCGGGGAAGAAATTCCTAAATCATGGAGTGGTCAGCAAGGTATTGGGTGGCTTCCAGGTAAGCGGCGTGCAGCGCTACCAGAGCGGTTCGCCAATGTTCATTAGCGAATTCGCCACCAACCCTTCGCTTTTTGGGAGCCAACTCAGCGCCGGCAACTTCCGTTACAGCCTGCTTCCCGGGCAGTCTCTGTTTGTCCCGCACCCGGCGCATTGGACGCCTAGCCTGGGACCTCACTTTGACAGCACTTGCTTCGAAAATACGGACGGGACCTTCATTTTTGACGCGGCAAACAATGCGCCCATCGTCAATTGCACCGCGTTGATTGACCCCAGCGCGGTATCGCTGGCTAACGGAGGCGGGTTTGTCTATGGCAACCTGCCCACCACTTTCGGCAATTGGCGAAGTCCCGGCTATATGAACGAGGATTTTTCCATCATCAAGCGCACCACTATCCGGGAAGGTCAGGTCGTTCTGTTCAAACTTGATATTCCCAACGCCTTTAACCGGCACGTGTTCGGGAACGGCGGAGGAGCTCCCCAAACCTGGAACCCGACTTTTGGCGCTCCCGGCTTCACGTTCTACGGTGCGCCGAACGGTGGAGTGAATGCAGCGAGACAGATCCAGCTGACTTTACGCTACGAGTTCTGAGCTACGAGCAGGCCCTCTCCTGTCCGGCGCCGAGCAGGAGGGTCTTTCCCGGCCCTGTCTGGCGTGGAGTGTGCGAGGTATAAAATCTAGGTGTGCCTGGTATTGCCACTCCATCGGTCCGCCGCGTAGGGCGAAGTCCCACTTGCGTTTCTCTTCATGGGTTGCGCGGGCTTGGTTCAATACTTTGGGTCTTCCTGAGCTCGGCGGTACTGCTCCAAGCGCAAGGTCCTGACTCCGCCACTCGATTCACCCAAGCGACTCAAGCCATGCAGCAAGGCAATCTGGACGGGGCCGCCACCGGCTTCGCCGAAATCGTTAAACAGCAACCCTGCTTCGCCGAGGCGCACTTCAACTTAGGCCTTGTTCGCGAGGAACAGGGCCGCTATGACGACGCGATTGCCAGCCTGCAAAGGGCCCTCAAGCTTCAGCCGAAGCTGCATGGCGCGAACCTTTTCTTGGGCATCGCCGAGTTCCGTCGGAACCATTTGGACCAGGCCCTGGCAGCGGTGCAGAAAGAGACCGCTGCTTATCCCAAGGACGCTAACGCCTGGATGTGGCTCGGTGTGGTGGGGCTCGCGCAGGATAAGTTCCAGGACGCCTCCGAGGCTCTCGATAGAGCTGCGAGACTTAAGCCTGACGATCCCGACATCTTGTACCATCGCGGCCGGGCCCATCTGCTGGTTTCCAACCAGAGCTACGCCGAGATGTTCAAGCTGGAACCCAACTCATGGCGGGTACACTGGGTTCTGGCGCAAGCCAATGCCGAGGCCGATCGCCCTTTGGAAGCCATCGAGGAATACGAAGCCGCCATCAAGCTCGCCCCGAAGCAGCCGGGACTTCACGAGGAGCTCGGCTCGGAATACCGCAACGCGAACAAGCTCCCAGAAGCCGAAGCCGCTTTTCAACGCGAACTCGAGATTGATCCCAACAATGTGTTGGCAAGGTACAAGCTGGGTGCCATCGCGGTCGAGAAGGGGGATGGCGCGAAGGGAAAGGAACTGATCGAGGCAG
>Ga0307479_10004113_pt1 | contig 13301 bp, 12 predicted proteins | sample atmos_gasesECM4C_FD_203743 | JGI IMG/M metagenome (GOLD analysis project Ga0307479, IMG submission 203743) | Hardwood forest soil microbial communities from Morgan-Monroe State Forest, Indiana, United States - atmos_gasesECM4C_515 | ecosystem: Environmental > Terrestrial > Soil > Temperate...
CGCTGCGTCGACGTCTTTACGGACAATTTCGCGCAGAGCCTGCACTTTGCCCGGACCAGTCGGGATGCGGACCAGGCGGTCGGTCACAATCCCGTTGTCCAGCACGGGCTTTGTGGCTACGATGCGATCCTCCGAAATAGCGAAGGCCTTCGTGCCGGCGCGGATGACCCATTCGTTCGACGACGATATCGCCCAGACCTCGCAACCGGCCTCATGCAGCCTATGCACAAGATTCTGCATCTCGGGGAATATCTTCCCAGGAAACGCGTGGGCCATAAATTCCGCAGCGGCCTGCATCAAGACGTGTTCCGGAATTCCTTTGTGCATGGTGACCATCTCGCCACACATTTCGCCTTCCCCAACCTTGCCCGCCTTATAGGCAGCGTAGCGGGCGCGCATGGCGCGGCCGACTTCAGCAGCGACGTGGCCGTTCTTGACTTCCCAGTCAAAAAAGGTTTCGCCGGCATCGCTCGACCAGAGCGTGCCATCGCAATCGAAGGCTGCTACCCGTGGGGCGAGCCGAAGAACGGAGTCCAGAAAGTCGTGGCTGGCAAGATGCGTTGCGGGAGGGTTCGAGATTTCCATCTCTTCGACGATAACGTGCCGGAGCCGGATTACGCAATTTCGCCACGAGAAAAAGCTACGACGTTTTCGCCAGCAAGGCCGCGTAGTCTTCAGGAGTATTGATGTTCAACGCCGCACACGGATCGTCGACCTTGACGTATTGGATGTGCTCACGATGGCGGTGCTCGACGTCGCGTGCGGTATCGGTGGCGGGGGCGCGTAGGAAGGCCTCAATCAATTCGCGGCTAGCGATAAAAGGATGCCCGTGCCGACCGGAAACCTCAGGCACAACCGCCCAGATGTTCGCCGGCGCGGCTTCAAAGACCGATCGCAGGAATTCAATTGTGGCAGGAACGACGGGCGGCCGGTCGACCAGCGTGATCACGGCGGCATCCCGGCCGCGATTGAGCACTTCATGCAGACCCAGCTGCAGGGAACTGAACTGTCCCCGGTCGGGCTCCGGATTGGCAACGACCGATGCTCCGTTGGCGTAGGCGACCGGCGCCAGTGCGGCTTCATTCCTGCCGGTCACGACCACCACGAAATCCGTCGAAAGGGCGAACGACCGAATTACGGCCGAGAGGAAACTATCCTTCGCCGGTGGCTGCCCAGGGGCCTGCGGTGGCCACGGAAGAAGCGCCTTGTCCGTGCCCATGCGCGAGGACTCGCCTGCGGCCAGAATCACTCCGGCAAAGCTCAATGACCGGGACATGATGCGGAAGATAGCAGAAAGCCGAGAGAAAGTCAGTGAGCGGGATCGCTCTTCGCCAGCGGCTCCGCGGTCGAATCCGAGCTGGCCTCCGGACGCGCTCCCTTGAACCAGCTCAGGTGCGGCAGGGCGCTGGTCGCCTGCCGCCGGACCGCAATCAACTCGGCCGTGATGGCGACAGCGATCTCCTCCGGAGTGATGGCGCCAATGTCCAAGCCAATCGGCGCGTGTACGCGGTCAAAAAGATGCGCCGGTATGCCTTCTTCCCGTAGCGCCTTGAAGATCTGTACGACTTTGCGCTTCGAGCCAATCATACCCACGTAGCGGGCGCGTGTCTGCACGGCCCAGCGCAGAATGCGCATGTCGTCGCGATGACCGCGCGTGACGATCACGATGTAGGAAGACTCGCTCGGATCGAGCCTCTTCGTCGCCTCATCGAAATCGAGGACGTGAACCTGGCTGGCGGCAGGGAACCGTTCCTGGGTGGCATAGGAGGAGCGATCGTCTGTCACAACGACATCGAATCCAGCGTGCGCTGCAGTCTGGCAAAGGCTTAGCGAGACGTGACCTGCGCCAAAAACATAAAGTAATGCTGGAGGCAGAACCGGCTCGACGAAGACTTCGAGAGTGCCTCCACAGACCAGACCTGTGTCGTATTTCGGGTCCTGATTCAAGTCGAAGGTCAGCGTCCGGGGCTTCTCCGACTCCATGACTTCGCGCGCGGCCTGCCAGACATCGGCTTCGACGCAACCGCCGCCGATGGTGCCGACGATCGACCCATCGTCGCGGACCAGCATTTTCGCAGTGCGGAACGACGGGATCGACCCGCGCACGTTGACGATGGTGGCGACCGCCCCTCGCCGTCCCTCCCGGCGAAGCTGTACGATCTGTTCGTAGATGTCCATAAACTGATTCGACCCGCCCTTACTAGTCTATCAATCCGCGACCAGGTTCGCTCAAGCGCCAAGCTGGCGTCTTCGGCTTCACCGGTGCTGGTTTCGCAGCGCGGTCTGCACGTCTGCCGGCAACTCCGTGTCGCCCATCAACTTGCCATAGGGCCTCAGGATTTCAGAGTTCAGCTTGAACATGGTGAAGCCGTACACGCTGGTCATGATCTGCAGGTTTCGCGGCGAAATCGGATCGCCCCCAAGCCCAGCGATGTATTTGTAGACGGGATCGACATCGCCATCGACTGCCACGCACTTGTTCTTTTGAAAGGCCGTGAGCGCGCCATGGGTTTTATTGCCGAAGATGCCATCCACCTTGAGCGTAGGCAGCGGTGGCCACTCCCGCCCCATCGGCCCGATCGTCGGCTTGCCTTTCAAGTCCGATAGCTTTTCCTTCGCCATGAACTTGTTCAGGGCGTACTGGAGAAGTAGCACATCATCCCGGTAGCAAAACCATTTCCAGCTGACGGGATGGGTCACATCGTGAATCCACATCGGCAGAATGCCACGCGGCATTTCCGTGATGCGTGCCATGAAGTCTCCTTGGGCTGCTCCGAGGTCGTGGATCGGGCCAGCGCGAACGGCTGATTTTACACCCCGGAAAGCCATCGGCGATTTGCGCTTGGCAACCAGCAATTCCCGCACCGAATAGGTTTGTGGTAGCGTCAACTTTCACAGGGAGAGGACTTATGAAGGCCGTCCGCATCCATCAATTCGGTGGGCCCGAAGTTTTGACTTACGAGGACGTGCCTGATCCGCAGCCCCGCAAAGACCAAGTACTTATCCGGGTAAAGGCGTGTTCCCTCAATCATCTGGACGTTTGGGTGCGCAAAGGATTGCCGGGAGTGAAACTGCCGCACATTCTGGGGAGCGACATTGCCGGTGAGGTGGCTGAGGCCGGCGAGTACGTCACCGGATTCAAAACCGGCCAGCGAGTGCTGGTTGCGCCCATGCATTTCTGCGGACACTGTGCAAAGTGCGTTGCGGGAGTGCAGAACCAGTGCCGCGAGTTTACCGTCCTGGGCAATGGGGTTGACGGCGGGAACTGCGAACTGATCGCGGTTCCTGCGGCGATCGTGATTCCAATCCCCGATTCGCTCGATTTCAACCAGGCCGCAAGCGTGCCCCTGGTGTTTCTGACGGCGTGGCACATGCTGGTGGGCCGCGCCCGCGTCCGCCCGGGACAGACCGTGCTGGTCTTGGGAGCAAGCTCAGGCGTTGGCATTGCCGCGATCCAGATCGCGAGGCTGTTTCATTGCCGCGTGATCACGACCGCCGGGGATGAAGCGAAGCTGGAGAAGGGACGCGCGCTTGGCGCGGACTTCGGAATCAATCATTACCAGCAGAAGATTTCCGAAGAGGTACGCAAAATCACGAACAAAGAAGGCGTGGATATCGTGATCGAGCACGTCGGTGCCGCGACCTGGGACGAGAGTGTGAAGTCCCTCAAGAGCGGAGGCACACTGGTGACCTGTGGCGCGACCACTGGCCCCAGCGTGGGAATCGATCTGCGCCACCTGTTCGCACGGCAGTTGTCGCTGCTGGGGTCTTACATGGGAACCATGGGCGAGTTGCACGAAGTTCTGGGTCATGTCTTTGCTGGACGTCTGAAGCCGGTGGTCGATCGGGTGTTCCCGCTGAAGGATCTGAGAACAGCCCATGAACTGCTGGAGAAAAGCCAGATGTTCGGAAAGATTGTGGTGAATCCGTAGTCGTAGCCGTACGATGAACAGCTTAGAATCAGCCCTGCGTGTTCTTCAAGATCATCAGCCTCATCTCAGATGTTCAGGCCATCGCCTCGGGCAAACGCATTCGCGAGGCGGCGCTGGTTACGGAAACTCACGGCGGTTATCGCTGGAGGAAGGTCAAGGGAACTGCCGTCTTCGAGCTGGCGGGTGGTAGGATGTGTCATGCCGAGTTGCACTGGTACGAGGCACACGGCATTGGCGCCAGAGAATAGAAGATCAAACGGATTCTGGATATTCAATGAAGCAAACGGACCCGCAATTCGTTGTCTGCATTAAGAACAGAGGGTATGCTGCTTCGCTTGAACTTAGGAAGCTCTATGAAGTGGTGGCAGACGAAGCCGCGGCCGAACTGCATCAGATTCGCATGATTGACGAGTCGGGTGAAGACTATCTTTATCCCCAGGATTATTTCGTCGCCGTAAGGCTTCCTCAGTCCGCGGAAAAGGCAGTTCTTCGCGCTGCTCGCCTCAGGGCCTGATCGCTAGGCCCTCCGTGGTTTAGAATATCTCTATGTCCCCCGAACTGAACTTTGGCCCGTACGTCGACTTTGAAAACGGCAAAAGGGTCGTCAAAGACTTGACCTTCGGCAATCCCACGCCGGAGGGAGTGGTGCTCACCACGCTCGACTCGGCCGTGAACTGGATGCGCAAAAGCTCGATTTGGCCCATGACGTTTGGCCTAGCCTGCTGCGCCATCGAGATGATGTCGATGGGTGCGTCGCGGTTCGATATTGCCCGCTTCGGCGCCGAAGTTTTTCGTCCCTCACCCCGGCAAAGTGACCTCATGATCATTGCCGGCCGGGTCTCGAACAAGATGGCTCCAGTAATCCGCCAGCTGTGGGAGCAGATGCCGGAGCCGAAGTGGGTGCTTTCGATGGGAGCGTGCGCAACTTCAGGCGGCGTCTTTCAGAACTACGCCCTGGTGCAGAGCGTCAACCAGGTGATTCCCGTTGACATCTACGTGCCTGGTTGCCCACCCCGTCCCGAGCAACTGATCTACGCGATCACTCTTTTGCAGGAAAAGATTCAAAAGGAACGCGGCACCATCAAAAAGGCTCTGAACCTCAGCTAGGCCAGTTTCACCGTTGCAGAATAGCGATCTGTTATCCCGCGGATTAGTACCCCATCAGCCGTTCCTCATGGAAGCCTAAAGATGAAAGTGATCTGCTTCTGAATTGCGACGGGCTTGCCGTTAAGCAAGAACGGGCTGTAGCGCCAGCCTTCTAACGCACTGCGGGCAGCAGCGGCCAGGACTGGTGATCCGCTAATCTCCTTGATGTTGTGGACGGTTCCATCCTCAGCGATGGTAATCTCCAGGGCCACAGTTCCCGCGATGCGCTGGGCCCGCGCTTGCATCGGATAGTTCGGTTCCACCCTGCGTATCAATTTGCCTTCGGTCACGCCTTGAGAGACTTTGGCGTCCAGAGTGGGCAGACTGCCCGCTCCAGTGGCCAATCCCGCGATTGGAGCGCTTTCCGAAGGTCCCAGGTTGGCGGATGCCATCGTGACTGGAGGCGGGTCAGGGCTGGGATCGGCGATTGCCGATGGCGCTTTCGATCGCACCGGCGGAGCAGGTGCAAGGTTGCTCGCTACCTCCGTAGGCGAGGGCGAGGTATCTTCGATCTGCGCCGCATTCTTTAGCACTCCGGCTGCGCTGCCCCGTGAGCGCTCGATTCCGGGTTTAGGCTTCGGGGCTAACACAATCTCCGGGAGACTGGCTTGGGCTTCCGTCGCTGCCCCATGAACTTGTGCTGGAGATTGGGCAGCTGCCGTTTCCGGGGTGGACTCCCGCCCGCTCAACCAGACCCCCGCGACCAGCAACACCGCCACGGCCGCGATCCCCATAACCCAATACCGTCGTGCCGGAGACGGCTCGTCGAGAACCTGCTTTTCCGGAGTTTTTCCGGAGACGTGTGTCGCCGGGGCGGACCCTCGGCTGCGTGCCGATCTTAAAGAGGCGAAAGCAGCGTCTTGTTGTGCGCGGTATTCCCGGTCATAGGCCGCTTCCACAATCTCGGCCAGTCCGCGAAGCGAGTTGATCTGCTCGTCACCGAAGGTCTGAGCGCGGGTCGAGAACGCCTCCAGAATCCCAGCTACTCCTGACGGCCCCCGCAACGGTACGACTACGATAGAGCCGATCCCCATCGCACGGCAGACATCCGGATCCACGCGAGGATCGTTCGCCGTATCGCGGCAAAGCATGATCGACGCCGCCCGGATGCACTCACCAGAGATTCCCGAGTCCGTGTTGAGTGGGGCGCCCAGCTCCGGCGTCGGCTCACCGCTCCGCGCCCGGCAAACGATTAGACCCTTGGTGCGCAGTGCCAACGCGACCCCATCCGCTCCGGTCAAGACTCGTGCGACCTCAGTCGCGGCATCCATGATCGAAGCAGGTGTTTTCGAGCCTTCCGCGAGGCTTTGACGCAGCACGACAAGGAGATCAACCGAGGCCGACGGTTCCGTTACTTCCGATGGGATAGCGCTCAGCGGTTGGTCTTCACTCTGTACCTCGGCACCCGGCAAGCTGGTTGACACGGCATCACCCATGGCACGTCCTGAAACCCCATCAACAATGGCCAGGGACGAAGCGAACGCGAGGAACTAGACAATGGCGCGATTGTGTCTGAGTTTGTCGCAAAAAAATATAGCTGTCAATGGAAAAAAGTTCAGCTCCTGCGCTGGAAGGGCAGTATTCCCAGCGGGTTTGCTCGGTGTCCATCCGGATTTCGTATTCCCTGATGCATCGGTGGAGCTATAATTGCCGTCAGAGTTGTCCCGGGGTTCTTATGGAGCGTCTTCGCGGCCCATCCCTTCTGTTTCTTTTCTTGATCTCCTCCGCAATCCTCCGTGCGCAGAATACCGAGCCGGGCGTGCCACAAGTGCCGTCATCTCAGGGTCCGACGTCTCAGGGTCAATCGACTCAAACCCCGGTCGCTGGCGGCTCGTCCCTTCCGGGTCAGCCGTCAAACCGGGCGACCGACGCTGCGGCTCAGCCCGTGCCAGGCCATGCGGCTCCCTCCATTGCCAGCAACGCTCCCCGCATGTCGAGGCAGACGCGGCTGGAAATTATTCGCCTTTTCGAGACCCAGATCTTTTACGCCCGCGCCGCTTTTCCGATGGGGGCCAAGGGGCTGCAACTGAAAGATGGTGTCGCCACCCCCAACGGCCAGCAACTGCAGCAGGCGCTCGCCTTGTGGGGACCCGCCGTGCGGCCCGGCGATCCCGCACACATCTCCTACGTTCAGATTAAAGACGATCACATTCACTTCGATATCAACGGCGGCCCCATCCACCGCAAGAAATGGTATCAGCACATTCAGGTTTCCGGCGCCAACGGCAATTCGGTTCCCTTATCGCCGACTGAATCCCAGCCCAATCCGCATGGAACCTATCTCGAGGTTTACTTCGACAAGTACGTCCCGGAGATGACTGCGGCGCAGTTGCGAGACCTGCTTTATCCCGTGCTCGATTTCACTGCGCACAATAAAGAAGAGGCCTATCTCGATACAGTCCCACCGAAAGTCAAGCAGGCCATCCAAGCGCACTACGTGCTGGTCGGGATGAACACGGAAATGGTGTTGCACGCCAGGGGTAAGCCGCCCAAGAAAGTGCGAGAGAAAGAGGGCGAAACCGACTACGAAGACTGGATCTATGGCGAGCCGCCGCAAGACGTAGACTTCGTGCGAATTGTGGGTGATGAAGTGGTGCGAGTGGAGACCATGAAAGTTGGTGGCCAGAAGATCTTGCGGACAGAAAAGGAAGTCATTCTGGAGCGTCCCGACAAAGAGGCTGAGGCCAAGAAACAAGAGGAAGAACGGCCCGCCAATGCGCCCACGTTGCGGCGCCCCGGAGAGGACCCGGAGGACGCCCCCAAGCCCTCGGACGGAAAAGCCCCGCCGCCGATGATGCCTCCTCCCACTCCGCCACAAGGCCCGGGAAATGGCCCAGGGATTGTCGCCGACAGCAGGTGACGTCCTTGCTCCGGCAGCGCTCGAGAGGTCGGGGTGTTCGCACTCACTTACTCGCCACTGCCGCCCCCACATCTGCAAACGAGAACGCCAGCGAGACGTTAGGATATTCCTGGCCGTCCACTTCCACGTAGGGATACACGAAATAATTCAGTGGCTTGCTGTCCTGCGCCGGATTCAGGCGTAGGTCGCGGCCCATGCTGAACTGCACACGATCCACGTCGTGTGATCCGAAAAAGTAGTCGCGTTTGTCCGGATGCTTCCATGCTTCGGAAATGTCTACGGGAATCCATCCCTTGCCATCAACGTAAAAATCGGACCAGCAATGGTAACCGGCGATCTCGGCGGAATGCTTGTCGGGCGGCAGCGGGAACCCGATCTCAAATCGCGCCGGAATTCCCTGCGATCGCGCCATGGCAATGAAAAGGGAATGAAAGTCGGTACAGTTGCCCTTTTTGGCGTCGCAGGCGTAGAGCACGTCGCCGTGTCCCCAGCCCGTTCCGGTCTTGTCGTACTTCATGGTGGTGAAGACGTAGTCATAGATGGCGCGCGCCTTATCCAACGGCTGCGTCTTACCCTCGGTGACTTTTGCCGCCAGGTCGGCGGGCAGGCCCGTGATGGGGACCAGCGCGTCCGGTTGCAGATCCTCTTGCCGCTCTTTGCTGGTCAAGGAGGCGGCAACCATGTGCGCAGCAGGGTGGAGCGCCACCCGCTCGTGACGCACGACGTCGTATTGCACGTCGAAGTGCAGGTCGGTCTGGGTCGAACTCCGAGCTTCGGCAAAATAGAGTTCATTGCTATATTTCGACTCGCTCGTCTTCTTCAACGGCAAATCGCCGTTGGCGGAGATGATTTTCACCTCCTGAAAGGCATCCGACTGCGCGGCAGGAATCCAGACGCGGACTTTCTTGCCCGACGGCAGGTTCTTGACGGTGAAAGCATAGTGAAATGTCAAGTGGCGCGAATCCTGGGCCAGCGCAGCCAGGGACAGGACGAACAGAGGCAATACACAGATCTTGCGTAGCATAAGCAGATCCCTTATATGTCCTCAACCGGGAATTGACAACTGGTTGGAAACGACACACGGGGGTTTGAGAAGGGAACGCCGTCAAGTGAAGCCGCGCTGCGGGATGCGCATAGCACCAAAGATGCCGGAAGGCTTCCAGCGATGCGGTATTTTAGCAGAGTTTTTCTTGGCGTTCTTTAGGGCACTCTTCGCACAGGGCGCTCTTCGCGAACTCAGCGGTTTAAAGCTCTTAGACGAGAAGCAAGCACAGGCCCACAAAGCGCACCAAGAAAATTCCAGAGTCTATTGTTGTGCCTCCGCTGTCGCGTTGAGCACGATGGTCAGCGGGTTCGGATGGTCGGCTTTGAAGTAGCGATTGACCAGGAATTGCTTTCCATCCCGGCTGACATCGTAGGTGAATTCATCAGTCGACGAGACGTGAGAGCGGCCACGAACCTGGAACAGCGGGACGGGCGTACCGCTAGAGAACGTTCCCGCACTTTCCACCGGTGCCGCCATCACCATTCCAGATTGCCCGATGTAGAAGAGTTCTTTGCCATCGCCGCGCCAGCGAGGCTCGGTGCCGCTGCCCCGCGAGATCTGCCACTTTCCCGCCGCTCCCGGGAACGTGGTGACATAGATTTCCCAATCGCCCGATTCGTTGGAGGCATACGCTGCCCATTTTCCGTCGGGCGAAATCTGGCCATTCTGTTCCGAACCTTTGGTTTCCAGGAACGAGGTCGGCTGCCCGCCCGCTGCAGGCATTAATACGAGACCAGTGACGCGGTCTCCAACCCGCGTCGGGAAGAACATCGTGCACAGGATCTTCGTATCATCCAGAGTCCAGGAATTGGGCAAAATATCCCCGGCGATTTCTCCAGAGTAGAGCGTCTTTTCCGGCTCCAGGCCCGAGACCGCCTTCGATAGCAGCTTGACGCGTTCCCCCACGTCGCGATAAGCGATGGTCTTTCCATCGCGCGACCACACGCCTACGACTTCCTCGCTGGCGCCGAAGGTGAATCTGGTGTTGGAGCCGCCTTGCAGGCTTTCGAGCCAGACATCGACGTTGTTTTCCCTTAGATCGGCGATGTCGACCGCCACGCGTTTGTCATCAGGAGAGAGGGTAGGGTTCGACAACGTTCCAGGTTCTCCGACCCGGCCTACTTCCTTGCCGGTCCGGTCCACCCAAGTCAATGCCGAAACGGTTGTCTGGGTACTGGTGGAATAGACCAGGTTCCCGTTGGCAGCGGTGGAAAATGCGCCCCAGATCACCGAAGGCTGGAATCCGATCGATTCGGCGACGATGTGGGGCTCTCCGGAGAGAGTTGCTTTCGACATGTCGAATGGTGAAGAAACCAGCTGACGTTTGTCATTCGCGTAGTAAATCTGGCCGTGGCCTACCCCAACATTGGAGTGCGCCAGAACGACCAGTTTCTTCTCCTTCTCCGAAAGGGAACTTTCGTAGATACCGCTGACGCGGTCGTCGCGCTTGTTCACGAAATTTCCCGCCCAGACCAGGAAATGGTCCCCATCGGGCAGAAAAACAGGCCAACGGTGAGACTGCTCATCCTTGCCGAGGGACGTCAAGGGCGCCGCGCCAGTCCCGTCTGCATTCACCCGCCATAGGCCGCCCTGGGGTTCGGGAGTGTACACGATGACATTCTTGGCGCCCCACGTACCAGCGCGGGCCACGCTGGCGACGGCCAGGGTTTGGGGTGAGCCGCCAGCAGCAGCCACCTTCATCAGTTTGCCCTTGGCAAAGAAGCCGACGTAGGCATCATCCGGCGACCAGAAGGGATAGTTCGCGTCTCCAGTTCCGGCCAACTCCACTGGGGTGGGTGATCCGACTCGCTGCACCCAGATCGTTGGTACGCCGGTCTTGTCGTCGGGCGACACGAGCGCAAGCATCTGTCCGTCAGCGGAGAGCGCCACTTGGCTCACCTCGCCCGGAACCGGCAGCGCGAATTGCATTCGGCGGGGAGGCTGGGAACTGCGCGAGGCAAGCCAGACGACGTCGGAAACGCTCAAGAGTAGCAAGGCCGCGATCGCCAATAGCCAGCGTCGGCTGGTACGCGGTGCTTGAGCCTGCGTTGCCCGGGTGGCGCCGCTGGCATCGGTGCCCGAAAGTGCCCCCAGCGCAAAGGCCAGGTCTTGAGCAGATTGAAACCGCTGTTCTGGACGCTTCTCGAGGCAACGGCGAACGATGCGGTCCAACGCAGAGGAAATCACCTTTGCATCGTTGGTAAAATCCTGCGGATCTTCTTTCAGGATCGCGGTCATGGTCTCGGCCGCGGTGTCGCGGTGGAACGCCCGCTGGCTTGAGATCATTTCGTACAGCACCGCTCCGAAGGCGAAGATGTCGGTGCGATGGTCGACCGGTTCGCCTCTCACCTGTTCCGGGGACATATAACCGGCGGTGCCCATCACCACTCCAGCGAGCGTGGGAGAACTGGTGACCGTCAGCCCGTCGGAATCAGGCGGCCCGGGCGGAGGAGCGACAGTCAGTTTCGCCAGCCCAAAGTCGAGAATCTTTGCCCGCCCGTCTTTCGTGATGAAAAGGTTTTCCGGCTTGAGATCGCGGTGGACGATCCCTTTTTCGTGTGCGGCCGCTAGGCCGGATGCAATCTGAACCGCATATTCGCCCGCTTTGCGCGAGGGGACCGGCCCGCCTTTTAGCAAATCGCGAAGGCTTTGCCCTTCCAGAAGTTCGGAAACAAGGTAGGGGCTGCCATTCTGCGACCCGATGTCATAGAGCCCCAGAATGTTGGGATGGTTCAGCGCCGCGACCGCGCGCGCTTCCTGCTCAAAGCGGCGCAGGCGCTCCGGGTCGCGCGCAAACGATTCCGACAATATCTTCAGGGCGACATCGCGACCCAGGCGCGCATCGCGGGCGCGATACACTTCGCCCATTCCGCCAGCGCCAATCAGCGAGACAACTTCATACGGGCCCAACTTCGTGCCAGCGGCCAGGGTCATAGGATGCGAAGATTATACCTGCACGGTAGAATGCTAGCCTCGGAGACAGCTTTCATCCGAGCACAAAAGGGGTAAAGCCGATGTCGAGAAAAGACTCCGCAATCTTGCCAGTCGCACGCTTGCCGTGTTGCTGACTGTGTGGGCTCTTGCAGAGGTGTCCTATTTGCCAGAGATCCTGTATTCATTTCTTCACTATGCCTTCGTCGGCTTGGACTCAATACCAGCATCACCACTATCTCCTCGAATTAGGCTTTCGCATTACACGAATTGTAGGGTTCTCTCTAATGGCGAGATGGCTTCACAAAGGCGGCCCAGAAATCGAGGAGCTGTTGTTGGCTTCTGCGTCAGAGGAAACCTCCGCCCAAAGATAATATTCACGAGACAACGCGTCCAAGCGACATCCGATAGAATCACGTAATGCCCGCCGCCATCCAGTGCCGCGATTTGCGCAAGACTTATGACGGCAAGGTCGAGGCCGTGCGCGGGCTGAACCTGGAAATCCAGCCCGGAGAATGTTTCGGCCTGCTGGGGCCAAACGGGGCAGGGAAGACCACGACCATCGAAATCCTCGAAGGCCTCTTGCAGCCCACTTCCGGCCAGGTGTCGATCTTTGGCAATACCTGGCAGGAAAACGAGCGCGAAATGCGCGAGTGGCTCGGTATCTCTCTACAGGAAACGCGCCTGTCGGAAAAGCTTACCGTGCGCGAGACCATCGAACTATTCGCCAGCTTCTACCGCGAACCGCGCTCGTCTCAGGAAGTGCTGGAGCAGCTGGAACTCACCGAGAAGGCTGACGCCTGGGTGGGCAAGCTTTCCGGCGGCCAACGTCAACGGTTGGCGGTCGCGACCGCCCTGGTCTGCAATCCGAAAATACTTTTTCTCGACGAACCCACGACCGGCCTGGATCCGCAAAGCCGCCGCCAGTTGTGGGACATCATTCGCGCCTTCCAGCGCGATGGCGGAACCGTGCTCCTGACCACGCACTACATGGACGAAGCCGAGCGCCTGTGCGACCGTCTGGCCATCGTCGACCATGGTCAAATCATCGCCGAGGGCTCACCCGCCGATTTGATCAACCGCCTCGGCGGCCATCACGTGGTGGAGTTTTCCGTAAGCGGCAACTCCCACGGACCGACCGGGAAGCCAGAATCCCGCGCAGAAAAAGACGCGTGGCGCGCGCTCCCAAGTGTCGAATCGGTCCGCGAGGACGATGGCCTCGTTGCCCTCAACGTGAAAGAGCCGCATCTCACGATCCCCGCGCTGCTCGACGCAATCGACAAGCAGGGAAGTGCGTTGCAGCACCTGACCACGCGGCAGGCTAGCCTCGAGGATGTATTTGTGGGGCTGACAGGTCGCCACCTGCGGGATGATTAAAACCGCCGGG
>Ga0307479_10004114_pt1 | contig 13300 bp, 11 predicted proteins | sample atmos_gasesECM4C_FD_203743 | JGI IMG/M metagenome (GOLD analysis project Ga0307479, IMG submission 203743) | Hardwood forest soil microbial communities from Morgan-Monroe State Forest, Indiana, United States - atmos_gasesECM4C_515 | ecosystem: Environmental > Terrestrial > Soil > Temperate...
GTACTCGAAGATGCAATCTGAAAGGCGGAACTTGATTCGTTCGGGTTTGCTCTCGTTGTCTTCCTCTCCGACGAGCAGACGGGGGACGCCTTCCATAATGGAGACGTGAATCGTTCCCATGGCCCTAGCGACTGACAATGATGGAGTCACCAAGAGAGCAAGCACGGGTTTTCGTTGTTCCGCGTACTTCCCAAGTAAGGACAGTGCGTCATCTTGAGTGACCCTCATTGCAGGGCCCTTCTTCACCGCCTAAGTCATCTTACACCGCAACCGCGAAAGTAACTTCAGTCCTCGGGTTTCCACGGGGCAGGCGGGGCTCATTTTCGACCTCGGTTTTTACAAAAACTGCACCGGCCGAGGCCGCCTGCGCCTCCCGCTGGAAACGTTCTGGCCCAGGCGGAATTGCTTTGCAAGGACTGGGCGGCGTGAAAAGTTCTTATGTCCCGGATGCCGGTTCGCAGGAACGAAACAGAGACCAGGTGCAGCCAATGGCAAAAAGCTATTCGTACAACTGGCGCAATACTTCCTGTCTGACCAGTGCCGAAGACTCTCAATAAATCTTCATCAGGGCGCTAGCGGTGGCTTTTGAAGCTTGCTGGTCACTCGTGGTGACATAGCGCATTGTGGAGCCAATGGATTTGTGGCCAAGCTGCTGTTTCACCAAGGCGAGATTGACATTTGCCGAAACCAGGTGACTCGCAATCGAATGCTTCAGAGCGTGGGGATGTTTGCTTCTCTGCTGGCACCCCGGCTTCACTGGCAATCGCCTGGAACAGCCGAAAAAATTGAGAGCGATCAAGCCGTCCGCCCTTTTGACTGGTAAAGAGATAGTCAGAACCGTCATCCGGACGCTGCCGCAACCACTCGCGAAGGGCTTTGAGTTCATTTAGCAGCGGCTCACCGCGATGCTCGGTCACGGCCTGTGTAGTGCATAGCGACCCTTTAAGCCGTTGAACAACGATGCTGCCGTTTTTCATGTCGATGTCATCCAACCGAAGGTTACAGACCTCGGAGGCTCGCAAACCGTGCTTGTAGGCTAGGACGAACATCGACCATTCCCGAGCGCCCTTAGCTTTCGCCGCCCTGAGCACGGCCAAAACTTCAGCCGGTTCGAGATGGATCATCGACGGTCTGGATTGCCTGCAGGTGTTCGGGTCTGTTGCCATTGGATTACCCTTAAAATGCAACATTATGTTCAAAACCTGAGTACTGGGTAGTTCGTTAAGTCGTTTGTTTGCAACTTAGCAACGCGAATAATGCAACATAATGGTTAGTTTGATGTATTCCTTTTCGGCCTTCGGGTCTCATAGATCAGGCGTCCCCTCTGGCGCAATCAATTGCAATTTTTCTTGGCCATAGTGCCGCCGCAGGACTTCCTCTCTGACCCGGTCTATGACCCCGTTTTTCAGGGCCTTTTCGACCAAAACTCGCAAATCCCCCCAGTTTTTGAAAGGAAGTCCAAACTGATGCGCAAACAAACGTTGTTCTAAAGAGCACAACGCCTCATATATCAGCTCTCCCTGAATACTTCCCCCCTCCACGGAAAACAGCTCCTCTCCCAAAGCTCTATGGGCGCTCTTGATCGTGTTTTCCTCGAAAAAGTCCTTGATACCCTCTGCCCCATGTACGCCTCGCACGAGTCGCTGGAGAACTTGCAGGCCCACCCGCGTGTGCATGTCATAGCAGTAGCTGGGCAGATCGAACAGTATCCTTGAGGGTGGGATCGGCATGTCGATTTGGATCATCGGTAACGGAAGCCTCAGGCCAACGAACTTCAGCAGCCCTTCCGCTCGCCAATCATTCTTCTTCTGCCATTCCCGCCACGGATTCTCAGGAACCTGTACCGCCGCTCTTTGCTGCATTATCGTGGCAATAATCTGCTGATCTTGCAGCGCCAGCTCCGGCAAATCGGCGTTAATCGCTGCCGGTTCAAGCGCCCCGTAGCTGCAGTAAATACGGCTCCGAGTGGAGAGATCACACATCTCCTCCGCGAGAAAACAAATAAGCCTGTAGTTTTCGCCAGCAGTTTTCTTCGGGGGAAACACGGTCGCGCAGGCGACCACGAATGAAGCAAGAACATCATCGGCGGGGCCTACATCCTCGCAGGCAATGACACAAAGGCGTCTCCAGAAATAGGTGTACTCCCCTGGCATGCTGTCCATTGCCGAAATCAGACGAAGAGCCATTGCTTTGTCGCCCCGCCGAATGGACTTTTGAAAGGCCGATACCAACTCCCACTTTCTTTCTCTGTTGAGTGGGAAACATCTGCGAGGGGCCTCGTAATCACGAAGGCCGTTACAAAGAAACACCCATCTATCCGAGATAGCTTTAGCCCACCTACGCTCCGGGTATCGATGCAACTCATGAAATTGAGCAGAAACCATCCGAACCTCTTTACCTTATTTGTAAGTACTTGATTAGTAAGAGGTTCTGGTCGTCAGGATGGTTGTACTTTCAGCGGTTTTTGCGTTTTGCTGCGACTGCACACGGTAGTGTACGCAGCAAAGTTTTTCAGATGGGAGAACGGTCCAGCTTCGGGCCTCGTGTGAGCGCTTATGAACCTTGTTGTCGCTGGGAATCTAGGCTACTACCTATCTTATAAATGTGGGCTATCGAGCAATCGAGTGGCGAGAAGAGAGGCGCGATTCTGGTAAACCGCGGGCCTCTACGGAGAATCGACAGCTCGGAGGTCAATACATCGTGTTTTCATGGATTTGGCGGAGATGTTGGGTTAAACTCCATCGGTCAAGGGCGGGGATCCTCCTCCCTGGTGGAGTCAAGAGTGTGTGATCGCGGCATTGCGGCGCTGCTGGATGCACTTCGGTCCTCAAATTCGCGCGATGCCTGGGTAGAATTCCTGGAATCTTACAGTCCCGCTCTGTATCAAACCGCGCGAGCCTGTACACCCGACGCAGACGCAGCTGCGGATTGTTACCTCCATATTTGCGAGCAGCTGGCCCGGAATCGCTTTCGACGGCTTCTGAAGTTCAAGATTGAAGGAAGAGCGAGCTTCATCACTTGGCTGCGAGTAGTCGCGCGAAATCTCTGCTTTGACTGGCATCGCAGCCGGTCGGGACGCCACCGACCCTTCAAGTCAGTTCAGCATCTCTCGCAACTTGAGCTCGAGGTTTATAACTGCCGATTCAATCGTGGGTTCTCACAAGAAGAGACACTCCAACAACTGGAATCGACCTTCCCTGGTGTGAGTCTTTCAAAGCTGGCAGTCATCGAGGGGCGGCTTCACAGCTCTCTCAGCTCGCGTCAGCACTGGATTTTGAGCACGCGCAAACAATTGGCATTCGCTGCTGTGGGTGAAGAAGGAAGGGACCAGAGCATTGATGTGGTCGATTCCCGCCCGGACCAAGAGACTCTCATCGTTGGCCGACAACAGCAGGCACAGCTCGAGAAGTGTGTGGCATCGCTTCCGACCGACGAACGCCTGATCTTGCAACTCAGGTTCGGTGAGGATCTTTCATTAGAGGAGATCGCTCGTCTGACCGGACTCGAGGATGCCCAGCGGGTCCATCGCCGTATTGCGGCCATTCTGAAAAGGCTGCGCGCGACAATGCAGTAGGGAACCCGGAAAATTCGGGATGATGTCCGTGCAATATATCAGGAGCGAAACATGCCGGACGTCCGATCCCCTAGGATGACCATGTCTGAGGAAAATTCGACCGCTAAACGCCTACCCGGCGACAAAGATCGAGGCTCGCCTCATCGCGGGTGGAAGTGTCCTTCCGACGAGATCATTGCCTCCTACTTGGACGCTGCAGTGGACAGCCCCAGTAGGAGCCGTCTCGAATCTCACTTGGCAGATTGCGAGTACTGCCGGAACCTGGTTGCCGAACTGGCCAAGGTTCAACGAGATCACGAGATGCCGTCTTTACCCCCTGGTTTAATGCAACGGGCAGTTGCATTGGTCCCACCGAAATCGACCCGAACACATTGGCTTTGGGCGCCAGCGGCGGTGATGGCGGGAACCGCTGTTCTGGTGATCACCGCAGTTGTACTTCGCAGTCCGGAACAGTTGATTATTCGGTCGCCGTCTACACCTGCCGCTCCCGTCATCGCCAAATCCGAACCAGCACCAACCCTCAATGCACCAACTCATGAAGTGACGAGGAAACCCTCCTCCCCTGACCTCTTGCCGAGCGTAGTGTCGCCGCACCGGGGCAGCATTGTGGCGCGCGATCGGCTGGAGTTCCAGTGGAAAACGGTTCCGCATTCTCGTTACTACGAGGTCCGCGTTGTCAGTTCAGAGGGCGACCTGGTCTGGGAAGGTCAGTCGGAAAGATCGGTTCTGGAGCCCCCTGCTGATGTCACATTAAACGATGGCTTGTATTTTGTCTGGATCACAGCTTATCTGGAGAACGGTCGGGAAGCAAAGTCGGCCCCTGTAAGGTTTTCGCTCGCCTCGTCTCGGTAGCTCGAGCATGCACTCAATTGCCCAGTGCGTTTGGTGTCTGATCCTTCTGACCTGCACCGCCTTGTCGCAAAACGCCAAGCCGTCAACAGCAGCCGAGGAATTGCTCACAAGAGGAAAGCAGCTCTATACGCAGGAAGGTCCAAAGGTAGCACTCCCACAATTTGAGGAAGCGATCAAGATATTCCGGTCAAGTAACGACCGCCACGGTGAAGCGGTCGCCCTGGGTTATATCGCGAATTGCCACCGCAAACTGGAAAATCTGGACAAAGCTCTGGAATTCGCCCAACAGGCCTTGCGCATGAAAGAGGAACTGGGCGATCGCGGCGAAATCGGAAACACACAGAATCAGCTAGGCCTGATCTACTGGGAGCTGGCTGATTATCCCGCGGCCATTCAGCACCTAGAGCAGGCAATTGAGATCGCTTCCAATGTTGGCGACAAGGAACTGGAAGGAGCGGCACTCAACAATCTTGGCCTCGTGTTCGATGAACGGGGCGACTACAAGCACTCCCTTGAGCAATACCAGCGGGCCCTCGAATTACATCGGGCATCGCACTTTGAACGTGGAGAGGGCGATACGCTGGGCAATATCGGCGGAATTTATTTACTGCTAGGAAAGTTCAGGGAGGCATTGCCCTATTATCGGCAAGCGTTGGAGATCAGCGAACGCCTCGGCCTTAAGCCCGCATCCAGCGACGACCTTGGAAATATTGCGCTCTGTTTGGCCGGCATGGGTGATGTGGATGGAGCGCAAGCCGCCTTTGACCGGGCACTACAGATTGCACGGCAGACCGGGTTACCGAAAGAAGAAGCCGATTGGCACAAGGGCAAGGGCACGACCCTGGTCGGGCTGGGCCGCTACGATGCTGCACTGCACGAGTATGCCGCAGCGGAACAGGTTTACGAGCGCGCCGGCCTCCAGCGGGAACTTGTAGAAGCACTGAATGACACGGGTCGCCTCTATGAACTCCTCGGTGACGGCGGCGCCGCGGATGTGCGGTTTCAACGCGCCTTGCAATTGGCACAGAAGATCGGGAATGGATCGGGCGAAAGTGCCAGCCTCCTTGCTTTAGGTGACCTTGAACGCCGTCGCAAGATGAACGACGCCGCGGATGCCTATTTTGGGCGGGCGCTGGAACACGGTCGACACGTTGGAGATGAGGGGAGCACCGCGGCTGCTTTGGTGCAGCGCGCGATGAATGAACTCGACCGCAAACACTACGAACCCGCACTGCAGAGCGCGTCCGAAGCAGCCCAAATTGCGGACAAGTATGGAACCCTACCTGCCATGTGTCTGTCCCGATATGTGCTGGGAGAAGTACGAAGGTCCCGAGCGGAACTTCAGCAGGCGCTCGACCAATACTCAGCCGCTGCGGCTTTGCAGAGGCAACTGCGGGACCCCGAGCTTGGGTGGCGAATCCGGTATGGTCGCGGGAAGACGCTTGAGGCACTGGGAAAGAGTGACGACGCGATCGGTGCCTACAACGAAGCTATACAGATCATTGAGGACACCCGGTCACAGATTTCTGAAGAGCGTTACCGCGCCGGTTATATTGAAGACCGATACCAAGTTTATGTTGCTTTAGTCGAACTCCTCTTAAAGCTCGGCAAGCCAGATGATGCGTTCTTCTACTCTGAAAAGCTCCGCGCCCGTGCCTATTTTGACCAACTCGGGCCCATTGCTTCTGTGCTGAACGACGCTGGAACACAGCAACGCATTCGAGAACTCGATGAGCAGATTCGCAGTCTTCGCCGCGCAATCCAGAAGGAGTATTCGCTTCCGGAAAAGCAACGACGTGGACAGGCAGTGGAGCTATATTCGGCTGAACTGGAGCGTACAGAAAGAGACTATCAGGAACTTTTGGACAACTCTCGAAACTCGACGCCCGATTCTAGAGCGCATCCGTGGACGATTGCTGCGGCTACAGAGATTCAGCGTTTGCTGCCTCGTGACACTGCCCTGATTGAGTACGTGGTTGGAAAGCAGGCGGTCAGCATCTTGGTCATCACACCAACCCTGATCATCGGCCTACCTGTCCTCCTAACTTCGGAGAGCTTGTCATCCCGTACCGAATTACTTCGTGCCTTAATCATGGAGCAAAGCCCCGAATGGGTCGAACCCGCGAGGGGCCTCCGCAGGTTTTTGGTGGATCCGCTGCAAACTGCAGGCTATCTCGGCAAGATTCATCAGTTGGTGATCGTCCCTGATGGCGCCCTCAACTATGTGCCGTTCGCAGCGCTACCAACCGGTCGTGATCGATTTCTCGGGGATGATTATACGGTCGCCTATCTACCATCCGCTGCAGCTCTGGTGGGAGAGTCAGCTGGAACCAGCGGAGGAGCGTTGCTTGCGATGGCACCGTCTGATGCTCATCTCCCGAATGCGGCGGCCGAGGTCCGCAGTATCGGGCAGATGTTCCCGCGCGGCTCTCGGGTCGTAGTGGGGAGAGAGGCCACGAAAACCCTGTTCAAGCGCGTGGCGGCCGACTACGATTACCTGCACCTTGCAACCCATGGGAGCCTCAACCGGAATGCTCCGTCACTTTCCGCGTTAGAACTCGAGCCAGACGAAGAGAATGACGGCCGCCTCGAGTTGCACGAGATCGTCGGAATGAGGTTGCGCGCTCACTTGGTTACGCTAAGTGCCTGTGAAACAGCACTGGGCAAGGGCTATTTCACCGAAACGCCTGCCGGGGACGAGTTTGTGGGGATAACGCGGGCTTTTCTTAGTGCGGGCAGTCATAACGTTCTGGCCAGCTTGTGGGCCGTAAACGATGAATCCACGCGGGTTCTTATGGTCAGGTTTTACCGCCACTTGCTCGAGAGTGGAGGTGCCGAGGCACTGGCGCGGGCGCAGCGAGAAGTCCGACACAGTAACACCCGCTATCGGCATCCGTACTATTGGGCCGCCTTTGTCATGGTTGGACCCACAAATTAAGTTGGGAAAAAGGAAACTGGCGTCCGTGTAATGTGAACGACGGCCAAGTTAGCAGTTAAAGTTCGCTTGTGAGCCGGGGCAGGTTCCGTTGGGGTGAGTGCATGAAAATGCTGCGCTACGCGTCTGTATTACTGGCCATTCTGGGTACATTTCTACTCGCGGGCTCGGTGAGCGCGACAGCCCAAATTCAGGTTGATTCCACCAATCCCAGCGCTGCACCCCAGGGCACCATCAACCTGGACGTAGCCATCGCCGGTAACGGATTCAAGAAGGGCGCCAAAGCCCAGTGGTTCGTAACCGGCACGACGAATCCTGGTGGCGTGACAGTAAACTCGACCACTTTTAAGGGCTCTACCCAACTTACTGCCAATATAACAGTGGCAACAGACGCAGCGATCAGCGATTTTGACATTATCGTCATTAATACCGACGGTCGCACCGGGAAGGGCACGGATAAATTCGCTGTTACTCAAAAGGGCACGCCGATCGGGTGCACAACCAGCGGCACACCCAGCGGATTCACCCTCGTAACGCAACTCAACCCGGTGCAGCCGAATGGCGCGGCGTTGATCACGACCTTGCGATTGGGGAATGCCATCCGCGTGCGACCGCTGGATTTGAACCGCGATGGCATCGTGGATACGCTCGTCGCATTCGTCACCTCAGGACAGACCGGGAGCGAAGCCACTTACGTATTCCTCCTGGACCCCGCAACCGGATTGCCGCAGGCAACAAATCCGGTAACGGGCGCGGCGTGGCAGAACCCGCTCGTGCTGCTGACAGGAGCATTTTCCACGGTAGCAGAGGCCGGGGACGTGAACGGAGATGGCGTCCCCGATTTCCTCATGCTCAATAACCTCTACCTATTCGTGGGCAGTGTTAGCGGTGCTCCCTCGTACACTCTCAGTTACACCGCGTATCCAATTCATGCGCCGGCGGGCGCGCCCACCAATTTCGGAACATCGATCGCCCTGGGCGATCTGGACGGCGATGGCTCCGACGAGATCGTTGTGGGTGCGAATCCCGGTAAAAGGGACACCAGCATTCCCGCCGTGTTTATTTACAAGTACGTGTCGGGGGCGAACGGCGGTCCTGGGAGCTTGAATTATGTACAGAAAATCCAGGACCCGACAGGCATTCAAAGCACCGGCTTTGGGACCGCGATCGCTATTGGCAACATTGACGGCAATCCTGGTAAAGACCTGGTGGTTGGCGCAAAGGGCGCCAGCACTCCAAACGGCGGCATTGTCTATGTCTTCCCCGCTCCGGCGCAGCAATCCTCGTATTTCTCACTGACGGGCCCAGGGCCAAACTTCGGAGAAGGACTAGGAATCGCGGACGTCAACCTGGACGGCTTTCCCGACCTGGTGGTTAACACGGGTGACCAGTTCAGCGGTAGCGACACGACCGCTCAAACTCTGATTTTTGCGGGCAACGTCCATGCCGGCGCAACCTACACAAATCAGTTATTGCCCGCGACTGGGCTTTCCTACAGCTGGGCGGCTCCCAATTCTGATGTTGGCAACATAATGATGGTCGGTGCTGTCGCAGTCGGCACGCCGAACGCTTCGATTGGCACGTCGTGCACGTCCATCAAGGGAGGAGTTGGAGCGGTACACTTGTTCACCTCTCCTTTTGCTTCCTCGCAACAGCCGAATTATGTATTCGGACCGCCAACCCTGGTGGGATCGAGCCAATTCTCGTTTGGTTATGGCGTCGGCGTCGTGCCCGGATATCCGTTTCTCCTCGTTGGCGCGCATCTTCAAGACGTCGGCACAACACCGGAGGCGGGGCAGGTGTACGTCTACAAGAAGAACTAGGAGAGCCTGAATGGCTGAGATGCCCAGAACGAACTTGAACGTGGTACTGGCTAGCAGCGCACCGCGGACGAACGCTTCTGTCCACCCGGCATGGCTGCGCCTGATGCGCTACTGCGCCGAACTGGGCCACGGCGAAATCGAGAAGCTCAAAATTCAGGACGGATTGCCCATGACCGCGGAAGTCACGACCAGGAAGATTAAGTTTAGCCCGTAGTGAAGTGCAAGCTGTAAGCCCGTCACGCTCGGTTATAGGCTGACGGAATTTTGGCTGACCGTATCCACGGAGGCCGTCGTACCGGCGCAAGCCGATGCGGCGGCCTTTTGTTTTGGCTAAGCCGAAGCAGGGGAGCGTTATGAGAAGAATAAAAGCTGGAAAGCAATGTGGTGAGAGTCCGAGAGCAAGAAGGAGGATGGAGCCGATGCGCCGATTCGCGTTCCATATAGCATTTCTGTTTGCCGCTGCTCTGCCTGCGTTCTGTCAAGGTGGCACATGGACGACTCAGGCTCCCATGCCAACTCCGCGTGGCAATGCGGGAGCGGGTGTGGTCAACGGTATTCTGTATGCGGTGGGCGGCTGCGCCGGCAGTTGCGTGATACGGGTGAATGAAGCTTACGACTCCGTTAGCAACACCTGGACGACCAAGGCGCCGATCCCGAACACGACCGCCCAAGGTGGTGTTCAACAGGGATTTAACTTTCTCGGAGTTAGCGTAATCAACGGCGTGCTCTACGCCACTGGCGATCGCAACGGAACCTTCTACTCCATGGGTCTGCTTTCCTACAATCCCATAAGCAATAGCTGGACGGAGAAGGCGTCCCCGCCATCTGCAAGGAGTAGTTTCGGTGTTGGCGCTGCCAATGGAATTTTCTATGCGATCGGTGGGAGCATGTTCAACAACGGCAGCTTCAACTATCTTTCCACAGTCGAGACATACGATCCGGTTAGCGACATTTGGACGCCAAAAACACAGATGCCGACGCCGCGAGATGGTCTTGCCATAGGTGTAGTAAACGGCCTTATCTATGCGGTAGGCGGCTGGAATGGCAGTCCCCTTTCGACAGTAGAAGCGTATGACCCGGTTAGCGACACGTGGACCACGAAAGCCCCCATGACAACCGCGCGCGCGGGTATGGCCGTCGCAGTGATCAAGGGCATTCTGTACGCTGCCGGAGGCCAAAATGGCGTGACAGCGTTATCGACGGTTGAGGCCTACGATCCTGCGAGTGATACCTGGACGACAGTTGCGTCGCTCCCAACCGCAACATACGGCGCCGCCAGCGCCGTAGCGTACGGAAAGATGTATGTCGTCGGAGGTCCGTCGCTGGCGACAAACCAGGCGTTCACTCCGATACCTCAAGGAGTTGCACAGCTGGTCGGGGGGAACGCCTTTATCGGCGATCAATTCGTCAATGGCATAGTGACGGCGACCAAATTCCTGGGAGATGGTTCCGGACTCACCGGAATCGTGGCCTCCAATGCTTCGGCGTTGGGTGGCCTCCCCCCAAGCGCATATCAACCCGCCGGCAATTATGCCCGCAGAGATACGGGCAACACCTTCGCGGGTAACCAGTCCATCGTTGGAAACGTCGCGGTATCAGGACTGTCGACGTTCACTTCTGGGCCGGGGTCCACAATTTCCGCAACGAACAGTGCAGGTGGGCTGGGCGTAGCCGGCTTCTCTGCGAGCGGTATTGGCACTTATGGAGAAGGAGCTGCCGGCGTTCGGGGCATAGGCAACCACGGAGTGGAGGGCATCACGACGGTTGCTGCAGGCTACGGTGGTTGGTTCGAGAACGATGCTGGCGGAACAATTCTCGTCGGACGGAGCAACGCCGGCGGCGGCGGGGTTACAGAGAAATTCAGCATTGCTGGAAATGGGAACGTCACCACCAGCGGTAAACTTACGGCCGCGGGGGCGATACTTGGTCCAGGGGCAACGTTCAGCGCGAGTTTCCCAGCCCTGAAACCTGTTGGTTGTTCTGCTCTGACGTTCACCTTAGCTGGAGCGACTGACGGTGACACAGTCACTCTAGGTGTGCCCAATGCTCTGATGACCGCAGCTGGGATACCCATTTATACCGCGTGGGTCAGCGCAGCCAATACGATAACAATCCGGGCTTGCAATCTCGATCCCAATGTCAATCAGAAGACCGGAGTTTTGGGAGTAATTCGCGTGGATGTGTGGAAGCATTAGCGATGACGCGGAGAAGGATGAGTTATCTAATACCCGCGCTTGCCAAGGTGAGAATTTCTTTGCCGGCAAGAATCGGTCCCCGTTTTGAAGGCGGATCCAATTATGGGTGGTTCTGCAATCGAATGTGTCGCTGATCTGTAGGATAGTGCCAGCGGATTCGTTGCTCGGTTAGAGCTTCCTATTCTCGATCAGCGGCGGGACGGAAAAAGGAGCGTCAAGCTTGAGAACTGTCCTGGAAGCCCTGGGGACGCGCGCTTGCCAAATGGGGCTTGAAGCGCCGGGGTGACGACCTCATTTTTTTGGCCAATAACACGGAGATTGACGAAAAAACTGATGAGAGACGATTCGGAGAAGCAGGGATCTCGGATTGTCGCAACTGTGCAGCACATGCAATCAAAGGAGAAAAGCAATGAAGCTACGTCATTTAACGCTAATCTGTCTTACAGTGATGGCTCTTGCAAAAGGCCCGCAGCAAGTCAGCAATCTGCCAATCACAACTACACTGCTCAGCACAGATTCTTCCGGCACTATCGCGGACATCCAGAGTGATTCCCTGGGGTCCTACTACGATGGCGTGGAAGCTGTGACCAGCTTCCTGACGACCAATGGGTACAACGGTATCGTATGGGGCGACTGGCAGTTTGGCACACTGAACTCGACCGCTCGCAAGGTCAGCATCAGCTTTGCGAATCCGATTCAAGTTGCGAACGGTGGAACAGCGATCCCCAATCCACCATTCACCATCAAAAATGTGAGTGCGCACATCGAGGACAAGTGCACGCAGATCTTCAACGACATGATTACCATGGCCGCCAACCAGACCTTCCAATGCCCGCTGATCACCCACTTCTTTGACAGCAACGGAGCCGAGTACCGGATTTACATGGGTCCAAACTGGGAGCCGGAAACTACATTTGCGCAGGTAACTTGTAACGCGGTGGCTTCCGACGGGTGCAATGACTGGTACGTCGATCCCATTCCCGCGGGTTATGACGTGAACGGAAACCCGATTCCGGGCGCGGCGATCGGTCGGCTTGTGTATTTCACGAAACGTAGCACCACGAACGAAGGAGACTATTACTTCAGATTCCATTTCCATCTGACCCGACCCTAGGGTTGAGTGTCGGCCGCCCGGACGCTGGGCACGGCTACGTGGAGAGTTTCAACGGGCGCTTCCGCGACGAGTGCCTGAATGAGAACTGGTTCACCGATCTGGTCGACGCTCGGGAGAAGATCGCGCATTGGCCAATGCTCGCAAGAGCTATCAGTCACGGAATGATTGATCTAGAATTCGGCCATGTATCACGCAGTGCTCACACTTGCGTGGTTTGTGGGAACCATTTACGCCACTATTCCATTGTTCTCGCTTGTTGTTCGTCGGTTTGGGAAGCTCTGGCGCGGGCACCATTCACCACTGCAGATAATCGTCCCGTCCTGGTTCATCATGATAGCAGGCATCTATTTCATGACTTGGCCGTGGCGCGAAGCCGCTCTCTACTGCTCACCAGTTGCTTGGCTGCTCGGGTTGTTACTATTCGGTACCGCCATATGTATCTATCATCGCTCGCGCCTGGGCTTCTCGCATTTTCGACTTGTGGACCGCAGCGAACGCGAGCACCGCCGGGAACGCCGGCTTGTCACCTCCGGAATCCGTCAACGAATCCGGCATCCCATTTACCTCGCGCATCTGTGCATGCTGCTCGCCTGGACACTGGGCTCGGGTGAAGTTGTGCTGTACGGACTCACGATTTTTGCGCTGCTTACTGGCTGGCCCATGATTCGGCAGGAGGAGGCAGAATTAGAGCGTCGCTTCGGCGACGAATATCGAGCGTATAAGCATGCCGTTCCGGCAACACTCCTGCCGGACGTCTTTCATTTGGCCAAGGCGAGACAACCCTGAAAATCGGCTTTAGTCTAGAAA
>Ga0307479_10004115_pt1 | contig 13297 bp, 11 predicted proteins | sample atmos_gasesECM4C_FD_203743 | JGI IMG/M metagenome (GOLD analysis project Ga0307479, IMG submission 203743) | Hardwood forest soil microbial communities from Morgan-Monroe State Forest, Indiana, United States - atmos_gasesECM4C_515 | ecosystem: Environmental > Terrestrial > Soil > Temperate...
CATACCGCTCGCGGTGCGCAGGATGCGGGCGGCGCCGCCGCTCTGCTCCTGGGTGGCGGCCTGGACGTTGCGCACCCGCTCGGTGGTGCGCGCGACCGACTCGACGATCTGGTGCAGCACGCGCTGCGACAGGCCGACCGCCTCCTGCGTGTCGCTCTGCATCGACTCGACGAAGGCGCCGATCTCGCGCGTCGAGGCGATCGAGCGCTCGGCCAGCCGCTTGATCTCCTCGGCCACCACCGCGAAGCCGCGGCCGGCGTCGCCGGCGCGCGCCGCCTCGATGGCGGCGTTCAGCGCCAGCAGGTTGGTCTGGTCGGCGATGTCGTCGATGATGCGCACGATCTTGCCGATGTCCTTGCTCGAGGCGCCGATGCCCCGGATCACGCCGGAGAGCCGCTCACCGCCCTCGGCGGCGGCCGCCGCGGCCTGGCGCGAGACCTCGTCCACGACGTTGACCTTGGCGGCGATCGACTCGATCGAGGCGGTCATCTCCTCGATCGTGGCGGCAGTCTCCTGCACCGAGCCGAGCAGGCGCTCCGAGCTCTTCGCCACCTCCTCGATCGAGGTGCCCATCTCCTGCATCGAGGTCGACGTCTCCTCGACGTTGCTCGCCAGCGCCTGGGTGGAGCGGTTGACGCTGTCGAGCTGGGTGGCCATCTCCACCATGGTGGCCGAGGTCTCCTCGGTCGAGGCCGACTGGCTCTCGGCGCCGTGCTTGATCTCGAGCGCCGAGGCGGAGATCTCGTCGGCGGTCGTGGCCACCTGCGCCGCCGAGCCCTTGAGATCGCCGAGCATCTGCCGCAGGTTGGCGATCATGGTGCGGAAGGCATGGCCGAAGGCGTCGTCCGCCGAGCGCGGCTCGACCTCCCCGCGCAGGTCGCCCAGGGCGATGGTGTCGGCCACCCGCGCCATGTCGCGCAGGTAGGCGAGCATCTGCTGCATGGCCAGCGAGAGGTCGCCGATCTCGTCGCGCGACCGCACCTCGATCGACGCCGACATGTCGCCGCGCGCCAGGCGCCCCGCGGCGTCGACGGCCTCGTTCAGCGGCCCGGTGAGCGAGCGGATGATGAGGAACGACAGCCCGGCGAGGACGATCACGATCGCCGCGGTGAGCGCGCTGATGATGGTGAGCGACAGGCGCTGGTTGGCGCGCGCGCTGGCGAAGGCCTCCTCCATGGCGCCGCGGCTGCGGGCGGTGAAGCTCGCCAGGGCGCGGCGGATCTCGTTGTAGCGGTCGATCTGCTCGCGCAGGCCCTCGGGGACGCTGCCGGCGATCGTGCTCTGGGTGTTGCGGCGCGCCAGCCGGTAATAGTCGTTGACCGCGTTGGCGATCGACGCGCGCTCCGCCGCCGGGATGGCGGGGTTGCCTTCGGCCCTCCTGAGCGCGCCCAAGAAGGCGTCGTGCTGCCTGTCGGCCTCGGCGAGCAACCCGGCGTCGCGCGCCGTCGCCGCGTCTTGCAGCCCGCGCTGGATGGCGCCCAGCGCCTCCTCGAGGTCGCGGGCGATGCCGAGCGCCGGCGAATAGCCCTGCTGGATGTCGGTCAGAGCCCTGCCGGTGCGCGCTCCCAGCACCTGGGCGGCGGCCAGGATCAGCAGCAGGCCGGCGGCCGCCAGGCCCGGCATGAGCAGCACGCGATGGGCGAAGCGCAAGTTGCGAAACATGGGCTTACGCTCGATTCTCGCGGCATCCGGCCGCGGCCGCGGGCCGCCGATCCCGCGGCGCGGGGCCGCGCGCCCGGAGCCCTGGTCTCGGCCTCATGGCGTCACCTGCAGCGCCTTGACCCCTTCCGGCAGCTGCGTGCCGGCCGGGACGTAGCCGATGCCGCCGGGGTGATCGTGCACGTACGCCAGGACCTCGGCGGCGGAGCGCTTCTCGGGCGGCGGCAGGTCGATGCCGGAGAAGATCATCTTCTGCCAGTAGGCCTTGACCGCGGCGGTGGAGCGCCCGTGCACGGCTTTCGAGAAGCTCTCGCGCGCCGGCGACGCCTCCGGCAGGTCGACCGGCCTCACCCGTTCGCCGGACTGCCACTGGTGGGTCTTCTGCAGGAACATGTTCGAGACCTCCGCCGCGGGCAGCGCCGCTTGCTGGTTGGCGGTGTTGACCACGACGACGAAGTCGGCGGCGGCGGCGGCCGGGAGGGGCGTGCCGGCGGCCAGCGCCAGCAAGGCGGCCAGCGCCGGCGCGGCGGCGGCCGGGCCGACGATCGCCGGGAGCGCTGGAACCGCCAGCGCCGCCCGCATCGACCGGAGCAGGCTGCGGCGCGGCGGACGGGCGGGAATGCGGGGTGCCTCGGTGGTCATGGCGGTGCTCCTGCCTCGGGTTGGGATTGGGTCTCGGCGTCTTCGGGCACCAGCAGCAGCTGATCGATGTCGAGGGCGATCACCAGGTGGTCGGCGAGCTGGACGACGCCGGCCAGGTAGGCCGAGCGCTCGTCGACCAGGTCGGCGGGCGGCGGCTCGATGCGGCTGGGCAGCAGGCCGACCACCTGGTGGGCGGCGTCCACCAGCAGGCCCAGGGAGCGCTCGCGCGAGGAGACCACCAGGATGCGGCTGCGCTCGTCGTCGTCGGCCGGCGGCAGCCCCAGGCGCAGGCGCAGGTCGACCACCACCAGCACCCTGCCGCGCAGGTTGGTGATGCCGCGCACCGGCGGCGGCGCGTGCGGCACGCGAGTGATGCCGCGGGCGCGCTGGATCTCCTGGATGCAGGCGACCGGCAGCGCGTAGAGCTCGCCGGCGAGCTCGAAGGTCACCCAGCTCTCGGGGCGCTCCGCCGGCGCGGCGGGGGGCGCCTGCTGCCGCGCGAGGCTGTCGGCGAACGAGTAGATGCGTGCCGGGCCCAGCGCCGGCGCCGCCGCCGGCGTGCCGGCCGGCGCGGGCGGCGCCGCCGTCTCCATCCCCGAGGCGGCCTGCTGTGCCTCGACGGCGGCCAGGATCTCGTGCGCCAGGCCGGAGGACGGCAGGCGCAGCGGCGGGCGCGCCGCCGCCGCCGGCGGGCCCTGGTCGCCGGTCCGCCGGCGCCCGCCGCGGCCGGCCTGGTCCGCCTGGCCCGCCTGGCCGGTTTGGCCGGCCTGGCCAGCCCGCCCGGCCTCGCCGGCCCGCCCGGCCTCCCGCGCGCCGCCGCGACGCCGGGGAGGGCGGGGACTCATGGCAGGCCCCTCGGGCTCATCGGCCGTCCTCGTGCAGGGGAGACATGGCGACCAGCGACACCGGGTCGAGGACGAGCACCGCGCGGCCGTCCCCGAGCACCGTCGAGCCGGCGACGCCGGGCAGCTCCGCCATCAGCCGGTCGAGGCCCTTGATGACGATCTCGCGGATGTCCAGCACCTGGTCCACCACCAGCGCCCGCGTGCGCCCGCGATCCTCGAGGATCACCGCATATCCCTGGCGGCGGCGCCGCTCCGCGGTGCCGAACGTGCGCCCGACGTCGAGCGCCGCGATCACCTGGCCGCGCCAGCGCAGCGCGCCGCCGCCGTTGATCTCGTGCAGCTCGCCGTCGCCCAGCCGCTGGCTCTCGAGGACGGCCGCGAGCGGCACCGCGTACTCGCCGCCGTCGCAGCGCAGCAACAGCGCGCGGGCGATCGAGGCGGTCAGCGGCAGGCACAGGCGGAAGAGGCTGCCCCGCCCCTCCTCGGAGGCCACCTCGATGCGCCCGGCCCGGCGCTCGACCGCCCGCTTGACCGCCGCCAGGCCGATGCCGCGGCCGGCGCCGAGGTCGGCGCTCTCGCGCGTGGTGAGGCCGGGCAGGAACAGCAGCTCGAGGACGCCGGCGCCACCGTCGTCGCCGCCGCCGTCGGCCCCGCCCTCAGCCGTCGCCGCCCCGGCGCGCGCCGCCGCCGCGCGCACCGCGGCGACCTGCACGCCGCGGCCGTCGTCCTCGACGTCGATGCGCACCTCGCGGGCGGTGGCATGGGCGGCGAGGCGGAGCGTGCCGCGCTCGTCCTTGCCGCCGGCGCGGCGCTCCGCCGGCGCCTCGATGCCATGGATCACCGCGTTGCGCACCAGGTGCCCAAGCGCCTCGCCGGCGAGCTCGAGCAGCGCCTTGTCGAGCGCCGTGTCGCCCCCCTCGACGAGCAGCCGGACCTGCTTGCCCTCCTGCGCGGCGGTGTCGTAGACGATACGCCGGAGCTGCCGGAAGACCGAAGCCAGCGGCACCATGCGCAGGCCCATGACCCCGCGCTGCAGCTCGTCGAGGGTGCCGTGCAGCCGCTCGCCGGCCTCGTCGACCTCGCTCCACACCGCCCGCGCGTCGCTCGCGCCGCCGCGCAGTGGAACGGTGCGCGCCAGCGCCTCGGCCAGGCGGTTGCGCGCGATCACCATCTGCGCCAGCAGGTCGCCGAGCGCGTCGAGGGTGGCGAAATCGACGCGCACGCCGATCGCCGCCGCCTCCCCGGCCGCGCCGGCGCCGGCGCCGGCCGGGGCAGCCTCCGCCGGCCCCACAGGCCCCGCCGGCCCCTCCGGCCCCGCCATCCTCGCCGTGCCCGCCGTGCCCGCCATGCCTACCATGCCCGCCGGCCCCGCTATCCCCGCCATCCCCGCCGGCCGCGCCGTCCGCAGCAGGGCCCGCAGCCGGTCGAGCGCGGCGAGGAGGCGCTCGACTCGCGGCCGCCGCGGATCGACCTCCTCGACGAGGTCCTCCATGGCGTGGGCCTCGGCCTGCAGCGCGCCCAGGCCCATCATGCCGGCGTTGCCCTTCAGGGTGTGGAGCTCGCGCCGCAAGCCGTCGAGCAGCTCACCCATCGCCCCGGGCGCCGCCGACTGCGTCTCGAGCAGCAGCTCCTCGACCCGCGCGAGGCGCTCCCGTCCCTCGGCCTCGAAGTCGCGCAGCAGCTCGTCCAGCTCCAGCACTCCTCTTCCCTCGTCTCCTGCCTGGATCAGGTGACCGGATCATATATGGGTTGAGCCGGATGGAGGCCCGCCCGCGGACCAGGCCTGGTTCGCGCCGGTGGGCGGCCCCGGGGGTCAACTCCTCCCATCCCCTCGCAGACGGAGGTATCTTTCCAGAGGGCGAGGCGGCTCGCATGCCCTGTCCCCGCCGGGACGCCGATCCGTCCGAGCCAAACGCCCCCCGCCGGCGCTCCGTAGACACTCTTGGAACAGGGAGGAAGACCGATGCGCCACACGGCAACGCAGCTCACGCGCTTCGCTTTGGCGGCGGCCGTCGCGCCCGCCCTGGCGCTCGCCACCGGCGCCGCGCCGGCCCAGGCCGGCGTCAACTTCTGGACGCCGCTCGGGCCCGACGGCGGCAGCATCGTCGCGCTGGCCACCTCCCCGGCGCAGCCGAGCCTGGTGTTTGCCGCCGCCTTCGGGTCCGGGGTCTTCCGCAGCCAGGACGGCGGCGGCACCTGGGTCAGAGCGAGCCGCGGCCTCGACCCCTCCGTCGAATCCATCGCGGTCGATCCCCAGACGCCCGCGACCGTCTATGCCGGCTCGGTCTCGGGCATCGCCAAGAGCGTCGACGGCGGCGCGAGCTGGGGGCCGGCCGCCGGCCCGTCGTTCGCGGTCTCGCTGGCGGTCGATCCCCGGTCTCCCTCTACTCTGTACGCGGCCACCTTCCGGCAACTCGCCAAGAGCTCTGACGGCGGCGTTTCCTGGGTCACCCTGTCCGCGGGAAGCGGCGAGTTCTCGGCCCTCGCCATCGATCCCGCGCGGCCGGCAACGATCTATGCGGTGCGTTTCTTCGGCTCGTTGAGCCTCCTGCGCAGCGACGACTCGGGCGCGACCTGGGCCGAGAGGGACGCCGGGCTGCCGCTCGCGAGCGCCAATGTCGGCGTGCCGGTGCAGCTCGGCGTCGATCCGACGACCGTGCCGAGCACCTTGTACGCCGCCTTCGAGATCGGCAACACGCCGGCCACGTTCCGCAGCACCGACTCCGGCGACAGCTGGCATCCGGCCGGTCCCGGGGGGTACCCGCTGGCGGCGGGACAAGGGGTGGTCTATGCCGGCGCGTCGAAGAGCACGGACGGCGGCGCGACCTGGGTGCCGGCGGCCGCGGCGCCGGGCCAGGCAAACGTGCTGGCCGCCGTCCCCGGCTCGGCGACCGCGGTCTACGCCGGCACGGCGCTGCAGGGCGTCTGGAAGAGCAGCGACGCGGCGGCCAGCTGGCAGGCGGCCAGCGCCGGCCTCACCGCCACCCGGCCGGTGGCGCTGGCCATCGACCCGGTGCATCCCCGCATCCTCTATGCCGGGGCGCTCTACGGCTTTGAGGGCTCCGGCCTGTTCAAGAGCGGCAGCGCTGGCCGCGCCTGGCACCTGATCGGCCCGCCGTGGCTCGTCGACTACCTGGGCAAGCTGGTCATCGATCCGGTGACGCCGTCGACCCTCTATGCCGCTTCGGGCAGAGGCCTCGCCAAGAGCACCGATGCCGGTGCCACGTGGGAGGTGGTGCAGAGCGCCGGCGGGGACGGCTGCTCCTCGTTCCGCGATCTGGCGATCGACCCCAGCCATCCCGAGACTCTCTATGCCGCCGCCTTCCCCGGTGTCGCTTGCAGCCCCTTCATTTGCCCGGCGCTCAAGAGCAGCGACGGTGGGCATAGCTGGAGCTGCCTGGGGCTGGCCCTGGACGACGTCTCGAGGATCTTCGTCGCGCCGAGCGCGCCGGCGACGCTCTACGCCTTTGGCCAGGTCAAGGTCCAGAGGCACGTCGTCGTGGGTGTCTGGAAGAGCACCGACGGCGGCGCGACCTGGCACGAGAGTGACCGCGGCCTGCACCAGGGAGGGGGCGGGTTCCTCGCCCTGGCGATCGATCCGACCAACGCGAACCGCGTCTTCGCGAGCGGCACCAACGGCGTCTTCCTCACCACGGACGGCGGCCGCACCTGGAGCGAGCGCGATCACAAGCTGCCGATCGAGCCCTTCTCCAACACCTCGGCGCAAGCCCTGGCGATCGACCCGCGGACGCCGGCGACCGTCTACGCCGGCGGCGGCTTCGGCGTCTACCGCAGCACCAACGGCGGCCTCGCCTGGTACCCGGTGAACGGCGGCCTGCCTGACTTCTACAACGGCCTCCTCGTCCTCGATCCGCAGCAGGCCGGGAAGCTCTACGCCGGCACTTTCGCCAGCGGCTTCTACACCTACACCGTGCAGTAGCCGGTCCGCCTCTGGCCGGCTACCGGCCGCCTACCGGCCGGCGAAGCTGGCCAGCGCGGCCAGCACCTCGTCGACGTCGGCCGGGGTGTGCGAAGCGTTGATCTGGAAGCGGATCTCCTCATCGCCGCGCGGCACCACGGGGTAGCTCAAGCCGGTGGCGAGGATGCCGTTCTGCTTGAGGTGGGCGACCAGCGCCCTGGTCTTGGCGGTGTCGCGCACCAAGAGAGGCACGACCGGGTGCCCGCCCGGGATGGTCTCGAAGCCCAACCGCGCGAGGCCCTGCTGGAAGCGGGCGGTCATCGCCCGCAGGTGCTCGAGCAGGCGCAGCCCCTCGGGGCTGTCCAGGATGTCGAGCGCCGCCAGCGCCGCCGCCGCCTCGCCGACGGTGATCGGGTTGGAGTAGATGTACATCGGCGAGGTCTCGCGCAGGTAGTGGAGGATGGTGCGGCTGCCAACCGCGTAGCCGCCGTTCACGCCCAGCGCCTTGCCGAGGGTCGCCACCAGCAGGTCGGCCGGTCCCGAGCCGGTCTGCTCCTCGGTGCCGCGGCCGGTCTTGCCGAAGGCGCCGACGCCGTGCGAGTCGTCCACCACCACCAGCACGTTCTCGGGGAACCGCTCGTCGAACCGCCGCGCCAGGGCGAAGATCTCTGGCAGCGGCGCGTGGTCGCCGCGCATGCTGAAGATGCCGTCGGTCACCACCACGGCGCGCTTCGCCTGGCCGGCGGCCTCGGCGAGCTTCCGTTCGAGGCCGCCGAGGTCGAGGTGCTTGTACACCTCCTTGCTCTTCGGGCGGGTGAGGCGGATGGCGTTGATGATGCAGTTGTGGTTCAGCTCGTCGCTGATGACCGCGGTCTCGGCAGTGATCAGCGGCACCAGCAGGGACACCACGGTGGCATAGGCCGAGCTGAAGATCATCCCCGCCTCGCGGCCGTGGAAGCGCGCCAGCCGCTCCTCGAGCCGCACGTGTGGCTCGTAGGTGCCGCTGATGAAGCGCACCGCCGCCGGGCCCGCGCCGAACGCCGCGACTGCCTCCTCCTCGGCGCGCGCCAGCTCCGGACGATGGGTGAGGCCGAGGTAGCCGTTCGAGTTCATCTTGAGGAACGGCCGCTCGCCCTGGCCGGCGAGCTGCACGCGCGGCCCGCGGCCGCCGGCCGGCGGCAGGGCGCGGGTGATGACGGGCTCGTCCCGCTTCGCCGTCCCGCGCTCGGCCAGGGCGTCGAGCTCGGCGGCTAGCAGGTCGTGGAGGCGGTCGGTGGGCATCGGCGGTCCTTGTCTCCCCAAGCCTACGAAGTGGCCGGGGTGGTCGGAGCGGTCGTGGGCTCGGTGGCGGCGGCGCCGCCGCCCGTGCCGGCGCCCGCCCCGGCCCCCGGGTCGGCGGCGCGATGGGCGAGCAGCTTGTGGCGTAGCTTCGCCAGCATGTCGGAGGCCATGTCCGGCAGGCCGAAGGTCGGCTGCCAGTCCCACTCCTCGCGCGCCGCGCGGTCGTCCATCGAGCGCGGCCAGGAGTCGGCGATCGCCTGGCGCACCGGGTCCACCTTGTACTCGATCTCGAAGCCCGGCAGGTGCTTGGCGATCTCCGCCGCCAGCTGCGCCGGGGTGAGCTGCATGGCGGTGACGTTGAAGGCGTTGCGGTGCCGCAGCCGCTTCGGGTCGGCCTCCATCAGCCCGACGATGGCGCGCAGCGCGTCGGGCATGTACATCATGTCCAGCTGGCTGTCCGGGCGCAGGAAGCAGGTGTAATGGCCGTGCAGGATCGCCTCGTAGAAGATGGCCACCGCCCAGTCGGTGGTGCCGCCGCCGGGCGGCGCGGCATGGGAGATGAGGCCGGGGAAGCGCAGCCCGCGCGAGTCCACGCCGAAGCGGCGATGGTAGTAGTCGCAGAGCAGCTCGCCCGCCACCTTGGTGACCCCGTACATCGTGTTGGGGCGTTGGATGGTGTCCTGCGGCGTGCGGTCCCGCGGCGTGCCCGGCCCGAAGGCGCCGATCGAGCTGGGGAAGAAGACCTTGCAACCCGCCGAGCGCGCCGTCTCGAGGACGTGATAGAGGCCGTCCATGTTGAGCTGCCAGGCGATGTGCGGCTTCTCCTCGGCGGTCACCGAGAGCAGCGCCGCCAGGTGGTAGATGGTGCCGACGTCGTGCACCCGCACGACGTCCTGGATCTGGCGCGGGTTGGTGCAGTCGATGAACTCGAAACGCCCGCCGGCCGCCAGGTCCTCGACCGGCGGCATGCGGATGTCCGAGGCGATGACCTGCCCCGCGCCGTAGCGCTCTCGGAGCGCCGGCACCAGCTCGGAGCCGATCTGCCCGAGCGCGCCGGTGACGAGGATGGTCTTCATGCCGGGATGGTTGGGCCCCGCGCGCGCCTCGCGTGCGCCCGGGCGGCGGGAGCGCGCCCATGGTAACGGCCGGAAGGCGCCGGGGCAAGGCCGGAGCCCAGGCAGTCCAGCGGGAGCCTGGAGAGCCCTGAGAGCCCGGCAGCCAGCGCGGTGTTATCCTCGAAGAGATGAAGACCGAGACGGACACGCCACTCGTCATCACCGGCGTCACCGAGGAGGAGTTCTACTCCCTGGACGAAGACGACGACGTCGATTGGCAGTTCCTGGGCGGAGACCTGGTCAGGGAGCCCTCCGCCTCCTACCAGCACGAGACTATCTTTTCCTTCCTCGCCTTCCTCTTTCAGGGCTACCTCGAAGAACGCGGCGGCGGCGTGGCGATCGGCTCGCGCTTCGCCATGCGCCTCGACCCGAAGTGGTCGCCCGAGCCCGACCTGCTGGTGGTGCGCGAGGAGCGGCGCCACCTCATCGGCCCGCGGCGTCTCGAAGGCCCGGCCGACCTGGTGATCGAGATCGTTTCCGGCGGCCACCCCGAGCTCGCCCTGCGGCGGAAGCTCCCCCGCTATCGGGAGGCCCGCGTGCCCGAGATCTGGACCCTCGATCCCTTCAAGAGATCGATCCAGGTGGACGTGCTCACCGCCGGCGGCTACGACACCGACACCCTGACCGCGGGCCGCCTCGCCACCGCCGTGGTCCCAGGCTTCTGGATCGACGTCGCCTGGCTGTGGCAGGAGCCGCTGCCGTCACGCCACGCCTGCCTGCACCAGATCCTCGCCTGATGGTTGCATCACACCACATTTGATGCCGTGGGCAGTTCGTCCGCCGGATCGTAGCCGAGCTCGGTGACGAACGAGAGCGAGCGGGCGAGCTCGAAGCTCGGGCCTGCTGCACCTTCGCGTCCGGCCGCTGGTACCTGTTGGGACGGAACCAGACTATCTTGAGGAGCTTGTAGGCGTTCACAATGCGCTTCATGGCGCGAGGGCTGAGGTCGAGCTGCCGGCAGGCAAGCCGCACCCAGCCGAGCTCTTCGGCAGTGAACCTGAGGACTGCCGGCACCAGCGTCGGCTCGCTCGTCGAGCGGCCCGAGCTCGAGCCGTTGCCGCCGTCCGGCCCAGGTCCTGGCGCCGGTTGAAGGTCCGGATCGGGAGTCGCCGCCGCTTCCGCCTCCACGTCCATCTGGCCTTGCAAATAGCGCTCGATCGCGGCGGGGCTCACCGGGCGCACCGTGTAAGGCAGCTGGATGATCTTTTCGATGTAATCCAGCCCGCTCGGGCTGCCATTGCGTAGCAAGATCTCTTTGTAGACCCGTTCCAGCGCTCGCGTCACATATCGCACGTCCATCGCCAGCACTACCACGAAGAGAGGCGTCTTTACTAGCAGCTGCACCGCTTCGAGCACCTCGACGACGCGATCGGGAGGACAGCGGTCGAGGTCGTCGATGAACAGCACGATGCGAGCTGGGCCGCGCGGAAACTGCTCGACTCTCTGGATTACCTACGCCTTCTTTCCGGCGAGCTCCACGTCCAGGCGCGCCGCATCGAGCTCCTTGTACGGCCGGAGAGACGAGGCGGGAGCCGTATCAGTCTGTTAGACTAGCCGTACGGCGGGAGGAGGCGCGATGGAAACGATGAAGCTGACCGTGCGGCTGCCGAAGAGGGACCTCGAATTCGCCAAGCGGTACGCCAAGGCACATCGCATCACGGTGACCGAGTTGATCGACCGCTACCTGAGGTCACTGCAGAACGGGACAGGCACCGTTCATCGAGAGGTCGAGAAGATCTCAGGCCTGATTCCCGCGGAGGTGGACGTCAAGGCCGAGTTCCACGAGCATGCCCTGCGCAAGCACCGATGAAGGTCATGCTCGATCTCAACGTCCTGCTGGACGTGACGCAGCGTCGTGAGCCGTTCTACGCTGCATCCGCGAGTGTTCTCAGCCGCGCGGTAGAGGGCCTCGATACGGCCTGCGTAGCGAGCCATGTGCTGACCACCTTGCATTATGTCGTCGCCAAGTACGCCGGCCAGGCAGGCGCGGACACGCTCGTGGATTGGGTGCTGGCGCACCTGGAGATCGTTCCCCAGGACCGCGCTCAATTCGTGCGGGCGAGGAGCCTGAGATTCGCAGACTTCGAGGACGCCGCGCTCGCCAGCGCCGCGGAAGCCGCTGGATGCGAGCTCATCATCACCCGCAACATGGCGGATTTCGCCTCCTCGCCAGTGCCGGCAGTGACCCCGGAAGAGTTCCTTCTCGCTGGCTGACCGTACGCCGCCAATCCAATCGGGACCGCGTCAATCAAACAGCGATCGACTCCTCACCGTGGGGTCGTGGTGGCGCCCGCCCGCCGGCTCGTCCTTGACCACGACGCCGCCCTTCATCACGAAGCGCACGCGCTCGAGCTCGGTCAGGTCGGCGAGCGGGTCGCCGTCCACCGCGATGAGGTCGGCGTAGCGGCCGGGGGCGATGGTGCCGACGCGGTCGCTCCAGCCCAGCAGGTCGGCGGCGGCGGTGGTCGCCATGGCCAGGATCTGCGCCGGGGTGAGGCCGAGCTTCAACAGCGAGTGGAACTGCTTGGCGTTCTGGCCGTGGGGGTACACCCCGGCGTCGGTGCCGAAGGCCAGCTTGACGCCGGCCTGGACGGCGCGCCGCCAGTTGGCGAGCTGCGATTTGCTGAGCTCGATCTCCTTGGCCACCAGCTTCGGCGGCAGCCCGAGGCGGTCGGAGGCGACGAGGAGGTACTCGTCGGTGTAGATGTCCGGCACCAGGTAGATGCCGCGCTCCTTGAGCAGCCGGATGCCTTCGTCGTCGATCATGCCGCCGTGCTCGATCGAGGCGACGCCTGCCCGCGCCGCGCGCTTGATCCCCTCGGTGCCGTGGGCGTGGGCCGCCACCTTCTTGCCCCACATGGCGGCCTCGGCCACCACCGCGTCGAGCTCCTCCTGGGAGTACTGGGGGGCGCCGACCTCGGCTTCCTCGGAGAGCACGCCGCCGGTCGCCATGACCTTGATCCAGTCGGCGCCGTTCTTGACCTCGAACCGCACCAGCTTGCGGATCTCGGCGACCCCGTCGGCGACGCCGGAGAAGCCCTCGAAGCGCAGGTAGGGCGAGAAGCCCGAGAGGTCGTTGTGCCCGCCCGTCGCGCCCACCGCCATCGTCGCCACCTGCATCCGTGGCCCCGCCACCTCGCCGCGGTCGATGGCGTTGCGCAGGGCGACGTCGATGAGCTCGCTGGCGCCGACGTCGCGCACCGTGGTGAAACCCGCCTCGAGCGTGCGCCGGGCGTAGACGTGGGCCACCACCGCCTGGTCGATCGGGCTCCGGCGGAAGAGGTCGTCGTAGTAGTTGCCGCTCTGGCGCGTGAGATGGGTATGGCAGTCGATGAGGCCCGGCAGCACCGTCGAGCGCGACAGGTCGATCACCCGGGTGCCGGGCGGGAAGGGCAGGCCGGGACCGACGGCGGTGATCTGGTCGCCGGCGATCAGGATCACCGCGTCCCGCACCGGCGGACCGCCCCGCCCGTCGAGCAGCCGGCCGGCCCGCACCGCGAGCAGCCGCGCCGGCTCGGCCTCTGCCGGCGCCCCGGCCTTCGCCGGCGCCTCGGCGCCCAGCCGGGCCGCCGCCGCCCGCGCCGCCGCCGCCCACGCCGCCGCCGCGGCTGCCAGAAGGCAGGCCGCCACCGAGACGATCCTCGCGATTCGCCGCATGCTCGAGCCTCCAATTTCCAGAGTTCTCGCCGCCAGGATTCTACCGCCGCCGGCGGTGAGGTCCGTGGCCGGCAGGTCGGCGCGGTCGGCGCGTGGGTGGATCAGCCGTAGAGCCGCTGGTACTGGGCCCAGGCGGCGAGGACGCGCGCCAGGTGGACGCGGGTCTCGTGGAAGCCGAT
>Ga0307479_10004116_pt1 | contig 13293 bp, 13 predicted proteins | sample atmos_gasesECM4C_FD_203743 | JGI IMG/M metagenome (GOLD analysis project Ga0307479, IMG submission 203743) | Hardwood forest soil microbial communities from Morgan-Monroe State Forest, Indiana, United States - atmos_gasesECM4C_515 | ecosystem: Environmental > Terrestrial > Soil > Temperate...
AGTCCGCGTTGCGCAGCTTCAGCAGGAAACTGGGCTTGGCTTCGACGAAATGCGGGTCCTGGTAGCCTTTGGCGATCGACTCTACCTGGATTCGGTCGCCACCGACCTCTTGCGCGAGCGCCGCCATGTCTGTGGTCGCGGTGACCACATTCAGCTTTTTCGCTTCCGCCGCACCCGGCAGGAAGAATGCGCCAAGCGCTAGTACGGCCAGCACCACCGCAAAATGAGTCCGATTCAACATTCTGTCCTTCCCTTCTAGAACGGATGCGCGCCGTGCGCCCCGAGCGAGAAGATCAGCTGCACAAATAATTCGTTGGCATCGATGTTATTCGCATAATGCGTAAAGCGGTACTGCCCGCGCAGCTGGCTGAATTCGCTGGGCCAGTAAGTTAGCACTACCGATCCACCTTTGTCGGTAAGAGCGGCGTCATGGCTACGATCGGAATGGTCGTAGCGCCCGCCCAGGAACCAGCGCCGGGCAAACTGGTAGTCGGCAGAGGCATAGTATCCGAAAGCCTTCTGGGTCGTCGGCAGTTGCTGGCGATCACTCCAGATAAATTCGCTGCGCCCCACGAAAGAGTGGTAGATGGAGCGGCGCAGGGGCTTCCAACGCAGGGTGGCGTCGACACCGTAGAGGTGAGTGAGGAAGTCGGTACCCTGATCGTTATGACCACGAGCGTAGGAGACGCCCAGGTCCAGGTTGGTCGATTCGGTGATGTCCCTGTAGCCGCGCAAATGGGCAACGGTGCTTACGTCGCTGCGTTGCGAGGAGTGGAACACGTCGCCGGAATCACCACGGAACAGCTGACCGGTCGCTTCCAGGAAGATGCCCTTGGGAGCGGGCAGGATGCGCTGGATCGAGAATCCGGCGTCGTCGATGCCATCCTCGCCAGCGACCAGGTTGTTGCTCACCAAGGGGCGTTCGACCCAGGGCAGCACGTGGTTGTGCATGGTGTTCACCTTGCCGAAGGCGGAACGCATCTTTCCAACCTTGGCAACCAAGCCGGCCGGGAGCGCGGTGAACGTGATGTAGCCCTCTTCGAGGTTGACCCCCTGTTCGCCGAACGAAATAAAGAAATCGCCGCGCGCGTATGGGTCGATGATGGACTGGAATCCCACCTCAGATTCATGCATTTGAAACGCCGGGATTGGTTGCAGCGAGACGGTGTTTTGTTGCGAATTGCCGCCGAGCGCACCGATGAAGTCCCCAATGACGCTGATGTCGGGGTTGAGGGCCTTGGCGGCCGATCCGCCCGCGCCGCCCAGGCTGGGTTCCTGCATGGTAGCCAAGACGGTTGCCGGGGTCGGAGCCAAGGCAGGCGATGGCTGGGCCGCAGTTTCGGTTGGTGTTGCGGAGGGTACTGGAGCGGCCTGAGCCTGCGCGGCCTTCAGCATGCGAATCTGGCCCTCGAGCGCGATGACGCGATCTTCCAGTTCGCGCATACGCTGCTCCATGGCAGAGTTGTCCGGCCCAGTTTCCTGCTGCGTGGACGCCTGCTGCGCAAACACCGGAAAAGCGAACATCCCGACCACTAGCGTGGATATGAATCTATTTCTCATTCGGCTGCTCCCTCTATCCCTGTTACCTGCGATGGATTGTGGTGCGCATGTCTTGATAAATGGGCGAGAGAGTGGAGCGGCCCACTGCCACTCCTCCGCCCGAACTGGTTTGGATTCAAGTAGTTTGACGACCCAAGAAGCCTTGCGTCCCACAGCTGCGGAGTCGCGGACACGACCGATTTCCGCCATCTTCCTCTCTTGGCTGCCAGAAATTGCGACATCTAAATGTCTTATTTTCAACAGGGAGTGGTCCGATTTTAGCATTGTCGCGGTCATGGGGAATTGTCGACGAGGGGGGCGGCGGGAGCGAGGTGCGGTAGTGGATGAAAAAGAGCCGTACCGAGTTCCGGCCGACGACGATCGGACGCCTTCGGAATTTACGGTACGGCCTGTGGCTGCACTTTAAGGGTCGTTCCGGCCCGAACTGACCGCGCTACCCGCAGCCGGAACCGCAACCGGCGGGATGCCACGTTCGATGGCCAGTCGCTGGAACGCGGCCACGTCGGCTTTCTGAAGGTCCTCCCAGCTGGCGACCGCTTTGTTGGTTTGCTCTCTCAGTTCGGCAAAGCGCTTCACTGCCGCATCGGTGGGAGCGCAATCGCAACCCGCAGAGACAATCATCGCCAGGAACGCCAGTTGTCCATCGAGTTCGGGGTGGTAGGCGAGCGAGTCTTCGTTGGCGCTGATACGCAGGTTGATCAGCGGTTCACGCACTGAAACCAGCTTCCCTACCAGGTTATCGGCCGAGGAAGCTACACTTCGAGCGCTTTCATCGGGCGGCAAACGACGTTTCATGCCGTCGGTTTGCGAGCGCACGTCTTCGATTTGGTTGACAGCGGTGTAGACCCGGTTGAGCTGTTCGCGGATCTGCAGGAGAAGGCTAAACTGTTTCTCCAAGTCGGCTTGTGAGACCAGCACGCGCGGATCGAGCTTCACTTCCAGCGGCGCAGTTTGGCTTTTGCCGTCCGCAGTCAGGCGAACCTGGTAGCTACCTGGCAACGCCAGTGGCCCGCGAGCGCCACCGTTGTACTCCCACAGGTAGTAACCTGGCACTCGGTTCGCGCTCTCATAGCGCAGGTTCCAGACGAAACGGTTTAACCCGCCTTCCACCTTGATCTCTTTTTCTGGTTTCTTGTCGTCAGGATCGAGGGGTTCGTCGGGCACTTCGTTCTTCAGACTGGAATACCTGCGAATCACCTGGCCTTGGCCATCAAGAATCTCGATCGTGGTCTCGCCCTTCGGTGGTGATTTCACGAAGAAATCGATCACCGCCCCAGCTGGAGGATTCTGCCCGACCAGGATGGGTTTGGGAGGAGCCTCGTCGGGATTCTGCATGCGGTAAGCGGTCGCCGGCGAGTAGAGATGGACCTCCTGCTTGGCCACGTCGTCGGTGAACTGGCGCAAGGGTGCGAGGTCGTCAAGAATCCAGAAGGAGCGACCGTGCGTCGCGACAACGAGGTCGTCGTTCTTGACGATTAAGTCATGGATGGGCGCTCTCGGCAGGTTGAGCTGCAGGGAACGCCAGTCGGCACCATCGTTGAAGGAGACGAACACGCCCATCTCGGTTCCAGCGTAGAGCAGTCCGCGTTTCTTGGGGTCTTCGCGCACAGCACGGACAAAGGTCGTGTCCGGAATTCCCTTCACAATGGTGGTCCACGTCTTGCCATAGTCACTGGTCTTGTAGATGTGGGGATGCAGGTCGTCATTCTGGTGGCGATCGACGGCCATGTAGGCGGTTCCCGCGTCGAAGGGCGACGGATCGATCTGGCTGATGCGGCTCCACTCGGGAAGGTCTTTGGGGGTGACGTTGCTCCAACTCTTGCCGCCGTCGCGGGTGATGTGAACGAGGCCGTCGTCAGTGCCGACCCAGATCAAGCCCTTGCTGACCGGAGACTCGGCCACCGCGAAGATGGTGTCGTAGTACTCGGTTCCGCTGTCGTCGATGGTGATCGAACCACCCGACGGTTGCTGCTTGGTTTTGTCGTTGCGCGTGAGATCTCCGCTGATCGCTTCCCAGTGCACGCCGCCGTCGGTGGTTTTGAACAGGCGCTCGCTGGCGTGGTAGAGCGTTTCGGGATCGTGGGGTGAGATTACAACGGGCGAAGTCCACTGGAAGCGGTACTCGAGCGTAGCGGCTCCGCCGGCGTCGGCCAGGTGGGTCTGGTTGGTGATGTTGCGAATCTGGCCGTTGCGCTTGTCAAAGCGCGTGATCAACCCCTCGTAGTCAGCGGCATAAACCACATTGGGGTCGGGAGGATAAGGAGCGATGTATCCGGCTTCGCCGCCGCCGACGTCGTACCAGTCAGCGCGGTCGATGGCACCACCATCGCTGTGGCTGGCAATGGCCACGGTGCCGGAGTCCTGCTGCGATCCGTAGAGGTAGTACGGCGTCCGGGTATCGGCGATGACGTGATAAAACTGCGCCGTAGGCTGATTGTCCTGCCGGGTCCAGGTCCTCCCACCGTCGAGCGTGACTGAGACGCCCCCGTCATTGGTCGCAATCATCCGCTTGGTGTCCTTGGGATCGATCCACAAGCCGTGGTTGTCGCCGTGGGGGATCTTGACCTTGTTAAGGCTGCGGCCGCCGTCGGTCGAACGATACGCGTCGACATTCATGATGTAGACGGTTTCAGAATCCTGCGGGTCGGCGACGACGTGCATGTAGTACCACGGACGCTGAATCAGGCTGTGACTGCCGTTGACTAACTGCCAGGTATCGCCACCGTCGTCAGAGCGATAGAGCCCACCGTCGTTGGCTTGGATCAGCGCGTAGATGCGGTCGGAATTCGCAGCCACAGACACGCCGATACGACCGTATGGCCCTTTGGGCAATCCCTTTTCGTCAAGCCGCTTCCAGGTCGCGCCGCCATCGTTCGAGCGATACAAACCACTCCCTGGTCCTCCGCTGGAAAGGCTCCAGGGCGTGCGGCGAACTTCCCACAGCGCAGCAAACAGGATGTTGGAATTGCGCGGGTCAAAGGTGACGTCGATGCCACCGGTGTTCTCGTCTTTGTAGAGAACCTTCTCCCAGGTTTTGCCGCCATCGAGAGTGCGAAAGATTCCGCGCTCCGAGTTGGGGCCGAAGGGATGGCCGAGGGCGGCGACGAAAGCGATGTCCGGATTCTTCGGGTTCACGATCACTTTGCCAATCGCGCGGGAATCGCGGAGTCCGAGATTTTTCCAGGTCTTGCCGCCGTCGAGCGTTCTGTAAATGCCGTCGCCATGGGAAATGTTGCCGCGCAGGCAAGCTTCGCCGGTGCCAACGTAGACGATGTTAGGGTCGGAGGGCGCAACCGCCAGGCTGCCGATCGCAGAGGTTCCCTCTTGGTCAAATACCGAAGTCCAGGTAAGTGCGCCGTCGGTGGACTTCCAGACACCACCGCCGGTTCCGCCGAAATAGTAGGTGGCGGGATCGCCGGGAATACCCGAGGCCGTCAGAGAACGACCGCCCCGAAATGGACCCACGACCCGGTATTTCATTCCCTTGAAAAGGGGATCCTCGGCTTTCGAGGATTCTTGCGCTTCCCTCGCGGGGCTCGCCTGCACCTCAGGAGCGGGGTTTTGCTTTTCGGGCTTGGTTTTCTGCCCGGACGCGACGGCGGGGCACAACAAACTGACGATGAAAAACAAGCAGGCAGCCGCGCCTGCAGACCAAGTTTTGGTCAGCATCTCGTTGGCTCTCTCCCTGGGAAGTCTTATGCATTTATCGTAACGCCTGCGGACTTAGACGCAAAGGACCCGGTCCAGTTTGAACGAAGAAAATATTGCGAAAGCGATCCTGACTGCGGGACACATTCAGACAATCGGCATGTGTGTTTCCCTCTCTGTACAGAAACTGTCCACAGCCGCGAGAGGGCCGGTCACTTCTTGCCTTCGAGGAGTTTCCTGGCTGCAGCCAGCTCCTTGGCTTTGGCTTCGTCCACTTTCGGGTAGGCGAGGTTCAAGTCTTCGAGCGTGTCGACAATCGCCGAGGCCACGGCGATTCGAGTGAACCATTTGTTATCCGCAGGAATCACGTGCCAGGACGCCTCGGGGGTAGCGGTGTGTCGAATCATGTCCTCGTAGGCAGCCATGTAGTCTTCCCAGCAGGCGCGTTCGCGGATGTCAGCGGCGGAGAATTTCCAGTTTTTCTCGGGTTGCTCCAAGCGTTCGATGAAGCGCCGTCTCTGCTCCTTCCGGGAGACGTTGAGAAAGAACTTCCGAATCAGGATGCCGTTCCGCGTCAGGTAGCGTTCGAAGGCGCGGATGTCCTCAAAACGTTCTTTCCAGATATTTTTCGTGATCAGAGGGGGCGGAATTTTCTGGGCTTTCAGCAGCTCCGGATGCACGCGCACGACTAGAACTTCCTCGTAATAGGACCGGTTAAAGATACCAATACGGCCGCGCTCGGGAACGCACTTCATGGTGCGCCAGAGATAGTCGTGATCGAGTTCCTCGGAGGATGGGGCCTTGAAGGAGTAAACCTGACAGCCCTGCGGATTTACGCCCGACATGACGTGCTTGATGGCGCCGTCTTTTCCGGCGGCGTCCATGGCCTGAAAGATCAGAAGAAGCGCCCATTGATCCTCGGCGTAAAGCTTGTCCTGCAATTCCGCCAATTTGGCCACGCCTTCTTCGAGCAATTGCTTGGCTTCTTCCTTCGAATCCACTCCAGCGGTGTGCGCCGGATCGTGGTCTTTAAGGCGAAAATGTTTGCCGTCTTCTACCCGAAACGGCTTGACCAGTTTTCCCGAAGTCACCTTCATGTGGGCCCTCGACTTGATGGTATACGAAGATAGGCCTTGGACAGAGGCGTCAACGCAGGAGGATATGAGTCTGGCGAGGAATCCGAAATCTAGCGCGGCTTGAAATGATATACGACGTCTTGCCTGGACGGGATAGGCACGCCGTCGCGGGTAGCCGGGCGGAAATGCCAGTTTTCGAGAGCGGCGAGAACTTTGGCATCGATCACAGGCCCCAAACTTTGCATAACGGTTTTGCTCACGATATTGCCTGCCTCGTCGATGGTGATCTCGATGACGACGTTGCCCTCAACCCCTCCGCGCAGATCGTCCGCGCTAACCAATGGCTCAGAAGTGATGGAAGGCAGAGCGGGACGGATCTCGTGACCGGCGTCAACCCCTTCCGGGAGCGACCCGTACGGAGAACCGGCTGAAGGAGCTGGGTTGGCGGCGCTCTCCGGGCCCTCATGCTTCTCTGCTACTTCGATACCTTGGCGTTCATATCTTTGAGCGGACTTGGCCTCTTGAGCTCTCTGCCGCGCAAGATGTGCCTCCGATGCAGACCGCGAACGTGAGGCGCTACCCAAAGTCTTCGACTCCGCCGCATCCCACCCAGTGGCCCAGTAGAGGTGCGTCACAGAGGTCCCATTGGCGCCGCCTAGGACGGATGAGGGCGCAACGAAGATGGGCGACCGCCCGCGGAACAGGGCGATGAGCAGGACCGCGTGAATCGCCAGCGAAGCAGTCAGCGCCCGGCGTGGCCGCGAAGGCTTGCCGTCGACCGGCTCCCCGAAGATCATCTCACCCTGGTCGGGCATAGACAGTTAGACGCGCCATTGTTCAAAGCGTTGTGGCCACACGGGAAAAATCCAAGCATACCCCACCCGCGGGAAGCATTACACATTCCGCCCGTTTCCACCGACTGGCGTTCGCAAAGATATTTTCGATACCGCAGAGAAGAACCATGAGTTGGACCGGACATTGCACGAACCGTAAGATTGCATCGCCAGACGACGCTGTCGCGGAAGCGCAATGTGCTTTCGTTTTGTGTCGTAGACGATGTACTAGCGATTTCGAACATGCGAGTCTGGTCTGCTAACCTGACTTTGCGATCCAGATTTTGGCTTTCTTCAGACCTTCGGCCCTGTGATCGCGAATTCTCCACAAAGATGAAAGGTATTCTCCAATGATTTTACTAGCGGTACTTTTTATCGGCCTCTGGATCACCGGAATCGCAACCTCGCACACCATGGGCGGCTTCATCCACGTTCTGCTCGTTCTGGGTATCGTAGTCTTCGTCAACGGAATGATTCGAGGAAACAGCACTACCAAGCTGCACGAATTGCGTGCCTCGGGACCGGAGCCTCGTCAGCGGTAAGCAGTAAGAAGATCATCAGCTCGAGCGATTGTTCCGTATCGGCAGCTCGGTCTTTGAAGCTCGGGGACCGAGTCTCATCATGCCAGCCACTTGTACAAAGCAGGCAGCAACCTAGAAGCGCCCGGGTGGCGAAATTGGCAGACGCACGGGACTTAAAAGGCGTATTCATGCCCTATTATAGATAGACGTGGTAGAGGAGAGCCGCGCGCGGGCGTGGCGGAATGGCAGACGCAGCGGACTTGAGAAAAACTTGAGTGCTCGCTGGGAAACCGGCGATGCAGAACTGCTCAAAGTCGGGGAAACCTTAAATGGCAATCCCGAGCCAAGCCCGGAGAGACACCAACCGGGAAGGTGTAGAGACTAGACGGGCAGCACCTAAGCTTCGGATTTCTCCGGGGGAGGGTGAAGGGATAGTCCAGACCGCAAACCGGATGGGAAAGCTTCGTACCATCCGGGCGGCGAAAGCCGTGGTCGGTAAGAAAATCCGCAGGGCTCACAAGGCCTGTGAGGGTTCGACTCCCTCCGCCCGCACCACGTTTAACTCGGCCTACCAGTCGCGCGCAAGCTCGCGTCATTCTCCAGAGGGGATAGGATGTAGAGCGATTTGAGACCAACCTCCATAATAACTAACTAGCCAAGGGCTTCGCCCTTGATATCCCTGCGGGATATGGGAGTCGAGGAAGTCAGGAGCCAGAAGTCAGAATGGCGGCCGTGTAGGCGTTCAAGAGTCGGCTGACTTCTTCCAATGAGGCCGCGAGCCCTTGAGTATCCGCGTAGCCAAGGTCCTTGGCGAGGATCAGATAGTAGCGGCATTCTTCGATAGACCCCTCGGCCATATTCATGAACCGAGCTTTGTCAGCTTTGCCGCGACGACGGAACCCTTCCGCGATATTGGCCGGAATGGATACGGAGGCACGTCGCATCTGCAGGCTGAGCCCATAGGTCTCTGACTTGGGAAAGGTGGCAGTGAGAGCGCATAGGGCCAACACGAAGCGCTGAGCCTTCTGCCACACCACCAGATCCTGAAACGTTCGGGCGGGTTTGGAAATGGTCATAGAGCAGGGAGGCGTTCACGGCGGTATGCTCCTGGTATCTCACCACACAGGAGGGCGCCATGAACGCCTTCGTCGAGCATCACCAGAATAGCATCCAGTTCGGGTATCGGTGTTTCGATCGTCTCTTACTGAATGGATTGATTCAACCGTTCCAACCGCCGGAGCGGGTGCTGGGTTTCTTCAACACCTATCGCGATGGAAAACGAGTGACCCGGAGGGTACTGAGGGAGATCGCCGATCAGTTTCAGAATTGGTTGAAGAACCGCTCGGAAAAGTGGGGCGCGCGCCGGTTGTGGATGCGCCGGAGGATAAGCGGCGCGACGATTTCGTGCTGCCCTATCTGAACAACTGCGCATCGGACCGAGTCGCCGTGATCCTCAAAGCGCGGGAACCGGCCCGCATCCTGGTGGCGATTGGGGGCGAAAAGAACGACAGCCCGCATCTGGAGTTCAAACAACGCTGGGTCAATCAGTTCAACTTCTATGTGAACGACCAACCTTGGGGCCGCATGTTTGTCCGCGTATGTCCCTACTTTCCCTTCTCCGCCAGAGTGTGCCTGAACCAATACCACTGGCTGGCGATTCGGATGCGGCAAGAGGGCATCGATTTTCAGCAGGGCAGCAACGCGTTTCTGAAGTGTGGCCATCCGGCGCGCCTGCAGGAACTTGCCGATTCGCTGATGCCGCAGGACTTATTGCGATGCGGCCAGAAGTGGTTGGCCGCATTCACCCCCTGCCTTTCCGATCGGGAACGCAAGCAGGCTGGTTGTCAGCACCGTCTGTTCTTCTCGCAAGTGGAATACTGTGACAATCTCATCTGCCATCGTCGGGCCGCGGTGGAGGAACTCACGGAACGACTCCTGGACCTGAATCGCTGCATTGGCCAACCCAAGAAGATCACCGTGATCTTCGGTCGCAAAGTGACCAAACCGTACAAAGGCAAGCTGCAATCCGTAATTGAAGATCTCGACCTGCCCCATCCGGTGATCCGCAGTCATTACGGGCATGGCTTCGCCAAACAGTATGTTCGCGACGACCGGGTGCTGAGAACCGAGCCGGCCACCAACAACGTGTACGACTACGGCGTCAACAAAGACGTCGAGCCTCTTCCCCAACGGCGCGACAAAATGTCAAAGATCGTCGACAACTACCACAATGTCCAGCAGGATGTTCTGGAGACCTTTGTCGACCGTGGGCAACTGCGGAAACTGGCCGAGCCCACTGTCCTTCCCAGCGGAAAGCGGATCCCGGGCCTCAAGCTCGATCACCCTCGACAACTGGCGGTCATGCACGCTCGGGTACGATTTTCCAACATCGCCGCCGGCGGCGAGTTCACCACGCTCGATCTCCACCGCCCTACTCTAGAGGCCCTGGGAGTTACCGCTGCGCAGTACTCCAGGGCGTCGTTCCGCTATGACCTCGGCAAGCTGCGCGCCAAAGGCCTGGTACAAAAGATCCTCAACTCGCGCCGTTATCGGCTGATCGACCAGGGCTATTCGATCTGCGTGGTCTTCCTCAAACTCTTTGAAGTTGCCGGAGGTATCGGACGCGGTAGCGCGTTTTTCGCCTGTGGCCGTGTTCTCCAGTTGGATAACGACGTTGACGATGACCGCGCCCTGCCCATCACGAACGGTGCCAGCAATCTCTCCTGTAGTCTGGGTTTGCCCCAAGGCAAGAATCGGGAGAATCACGCAGAGGAATGCAACGACGCTCGGTCGTGCTTTCGCCAATTCTGCTATTACCTTTCTTCTTTCGCGCCAGATCGGCTACTACTGTGGCAAACCTACGCGGCGGACCAAATCCTGGAATCGCGGGTCGGAGCGAAGGGGTTGCCACACCGCGCCGCCGAGGCCAACGAGAAATCCGTCCCGTTCCGAATACGCTTTCTCCAGCCACTTGAATGCGTTCTCTCTATCTCCCAGGTAGGTGTACACCTCCGCCACCATAGTGGGGCTGGCTGGGTTGCCCTGAGCCTGCTCCAGATCTTTCGCCCAGAGTCTCAGAGCATCCTGGTAGCCAGAAGCCGCATAGGCTTTGGCCAGCGGACGCGCCATCTCCGCATACCCAGACAAAACAACGACACGCTGAAGCTCTTCAATGGCTTCTTTGTACCGGCCTGTCCGCAGGCAGGCCATAGCCAGATAGTGGTGAGCAAGAAAGTCATCGGGATGGGCTTCCACTTGGTTTCGGGAGATTTCCAGAACCCGGCTGTATGCACCTCGGTGGTTGAATCCGTCACTCAGGTGATCAGACCCCGGATCCAGCTCCTGCGCTAACTGCTCTTCCCTCTCTCCTTCCTGGTAACGCCCCATGTTATCGAGATAGTCGCCGTATTGGTCATGGAACATGGCGTCATTTGGATCGAGCTCAATGGCCCGCTGGAATTCCCGTTCCGCTCCGGGGAAATCCCAGTCGTGAAATTCCTTGAATCGTGCCAGTGCATGGTGAGCGCCTGCGAGATTTGGGTCGAGAGCGAGCGCCTTCTCCAACGCGCCTGTCACAACCGGAACCTCTTCGGGGGTGGGCCCAACGTTGGGTATGTGGGCCCACGCCAGCGCCACATAGGCGCGGGCAAACTTCGGATCGATCCGCGTCGCTTGCTCGAAGTACTCCGCTGCCTTGAACCGTGCGTCCTTACCAAATCTAGCGGTGTCGCTGTGATACTGACCCTTCAAATAGGCTTCCAGCGCAGCTGGATTGACAGGATGGGACTCAGCCATGCGCACCTTTTCGCCCGACGTCATCTTTACCCGGATTTCATCGGCGATCGCTCCCGCGACGGCACTCTGCAAGATCAGGACATCCCGAAGGTCGCGATCATAGGTCTGCGCCCACAGATTGGTGTCTCCTGGCGCGTAGATTAACTGTGCTGTGATCCGTACTCGGTCGCCGGAGCGCAGTACCGAGCCTGCCACGATCCCGTCCACGCCAAGCTGCCGTGCAATTTCCGGCAGGAGTCTGTCAGTCTTCTTGTAACGCATGACAGAAGTGCGGGATATCACTTTTAACGCGCTGATACGCGAGAGTTCTGTGATCAGCTCCTCCGTCATCGCATCGGCGAAATACTCCTCAGCAGCGTCGCCCGAGAGATTCTGCAACGGCAGCACGGCGAGCGAGCGAATCTGGGGGACCTCACCTTTCCCGGCAAGTTTTCGCCACACATCCCCAGGCATCAGTGCTAATAGCGCCAGGAGAACAACCGTGGATGTAACCCCAATCACGATGCCGATTCGCAGACCCCGTCTCGAAAAGATTGATTGCTTCGCCGTGTCGGCTGACTTCGAGACCTCGGTCGCAAGGCCGGTATTCCCGTTTACCAGCACAACCGGCGCCAGCAGCCGGTAACCCCGCTTGGGAATGGTCCGGATGAACTTTGATTCCCTCGGGTCGTCTTCAAAGGCGCGCCGTATCTCGGATATCGACCGCACCAGGACGTCGTCCGACACAAATGTGTCCGGCCAGACTGTCTTTAAGAGTTGTTCCTTAGGAAGGGTTTCACCGGAGTGATGGGCCAGGCACACCAATACCTCCATCACCTTTGGCTCTAACTGTCGGCTTGTCCCGTTGTGGGAGATGGTGTTCAGGCCGGGCTGGACCAACCACGTCCCAACGCGCAAGTCGCCATTCATGGCGACACCCCAAACGTGGCAACGATTATAGACCCGAGCTGCAAGTCTTTGAATCTCGGACTACCTCGGCAAAACCTCGCCCAAAACTCGGCCTTCCCTCAGGACCTCCGAGCCAGGCTTGCGCGATAAAAATGGCGTCGGGCGGACCGTTCAGGGCGAATTTTCTTGTTCACTGCGAGCCGCCCCTATTCCAACTACAGCCGGAGGATGAGTATGAAACGACACATAGGTTCAAGAATACTAACTCTCGCTTGCCTGTCGCTCAGCTGGGGTGTAGCCCTGGCCCCGTTGCAAGCGGAAGCCGCCCACTGCTCGGCCGAGGCCACAGCCGGGAAATGGGCCTACACATACACAGGGACCATCTTTACTCAGAACGGTCCCCTACCGGCCGCATCGGTAGGGCACTTTGTCTTGGACGCAGCGGGCAACCTCACGGGCAGCCAGGCGCGCAGTGTGGCCGGAAACTCTGGGATCGAGGACATCGCAGGCACTGTCAGCACGAATAAAGACTGCACCGGTACTGCGACTATCGAAGTGTTTGTGAATGGCCAACTGCAGCGCACCGCTGTTCTCGCTGTTGCCTATGACAACGACATGAAGCATGCCCGCGCGATTTTCCAGTCGCTGACTCTGCCGGATGGCACCAATGTTCCGGTGGTGATCACCCTCGATGAGACGAAGCAGTTTCCCAGGAACTGATCAGCGGAATGGCCCAACTGAACCGGCCTCTGGTCTCCACCGACCCACACGCAGTGGAGTCAACCTAGCTTGTGGTCGGTTCCCTTCATTCTCGCTTCAGTTAGGAGTCTCGAAATTCGGAGCTAGAGGAGGTTCCAATGAAATACAAGAGCATGCGATTCTGGCCTTCTTTGTGTCTCTGATTTTTTCGGCGAACGCACAAGCCAAGACAGTAAATGTTCGATGTGGGGCAACCAAGAGATAGCCAAACAC
>Ga0307479_10004117_pt1 | contig 13292 bp, 6 predicted proteins | sample atmos_gasesECM4C_FD_203743 | JGI IMG/M metagenome (GOLD analysis project Ga0307479, IMG submission 203743) | Hardwood forest soil microbial communities from Morgan-Monroe State Forest, Indiana, United States - atmos_gasesECM4C_515 | ecosystem: Environmental > Terrestrial > Soil > Temperate...
ATACAAATCGCCGGTAGCCTCCGTAAATTCATTGGCGATCACTGCGGCGATGGAATAGCCGGGCGAAAAGAGAGAAGCGCTGATGGTGGGGGTGTTGCCGATGACCATGGTGACCGCCATGGTTTCACCGAGGGCGCGCGCGAGGGCCAGGAAGATGGAGCCAAAGATGCCAGGGCGTGCGAAGGGAACGACCACCTTCCAAGTGGATTCCCAGCGGGTGGCGCCAAGAGAGAGGGCGGCTTCGCGCTGGTCGCGCGGGACGGAGAGGAGCACTTCGCGGGAGACGGAAATAATATAAGGGATGACCATGATGGCGAGAACGATGCCCGCAGTCAGAAATCCGACGCCGTACGCAGGGCCTCTGAAAAGCGGCAAAAATCCGAGAGTGTCCTTGAGCGCCGGTTGAATGTACGTGCGCATCAATGGCACGACGATGAAGACCCCGAGAAGCCCGTAGATAACGCTGGGAACGGCGGCAAGGAGATCGATGAAAAACTCAAGCGTGTCGGAAAGTCTCGCGGGCGCCAATTCCGCGAGAAAAATGGCCGCGCCGATTCCGAGAGGCACAGCAAGAATCAGTGAGACGACAGCGGTGACGAGCGTGCCATAAATGAAAGGCAGCGCTCCAAATTGATCGAAAATGGGATCCCAAACAGAGGTGCGGAAAAAATCGAAGCCGAACTTGTGACGGGGAAGAGCGGAGCCCTGCCACAACTCGAAAACGAGCAGTAAAGTGACGAGTACAACGGAAGCGGCGAACAAGAAGGTGATCAGGCGCGCGATTTCGTCGCCTTCGCGCAGTTTGGCGAGAAATGAGCGCGAGCCCGAAAGGGGGCCCGCGCCCGGCACGGTAGTAGTCGTTGTCGCCACTCTCTTTGGTCAGCCTTACTGGACTTTGTTGATGGCCTTTGTTTCCCTGGCCACGACTTCCTTGGGGAGCTTCGCGTAGGAAAGCGCCTCGGCATAGTTCTGCCCTTCGCCCAGCGCCCACTTGAGGAAGCTCTTGATGGCGTCGCGCTTGGCCGCATCGGAGAATTTCTCTGGAATCAAAAGCCAGGTGAAGGTGGAGATGGGGTAGGAAGCCTTGCCAGGGGCGTTGGTGATGGAAACGCGGAAGTCTTCGGGCATATCCTTCGCAGTTCCTGCGGCCGCCGCGCTGACGGCTGCGAGTGACGCCTTCACAAACGTGCCCGCGGCGTTCTTCACATTGCCGTAGGGTATTTTATTGGATTCGGCATAGATCAGTTCCACGTAACCGATGGAGTTCGGAGTGTTCTTGACCGTGCCGGTGACGCCCTCATTGCCCTTGCCACCCAGGCCCACGGGCCAATTCACTGAGGTGCCCTTGCCGACCTTTGTCTTCCACTCGTCGCTGACTTTTGAAAGATAGTCAGTCCAACAGTAACTTGTACCGCTGCCGTCCGCGCGGTGCACCACGACAATGTCCTCCGCGGGAAGTTTAACGCCTTTGTTGGCGCCGGCGATGCTGGGGTCATTCCACTTGGTGATTTTGCCGAGGAAGATTCCCGCCAGAGCATCCGGAGTGAAATTCAACGTGGCTTCGACGCCGGCAATGTTGTAGGTAGGAACGACGGCGCCCAGCACTGTGGGGAAGTGCAGGATGCCGAAGCCGTGCTTATCCTGGAAGGTTTTGAGCTGCTCGTCGTTCATGGGGCCATCGGTGGCGCCGAAATCCACGGTGCCTTCGGTGACCTGCTTGATGCCTCCGCCGGAACCGATGGACTGATAATTGATCTGAAGATTTCCATTCTTCTTGTGATACTCGTCAAACCATTTGGAATACATGGGATAGGGGAAGGTCGCGCCAGCACCGTTAATTGACAAGACCCCCTGCGCCCAGAGGACTGCGCCGAGGGCGAGCGCCACCAGGAATGATCCTGCGATTCGCTTCATTCGTATTCTCCGCTATGCGATTTGTGTTTGCCCGGGAGCAGACAGTGTGCCTCTTTCGTGTTACAGGATTGTTACAAGGGATTCAGAGTTGGTTGAAACAAGGCAAGGTGATGAAAAATAAGCGGTTAATGGCAGCATTTCCAATACGATAAGAATGCGAACTTAGGGTGGCACCTGATGAGAAAGGCGCGGCGAACAATTCAAAAGGCATCTCTTGACCGGAGTCGCCAGTCTTACTATCGTGGTTAGAGAATCAGGTATGTTCCAAGCACTTAAATCCGGTGAGGGGTGTGCGTTTCCAAGGCATAGAGTTTGGCTATGCTTATTGCTCGCCGGATTGTTTCTCTACAATCCGTTTCTTGCGGGAGCTGGCTCGTTCGGCGGGCTAAATCTGCGCCACCCACCGAGCAACCGGGCGACAATCGGAGCATCCGAACTTCAGCAGTTTAGAGTTACTGATGGACGATCCACTTTCGCAATTCCTGAAGCCGCTTCGATAGAGTTCTACGCTTGTGTGCCGCACGCTCCCGCGTGGGTTTCTGAGAGATTTTCTGAAGAAGACGACTTCCTGCCTCAGCAGTTTCTGTGTTCGAGCCTGTGGTTCAGGCCGCCTCCAGTTTCCTGATCGTTTCCGTCGCCATTCGGAGAATCGTTTCCACTGCTGATCAAAAAAGGCAGCAGGGGATCAGTTGGGCCACTCAAAAAATTCTGCAGGTGTCTGGAGCCGCACAGAAAGTTTGCACCCGGCTTCACACGCTGCCCAGGGTAGAGGCATGAATTCAAAGAAAATTTTGCTGATTGGCGCCGTGCTTCTCGTTGCCGGCGTGCTCGCCTGGCGCTGGGTGGGCCGGACAGCGACGGAAGCGGACGATCCAAACCGTCCGGCCGCCGGAACAGGCGACACTACGGCGGCAGTTGTTCGGGTGGAGCGGGCGAAGCTGGGCAATACGCTGACGATTGCGGGCGAGTTCAAACCGTTTCAGGACGTCGATGTGCACGCCAAGGTCGCGGGCTACATCCGAAGAATCTATGTGGACGTGGGCGACCACGTGAAGGAAGGCCAGACGCTCGCGGTGCTGGAAATTCCCGAATTGGCGGCGGAATTGGCGGGAGCGGACGCCACCGTGCGCAGGTCGCAGGAGGAGATACGTCGCGCGCAGAGCGACGTGGAGCGAGCGCGGTCAACACATTCGGCGGCGCACTCCGCGTACACGCGACTGAAGCAGGCGGCGGATGCGCGAGCGGGATTGGTCGCGCAACAAGAAGTGGATGATTCCCAGGCGAAAGACCTGGAAGCCGAAGCGCAGGATGCCAGCGCCGAAGCGGCGCTGGCATCCGCAAAACAGCAGCTTGAAGTGGCAGAAGCGAATCAGAAGCAATACCGGGCCCTCTCGGACTATTCACGCATCACCGCGCCTTTTGCCGGGGTCATTACGACCCGCTATGCGGATACCGGCGCGCTTATTCAATCGGGAACTTCCTCAAGCACGCAGGCAATGCCGGTGGTGCGTCTAGCGCAGACATCCAAGCTACGCCTGGTTTTGCCGATTCCGGAGTCGGTCGCGGGGCAGATTCATCTTGGCGATCCCGTAAAGGTGCGCGTGCAGGCGGTGAATCAAGATTTTGAAGGAAAGGTTTCACGCTTTGCGGATTCGCTGGACCGCCAGACGCGAACGATGGAGACGGAGATTGATTTTGAGAATCGTGACGGGCGGCTGCTGCCCGGTATGTACACAGAAACACAGTTAATGCTGCGAGAGAAGAAAAATGCGCTGACGATTCCTCTGGAGGCGGTCACCCGCAACGGTGATGACGCCACCGTGCTTGCCGTGACCCCGCAAAACACAATCGAAGAGCGCCATGTGCGCCTCGGCGCGGAAGATGACAAACGCGTGGAAGTGCTTTTAGGACTTGCGGACGGCGATCGCGTCGTAATCGGCAATCACGGTGCGTTTCGTAACGGACAAAAGATTCAGCCGAAAGACATCACCGATACCGTGGTGAAGACGGGGAGCGAGAACTAATGTCCGGCTTCTCCATCAAGTATCCCTATTTCATTATCGTTGCTTGCCTGGTGATCGCCATCGTGGGCAGCGTGACGCTCGCGCGCATGCCGGTCGACCTCTTTCCACCAATCAACATTCCCGTCGTGGTGGTGGCCACGTTTTATTCCGGCATGCCGCCGGAGCAAATCGAAACCAACATCACCAATCCGTTCGAACGTTGGTTCACACTGGCCAGCGGCATCGACCACATCGAATCGCGCTCACTGCCGGGAATCAGTTTGATCAAGATCTACTTTCAGCCCGGCACCAATGCCGACGCAGACCTCAGCACGGTGTCGAATTTGGCGATGGCCGACCTCCGGCGGTTGCCGCCCGGGACACTGCCTCCGGTGGTGCTGAAGTTCGACGCCTCCAGCCTGCCGGTTTGCCTCATCACCCTGAAAGGTGAAGGCCTGAACGAAACGCAGTTGCAGGACCTCGGCCGATTCACGGTGCGAAATCAGATCGCGAATGTGCCCGGCGCGTCCGTGCCGCAACCCTTCGGCGGGCGCTACCGGCAGATCATGGTGTATGTCGATCCGTTCAAGCTCGAGGCGAACCAGCTGAGCCCGATGGACGTGGTGCGAACGGTCAACGAAAGCAACCTGATTCTTCCCGCGGGTGACGTGAAGATCGGCCCGTTCGACTACAACCTCTACTCCAACAGCCAGGCCCCGACCGCCAAATCAATCAACAGCATGCCGCTGAAGACGGTAGGGCAATCCTCCGTGCTCGTGGGAGATGTGGGCAAAGCAGTGGACGCAAGCGCCATACAGACCAACATTGTTCGCGTTGATGGGCAGCCTTCGGTGTATTTGCCGATTCTCAAACAAGGTGGCGACACCAATACGATCGCCGTCGTCTCCGGCATCCGAGAAGCGCTTCGCCACCTTGTGGACATACCGAAGCAGCTTGTTCCTCGCGTGGTCTTCGACCAATCCATTTTTGTGAAGACGGCGATTGAGAACCTGATGCACGAGGGGGCGATCGGACTGGTGCTGGCCGGCTTGATGATTCTGCTATTCCTCGGCAGTATCCGCGCCACTGCCGCCGTGTTTTTGTCCATCCCGCTTTCTGCACTGGCGGCCTTCCTCGCTATCAGCGCAGGGGGTGGAACGGTGAACACCATGGTTCTGGGGGGCCTCGCGCTGGCGTTTTCCCGGTTGATTGACAACTCCGTGATCGTCCTGGAGAACATCTTCCGGCATCTGGAAATGGGCGAAGCGCCGGAGGTCGCGGCGGAGAAGGGCGGCCAGGAAGTTGCGCTGGCGGTACTGGCAGCCACGTTGACCACCTCGATCGTATTTTTTCCGGTAGTTTTTCTCTACGGGGTCAGCCGCTTCCTCTTTGCCGCCCTGGCGCTCGCGGTTGTTCTCTCGTTGTTTGCTTCCTACTTCGTGGCCATGACCGTGGTGCCGCTCTACTGCGCCAAACTGATCAACAAGCACCAAGCGGACGAAGAAGTGGGGGACGATTTCATCGGGTCGGGGCTCGGGCGCATTGGCAAGAAATTCAACGTCTACTTCGAGGATATGCTTCACACGTACGACCGAACGTTGAGCAAGGCGCTCTTGAACCCGGCGGCGACGTTGATTGGGCTTGTCGGAGTTTCCCTGCTGAGTTTCTCGCTTTATCCTTTCCTCGGCGTGTCGTTCTTTCCCCGGACAGATCCCGGGCAGTTCGTGATCAGCATGAAAGCGCCGTCGGGAACGCGGATTGAGCTTACCGAGGACTACGTAAAGCAAGTCGAAGAGATCGTTCATGAAGTAGTGCCAGCGAACGAGCTGCAAATCATCGTTTCGAACATCGGCGTAACGACGGATTTTTCGGCGTTGTATACACCGAATTCCGCTTCGCACACCGCGTTCGTGCAGGTAAGCCTCAAGGAAGGCCACAAGTTGGGCAGTTACGAGTATATGCAGCGGGCGCGTCAGCAACTGAACAGGAGGCTGCCGCAGCTCAACACCTATTTCCAGTCCGGAGGACTCGCGGACGCGGTGATCAATTTGGGATTGCCAGCACCGATCGACGTGCAGATCAGCGGAAACGATTTGAAACAAGTGTACGCCGCGGCAAGCGGTATTGCGGAGCGGGTGCGGCAGCTCCGCGGCGCCAGCGACGTCCTCATCCCGCAAGATGTCGATTACCCGGCGCTGCAACTGGATATAGATCGCGGGAAAGCGAGTCTGCTGGGACTATCGCAGAAAGAGATCGTGGACAACGTCATCACCGCGCTCACGTCGAACGCCATGATCGCGCCAAACTACTGGATCGATCCGAAAAGTGGCAATCCATATTTGCTGACGGTCCAGTATCCCGAGAATCAGGTGAAAACAATTACCGATCTCAAGCAAATCCCCTTGCGCGGAGTGAAGAACACCGAGCCGACGTTTCTGGATAGCGTAGTGAAAGTGAGCGGTATTCCCTCGCCAACGGAAGTGGATCACTACCAGTTGTTTCGAGTGATTGACGTCTACGTATCTCCGAAGGGCGAAGACCTCGGTCTGATAACCAGCCAGGTCGAAGAGATCATTAAAGGCGCGAAACTCCCGGATGGGGTCCGCGTCAATTTGCGCGGATCCGTGCAGGGCATGCGTGCGTCCTTCCAGAGTTTCGGCATCGGCTTGATCCTTTCCGTCGTGCTGGTCTACCTGGTACTCGTCGCGCAGTTCGCCTCGTGGGCCGACCCGTTCATTATTCTGCTGGCGATTCCGCCGGGGCTGGCGGGGGTGCTCGTGTTTCTCCTGGCGACGGGGACCACGCTGAACGTGATGTCCTTGATGGGAGTGGTCATGATGGTCGGAATTGTCGTTTCGAACAGCATTCTTATCGTCGAGTTCGCCCGGCACATGCACCAAGAGGGTAAACCAATCCAGGAGGCCGTCTCGGTTGCTTCCCGATTGCGCCTGCGCCCTATCTTGATGACTTCGCTCGCCACAATTCTCGGACTGATCCCCATGGCGATGAAGCTCGGGACGGGATCGGAAGCGTACGCGCCGCTGGCGCGGGCGATTATTGGCGGGTTATTGGTTTCCGTGGTGGTGACGGTCTATCTCGTTCCGGCAGCTTATTTGATCGTGCACCGCAAGGAAGCACAGGTTCCAAAGGAGGCGCAAGCGTGATGCGCTACTTTCTCGCTTTAGTGTTGAGTTGTGGTTTGGCTTGTTCGCCTGCCCGAGCGCAACAGCAAGGAAGTTCAGGTTCAGTTCCCGCCCAGACGGAAGCGGGCACTCCCTTGACGCTGCGGCAAGCAGAAGGAATTGCGCTGAAGAACAATCCGCAAATTACCCTCGGGAAATTGCGGGCGCTGGAGGCGCAGCAGTTCGTCCGGGAAACACGCTCGGCGCTTTTGCCAACCGCCAATCTCAGCTTCACGGCTGTAGATTCCAATCCGGGAAGCCGCATCGCCGCCGGTGGCCTCAACAACCCGATCGTGTTCCCGCGTGCCGCCGGTGGTGCGGCGGTCAGCCAATTGGTTACCGATTTCGGCCGCTCGACGAGTTTGCTGTCCAGCTCGGAATTCCAGGCCAAGGCGGAGGACAAGAACGCCGCAGCAGCGGTCGCGGATATCGCGCTGGCGGTCGACCGGAGTTACTACAACGCTCTGGAAACGAAGGAACTCGTCAAAGTCGCGGAACAGACCATCGAGGCGCGCCAGCTTCTTGTGGACAAGGTGAAAGCGCTCACCGATGCGAAACTCAAGTCCGAGCTGGACCTCAGCTTCACCAAAGTCGATCTGGCGCGCGCCAAACTTCTGCTTCTGGAGGCCAGGAACAATTACCAGACAGCTCTGGCGGCGCTTTCCGCGATTCTTGGTTATCAGGATGAACAGAACTTCCGGTTGGTCGAGGAGACCACACAAATTACCCAGCCGCCACCGGACGTAGCGCCGATAATTCTGCAGGCTTTGCAGCAGCGCCCGGAGATTGCGGCGCTGCAATACGTCGTCGAATCGGCGCGAAAGAACAGCAACGCGGAACACGATTTGTGGAGGCCGACGGTCAGCGCACTGGGTGTGGTCGGCGAAGCACCGGTTCGCGACGACCACATTCCCAATTGGTACGGGGCGGTGGGCGTCAATATTAACGTCCCGATCTTCAACGGATTTCTCTACAACGCTCGCGCCAGGACCGCCGATCTTCAAACGGAGGTGAACCGTCAAAGACTGGCGGACCTGCGAAACAATCTGGCGCGGGACGTACGGATCGCCTGGCAAGACAGCAACCAGGCCTATGAGCGCCTCTCCGTGACGCAGCAACTCCGGGAAGAGGCCAGCCTGGCTCTGGACCTTGCCCAGTCGCGCTACACACTAGGGCTTGGATCCATTGTGGAGTTCAGCCAGGCCGAGCTGCAGAAAACCGAGGCGGATATCGCGGATACGGACGCCAGGTATCAGTATCGCTTGACGCAGTTTGTGCTCGCCTATACGATGGGCGAGCCGAAGTAAGACCTCCCCACGCAGAAGGTGGGAGGCATCTTCTTACGATCTATGCTTTGCTTGCAGTTCTCTCCGTGGTTACGCTTCACGCAGTGATTTTGGGGAACCGCGTGGCCCTCTATTCTGCCTGTTGTTGCAACTCGCCTCCAATTGTAAGTAGCGTTATGTCAGTGATTTAGCGCGGACTTCCTGTTCTTGTTACAGGATATTCACAATCGATTGACGTAACCGTAAGAGACGCCCGATACCTTCTGCGCGGGGTGGCTCGTATTCCGGCCAAGGCATTTTGAAATTCGCTTAAAAGAGAGAGGAAATGAAAAAACTAGCTGCACTCGCATTGTCGCTGTTCCTCGTTTCCGGAACAGCAATCGCTGATACACCGAAAGACGCTGACGCACAACCTGCCAAGCCGGCTCAGCCGGCCAAGCCCAAGGCGGCCAAAAGCGCCGAAAAAACGGATGCTGCTTTTGCTGCAGAGCTCGAAGAACTTCGTCAGGCCCTGCAGTCGCAGCAGGAACAACTCCAGATGCTGAAGGAAGAGCTGGCCAAGCGCGATCGTCAAATCGATGAAGCGCGCGAGGCGGCTGCCGCTGCCAACTCGCGGGCCACGGAAGCCAGTACAAAGGCGATCGAAGCGGTGAACTCCACCGCGGAAGTGAAGAGCGCCACGGCTTCGCTGAGCACGACCGTGAGCGGCTTGACGGCCAGCAATGAAGCGCTCAAGACGAGCGTGGCAACGGCGCAAGTCGAAGTCAGTAAGGCCACGGAAGAGGGTCCGGCCTCAATCCGCTACAAGGGCATTACCATCACGCCAGGCGGCTTCATCGAGGCGGCGACGGTCTTCCGCACGCGCGCAGTCAGCGCAGACATCAACACGCCGTTCAACAGCATCCCATACCCCGGCAACTCGCTCAGCAGACTCTCTGAGAACAACTTCACGGGCCGCCAGAGCCGTATAAGCCTGCTCGCAGAGGGCAAGGTCGGCATCGCCAAGTTGACGGGTTACTACGAGACAGACTGGCTCGGCACCGGCGTAACCTCCAACAACCGCCAGAGTAACAGCTACGTGAACCGCCAACGGCAGATTTGGGGACAACTCGCGCTTGACAATGGGTTTAGCGTTACGGGGGGCCAAATGTGGTCCCTGACAACGGAGAACCGGAAAGGAATCCAGAACCGCGGAGAGTGGATACCGTTGACGATTGATCCCCAGTATAACGTCGGCTATACCTGGGAACGGCAATACGGATTCCGGTTGGTCCAGGACTTCAGCGGCAAATTCGCGCTTGCCTTATCCATCGAGGGGCCAGAGGCGACGCTCGGCGGCCGCGGGTTTAATTCCTTCACAAGTACCTCCGCGACTGGCACAGTAACGACTTCTCAGAATTTCTTTATCAACGCTCCGGGCGCGGGCGGTGGCTTGTACAACTTCGTTGACGGTTTGCCGGTTTTTGGTTCAGGCACTGGCGGCTACACCACCAACAAAGCGCCTGACTTCATCTTTAAGGCTGCGGCGGACCCGGGATATGGCCACTACGAACTTTTTGGGATCGTCAGCACCTTCCGCAACAGAATCTTTCCCTGCGGCGTAGTTGGTACGACCGCGAAAAACCTTCCCACCCCGGCCACGCCGACGGTGGTTGCCTGCTCCATTAACGGCACGACCACACCAAGCGCTGTCGGCGCGTTTAATGACACCCATACCGGCGGTGGCATTGGCGGCAGCGCACGTTTCCCACTCTTGGCCAAAAAACTGGAATTCGGCATCAAGGCTGTCGGTGGCGACGGCGTCGGCCGTTACGGTTCGGCGCAGCTTGCCGACGTGACCGTCCGTCCGAATGACACGCTAGCCTTGATCCGGACCGTGCATGGACTCGCCTCGCTTGAGTATCATCCGACTCCGAAACTGGATCTCTACGCTTACTTCGGTGATGAATACGTGTGGCGCGCCGGTTACAAGGGCTATACCTCGATTACCGTCACAAATACGCCAGCTATCCCCGCGACGGCCACCACTCCGCTCATCCCCGCGACGTCGGCGACAACCATCAAGCTCAATCAGATCGGCGGATATGGTTCGCCATTTGCCAACAACTCGGGTTGCAGCCTGGAGGGGTCTCCGACGACCTCGCTCACGCCTTCCGCCACAGGCGGCACCTGCGCGGGCGACACCCGCCACATCTACGAAGCCACCATCGGCTTCTGGCACAAGCTGTACCAGGGCCCGAAGGGAGGTTTGCGCTGGAGCATTCAATACTCCTACTTCTCTAGGAACGGCTGGTCGGGCAACAACAGCAGCGGTGGCACCAGCACCGCCGCGGGCGTCTCGCCAAAGGCGGTTAACAACATGGTTTGGACTTCTTTCCGCTACTACATCCCGTAGGAGCGGTTATTGGGATGAAGCCGTCCCCCGCTGGAGGACGGAAAAGGGGCAGCTCTTCATGGAGCTGCCCCTTTTCTGTCACACCGAGACACATCTCTATTTTTCAGCAACGAAAACTAAGAAGGGGGGAGAAGGGGACCGGAGCCAGGGGTGCACCGGTCCCCAGGTAGGACATGGAGTGAAGAAGACTACGCGAGTGGAGTGTCACACGGCTGCGTCACATCCGCATCAAGGCTGTGTGAATTCTCCGTAACCTGCGAGGCCGCGTCCGCGCCTTCTCCGGCACAATCCGGTTGCACAGCGATGCCACGGCCGTGGCGGACATCCAGGCCGCGGACCCAGAAAATGATGTCTTCGGCGATATTGGTGGCATGGTCGGCGATGCGCTCCAGGTGGCGCGTGGCCAGAACGAATTGCAGGCCAGGGCTGACGAGAGCAGCTTGTTTGGTCATGCTGTCAAGCAGCTTCTCGAAAATGCGGTCACGATATTGGTCCACGACATCGTCGCTCTCGAGAACCTGCGTGGCCAGTTCGGTATTCCGGAAAATCAAAGCTCCAAGACTCTTGCTGACCATGGCGCGCACGGCGGCTGCCATGGGAGCCAATTCTTCCGGCAACTCGGTGGACGCCATTTCGCGGAGGGAGATGACGCGCTCGGCAAGATTCACGGCGAGGTCGCCGATGCGTTCGAGGTCATTGGTAATCTTCAAAGAGGCAACAATGAGGCGCATCTCATCGTCGGAGAAGGAACCGCGGCGGAGCAGCCTTATGGCGTGCTCATCAATGACGATCTCCATTTCATTGATACGCGGCTCGAGAAGAAATACCTCTCCGGGAAGTCCGGCGGTGCGCGGGCTCTCGAGACTCACAATGGCGTCCAAAGCGCGGTTCATGGCGCATTCGACCGTGCGCGCCATGGATACCAAGTAGTTCACCAACGTGTCATAAAGAACGATATCGGTAAGACCTGCAGTGCTCGACATAGGGCCTCTTTCGGAGCGTGGAGCGGAATGGCCCACCATCGCTCGTAAGTAAATCTTGGATATGGATGGTTACAGAGCGTTCACCCGCAGATGAATATGCGGGGAAAGTGTGGCTTTTGAAAGGAGGAGGGACGCGAAGCGCTACCGCCGGCCAGAGTTGCCGCCACCCCCGGCGGAAGGCCGGGAAATGGCGTGCTCGGGATCAAACAGCGGAACGGAGAAATGAAATTGCGAGCCCTGCCCGACTTCGCTCTCGACCCAGATACGTCCGCCGTGAACCTCGACGAGATGTCTGGCTATAGCCAGGCCCAGACCGGTGCCGCCGACCTCACGCGAACGCGCGACGTCCACACGATAAAACCGTTCGAAAATGCGGGGTTGATCGGCCTGAGGTATGCCGATGCCGGTGTCGGATACAGTGAAGATGACTTCGGCGTCATTGGTTTCCGCGCTTACCATGATCTGCCCGCCCGGCATGGTGTACTGGGTGGCGTTGTCCAAGAGATTTTGCAGCACTTCGGCCAAAAGGCGGCGGTCGCCGGCGATTTCCGGCAGATGCTGTGCGACATTAACGGAAATGCGGATGTCTTTTTCCGCAGCGCGGTGCTGCGCGGTCTCCAGGCAGCTTTCGATGAGCTGCGAAGCGCTGAGGCGGCGAATTTCAAGCTCCAGCCGGTCGGCGTCCATTTTCGAAAGTTTGAGTAGATCGTCGGTCAGCCGGGCCAGGCGGCGGGAGTGCTCGAGAATGATGGCGAGGAAACGGCTGCGGTTCTGGGGATCGTCGGATGCCCCGGCGAGGAGAGTTTCCGCGAAGCCCTGAATGGCGGTGAGAGGCGTTTTGAATTCGTGGGAAACGTTGGCGACGAAATCGCGGCGGACGCGCTCGAGCTTTCGCAGTGCAGTGATGTCGTGCAGCACGACGACCGCCCCCGAAGTATCGCCGGCTCGTACGGCCGCCACCGTAGCGGCGAAGAAATGCTGCCGTAGCGTGCCCGTGATGATCTCGGCTTCCACCCGCGGCTCCCCGGCAAGGACCTGGCGCACCGCCTCGATCAATTCGGTTTGCCGAACGATTTCGACCAGGGCGCGGCCGGATTGCGGCGGAACCTCCAATTCCAGGATTTCCGCAAAGCTCTGGTTTGAAAAGAGCAGACGCTCCGAGGCATTCACTACCGCAACGCCTTCGAGCATGCTTGCAAGAATGGCGGAAGAGAGATTGCGCTCATCGGTGAGCGTGCGGATGGTTCGGTCCAGCCGGGCGGCTGTTTGATTGAGCGACGCGGCAAGCGCTTCCAGTGCGTCCCCGGAACTATCCGCCGGCAACGGACGAATATCACCTTCCGCCACGCGGCGAGAAAACTCTTTCAGGCGGTCCACACGGACCGAGAAGCTTCTCGAGATCAGCAGAGAGGCCGCGCCCGCGAGCAACAGGATGACGAACGAGGCGAGCCACAGGCTGCGGCGGAACGAACGGAGCACCTCATCGGCTGTTTGCAGGGGAAGCGCAAAGCGCAGCACGATCGGAAGCC
>Ga0307479_10004118_pt1 | contig 13292 bp, 12 predicted proteins | sample atmos_gasesECM4C_FD_203743 | JGI IMG/M metagenome (GOLD analysis project Ga0307479, IMG submission 203743) | Hardwood forest soil microbial communities from Morgan-Monroe State Forest, Indiana, United States - atmos_gasesECM4C_515 | ecosystem: Environmental > Terrestrial > Soil > Temperate...
CTTTGTTCAACACGATCACCGGCCTCGCCCCGGACTCCCAGCACTGCGCGAGATAGCGTTCCACGCGCCGCGGATTGAAGTCGCCATCCAACGCGGACACCAGGAGCGCCGTGTCCACATTTGCCGCAATCACCTGCTCTTCCATCCTTTTTCCCGGCGTTTTGCGGACAAATTTGCTCCGCCTCGGCAAGACCTCCTGAATCACCGCAGTGGAATCTGCGCCATGGACTTCCACCACTACCCAATCGCCGACGGCCGGCCAGTCCGCGCCCTCCTCCGCCGCAAGCCGCAGCTTCCCACTCGCTTCCGCCCAGCATTCGCCGAAGTCTCCCGCAACGCGCCAAAATTTCCGCTGCTGCGCAATCACGCGCGCCGGAACCGCATTCTTCCACTCCACACCGCTCCAAAACGCTTCAAAGTACGAATTCCATCCCCACAAAGCAATCGACACGGAAGAATCCTCCCGCAGCCATGACGAAACACACGACCGCCGCTAGCGTCAAACGAAAACATCATTAGGTTCTAGTGGATTTGAATTGCGGGAGGCGTGAAGCGGTCAGTTCATGCCAACCGCGGAGACACACCCGCCCGCAAGAACTTTGCTGGTGGTTCGCACAGGCGCCTCCGTGGTTGAATTGAGCAACGCCGCCCAGTCGCGGGCCCATGCCCTGAACTAAATGTTAGCGACGGGCCCACTCCGAGTCAACACTCGAAACCTAAGGAATAGCTCGGCAATATTCTCAATTCTCGCAACACAACCCATCGTCCAGTTGAACGCTGGCCCATTCACAACATACGATCTCCATAAGACGGGTCTCAAGGTGTGCACAATATGGTGTATCGAAAGCCGAATTCCTGCGCACTGCCTCTCCTGGCGGTCGCCGTGACCGTAGCCAGTCTTAGCGCGTGCAACAGTGCACCGAAATCCGAAGGCGCATCAACAAACACAGCCCAGCCAACCGTGCCGGTAGAACCGCCTCCGCCTCCGGAACCGGCAAGCGCCCTGGGCTCAGCTTCCGGCACCTTGCGGATGGTGAACTTCGCCCAAGAAAAGGACTTCTGAGCCTACGATAAGGACCCTTCTGACATCAACAACGCGAAAGCACAAAGCCAAATAGTTGAGGAATTCCAATCGGCAATGGCGGTATGGAAGCCCCGCAGCCAATGCGTGGTCATTTTCTTGTTTACGGATAGTCTGAGCGTTGACGAAACGGCTCAATTGAAAGAGTCGATTGCGACCAATAGCGACGCGATGACCAATGGCGAGGCGATTCACAAACGCAACTTGACACCCGGCAAGGTTACGTTCATTACCGTTATGTTCGACTCCAGACCGCCGGCGACCGGCGCTCAACCCGCGCACGTTACTATAGACAGTAAGCTCAGCAACGGAAAATCTAACTCCGCCACTGGCCCCGCCGAGGTCGAGACCACCAGCCTGCCGGTGAAAGCAACTTGGGCCAAGCCGGGCCGCCTATTGCCAGAAATCATTTTGCGAACGAAGGGAAAGACACACTACGGAGGATCCACGTTCGGTGGGGCCGAATGGCAGATCGAAACGCGCGTTCCCATGATTATCACTTCCGGCTAGTAAGCCGCGAACGCCACTAACGCTATTTCAGTTCAGTGAACAACCTTCCCATCTGTGTCCCGCACCTCGACCTTGCCGAGGTTCAGCTTCTTCATGTCCTCTTCGATCTTCGCGCGGTCGCCCACCGCAAGCACGATCATCTTCTCCGGCAAAATGTACTTCTGCGCCATGGCCTGCGCTTGCTCGGGGGTCACCGCATTGATGCGGTCCGGCAGCGTCGAATAGTAGTCCAGCGGCAAATCGAACGTGAAAAGCTCCGCAAAGCTCCCCGCCGCTTCCGTACCGCGCTCGAAACGCCCCGGCAGCGACCGCGCGATAGAATCTTTCGACAGAATCAGTTCCGCCGGTGTCATCTGCGTGTCGCGCATCCGCTTCAATTCGTTAAACAGTTCCGTGGTCGCGGGCGCCGTCGCGTCGGTACGCACATCGCCGCCCGCGATAAACGGCCCAGGAGCACGATGGTACGCAAAAAACGAAAACGCTCCGTAGGTATAGCCATGCGCCTCGCGCAAGTTCATGTTGATGCGGCTCGAGAACAGCCCGCCGAGGTCCGTATTCATCACCTCGACGGCTGCGTAGTCCGGCGTGGACCTCGCCAGCCCCAGGGAGAAGCACCCCAGCGTCGTCTGCGGCGCTCCCGGACGGTCCACAAAAATCAGCTTGGCGTCCGTGGTCTCCGTCGAACCCATCGCCGCCGGAGCTGGCCGCCCCGGCTTCCACGCGCCGAACTGTTTTTCGAGCAGCGGCTTCAACGCCGCCAGTTTGATGTTTCCCGTGACGACCAGCGCCGCATCATCGGGAAAATAATTCTGCTTCCAGAAATGTTCCAGGTCGTCGCGAGAAATCGCCTTGATGGATTCCCTCGTTCCGCTGTCCGGATATCCATACGTGTGCCGCGGTCCATAGAGGGCCGCCGCCAGAACGCGAAACGCCAGAGTAAAAGGATCGTCTTTTTCCTGCACGATGCTGGTCAGCCGCTCCGAGCGCACCCGCTCAATCTCCGATTGTGGGAACGTCGGATGCAGCGCCACGTCCGCGAGCAGTTCCAGCGCGTCGGGAAAATTCCGCGACAGCGACCGCGTGGACATTCCGGTCGTGTCTGTCCCCGCGCCGGAATTCAGCGTCGCACCGAGGTCCGCGGCGCGATCCGCGATCTGCAGTGCCGAACGCGTCGTCGTTCCCTGCTGGAGCATCCGCGCCGTCATGCTTGCAAGCCCCGGTCGATCCACGGGGTTCACTCCGCTTCCGGCACGCACAACCAGGTTCGCTGCCACCAGCGGCAACCCCGGCCGGTAGCTGTACAGCACCGTCAGCCCATTCGACAGCTTAAATTTTTCCGGCACCGGCAAGTGCAGCGCGCTGGCAGGCCCGGGTTTCGGCGCATCTCTGCGCCATTCTGCGTCCTCGTTCACTGGCTCGCCGTTGTTCTTCGAAGGATCCTTTTCCGGCGCTTTCGGAGTCGCCACTTCGGCGCCCAAATCCTGCTTCCCCGGCACTCCATAAACCACCGTCCGCTGATTTGTGTTGAGCTGCCCTTGCCCGAACGCTGCAATCGACTGCGGCGTGGCATTTTCGTATCGTCCGATGTCCGCCGCCAGAAAGTCCGGTGTACCCAGATAATGGTTGTAACTATTCAGGCGGTCGGCGACGCCTCCCGATCCTCCCAGTGTCTCGAGGGCTGCAATAATTCCGGATTCGATCACGTTTCGCGCTCGCGCGAGTTCCGCGGGCGTCGGTCCCTCCTTGCGGAACGCCTCCAGCTCTGCGTTGATGGCCTTCTCAAGATCTTCCGGCTTCACGCCGGCCTTGGCCGTCGCTTGCAGTACAAACACCGAGCCGAGCATTAGCGATTGCTGATTCGCCGACACGTCCTGGGCGATCTGTTTTTCATACACGAGTTTTTTGTACAAGCGGCTGGACTTCCCCCCGCCAAGAATTGCCGCCGCAAGGTCCGCCTCCGCGTCGCCCGGCTTGAAAATTGGCGATGTCAGCCACGCCATGTAAACGCGGGGAAGCTGGACGTTATCTTGAATCACCGCGCGCCGCTCGGACGTTATCGGCGGCGTGTGTGCCTTTATCTTTGGCACATCTTCTCCGCGCTTCAGCGGCCCGAAATATTTTTGCACCAGGTCGCGCGCTTTCTCCCGATTGAAATCGCCCACAATCGCCAGGCTCGCGTTGTTGGGCGCATAGTACAGTTTGAAAAAATTCCGCACGTCCTCCAGCTTGGCCGATTGAATATCGAGGTGCGAACCGATCACATCCCCGTAATAAGGATGCTCTTTAGGAAAGAGTTCGTGAAACATCCCCTCCTCCACTACGCCATACGGGGCATTTTCAAAGCTCTGCCGCCGCTCGTTGCGCACTACGTCCTGCTGATTCGACAGATTGGCTTGGTCCAGCTTGTCCGGCAAATAACCCATGCGGTCGGACTCCAGCCACAGCGCTAGTTCCAGTTGATTCGATGGCAGCGTTTCGAAATAATTCGTGCGGTCGAAATCCGTCGTCCCGTTGATGTCGGAAGCGCCCGCCGCCTCAAGATAGTGGAAGTGCGAACTCCCCGGCACGTGCCGCGACCCTTCGAACATCATGTGTTCGAATAGATGCGCGAAACCGCTGCGGCCCGGAAGTTCGTTCGCCGGACCGACGTGGTACCACAAATTCACCGCTACCATCGGCAGGCGATGATCCTCGGAAAGAATCACTTCCAGCCCGTTCTCCAGTTTGTACTTTTCGAATTTCAGTGGTGGCACTTCGAGCGGCGCGGGCTTGGCGACCGCCGGCTTAGCGGCTGCTTGCGCCGGCGCTTTTTTCGTCGTGCTCGCCGGCGGCGCCTGCGCCTGCCCAAAAGTGGAGATCGCGAATCCCAACAGCGCAGTCACGCCAGGCAGTACTGCATTCCTCAGCAAACTCTTCATAGTCGTTTCCCCTCGATTGTGCGCAAATTGAAGACCGGTCCACAGGCAGCAGGTAGCGGATGCCCTCAGAAACTCCGTAGCTAGCTTACCTTGCTTCTGCATGAGCGCAAGCCTTTTGCTTATCCCGTTTTTCAGTGTTTAACACATCGATGCACATCCCATCGAGAACGCGAATCTTATCGGATTTTCCTGTTACATTGTTATGAGACAGAGCGCACTCTGCTATCGCTCTTGCCTCGGAAGGGATCGCGATGACCTACTTTCTCTGCCAGCTGACGGTTGCTGCCTTCCTGATGTTTTCTCAGCAACAAGAAGCCGCTCCGCCGACGCCCACGCTGGCAGAGGCTGCACGCGCCGCCCGCGAGCGCCCGAAATCCTCCAAACCCAAGCACATCGTGACCGACGACGATGTCTCCCACAACGGAAGTGACGCTGGCTTCGCGGCTGCAGGCATCTCCGAGTCCCAAGTTCGTGCGCGATTGCAAGGGGACGCGACTATTCCTCGAGTTCCGACCGCGGCGGATTTAATAAACCGGATCAATGACTTCTCCCTCGCAAACGGGATCTCCGCCACTACCGAGGCGGCCAACTATAAGCAAAGAATTCTGTCTGGCCACCAAAACGCGCCTTTCCCCGGCCAGAAAGAATGGGAAGAGCAGATGGACACGGCCGTCAAACATTTCGTTGAGGAGGCTGGCACTGCTGCGACCCGGCTTCACGCCATCCTCGAGGAGAACAAGGACGCCTTCGCGCACGGCGATCCCGGAGCTCCCCAAAAGGTTCGACAACAGTGGATCGAGGCTCTCGTTCCGTTCACTACCTGGCAGCTGCGTCTCCATCAGCTGATGCTGGACGGTGATGCCCGTGCAAAAGCCAGCTCGTCAAAACCTCAAGCGCACTAAACGCTAGCGGGGCCCCCCCGCGCTCCTGCTCGAATTCCATCCTTTGCAGTCTCCATCCGCTGCCGCGCGCGGCCGACGCCGTGAGTGCGCCACCCGCATCCATCTCTAACCCAAGGCAGTTCGCACAACGTCCGCCAAACTCGTATACTGTCAAACTTGGCCTGTCTGGCTCAATATTTGGCGGTTGTTTCTGAAAAAATGTCTGTACGTGAGGACTTCGCGTGTCTGCTTCCGCTCTGAAAACAAGTGCGAACCTGAAATCTCCCGAATTCGAAAAGAACGCCCGGCGCATCGTTGATTTGCTTACCAAAATCAAGAACGAGGAAGAACAAATCCGCCAGGGTGGCGGCGCGAAGGCCATCGAATCACAGCACAAGAAAGGCCGGCTCACCGCCCGTGAACGCGTCGCCAAGCTGATCGATCCGGGTTCGCAGTTTTTTGAACTGGGAATTTACGCCGCGTACGAAATGTATGAAGAGTGGGGCGGCGCGCCGGGCGCGGGGACGGTTACCGGATTGGCGAGAGTTTGCGGGCGCACGTTCATGATCATCGCCAATGACGCGACCGTGAAAGCTGGCGCGTTTTTCCCCATGACCGCGAAAAAAGTGATTCGCGCGCAAAACATCGCCATCGAAAACCGCATTCCGACAATTTATCTAGTCGATTCCGCTGGAGTTTTCTTGCCGCTGCAGGAAGATGTTTTCCCCGATACCGACGATTTTGGGCGCGTATTCCGCAACAACGCCGTAATGAGCGCGATGGGCATTCCGCAGATCACCGCGATCATGGGGATGTGCGTGGCAGGCGGCGCGTACCTCCCGGTGATGTGCGACCATATTTTGATGACCGAAGGCTCGGGATTATTTTTGGCAGGCCCTGCGTTGGTGCAAGCCGCGATTGGACAAAAAACTTCCGCCGAGGATTTGGGCGGAGCGAGAATGCACGCGCAGATCAGCGGCACGGTGGATTTCCGCGAACCGGATGATGATGCGTGTATCAAGCGGATTCGGGCGCTCGTCGACAAAATTGGCGCGCCAAACGCTTCGCCCTTTAGCCACGTGAAATCGCGCGATCCGCTTTTTTCCGCTGAAGACATCTACGGAATATTTTCGAGCGACCCCGGCAAACAGTACGATACGCGCGAAATCATCGCCCGTATCGTGGACGTCAGCGAATTCGAGGAATACCGCGCCGAATACGGAGAAACGCTGCTCTGCGGATACGCGCGCATCGGCGGCTGGGCCGTCGGTATCGTCGCGAACCAGAAAAAACACGTGCACACGCTGGCTCGCGGGTCGGACCAGAAACGCCTCGAATTTGGCGGCGTGATTTACACCGAGTCCGCGGAAAAAGCCGCGCGCTTCATTTTAGATTGCAACCAGAACCGCATCCCGCTCGTTTTTCTGCACGACGTCAACGGCTTCATGGTCGGCAAAGACGCGGAGTGGAGCGGCATCATCCGCGCCGGCGCGAAAATGGTGAACGCCGTGGCCAACAGCGTAGTGCCAAAAATTACTGTGATTTGCGGCGGCAGCTTCGGCGCTGGAAATTACGCCATGTGCGGAAAAGCCTACGATCCGCGCTTCATGTTTGCGTGGCCCACCGCGCGCTTTGCCGTAATGAGCGGTGACGCCGCAGCCAGCACCCTCGCCGAGATAAAATTGAAACAGCTCGAACGCGAAGGCAAAAAAGTAGACGAAAAACAAAAACCAGAATTGTTCGAATCCGTGCGCGCCACCTACGAACACCAAACCGACCCGCGCTACGCCGCCGCCCGTTTGTGGGTAGATGCAATCATCGATCCCGCCCACACCCGCGACGCCTTAATCTGGGCCCTCGAAGCCGCCGCGCTCAATCCCGAAATCCGCGAATTTAAAACTGGAGTTCTACAGACTTGAGTAACCTCGAGATCACACTGAGAATTTTGCTCGCGTACTTTGTCGTTCTGATTCTTCCTATTCTGCTGATTCTGGCCGGCATCTTCTTGGTGATTAGGGCGCGAAAAGCAGTCCACGGCTCTTCGATCCGCCGCTATCTGGGAATCTCGCTGATTTCACTTCCTTTAGGAGTACTCGCCTACTTTATCGCCGGCATTGCTGCCGCGAGGATTCGCGGAGATGCACATTTTTACGGCGTCCCGTTCGCTGGTCACGGCGTTTCAAATAGCTTTTCCGATTTCACAAATATTCTGATCTGGGTGGCATTGGTTTTCGTTGTGCTAGCGGCCATATTGCGCTCCCATTAGTAACGCTGCGGAAAGAAGGATCGAGTGGAGGAGACAACACAAATCATCGAGTGCCCGAGAGATGCCTGGCAGGGATTGCCGGACCTCATCCCAACAGAATACAAGACCGAGTACTTGAAAGAACTTGTGCTTGCAGGATTCAAGCATATTGATGCAGTGAGTTTTGTTTCGCCGAAACACGTGAAGCAGATGGCCGACAGCGAAGAGGTGATGGCGAAACTGAACGCTTCCCTTCCTGCCGGAGTGGAACTTCCCGAGATTATTGGAATTGTCGTCAACGAAAAGGGATTGGAGCGGGCGCTGGCGACGCCGGGCGTTAGCACGATCGGCTATCCGTATTCCGTTTCTGCTTATTTTCGGCGTGCGAATGCCAACATGACTCGGGACGAATCGCGCGCGCTTGTCGAAAAGTTGCGGAAAGAAACGGCGGCGGCGAAGCGCGGGCTCGTGATTTACATTTCGATGGCGTTTGGGAATCCGTACGAGGAGCCGTGGGGGCCGGAGATTGTGGCCGACACCTTGGAGTGGTTGAAAGACATTCGCGTGCGGACGGTTTCGTTGGCAGACACGGTGGGCACTGCTTCGCCGCAACTTGTCGGCGATTTGTACCGCAGCGTGAAGGATCACGTCGCGGGCGTTGAGCTTGGCGTTCATTTGCACAGCCGGCCGGAGAATGCGGAAGAAAAGATTCTCGCGGCGTACAAAGCGGGATGCCGGAGGTTCGACGGGGCGTTGACCGGGCTTGGCGGCTGTCCTTTTGCGGGAGACAATCTGGTCGGGAACATCGCCACGGAAAATGTTCTCGCGGCGCTGCGGAAAGCGGGCGCCGACCCGGGCATTGATTCGGCGAGCCTGACGAAGGCGCTGGAACTGACGAACGAAATTCGCGCGACGTATGCGCATGCGCCTCTGGTGAACTAGAATCACTCGGACCTAGCGTTCGTGCTGAGTAGGCGCGGCATGCTGCGCCCCTGCAACTGGGACCGACACATTGCAGGAAGTTTTTCGGCGCGCGCGTCGATGGAGATCGCTGCCATGTATCAAACACTGCTTCGCGAAATTAACGGAAATGTCGCTACCATCACACTGAACCGGCCGGACAAGCGCAACGCCATCTCCACGCAAATGATGGCGGAACTGCAGACGGCGCTGGATGAGATCGAACAAAGTCACGCTCGCGTGGCAATTTTGACCGGAGCGGGCAAGGCATTTTGCGCCGGGATGGATCTGGACATGCTTGCGGCGATTGCCAAACAATCTCCAGCGGAAAACCAGGAAGACTCGCGGCGGATTGCGAAAATGTTTCGCCGCATTTGGAGTTATCCACGACCGCTGATCGCGGCGGTAAACGGCGCGGCGTACGCCGGGGGCTGCGGTATCGCCACGCTCTGCGATTTCACATTGGCCGTGCCGGAAGCAAAATTCGGGTATACCGAAGTGAAAATCGGATTCCTGCCGGCGATCGTGTCCGTATTCCTGACGCGGCAGATTGGAGAGAAGCGCTCACGCGATCTCTTACTTACGGGGCGCATCATCGAAGCGGAAGAGGCGAAAGAATTCGGGCTGGTATCGGAAATTGTTCCGGCGGGGCGCTTGATGGAGCGCGCGCACGAACTTGCAAACGTGTTAATCGCGGCAAGCCCCAGCAGCCTTACGCGTTCCAAGCATCTTCTGGTCTCCTCGGTTGCTGCGGGCGTAGATCACGATTTGGAGCGCGCTATCCTGGAGAACGCGCGCATTCGCTGCACACCGGATTTCCAGGAAGGGCTCGCGTCGTTTCTGGAGAAGCGCAAGCCGGTCTGGCAGGGCGACCCGGAAAAATAAGGGACATGAGAATGATGGAATATCACGACGCGGTGGTGCGCGTGCGCTACGCGGAGACAGATCAGATGGGCGTCGTCTATCACGCGAACTACCTGGTGTGGTTTGAGGTGGGCCGTGTGGAGCTGATTCGCGCGCTGGGGATCGAGTACAAACGCATGGAGATCGAAGACGACTGCCACATCGTGGTGGCCGATGCGCACTGCCGGTATCATCATTCGGCGAAGTACGATGAAGTATTGCGAATACGGACGCGCATCGCGGAATCACGCAATCGCCTGGTCAAATTCTCCTACGAAGTCATTCGCGACGCGGACGGAAAAGTGCTCGCCAACGGAGAAACGACGCACGTGATTTGCGGGAGCAACGGGCGTCCGAAAATGCTGCCTAAGAAATATGAAACGGTGTTTAGCGCCATCGTTGCGCTGCAACCCGACCGGAGCAAAGCATGAGCGTGGCGCTCAGCGGGAACGATCTCACGTTTTCGCAACTTTACGACGTGGCTCTGCGCGGGGAACAAGTTCACGTGACGGCCTCGGCTGTCGAGCGCATGAATGCTTCGCGCGCAGTCGTCGACCGGCTGGTGGAATCCGGCGCTACGGCTTACGGAATCAATACGGGCTTTGGAAAACTTGCTTCGGTGCGAATCTCCGGGGAGCAAGTACGGCAATTGCAAGTGAATCTGGTGCGGTCGCACTCCTGCGGCGTCGGCGCACCGCTGAGTGAAGCCGAGACGCGCGCCATGATGCTGCTGCGCGCGAACGCGCTGGCCAAAGGATTGAGCGGCGTGCGGCCGAAGGTTGTCGACACGCTCTGCCAGATGCTGAACTCCAAAGTGCATCCTGTGATTCCGTCGCAAGGATCGGTGGGCGCTTCGGGCGACCTCGCGCCGCTGGCGCATCTGGCGCAAGTGGTGATCGGCGAAGGCCGCGCGGTGTTTCAAGCAGAAGTCTTGCCCGGTGCCGAAGCGATCAAGCGCGCGGGGATTGCGCCAGTCACGTTGGAAGCGAAAGAGGGACTTTCGCTCCTGAACGGGACGCAAGGGATGCTGGCGCTGCTGAGTCTAGGCTTGCGCGACGCGGACAATCTCGTGGACACCGCGGACGTGGCTGCCGCCCTTTCGCTGGATGCGCTGCGCGGCAGTCCTGGCGCGTTCGATGCGCGGATTATGCAGGCGCGCGCGTATGCGGGAGCGGCGACGACGGCGCGGAACCTGGCGCACCTGAACGAAGGCAGCCAGATTCGGGAGTCGCATCGCTCGGCTGATAAAGATCCGCGAGTGCAGGATGCGTACAGCGTGCGTTGCACGCCCCAAGTGCATGGTGCCGTGCGCGATTCGCTGGCGCAGGCGCGAGAAATGGCGGCAGTTGAGCTAAATAGCGCGACGGATAATCCGCTGGTGTTTGTGCGCGACGCAAAGAACGGCGACATTGTCAGCGGAGGAAATTTTCACGGGCAGCCGCTGGCGATGGCGGCAGATCAGGTGGCGATTGCGATTGCGACGCTCGGCGGAATCGTCGAGCGGCGGATCGAGCAGATGACGAACCCGCTGACCAGCATGCTCCCGGCGTTCCTGACGCCGGAGCCGGGATTGAATTCGGGATTCATGATCGCGCAGGTGACGGCCGCGGCGCTTACTAGCGAGAACAAAACGATGGCTGTGCCGCATTCAGTCGATTCCATTTCCACGAGCGGCAATCAGGAAGATTACGTGTCCATGGGAATGAGCGGGACGCGGCGGCTGGGGCGCATGCTGGCCAATTTGCGGAATACCATCGCGATCGAACTGCTTTGCGCGTGCCAGGGGATCGACTTACTAGCGCCGCTGCAAACAGGTGGGCTGGCAAAGAAAGCGTATGAACGTGTGCGAACGAAATCGCCCAAGCTGTCAGTCGACAGGCCCCTGGGCGCTGACATTGAGGCCGTTTCAGCGCTGGTAAAAGCGGGTGCCATTTCGGCGATCTTGAGGTAGTTCAGGCCTGATCGCTGCATGAGCCCAAAGAAGCAGAGATAACGCTGAGGCGCGCCGACCACAAAGGCTAGCAAAGAGACCGAGACTCACCGCGAGCTTATGGAATTCAGTTCACTCTACCCCGCACCCGGCAGTTTTGACAAAGAATGCGCAATTACATGAAAACAAGGGGTTCACCTTCGCTCTTATAGCAAAGAGCAAACAGAGTTCTGAATATGGGGACAGTGGACTCTCATCGCGAGTTTTTCGCGGCAGTGCGGAACTAATCCAAGACGGATTGGATGTCAGTTTTGCGGAAGTCGTCGCCCTTGAAGAGAAGCGGCTCGCCGGTGGATTTGGCGAGGGCGTAGGCGAAACAGTCGCCGAAGTTTAGCCCAGCGGGGTGGCGGCCTTTGCCGTAGTCGGAGTAGCCCTGGCGGGCTAGGAGGGCTTGCTCCTCGGTAACCGGCTCAATCACGGTTCGAGCCTGCTGAAAGAGAGCGTCGCCCTGACGGATCGCGGCGTCGCCCGCGCGCGACTCGAGCAGTATTGAAACCTCCACGAAGTTCGCAGTTGAAATCCTGCATACCGGGGCATCCGCAATGGCTTTTTCGTAGACTTCAAAGCCGGGCTCACGAAAGAGAATGGCGAGAACGGCCGAGCTATCGAGGATCATTTCGGGAGACCATGCTCGTCGTAGAGAAAATCGGCATGGTTGATCGCTGGGCCCTTGAGGAGTTCGGCGGACCGCTCACTAATGGCGTGGATTGCAGCCAACATGGTGTCGCGTTTGCGGCGGCGGCGGACGGCTTCGAGGCGCTCGCGAATGGCTTGGGTGACGGCAGCGGTCATGGATTCGCCGGTTTCGCGGGCTAGCTCTTGGGCGAGTTTGTGGGCTTGGGGGTCTTTGATGTTGAGGCTCATGTTTCTACCATACTAGATTTGTTTCTACCTGTCTACCAATGGATTCCAGAGTGCGCGGTGTGCTGAAGTTAAGGTTAGTCAGGAAGCAAGGGGCGTGGCGACCCGTGATCGCCCCGAAGAGGTTTACAGTCGAAAGTTAAGGGTTAAGAGTAAGAGGGAGATAGAACGCGACCTCCCGAGTCGAGGAAAAGAAAGTGTGCGGGCAGTTGCGACCCCGGCAGGGCCGGGGCAATCCGATGACTGGGGCAAGTCAGTGTGAAGGGGATTGCTTCGCGGCTAAGCGGAAAGGTGGGCCGGGGCGTCTGTCAAGAAACTGCTCATTTCAGCGGAAGACGCGACAAATTCAGGAATTCGTCGAGGCTGGCGGCGACGGTATCGCCGTGAGAGCCGCCACCGTCGTAGTCGAGGAAGATGACGGGGGAGTCTTTTACACGCGGGTCGGAGGCGGCGATCCAATACCAGGAGCTGCGACCGGTGGTGGCGAAGCAAAAGCCGGGGCCTAATTCTTCCTCATAAGGCAATTCGTTGAGAGATTCGAGGTCCAGAGGCTCAAAACAATAGACTTGCCAGCGTTTGGGCCGCCAACGCGAATTGCCGGGCTTTTCGAGTTGGAAGCCGGCAGCTTGGACCGCAGATTTGTCCTCGTACAACTGCAAGAGTCTTTCTGGGAGAAATTTGCCCAATTCTTTTTCGACTGTATCGGGCTGTGGATGCAACAGGCGGCGCAGATAGGAGTCGTAGGCGGCTTTGAGTTGATCTGAGGTTGGGCGGGAACGGAATCTTGCTACGGCTTGGCGAATCCCCGTGACGAGGACCAACAGCGCGGCGGCGAAAACAAGGGGGCCGAAGACGTAGAAAAGAAGTTTGTCCACAAGTTAATGATACTAGGTTAGGGACTCCAGGAAGAAGGTGAGCATGCGGTAGCCGGCGAGGTAGGAGA
>Ga0307479_10004120_pt1 | contig 13288 bp, 9 predicted proteins | sample atmos_gasesECM4C_FD_203743 | JGI IMG/M metagenome (GOLD analysis project Ga0307479, IMG submission 203743) | Hardwood forest soil microbial communities from Morgan-Monroe State Forest, Indiana, United States - atmos_gasesECM4C_515 | ecosystem: Environmental > Terrestrial > Soil > Temperate...
GGCGCGCTCGGACACCCCGCGAGATGAGCGTCGTCGCATCTTGTTCTTTGATCTCCAGTTTGTGTTCCACCGGAGGGACAGTGGCAGTAGACATTTCTAGCTCCTTATCCCTATCACGCTAAAACAGCTTGCCATTGAGCATTTGGAAATGCTCCACGATGGGACCTAACGAAAGCGCGGGGAAATAGGTGAGGGCTCCAACAATAACGACAGTCCCGACCAGCAGGATAACGAACAGCGACCCATTCGTCGGCAAAGTGCCGCTGGTTACCGGGACAAGTTTCTTTCCGGCCAAGCTTCCCGCAATCGCGAGAGCAGGGATGATAAACAAAAATCTTCCAACCAGCATGTCCACGCCCATAGTCAAGTTGTACCAGGGCGTGTTGGCGTTGATTCCGCCAAAGGCGCTGCCGTTATTTCCGGCGCCGCTCGAGTATGCGTATAAAATTTCCGAGAAACCGTGAGAGCCATTGTTATTGATATTTGCCGCGGCTGGGCCGGGGGAGTTCCAATACCCATTCTTAGCAAACGGAACGATCGAACTGACTGCCGTGAATCCCAGGATCACAAAAGAAGTTGCGATGACCGCAATGATGGCCATCTTGACTTCCTTTTGCTCGATCTTCTTGCCCACGTATTCTGGCGTGCGCCCGACCATTAATCCGCCGATGAAGACGGCGATGACGGCATAAATCAACATGCTGTAGAGACCGGCGCCAACGCCTCCAAAAATCACTTCGTCAGTCTGAATATTGAAAAGAGGAACGAGCCCGCCCAGAGGAGTGAAGCTATCGTGCATGCCATTGACGGCGCCGCAACTGGCATCGGTAGTCACTGTTGCAAATAGAGCTGACTGTGCGATGCCGAAGCGGACTTCCTTGCCCTCCATGTTGCCGCCGGGCTGGCTACCTGTGTAGGTACGTTCGAGGCCCGCGCTTGCCACGATCGGGTTGCCACGCTGCTCGGCCCAATAACACACGAAAACGCCGACAATAAACATCACGGACATAGCCCCAAAAAGGGCCCATCCCTGACGTGTATCGCGGACCATCTTGCCGAACATATAGGTGAATGCCGCTCCTACGCAAAGGAGCATGATCATCTGAATCATGTTCGAGAGCGCGTTGGGATTCTCGTAGGGATGAGCCGAGTTTGCGTTGAAGAAACCGCCGCCATTCGTGCCCAACATCTTGATCGAGAGCTGCGAAGCCAACGGGCCCTGGGCGATTGTTTGGCTAGAGTTTTCCAAAGTCTGGATGGTCTGATACGGCTTAAAATTCTGAATGCAGCCCTGCGAAACAAAAAACAAAGTAGCGAGAACACAGACTGGAAGCAGGATGTAGAGCGTCCAACGAGTGACATCAACCCAGAAATTTCCTATCGTCTTCGCGGTATGCCTTGCGAATCCGCGAATCAACGCAACGGCCACGGCCATCCCCGCCGCCGCGGAGACGAAGTTCTGAACGGCTAGGGCAGCCATCTGGACGAAATAGCTGACGGTAGTCTCCGGAGTGTAGGCCTGCCAATTCGTATTGGTCATGAAGCTGACGGCGGTATTGAAGGCCAAGTCGGGCGTCATCGGCGTGGCGTTTTGGGGCGCCTGAGGCGTGGATAAATGCGCAGGATTTAGTGGCAGGTGCCCCTGCCATCGCTGTAAGAGGTACACAACGACGAAACTGAAAAGGCTCAGCGAAATCATGGAGCCGGCATACTGAATCCACGATTGTTCTTCATCTTCGCGGACTCCGCCGAGGCGATAGATCAGCCGTTCCAAGGGGTGGAGGATGGCATGAAGCGAAGTCTTTTCACCCTCAAACACACGATACATGTACGTGCCCAGCGGCTTCGTGAGCGCCAGCAAAATCAGGAAGTAGAGCACGATCTGTGCAATGCCGATCAAAGTCATTTCAGCACCTCAAAACTTCTCTGGCCGAAGCAGCGCATACATCAAGTAAACAAAAAGAGCGGCCGCCACGATTCCCGCAATGGCGTATTCCATGAAACCCTCCTAAAGACGCTCCGCGGCTTTCGTGAAACCCCAGAGCACAACAAAAAATCCAACGGCGACCCCGATATAAAAGATATCCAGCAGCATAATCACCTCGCTACGATCGTCGGTTCGAAGACTGGCCGCTCAGAACCGGATCGTGCTCTTGAATCGACAAAAACAACTCGATGACCTTTGTCCTGAAGCGCGCGAGCCATGCGCGTTTCTGCGGTAGGCCACCAACGTTTTCTTCCGCCAATCACCACCAGAGAATTCGGTTTGAAGATTTTCGAAAGGGCCCAAACACGATCCCGACAGAGATATAAATGGAGTGTTGGGTCGAACTTTTCCGTCTTCATCTGCGCGACGAGCTTCCGCATAACGTCCTGTAGAAAAGCGACCGAAATTGGCGGCCGCTCGAGCGGCAATTGAAATGGCACAGCGATTGCGGCTCGGAGGCTAATACGCGCTCCCAACTCGCGCGCAAAGGATTGCGCGAACTTCAAAGCGGTGGCGGTCGAGTGCACATCGGTAAAGATCACATCTAATTCGAGCGGACCCGAGGGAAACCTTGGGGCTGCCGTCCTGGTTATAGCCTTGCTCGGGGTATTCGTCAGCGTTTCATGGTATCGGTTGCTCATGGCCTGTTATCCACTCTTATATGTTGCTCCAGGACTGATAAACGTCACATAAACGCGCCCTAAGAACGGCATAAACCAGAGTGGCAAACGCCCTGTTTCAGGCCCGCAGGATGATAGCGATGAAGATCAACAAACTATTAGGCGTTAGAGGGAGTTCGTTGAGGAAGATGAAAACGGTAGCCAGCCCAGGCGTCCGTCACGAGGAATTCCGGCTTCGAGGGATCGGGTTCTATCTTTTTGCGCAGGCGATTGATGAAAACACGGAGGTATTCCAATTCGTCGCCGTAGTCGGGACCCCAAACGGCCTGCAAGAGTTCACGATGTGAGATTGTTTTATTGGGGCGCGCGATCAAATATGAGAGCAGGTCAAATTCCTTTGCCGTCAGGCGAGAGGCGCGTCCATGCACATTGACCTGTCGAGAGGCCAGATCAATTTCGACGCCGCGCTGATCTAGTTCACGCAAGTCCCCATGGTCGGGCGGATGGGGCAAGCGACGCAGTGTAGCGCGAATGCGCGCAAGCAACTCCGGCGTGCTGAACGGCTTCGTGATGTAATCATCGGCTCCGGCGTCGAGGGCCTCCACCTTGTCCTTTTCCAAATTGCTGACCGTCAGCATGATGATGGCGATATCGGAGGCCGAGCGAATCCGTCGGCACGTTTCGATGCCGCCCATGCCTGGCATGTTCATGTCCAAGAGCGCCAAATCGTAGGTGCCAGTCCGTAGGTCGTCGAGTGCCTCTTCCCCGGTGCGCGCATCAGCAACTTCGTAGCCGCGCGCAGTAAGAGTTGTCCGCATGGTCCGCCGGATTTGAGGATCATCGTCGACTACGAGAATTCTGCCGGCGCTCATTCTCCGCTCCGAGGAGCTAGCGGCAACGAGAAAGAGAACTCAGAGCCTTGGCCCGGTTTGCTGGCAACGCGGATCTCCTCGCCGTGCGCGTGGATGATCTCGCGCGCGATAGCCAAGCCCATTCCCGAACCTCTCAGGTGCTGCTCCTTTGTGCCACGGTAAAGCTTGTCGAAAATGCGCGATTGTTCTTCTTCGTCGATTCCCGCACCTCGGTCTACCACGTAAATAACGGCATGGCCGTCGCTCATTCGAGCCCCGATTGAAATGGGGGTTCCGCGAGGCGAATACTTCAACGCGTTATCGATCAGGTGAGCAATCACCATCTCCACGAGTTCAGCATCCACGGAGACGAGAGGAAGTTCCTCAGCAACGCAAACCATTATTTCTCGGCCGTCGGTCAACGATTTCATCTGCCGAAGCGCTGACGAAATCAGCGAACTCGGAAAGTGGATTCCACGATTTAGCTGAAATTTGCCTCCTTCGATTCGCGCGAGTTGAATGGCCTGCGTAACGAGCGTGGACAAACGGTCCGCGCCCTCATCCGCGATAGAGATCAATTCGCGCTGATGTTGGTCGAGCCCAGCGGCCGGATCGGAGAGCAAATCCGTGGTAACCGCTTTGATCGATGTCAGTGGCGTCTTGAACTCGTGGGCGATGGCATCGAGAAGCGTGGACTTCAGCTCTTCACTGCGCCGGGCAATTTCGGCGCGGTTGAGTGTTTCTTCGGATAGCGCGCGTTCCAGCCAGATGGCGACCAAGTTTACGAGGGATTGCAAAGCCGCATCCGACACCGATGCGCCCCGAACGGCCAAGCTGCCGATGGGCTGCCTGCCGAGACGTATGGGGGTGATGGTGAGCCCTCGATCCTCATCGCGAAGGAACTCGGATCGAACAGCGGCGTCCTTTAATTCCACATCGATGGCGGCCGAATCGTCAAACCCAGCCCGAAAGATCTCACCAGTGCTGCGGTTGTAGAGAGCGACTGCTGGGGACTCAAACGTCTGGGCGATCCGCTCCACGATTTGTTTGGCGATGGGACGTGTGGAGTCGGTCAGCAGCAGAGCACGGCTGAGGGAATAAAGCCGCTCGATTTCATTTTGGCTGTCGATGACTTCCCGGGTGCGGCGCTTTGCTCGTGCCGAAAGGTGGCTGGCCGTTAGAGAGGTGGCCAGAAAGGCAAAGAGCGCCACCCAATTTCTTGGATCTGAAATCGTCAGAGTGCCGACCGGCGGAAGGAAGTAGTAGTTGAAGCACAACATCGCCGCAAAGGAGGCTATCGTGGACTCGACGAGTCCAGAGGCCGTGGCGATAAAAAGGATGGCAACCAGGTAGAGAAAACCTCCCGTGATTTCATTGACCGGCACAAGACGAAAAGACAAAAATGTAACTGCCACAATCGGGCCAAGCGAGGCGAGAATGCGACCAGCCAGGCGTAAGGCCCTTTGAATGAAATTGCGTGGAGCGGAATAGCTTCCTGATCGAGTCCAACTGGCCATGGACATATTTATAGCATTCGACCGATTCTAAGCAGAAGGATACCTGATCGAGGCGAACCCATGGGGCGACAATCCATACAATTCTGGCGCGTGGCTTTTCCACCGACCGACTGGACTCAGCCGATGTCCGGCATTGAACAGTGATTTGTGAAGAGAGTTACTTTACGAGGCGCGGGCGCGTTTCGATCTCGGTCGTTTCGTGAATCCGTCTACGCTTCGCGCGACCTGAATCAGCGTGGGGATCAATTCGGTTGCAGCAGCAGATTTGGAGACAAATCCATCCGACCATTGCCGCGTAGCGAGGACCGTTCCCGGAAGTTTGTGGATTGTCAGGAACACAATTTTTGTTTGGTACCTCTTTCGAATTCGCGCGGCGGCCGTCACACCATTCATTCCGGGCATGTTGATGTCGAGAAGAACGATATCCGGTCTTAGCTTGCCGACTTTTTCAAGAGCCTCTGCACCGTCCTGGGCCTCGCCGCAAACCTGGAAGGAATTCAAGTTCAAGAGCGACCGGATGGCCGTGCGAGCGGCGGAGTTATCGTCAACGACCAGTATTCGGGCTGGCAATTTTGTGCTCCCGTACAACGGGCTGCGGGTGGCTCGGAGGGCAAGAAGCTCCAGGACCAGCCCAATGTATTTTCCGCATGGAACTTCTCTGTTTCAATACGGGGTAGACCGTAGGAGGTCCTTAAACCACAGGAAAGATTCGCCCTGCCGTGAATTAGCGAGTTAGGAACACGGACGAATCGCGCGGCCGTGCTCATTGCGTTTTCGCGGTATTGTGGATTGCGGGCGCCAATATCCTGGGATGCAAATCCTACGGGCTAACATCGCATGAAGAACTCTCTGTGCATCGGATTGCTGCTCGCAGTCGTGACGCTGATATACGGCAACACGCTGCGAAACGAATTCACGATGGACGACGGAATCTACGTCCTTCGCAATGCGCAGGTGACCCAGGCCTCGGTGCGAGCGCTCTTTGCTCCGAACGAGATCAGCAATGTATTCCGGCCGGTAACATTCGCTAGTTTTGCCCTGAACTGGCGGCTCGGCGGAACGCGGCCGTTCGGCTTTCATCTCTTCAATCTGATCCTGCACGCGGGCGTCACGTGGCTTCTGTTTCTGCTTCTGGAGGCGCTGCTCGGGGCGTCTCCCCAAGCTAAAGTCGTGGCGTTTGCGGCAGCATTGATGTTTGCCGTCCATCCACTGCATACGGAAGCTGTATCTTCGGTGGTCGGACGCGCGGAATTGCTTGCCGCCGGATTTCTTTTTGCGGCATGGATTCTGCATCTGAACGATCAGCAGATCCCTGCGCTCATCTGTTTTGTCCTGGCACTGCTCTCGAAGGAATCCGCGGTCATCTTTCTGCCGCTGGTGCTGGTGGGCGATTATGCGCGCGGCAAATGGAAACCGGGTCTTCGTTACGCGGTGATCGCGGGAGTCACGGTGGCGTATATGGGAATGCTTTGGAAAGCTCAGGGAGGACGATTCGGTCAAATTTCCATCTCTCAGCTCGATAATCCGCTTGCAGTCATTCCGGCACAATGGCGAATTCTGAACGCCCTGCGGGTGGCATGGAAATACGCGGCGCTGCATTTCTACCCGGCCAAACTTTCCTGCGACTATTCGTTCAATACCATTCCCATATATCTGGATTGGCGCCATACGCTGCCGGCTTTGCTCGGGGCGATGGCTGCAGCGGCCCTCTGGATTTGGGCAGTGTGGAAGCGGCGCAGTGGGCTGATCTTGGCTGGCGGGATCTATTTGGTCGGCTTTGCGGTCACGGCGAACATCCTGATGCCTACGGGAACGATCATGGGCGAGAGGTTGGCCTATCTTCCATCGGCGGGATTCTGCCTGCTAGCGGCGCTGGGCTGGAATTGGTTGCGGGGCCGGCAGCGAACCGTGGCCCTGGCCGCTTTGACCGCAGTAGTGGCGGCGTTTGGGATGCGGACGATGGTGCGTAACCGAGATTGGCGAGACAACCTGAATCTCTATTCCGCCGCCGTGCGCGTCTCACCGGGCAGCGCAAAGATGCACAATAATCTGGGAGGTGAGTACATGGCCGCCGTGCAGTGGGATCTAGCGGCCAGCGAATACGAAACCGCGTTGCGCATCAATCCGGATTATCCCGACGTGCTGTCCGCTTACGGTCTCCTGGAAGTGTGGCGAGGCCACAGCGACGTGGCGGGGCAGATGATGGAACGCGCGCTAAACATGAGTCGGCGGGATAATCCCAACTACGATTTCATGGCCGTTAACTATGCGGCATTGCTGATGCAGACCGACCATATGGATGGCGCGCTCAACGTGCTCAATAGCGAAATCACGGAATCACCCAGCTACTCGCGAGCCTGGTCGAACCGCGCTGTGATTCATTACAAGCAGGGCCAGACGGCGCCGGCCCGGACCGACGCGGAGAAAGCCCTGCAACTAGATCCGGCGAATACACAGGCACAAAATCTCTTGCGCGCGCTCAGCAGTCCTGGGTCCCCTAAGGCAAAGAAATAAAATCTCCACAGGGTTGATCGCTTCGCGATTTAGTCAAACCTATGTTCCCGATTTAACTCCCGAAACCAGGAGCGCACCTTCTTGGCGGAAGGCGCGGAGCTCGGCTGCATCGCGAAACCAGCGGCCTTCGTATTTTTCAGGCGCGGGGGTGGGATCGGGTATGCGGTCGTGCTTGACCTCGGAAAATCCGGCCTCGGTGAAAAGCGTCACCCATTCGACAGCGGAACGCAGATGCGCGGGGATGCTCAGAATTTTGCCCCACTGATGCGCGTATTCGTTCTCGCAGTAGTAATTGATGAGCAGCCAAGCCTTGCCCCCTTCGCGCAGGACGCGTTGAATTTCCCGCAAAGCGGCGAGGGGTTCGGGCCAATAATAGGCGGCTTCCACGGAGATCGCGTGGTTGAAGAAGTTGGCGTCCCAGGGAAGTTCTTCCGCCTCACCGATGACGAACATGGCGTTTTCAAGATCGGCGTTGCTGCGGCGAGCGCGGCGAATCATCTCGTCAGAAATATCCACGCCTACGACTCGCCCTTCGGGCACTTGCTCGGCAAGCAGGCGGGACAGCCAACCTGCGCCGCAGCCGACATCCAAGACATTATCTTCGGGAGAGAGGCGCATGCGGTCGAGTACGGGAAGCACGATAGGCAAATGATCCTGCTCCATGCCCTCGCCGCGGCCCGCTTCCGCCCAGCGATTAAATTCCTGGCGAAGAGATTCGGAATTAGTTCTGGAATCGGTCGTTGCTTTCACCTGCCTATCGTGGCTTTCGGGCTGCCCTCTTCTCCTGTTGGCTACATCCCGGCTTCGTCGGCCGAGGGACCGTAGATCGAAGGCACAGGAACGTCATTCAGCCGCAGATAGACTCCGAGCTGCGCCCGATGATGAATCATGTGGTTCATGATCATGGAGCGCAACACGCCCACGCGCGGCATGGTGAAGACAGCTTTACCTCCGTTGAGAAGCGACCACGGACTCATCAGCGATTGATCTGTGGCGTTCGCAATCGCCGCTCGCGCCTCGGGCACACTCTTATCGAAAAAAGCCAGAACTTCGGCTTTGCTTTTCAGCTCGGGCTGGCGGACCTGCTGTCCCCCGGGAGGGTTCACGTCGAAGCTGGGCGTATCGAGCGTCAGCTTGCCCCAGTGTGGGATGGAAGCAATGTGCGTAGCCAGAGCGCCCATGGTCATCGACTTGGTGTGTGGCTTCCAATCGAATTTTCCGTCCGGCACTCGTTCGAGACTCTTCCGCGTATTGGCCATCTCGTGATCGAATTCGCCCAGTAGTGCCTGGTTCATTGCCATATTGGAGTGCTCCTATATCTTTAGTTTGAGAAATTCGTAAGTTTGAGAAATTCGTACCAATGGCTCGAAAAGATGAGTGGCGCGGCGGTTGGCTGCTTCCGGCGCGATCTATTTTTCGACTTTGGTCAGCAGTTGCACGAAGCGCTGTTCCCGCTCGGCCTGATCCATTCCGCCGATGGCCTCTGCAACTTGCGTAACGTTCATGGAACAGAATTTGGGTCCGCACATGGAGCAGAACTTGGCCTCTTTATAGAAGTCGTCCGGCAAAGTTTCGTCGTGCATAGTGCGGGCGGTTTCGGGGTCGAGAGAAAGCTCGAACTGCTTATTCCAGTCGAAGAGGAAACGCGCATAAGAGAGGGCGTCATCGCGATCTCGCGCTCCGGGTCGATGACGGGCGACATCGGCAGCATGCGCGGCGATTTTATAGGCCAGCACGCCTTGCTTCACATCTTCGGCGTTTGGCAGCCCGAGGTGCTCTTTGGGTGTGACGTAACACAGCATGGAAGCGCCGTACCAGCCGATCATGGCCGCACCGATAGCGCTGGTGATGTGGTCGTAGCCAGGAGCGATATCGATCACCAGGGGACCGAGAGTATAGAAGGGCGCCTCATGGCACAGCTCCGCTTCCTTTTTCACCTGCAGTTCGATCTGGTCCATGGGAATGTGCCCAGGACCTTCGATCATCACCTGCACGTCGTGCTGCCAGGCTTTTTCGGTCAATTCGCCCAGCACTTTGAGTTCGGCAAACTGCGCCGCATCGCTGGCATCGCCGATGGACCCGGGCCGCAGTCCGTCGCCCAGCGAGAAGCTCACGTCGTGTTTCTTGAAGATTTTGCAGATGTCGTCGAAGCGCCCATAGAGGAAATTCTCTTGTTTGTGAGCAGCCATCCATTGCGCCATCAGCGCGCCTCCGCGGCTGACGATTCCAGTGATGCGATTACGCACCAGCGGCAGGAACTCGCGCATCACGCCGGCGTGAATGGTCATATAGTCCACGCCCTGCTCGGCTTGCTCCTCGATGACTTCCAGCATGAGCTCGGCGGTAAGATCTTCCGTGCGCTTAACGCGAGACAGAGCTTCGTAAATCGGAACCGTGCCTACCGGAACGGGCGAAGCTTCGATGATTGCGCGGCGGATACTCGGAATATCGCCGCCGGTCGAAAGATCCATCACGGTATCCGACCCGTAATGAACGGCGCGATGCAGCTTTTCGAGTTCCTGCGCGATCTCGGAGGTGACTGCCGAATTGCCGATATTGGCGTTGATCTTGCAGCGGAAAGCGACGCCGATGCCCATCGGTTCGAGCGATCTGTGATTGATATTGGCGGGGATAATCGCGCGGCCGCGGGCCACTTCGCTGCGCACCAGTTCAGGTTCGATTTTCTCACGGCGGGCGACATATTCCATTTCTTCGGTGATCACGCCGCTGCGTGCGAAATGCATCTGCGAAAGGTTACGCGAGCCGTTTGCGGAGGTGCTTTGCGCCACGCGCTTTTCTATCCAAGGATCTCGAATGGCCATGACTTTCTCCCCTACTGAGACTAAGGTTTCTGAGGCCGAAAAACTGACGGCACTTTTAACCGCCGGGCAATTGCCGAATTGTTGCCTTGTCCTTGAACCGCCTCCTAGACTGAAGGACACATTATCACATCTTCTTGGCGCTGGGGCGTCCCTGCTTGGCTGTTCAGAAAGTACTCGGGGATCTCCAGTATCTAAAATTGCATAAGAGCGAACGAAAAGTGCTGGTCAATTGACCACAATGCCCTACAATTGGCCGGTCATAAGCACTTCTCGTCGTACGCGTGTTTCCCTGACGTTCCGCTGTCGCATAAATGGGCGGCAGCACACCTCGTTTCGACTGGAGCTGTAGATGCCAAAATGGCTCTCACCGACTTTGCTGCTTTGCGCCTTGCTGATGGCAGTGCAGTTTTGTGCTGCTCAGGACGCTCCCTCGGAAAATCCTCCGCCTGCAGTCGCTCCAGAACCGCAAACGCAACCGACAGCGGTGGATGCGATCCTGATCCAGGTACCCGAACCGCCGGCCGAAGGCACGCCGGCCGATCCGCCTGATCCAGTTACAGTCGAATCGTACAGGCCATCCTCCGCACCTTCGGAATGGCACACTCTCGGGACTCAGTGGGAGGGTCTGGTCCCGAATTTGCTTCGAGATCAAAAGACTATTTATCTCTTTCCACTATCGGTAGTTCGCGGACATCATTGGAAGCCTACGCTGGCATTGATCGGCGCAACAGGGCTCCTGATGACGGTCGATGCTCACAACTCAAAGTGGGTGCGAAACAACCTCCAGCCGCTTAGCGGATTTAATAACGTTTTCTCCGGATACAATACTGCGACGGTTACGGAGGCGTTCAGTTCGGCTTTCTACCTTGCGGCCCTACTGCGGAAGAATGTATACGATCAGAAGACGTTCATTTTGGCAGGCGAGGCAGTTATAGACGCGGAAATCCTCACAACGGTTATGAAGGACCTCGATGGGCGCATGGCTCCCATTTCGTATCCGGCGGGCGGTAATTTCACGGACAGCTGGTTCAAAGTCACACACGGAAATAGAAGCAGCTGGATGGGCGGCTTGGGGAGCATGCCTTCAGGGCACGAGATCGCTATTATGGCGGTGGCCACAGTCTTCGCGGAACGTTACCCACACCCAGCATGGCACAAGTGGGTGGCTTACGGACTCGCCGTTGCCGCGGGATTCTCCCGCGTCTCCCTGCAATCGCATTTCACCTCCGACACGTTTGCGGGAGGCGCTCTCGGTTACCTCATAGCGCACTACGTGGTTCTCGGACGACAGCACTCGAACTAGCTCAGCCTGAAAACTCACGGCCTTGAAGCGATGTTGTATGCAAGGTCCTTCGGGCACAGGGAAACTCGCCTGTTTGAGCCGTCGGGTGAGTTCAGTGCACCCGGGAGCGGCGTGCCGCCCGAACTAAATCACGGCTGAAGACGGTAACTGGTTGGAGTTGGGCCTGCGAATCGGGGAAAATAGGGATTTGCGAATTCGACCATCGGCGGCGACAATCAAAGGATCGAACGAGTGGAGCTTTTCGTAAGCAGTCAGGAGTAATGCCATGTTCTGGTCCATAGTCAGAATGACCGCGGTTTCATTGTTGGGCGCAGTTTTGCTTTTCGCTCAAGGAACCCCGCCGCCGCAAGGCAACGACGTCACGCGCGCCACGCTGGATAACGGCATGCGTGTCGTGATTCTGCGCAATTCTCTCGCGCCGGTGGTTACGGTGGAACAAAACTATCTGGTCGGCGGGGACGAAACGCCGTCAGGTTTTCCGGGAATGGCGCACGCCCAGGAGCACATGGCCTTCCGGGGCTGCGCGGACTTAACCGGCGATCAGATCTCGGCGATTTATGCACAACTGGGCGGGTCTGATAATGCCGATACGCAGCAAAATATCACGCAATACTTCGTCACGCTTCCTGCCGGCGATCTGGACGTCGCTCTGCGCGTAGACGCGGCCTGTATGCAGGACGTTCAGGATTCGCAAAGCGAATGGGCACAGGAAAAAGGCGCAATCGAACAGGAAGTGGCGCGCGACCTTTCCAATCCCACCTACAAGTTCATCACCCGCGCCAGTGAGGACCTGTTCTCGGGCACGCCTTACAGCCACGATCCTCTGGGCACGAAAGAGTCTTTCGACGCGACCACCGGCGAGATGCTGAAGAGTTTCTACAAGGCCTGGTATGCGCCGAACAACGCCATCCTGATCATTGCCGGCGACGTAGAGCCGAACGTTGTGTTGGCGAAAGTGAGGGAGTATTACGGAAAGATCCCGCGCAAAACGCTGCCGCCACGGCCCGAGGTGAATTTAAGCCCCGTAAAATCGGAGTCGTTTACCCTCGATAGCAATCTTCCGTATTTGCTGGCGTTCATCGCCTACCGCATGCCCGGCACGGACAGCCCCGATTTCGCGGCCGTACACATCTTGAGCGATGTGCTGGCCAGCCAGCGCGGAAATCTGTACGAGCTCGTTCCGCAGGGTAAGGCGCTCGAGACGGAATTCGGTCTTGCGGAGGCTTACCCCAAGGGGAGTATGGCTTTTAGCCTTGCTGTTTTGCCAGCGGCGGCCGATGCGGCGCCCGTGATTCAGGAAATGCGCGAGATCATGGCGGACTACGCCTCGAAGGGTGTGCCTGCGGACTTGGTGGAGGCCGCAAAACGACGCGAAATTGCCGCCTCGGAATTTCGTCGCAACTCCATTCCTGGTTTGGCAGAGGCTTGGTCGGATGCGCTAGCGGCGGAAGGTCGCAACTCTCCCGATGACGATGTGGAGGCGATGAAACGGGTCACCGTCGAAGATGTAAATCGGGTGGCAAAAACATTTTTGGTGGACCAAGGATCGATAACAGCGCAGTTGAAGCCCGCGCCCTCTGGAGAACCGGTGGCGTCGAACGGATTCGGCGGAAATGAGCAACTGACGGCGGCTCCTACAAAACCGGTAGAGCTGCCGTCGTGGGCGAGTTCCCA
>Ga0307479_10004122_pt1 | contig 13286 bp, 9 predicted proteins | sample atmos_gasesECM4C_FD_203743 | JGI IMG/M metagenome (GOLD analysis project Ga0307479, IMG submission 203743) | Hardwood forest soil microbial communities from Morgan-Monroe State Forest, Indiana, United States - atmos_gasesECM4C_515 | ecosystem: Environmental > Terrestrial > Soil > Temperate...
TCGACTTCCACTTCATCTGAGTTGCCCAATCAGGATTGCTGCTCTTCCCGCCATAGTGGATTACTGTAGCAGTACCAAGGTAGTAGTTTGAATGCCCCGAACGTGCCACCTTGTAACACAGGTCCAAATCCTCGGCGTACATGAAGTAGTCCTCACTAAAGAGGCCAACTTGCTCAAACACATCTCGTCGTACCAACATGCATGCGCCGGAAATTACCTCGACTTTGGCAGGTTCAGAACTATTGGAGAAAAGAGGACCGATTCCCCACAGTTTCGAATCTGGCCAGCGCTGGCATAGCCAGTCGGAGTCCAAGAGTTGGTTCAGAATCGTTGGGAATGTCTGGATGCAGCTAGTTTGTAGCGAAAGGTCGCTATACAACAATCTGCAGCCGAGAACGCCAGCATCGGGAAGTGCCTGTATCCCCTGGACCATTGTGTCGATCGCTGGGCTGACGAGTTTCGTGTCGGGGTTGAGAAACAACAAGTACTTCCCCGATGAATGCCGGAATCCAAGATTGTTAGCGCCTGCAAATCCCAGATTCGTTGGACTCTTAATCAACTTAACTTTGCGGGGCAGTTGCTGCTCCAGGCGTTCCGCATCGCCAGCGGGTGAAGCGTTATCGACCACGATGACTTCAAACGATGCGTCCTGAGTGCGTTCGCAAATGCTCACAACACACTCGCGGAGATAATCAATTGAATTCCAATTTACGATGATGATGGAAACGTCCACTGAAGTTCGATGGGAAGACATCTCGTCGATCTTGCAGGGCTCTAGATACTGAGACATACATTCCCGCTCGTTGGCTGTGTCGCATTCATCGCGTGCCCTGAGTACATATCAATCGTCTCTCTATAAACGTCGAGAAGCTTCCTTCCCGCAGCCGCCCAGGTGATTTGATCAATGGTGTTCAGGGACCTCTCCCGCAATTTGCGCAGGAGCGCCGGGTCTTCATAAAGCTGGGTTATGTGGCGAGCGAGAGTCTCCACGTCTCCCACTCGATGCACCAGAGCGTTTTCTGCGTTCTTGCAAATAGCGCCTGAGGCCTCGGAGACCATCAACACGCAACCACTCGCGCGCGCTTCTGCCGTGACAAGGGCACTACCCTCTTCCAGTGTAGGCAGAACAAAGGCATCGCTGGTTCGCATCAGGTCGGCGACATCTTCACGATGCCCCAACACCTGAATACTCGGATGAGAGAGCATGGGCCGGAGTTTTTCTTCATAGGCCGGGATGAAGGAGCCGGCAATCAGGAACTTACCGTCACAACTGGCGGGCGATTTCAGCCATGCCTCCAGTGCGAAATGAAGTCCTTTGCGCACGGCGCATACGCCGACAAAAATCATGGTAAACGGCTGGCGCTGGCTCAAGCGATCTGGGCTAGGGTAAAAAAGGTGATCGTCCACACCGTAAAAATGACGGACGAGCTGGTCGCGTTGGAAACCCTGGTCGAGGAAGGTTTTAACGACAAAATCCGAAGGGCACAGGAGGCGATAGGCCAGTTGGTATTCCTCCTCCTCGGCGCGCAGGACCTCCGGCTTGTAGGCATGTTCGTGGCCAGGCGGAAGTTCGACGCCCAATCGCTCACATTCCTTCTGCACAACTTCGTAGGCGAATCGAGTATGGGCATTCGGCCGCTCGAGAACCGCGGGGATGCCCATGTCCGCCGCTGTTCTCGCGGTTTCAGCAGCTCCCAGGGGCCACAAATGGACGATGTCGACTTTGCCCGCCAGTTTCCGCAGGCGCCGGGCGACGATCCGGTCGTGTAGGGCGCAGGTGCGGGCCGTGCCAAGCAATTTGTAGGGTAGCCGCAGTTTTCCCCGGGATAGTGTTGGTTGAATGGTGGGATTTCCGGGTACAGGAATCTGAAGCACAGCGGGATGCACCAGCACCTCTGCTCCCGCTTGAACAAGCCCCTTTACTTGTTCCCACGCGGTGGTCTGAATTCTTCCCCCACCGAGCTTGTGGGGGAAGCTGTATAGAACTCGAATTTGATAGTTATCCTTCATGCAGTGGCCTCCAGAATTATTCCCCGTCCCACTCCGGCCTCATAAGAACTGCATGAATGCTTTCGCCTTCCCCCGCGAGAACGAGCATGCCCGAGAACAGCCGCAGCAAGGTTTCGCGATAGAGCTTGCGTATCGCCTTGGCCGGGAAGCTAGGGGCCTTGGCTTCCGCTAGGCTCTTGCGTGAGATACCCATTCTCTGAAGCAGCGAGTCGCAGACATAGCGAGTGCTGTACTCAATGAAAGGCTCTCTATGTGTGGTTATTGACAATTCTTTGAGATGGGTGGCCTTGGCGATGCCACGTAATGAAGACGGTGAGAAGTGGAAGAGGTGTCGTGGCAGCTCCAGGCCGTACCAATAGGTTCCGAAAACTCGCGCGGCGCCGGATTCGATATTGGGAACCAGAAAATAGAAAATACCGCCAGGTCTTAGCCACGTCCGCACTTTCTGCATGATCTTAATGGGGTCGTAGAGGTGTTCGTAGACATGAAAACAGGTAACGACGTCGAAACTCTCAGGCGGAAACGGGGCTGAAAGAATGTCACCGACAAACACCTGCGCACCGCTCCGGACCTCGGCCATCCTCGCCACGTCGGGCGATATTTCGATCCCGGAAAGGGTCCACTTGTCTCCTTTCATGGTTTCGAGGAAGGAGCCCGAACTACAGCCCAGGTCAAGGAGTGCCCCGCCACTCTTGTATCGATCCAAAGTCTTGCGTCTGGCTCTCCATCGGTCAGGAGAGTTCTCACCAGCAACCGCAATGATCCGGTCATAGTCGGAGCCATAGTGGTAACCCATATCCTGAGGCGCCGGTGGGTCTTTGAGCCAAACGAGTGAACAAACGGGGCAGCGGACAAGTTCGTAGCGCTCTGATCGTCCGTGGAACCGATCTGGCGCGAGGAGCCAGCTTTTCGCACCGGTTTGTCCGCAGGCAGGACAGCACATCGGCTCACGTCGATCAACTGCTATTCGTGATCCCACATCTACATTAAGAAGACTAGGCATAGTATCGTTGTGTTCTGAAAACCATTTCACGCTTTATGGCAATGCGCGCCGTTCATCACGCGGGCTCCGCGGCCGCAACCCGGCGTCCGAATGAGTCCCGCAGCAAGCCGACTACAAACGTACGCAATTGACGGTCGAGGTAAAGCAGAGTTGTCAGCCCACATGCGGCGCCTATCAGAACCTCGGTAATCAACGGGATAATTGGCCTTCCATCCGCAAAATAGCCGCTCATTTGAACGGCCAGTACCGCTCCGACCGTCATAGCAGTAGCCGCCAGCGAAGGCATAAGCGACTTGAATAGATCCCGGGCAGAAATCTTGGTCAGACGTATGAGCAGGAAAAGAAAAACGGGGGCCATGACAAGGGCTGTCGTTGTGAAGCGAGCCAGAGCAATGCCGATAATCTCCCAGCTAATTGGCCTGTGACGAACCAGCAGGGCAGAGACAACGAGCATGGAAGACCCAAGAATCGCTCGAGTCCATTCCAACATTGCCAGATGGTGTGGCCGGTTAAGCGCCTGAAGAAGCGGGCCGGTGAAGAATCCAAGAACCGAAATCATCCCGGTGACACACAGAATCTTAAGGACATCGGATGAGAGACTCCACTGCTGCCCGATCACGGCCATGAGTGGACCGCCAATGGCGGCGAGGCCTCCCAGCGCCGGCAATGTAACTGAAGAGCTTAGCCGCAAAAAGGTACGAGTGCTGGCTTGAAGTTCTTTGGGCCTTTCCTGAAGTCGGGAGAATTCAGGAAGTGAGACTGCCTGGATTGAACTGGTCGCCGCCACTACCACTCCAGACGTGAGGCGATCGGCAAGCCGGTACAAACCCACCGCAACCGGGCCGAAAAGCGTACCGAGCAAAATAGCGCCTGTCTGCGCGTCAGCGAAGATTGCCAGCTGTGCGACAAAGTTCGAGGCTGAAAAGCCCATGAGTTCCCTGAGGTGTTTCCAGGAGAATTCGAGCTTGGGTCTCCAGTGGCCCAATCTCCATAGCAGAATGAGAGCGGTCAGGTCCCGGACGGCCTCCTGTATCACAAGCGCCCAGACTCCGAGGTGCATCACAGCTGCTACGATCCCGCAAAAGCCCCCCAACAATACGGAAGCGTTCGTCCGGACAGAGAGACTCTTGAAATCCATATCCCGCTTAAGAAGAGCGGTCTGAACAACTGCCAGGCCTTCAAAAAGAATACAAAGCGACAACGCCGAAATGATGGAGGATAGTTGGGGAATGTGATTGGCGGCTGCCCACCAGCGACTGCATGCAATACTTAGCCCTATCAGTACAAGACTCAGAGCTACGTCCATCCAAAACACCGCGTCCATGTGCTCAGTTCGCAGATCTTTCCTCTGAATCAAGGCGGCACCGAACCCTTGATCCAGGAACATCTGGATGAATGAAACATAGATCAACGCAATCGTGATGATTCCAAATTCTCGAGGACCTAAGAGACTTGCAAGAACGATCGTAATTACCGAAGAGAATGCCTTTTGGCCCCAGTTTGCACTGTAGGCCCACTTGACAGAATTCAATAGCGACCGCTGTTTTGTCATTACGAGAAGGCCTCTTGCACTATTGACAACGTTAGTAGACATTCGCAAAGCCTGTGCAGACCTGAAAGGGGTTCACGACTATAAGCAGCGTGTCTATCTGCAACAAGGACGTCAATGGCTTTGTGCCTGCGTGTAACTCATTGACGAACATAGAAGGTAGTCTCTCCGCGCTGCCAAGACCTTGAATCACGACAGATATTGTCAACCTTTGCCTTGCATCCCGGTCGCACGCTCTCGTGGAATTCAATTGCCATTGCTTTAACAAATGGCAGCCAGTCAGGTTTTTCGAATAGCTCGGCCTCCGCCCCCTCGATATCGATTTTGAGCAAGTCGATTGACTTGATTCCCGTGGCTCGCATGAGAGAGGGGATGGTGATACCGTTGACCTCAGTTCCCGTGTCTGAGACGCGGAAGGCCCACTTGTCGTAATAATGTTCCTTCCCGATCGTGAGTCGGCAATCACGGTTCCACAGGGCGGCTTGAATCGGAACAACATTAGGATAGCGATTGGTATTTTTCAATAGGACTGAGTAATTTGACGGCTCTGGCTCGACGGCGATGATCTTTGCCTGCGGGTACTTAGTGGCGAACAAAAGTGTGGCCATGCCGCAATTCGCGCCACCGTCCACAATGGTCTCGGGATTGAACGGCAGAGGAAAATCATATTCCTCGCCGAGAAAAATGTCGCCGTATACGGAAACATCAGATGTTCTAATCCGAAGATGAACAGGAGTTCTCACGCACGCAGGATGTACAGTTATCTCCTTAGGAATGCCAAGGAGTCTGTAGGAGCAAATGGCCGCCACACCCTTAAGCCCGCACAACCTGTAATAGCCAGCCAATCCCTCCCGGAAGCTCATTGCTTATTCCTTTGGCAAGTACTTTGGACGTCCCGTCAGCTGAGTAGTTGGGCCAAGGCTGATCTTCGTATTTGTACAGCAAATTATCACATCTCGATCTTTCCAGCTAGCCTCTCCAGCCCGCGAGCAGCGATGTAATCATGCAATGCGCGTTGTATCGAAAAGCTCTGCAAGTTAGAGATGAGACACGGCGGTAAGCAGAGAATGCCAGTTGTGAAAACTATTGTCGCCTCTCACGCAATCGCAGTTGCTCGGTAACCAGATCCACTAGGCAACTTGCCTCACTTCACGGCGAGGCGACGGCCACTTTGGTTGTAAGGAATGCGGCATGTACGACGCAACGAGCAGACCCGCCGACTTCGCGACAGACAGAAGATTGCCGGAATCGCGCAAGGATAGCCACAGTTCCTCACGTCCTTCTGGAACTTTTCCGGCACCTATTAGTCTCTTGGCATATTGGCGTCGTGCACCTGCAAAGCCAACTCTGAATGCCGCTACGAAATGCTGGTCTGGAAGATTCTCACACTGTTCTGCCAGCAATTCAAAGGCGTGCAGCTGGCCTCCATAGACTTTGAGTCGATTGTCGGACAGTGAGCCTTCGATGACTCTGATTGCGGACAAAGGAGTAGGTAAGTAGACAGCAGTCGCACCTGTCAACAACGCTGAGTAAAGGAAATACGCATCTTCCGCCGCTGTCCGGAAGGGTTCATCCCCAAGCTTTTCTAGCACTCGCCGTGAGAACGAGCACACTGAAGGGTAAAAACAACCAGGCGTCCGGTTATACCTCTTGAAAAAGCTTAACGGATCAATCAACTCCGGATAATAATCATCCCGATTTGGATGGCTCTTATGCCAATCGAATGCTCCATAACCGTAGAAGCTTTCGTTACCCACAAAGAAGAGATCGGAATCTGGGTAGTCAGAAAAGCACCTGTATTTCAACTCGAGGTGCCTAGGATGCCATAGGTCATCTGAGTCCAGCATGGCGATCATGTCGCCCGTTGCTCGCTTGCATAAAGTGTTTCGTGCTTGGCACAGACCTGCATGCGGTTCAGCAAATACAATAACGCTCGGCGCGTAAATATTGAGTAACGAAAGGGTATGATCTGTACTCCCATCGTCGAGCGCCAAAATCTCGTGAGGCTTAACGGTCTGAGATAACACTGACTCCACCGTGGCGCAGATCGTCCTAGCCGCATTGTAGGCCGGAATGATAACACTTACCCTCATAGAAGTTACTCCTTTCCCACAGTAAGCCACATGCCTTGACCCGTCCAAGCAAGATGGAGGTAAGATCATCTGCTCGAGGCCAACAGCATCCAATCAAAGTTTCGTCGCGAGAAATGGGGTTGAGCGCAAGACTCCACTGCAACAAATACCCTTGCGTCAGGTGGATCGGATTTTCCTTTTTGACCCCCATAACGGCTAACACTTAGTCATCCTCAAATTTCTGTTCGTGTCGTTCGTGACGACATCAATCCTCTTAGTCGCGTTCGGAAATCGAGATAGCCGTCTGAAAGAGATGGACCCAGGTTCCCACGTCCTCCGCAGTATAGGCAAAAACGGGATCTACGGCTTCCTACTTTTCAAGAACGACGTCTTCACCTCTGCGCTCCCGCGGCAAACCCGCGGGTATGAGTCAAACTTGTTGCGGCTAATTCAGGATGCGATCGAGGAAAGGCACCTAGATCACATGTCTCCGTACCATAGATATATTGCGCAGTCTCAATTTCAGGAATGTCTTGTCGCGAAGGGACGGACAGTCGCTTTGCTGTGACTGCCGAAATTACAGCCAAAAGCGCAGCCCAGGCGCACCACATCTGGTCCCAGTAGCTGACACCGAAGTAAACCATAATATGTCCGAACAATGTGACCCCGAGCAGCCAGAGAAGCCATTCCTGTCTTCGATCTCGTTTCACCTTCTTTCTACCGAGCCCTATGCGTCCAAAACACTTAGAGATAATCGAAATGAAGAAAATGAGTGTGAGAAGTCCGCCGCTGAAACCCTCAGCAACGAACTGGTTGCTGAGGTCCCACATGTCCTCCCCCCAGTTGGCGTTGTTGTTTGTTCCGATCAACCACCAATCGGAAAAGTGCTTGATAAATTGGTCTATTAACGTCGCGCGAAAGTAACCGGTCGACGATCCTGTGACGTCGACATGGGCAATCAAGAACCACACCGGCGCCTTCATCACCATGTGCAGCGCGATGAGGGTAAATACGATGATCCAACGGACCACCCGCATGTGTGACCGGAGAGGCCAAAAGCAGAGCGCGATAAGACTGCCGGTGCAGGCCATGATCGGCGTGCTGGAACCCGACGTCAAAAGCATGGCAACAGCACCGACAAATCCAAGAACAACGAAAACCTTTTGTTTTCCGCTCTTCCATAGCCAAGCTAACAAAGGCAACAGGGTGGTTCCGAATGTACCCGCTAGAATTGCATGCTGAAAGGCACCCTGAGAGCGCACGGTTCCGTCGCGTATGCTGGGAACGCTTTGGACACCTCCCAGATATGACGAAAATAGATTTTGAACTCTGAAATGCTCGTACAACATGCCGGCGCCATTTAGAACTGCAATAACTGCAAACACCTTGATGAGCGTCTGAGCGTCTTTGTCGTCATGGAGGAGAGACCTCAGCAGAAAATACATCCCGAGGGTTGTCCACAAATGGCCCACCTCGTTGATCAGGGCGGGCTTGTTCATCCAAAGCAGAACAACGGCCGTGGAGCGGGTGAAAGCCCAGAGCGTGAATACGGTATCAACGGAGTTCCATGGAACTCTCAGCAGTTTTTCCCGAGACACAAACCTGAGCACTATGAGTCGAATCCAGCCAACAAAAGAGATGATCCTTGCCGGCTGAAAGTGTACTCCGCCGAGAACCAGAACATTGCCCTGCGGGATCAAAAAGACTCCAAGGAGCGCTGGCATTAAAATATATTTGCGGGGAAGCACGAATATCAGCACCAGTACCAGACCTAACGCTAGCGCTGTGTTGGGACCTAGAGCAGTCTCAGTGGCCCCGCCGCCGAAAGCTACTTGTGGCATTGCGTATGAACTCTGAAATTCTTGGGATTATACCGGCTCAGGTTCTTGCCGCTAGGGCAATAAAATCAGTGGCGATCGCAGGCGCTGCTAAACCGAAGGTCGCTCGACGCGCCCTTTCCAGATGTGGAGGGACCACCTCGATGACGTGCTCAACCCTCATGCCCGCTCCTTCGAACCAATTCCTTAGACGGCGCCGCGAGGTCACTTGCACACCGGATTTCCGGTAATCAGCGAGATTCCGAAAGGTGCCGTGGCGCAAGGTACGCCGCCACAAGACCGGCACTCGGGAAAAATTTGGCACAACAGCAATCGCAGTTCCGCTCACGTCTAACAAGGAGCAAAAGGACGAGAGTAACGCTTCCGGATCTGGCACAAGGTGAAGAACATTTGAAAGCACCAGGCAGTCGAAACGTTCGTGGCTCAGTTTCTGCGGAACAGTGGAGCGGTCCGCGCAAACAACCTCCACTCCTCTGGCTTTAGCGTTGACCCCAATTATGGGATCCAAGGGCACCGCTACAACGCGTTTTCCCTTCTGGACCAACGCTCCTTCCAGGGCTCCCCATCCACAGCCGATCGACAGGATCGTCTTTGCCTCTCTCGGGATTAGCGCCAGCACGTCTTCACTAGCGGCTTCGTAGTATAGCTTCGAGTACCGGGAACCTGGCAGTCTGGTCTGCGTTTCAAATAATTTCGCCCTGCAGCCATTGAGGTGGTTAGTTCTCAAAAGAGCCTCAGTCTGGGCGTAAAACTCGTCGTCTTCCAGACCAAACTTGCCGATGTATTTGTTGGGAAGATGCGGAACGACAAAATCCTGCAAGTGAGAAATACAGATCATCTTCTTGAAACCACATTGAGTGTAGGGATCGGTCGCAGCTGCACACAGGAGATCGTATTTCTCCTCATGGGGCGGGACCAGAAAGCCGCCTGACTCAATGGCCCTGTGCAACTGCTCTTTCGTCAGAACATAGCAGGCCGCGTGTTCGTTGGTAAAGAAGGCAAATGTATACTCTCCCCTGGTCTCGACAGACTTGGTATCCCAGTGATAACGCCCATGCACATCGCAGAAGTACCGTTTTCCATCTCTAGCTTCAAAGCGCAGGAAACCGGCGACTTGATCCTTCGGGAGAATTCGCGTTACTCGACAGAAGGCCTCGATGTTTTGTTCCGAGAGAGGCGTGTCATCTTCAGAGTAAATGAACAGATCATATTCATGGCGTCGATCCAGGAAGAGCTTTTTGTGGGCAAACGGCAGCGACCACGGGTTCTTGGTTGGCAGGCCTACCAGAACCTCCACGTTGCCTGGCACTTGCTTGGCAATATTTGACAGAACCACAATATCAATGGCGTACGGCATGGAACGATAACTCTTTATGAGTTCGGCCAAATACTGGTCGTTGTTCGTGCCATAGCTGGCAATCGCGACAAGTACTTTCATGTTCTCGTATTACCGCGGGAGAAATTGATCGTGCTTTGGGATGAATTCGTCGGACACCAAAGCCAGGAGGTCAGAATAAACCTGACCTCTCGGCTTGAGTTCTCACAACAAACAAATTTGAAGCGGCAGAGTCAAGATCTGTCCCGGACTACTGGACGGCGGCGTTGAGTCCCGTCGGGGGCGCAGGCGGCGTACCCGAAGGATCTGCATAGGCTCCGTCATCCCACGCTCCGGTTGGCGGCCTAGTCACCGGAGTGCGTGCGCCTCCATCTGATGTGTCGCTACACAAAGACAGCAGGCTCCCGCTGCACAGGGCTGTTAAATTCGTTCCTGCACCTATCACCGGACTTCCTGCCTGGGGTGATCCGTCCGGGTTCAACATTGCATTGCTGGCCTTGACGGCATTTTCGTCTCCACTGGTTGCTGATTGCCACGCCCCCAAGGTGGTCTGGTTGCTACCCTGATATTGCCAGACGTTCGTACCAGCAGCACCATAGAAGTTGCTGTTCAGCCCTGCTGCAGTAATCGTGGAGGGTGATGCCTTGCTATTGACCAGAGTGGCACAGCCATCGAACACATTGTTTTCCATTGCTCTGACGGTGCCTTCGAGCACTGCGCAGGGCTGCACATCTACTCCTGTTCCCGCCCCCAAAAAGGAATTGTTGTACAGGTACGTTACGGTGCCGACCCGCGTCCCAGCAAGATGCCCGCCAGTCGCAACCAGCAGACCATTGGCTAGTCCTGCTGACTGTCCTCGATTATCGAAAACGTTGTTCCAGAGATAGACTGGATTCGGGTCGCCGCCCCCAAAGTAAACTTGGCTCGTCGAGCAGCAGCCACGCCCTCCATCGAAAAGATTGTTGTAGATGTAGACGTTCGAGAAATGTTCCGGGCAAGTGTCGCTTCCGCAGTTATCAAAAAGGAAAATGCTGTTGTGGTGAAAGTGGTTGGTGAGTGTATCGTCCCAGTTGGCCGTAGATCCGAAGTGATTGTCGTGGATGAAGTAATTTGACGCGGTAAGGCCTCCGCCGACGCCGGACTGGAACGCCCAGTTGTAGTTATAGGCGTGTATGTTGTAGAAGGAGATGTTGCTTGAGACTCCAGCCTCCCGCCATCCTGTTCCCACATCGTGAATGGTCATATCATGCATCGACGTGCCGTTGGAACTACTGTTGTAATACGCCTGATCGTCTCCCCCGCCACAGGTGTTATCGGTGCTAGACGTATGCTTGTAGACATTGCGGATGATTAAGTTCTTAACTTCGTTGTTCCCGCCGCGTGCGAGAATCGCTTGGCTATTGCATTGCTGAGTTGCGAGCCCGGTGCCGTTTGTCGTGGCCTCAATGATTCCGGTGCCCGTATCGTTAGCCGAACAGGTTGTTCCGGGTCCGCACGCCGTGCCCCCATTGACGACAATCCAGCTACCGATGTTGAGGCACGTGGTTCCTACGCTGACGTCGTTGCAGACTGGCAGGCTGATCTTCGCTCCTGCGTCGAAATTCATGGTAATGGGATTGCCGGATGAGCCGTCTCCACGTTCATGAACGGCGCTCGTAATCGTACCGCATAACCAGATCACATCTCCCGCCGCCGGAGTCGAACTGTTGAATGTGGCGACTGAAACCGTTGACTGGGTTCCGCCGTTGCAGGTAAGCGTACCGCCGTTCTGTGAAACGTAGGTCGTCACACCGAAGCTGGAAATGGACAGCAGAATCAGCAGCCCACAAACAAAAAGCGCCGACCTTTGCACACGGCCGGGGCAAGACACAGCGGCGACGATTGGGGGATCGAACAGCGTCATAAGCCGATGCTCTCCTTCGAACTGAGGAATAGGATTTCAACCTCAGTGTATCGAGTGGACAGCGAGCTTACGACGTATCGGAGGTACATCCCTATCCACTGGCCAAGCGGACCAGGCTGTCGCTCCTAAGTGGCTGGTAACCAGTCCTTTAGGGCAACTTTCTTCCGACCAATCTGTTGTGGATGAAAGTGACGGGGTCTCGGTAGGACTTGCCCTTGCTCCTACGTCGGGCGATGCGCTTGCGCCAGCCGGTCTTGACGTAGTCTTCCAGATTCAGCCTGCGAAGAACGCCTCTGGCACTTTTGTCGATTAAGCCAGTCAATGTTCGGGAGAAGTTGAGAGCGGCCCCACCGAGATTCAAGGCATAAAGATAACAGGACTGCTCAACCCAGGAATCGGTTGCGAGAACCTGCTTGTACTGGGCGTCGCCCAGGCCAAAATCTATTTCCGATATCCGCTGTGGGCCAGTTTGCGAGCAGAAACTTTCAATGCCCTTCAGCACAAGGTACATCCCAGGCGAATATTTAGCGTGGGCCGTATCGTATCCCATGTAGTCGCTGAAGAAGCGGTTTCGATAGCGGGTGCCAAGCCAGAATGCAGCGGGTTTGCCCGCCAGGTAAAGAATGAACGCCTGCAGCCAGCCCTTTTGGGCGGCGAGTTCCAGCCGTCCGCGCATCTCCGGAGTATCGGCGAATCCTACACCCAAGCCCCTTTGATAAGTAGTGCTGGCGATCTGATCGATGTGCGCAAAGATTGTTTCCAGATCGCTCGGCAAGGTGTAGCAGCGCATTTCAGCCTGCTGCTGAAAAGTCTCGAGGAGCTTCTTGGCCTGCCATTTCTGGTTCTTCCTCACTTTTGGGGATAGCCCAGCGTAAAACGCATCCACATTCTGCGGAATTTTCAGAGACCGATGGACTTGGACGCTTGGAAAAATATCGCGCCGAAGCATGCCAGGCACTTTCTGAAGAGATCTCGCCAGAGGCGAATCTTGACGGATGTGGCCGAAGTGGGCTGCGTCGGCATCCCCGCGTGTGACTCGATCCACGATTACTCTAACCAGGTCGTCGGAGCTTTTCGGATCGAGGCTTCCAAGCAACCCCCCATGAAGAAACGAGATAACTCGGAGTTGGGGTCGTGCAACTTGCACATACCCAATTCTCATGCCGACTCGGGGATGTTCCAGCCGGCCGATCAATAACGCCTCTGGCCCGTTCGCGTTTCGCACGGAGAGCACGTACGGGCTCTCGCATTCCGAACGGATTTGCAGAATGAACTTGACGAACTCGATGTCCGCATTGGGGTTCTGCTGCCACTCTTTCCAGTGTTCGCTGACCCCTTGCAACGACGACCAACTGTTAAGGACAGCGATTGTGTGGGGACCATTATCTGGCGCGCTTGTAGGCGCCGCGGCTTCTGAACCTGGCTGCGTCTCCTTAATTGCAATGGCAGAGTTTGACATCAAATATGCTCAGAGGCTTTCGCCCTACACCGCGATGCGCTGTTTATGGCAAGGGGCAGTCTCAAAGTCGCAATTGGGGGCGACGCGATGCTCTGAAGGCACTGGCGCAGGAGACC
>Ga0307479_10004123_pt1 | contig 13284 bp, 16 predicted proteins | sample atmos_gasesECM4C_FD_203743 | JGI IMG/M metagenome (GOLD analysis project Ga0307479, IMG submission 203743) | Hardwood forest soil microbial communities from Morgan-Monroe State Forest, Indiana, United States - atmos_gasesECM4C_515 | ecosystem: Environmental > Terrestrial > Soil > Temperate...
CTTGATGGGCACGGAGGTAAACTTCGTTTTCCGAATGGAAAAGCTCGCCGGCTCTCTAGACATATCGCTGCTCGCCAGCGCCTCTGCCAAATCAAAACTCGGCAAACTCATCAACGCGGAACCGGCTGGCTCCCACGAACTCAAAGGCTTCGAAAGCAAGTTCGAATTCTTCAGCTGCTAGTCGATCGTGCCGGCAGGCGAGGCGCGGTAAAAGTTAAAGATCCTTTCTCTGGCAAATTGTTTATCGTTCCCTAAAAGGATGTGTTTTTTGAAACGAACGCTCATCACTAGTCCATCTCCCCTCCGCTACAAAAGTGGCAGTTCCGTTCGCGTTCATGCGCAACGTGTCCGTAGTTATGTATTCCGGGAATGTAAGACTCGAAGTGAGCGCCTTGTGAAATCGGTTACACGGGGCTTGGTACCCGGGTCCGCTCAGATTTGTTTCGGATTGACCCCAATTAATCCCCGCCGTTTTCTCGTCATCAGGAATTTTAATTAAGTAGATAGCGGTGCCACTCTCCTCGCCGCTGGAGCTTTGGCTAAGCGTAGAAGCAATCCAATTTTCCCACGAACGATCGGTTTGGAGTGGGTTTGGGCTTGGGAGTGGCCTCGGGTTTCGGCTTTGGTTTGGGCGTCGCCTCTCGTTTGGGTTGGGGCTTGGGCGTCGTCGCTTCCTCGGAAATTGGCGCGGGCAATCGATGCGCAGCGATGAGCAACAGCGTGATCGGCAGCAACAAGCGAATGGTCATCGCTCTTAGCAATGACGCTCTGCCGTCTCCGCGTGAGGCCATTTGCACAATTTCACGGAGCTGCTGTCAACTTCGCGAGTTCTTCCACGCCTTGTGCATTGGGAACGCGAGCGAAAATTATTTTTCCCTCCGGAAATCCCAATGCATCAATGCTCATCCGAAGGTAGTACTTCTGATCGCCCTGGAGAGCAATCTCAACTGGAACGCGCTGATGCGTCAATCCTCCCGTTGCCTCGAACACGTGTTTGCCCGGACTGAGCTGTTTTACCGAGTAGCGTGGATCCGCCATCGTGCGAACTTTTACGCCATCGATCGAAATTACACAGCCGCCAAGCATCCCCCAGGGAAAACCGGCAGGGCGATAAATAAACACGGTAGCTGTGCTGTTACCATTCTTGGATTCGGTCGCCTTCTTTGGCATATCCGTTGACGGAACATCGGATTTGGGCGCAGTCGTTGTATGGTGTGCAGCTTTTGGTTTTGGTGTGGCGGGCGTTGGCGACTCTTCCGAAATCGGCGCGGGGAGGCGATGGGCGGTTACAAGCAAGAGCACGATCACGATCACGAACGCATAGCATGAATGGATTCGCATCATGCGTTGTCACGGGGAGCTGATCGTTAACGGAAATTCTTTCTTCCCGTTAGGTTGCGCGTGCCATTGGCGAAACGCGTCGATTGCTGCCTGATCGAGAACCGCTGAGCCGGTCGATTGAGTTACTGTTACGTCAGTGATGGCTCCGGTTGATGTATCGAAATGCAGCAAGTAGGTCCCGGTGCCGCTGAGATGCGCGTCGCGTGCGGCTTGTGAATATTTTGGGCGGGGACCGTTCATTGATCCACCCGCTGCGCTTGAAGCTTCGGTGCTACTTGTGGTCGATGTTGTCCGCGCTTGTGATGAGGTGGTGGAATGTTTCGCCGTTGGTTTGGGCGCTTCCGATTGTTCCGCGATTGGCGTCGGTTTCTGCGGTTCTTCAACAATCGGAGCGGGAAGCCGATTCACCCAAACAAATACAAGCGCGAGCACGAATAGTGTGCCTGGTTTGCTCATAGCTGGAGCTACTATTCGGCCGTTTGCTGCGCGGTCCCGAACGTCATAGTCATCGTGACTTCCTTAGCGCAGTGCGGGTCTTCATGCCACTGCCGAAAGGCGGTGATGGCAGAGTTATCGAGCAGTGGCGACCCGGCGGACTGGGTGACTGTGACGTCAATAACCAGGCCGGTATTTTGGTCGAACTGAAGCAGGTACTTGCCCGTTCCGCTAAGATGCGATCCTGCTGCTTCGGGAGGGAATATTGGCTTGGGCCCATCGAGGTTCCGAGCTTTTCCAGAGGGTCGCGGTGCCGACTCCGACTCGGGTTTAGCCTTGCCAGAGTCGCCCTCGCTTTTTTCTTTCGGCTTCGAATGCTTGACCTTCGGTTTAGCCGATTCTTGCGGTAGCGGTGTTGCCTTTTCTTCAACCTCGGAAATCGGCGCAGGCAGCCGATGCATGGTCAGCAGCAGTGCTAGCGAACACAAAATCAGGAATATCGCGCGTCGATTCATCTCGCGGTTTTGGCAGCGCTGGATTCCGCGGTCCGATGGAAGAGGGCATTGAAATCGTTCATGAACGCTTGCATTCGCACGCGCGCAGTTACGCCATCAGGCTCGGGAGTTATCGACCACGTGCTCGTTCCGAGAAGAGGTGCGGGAAATGCCGCCGTCAGTGTGTTTCCATCAAACCTCGCCCTTGCAAACGCCGGTTTGGCGGCGGCATGCCCGCGCGCATTCGATGGAGACGGTTTGAAATGGTCGTGGGTTTTCCCGTTCGCCGCGTCGTCGGCCTCATACCACGACACTGCCATGTTCGTTTCGGTCGAATCAATTGTGATCACACTTTCGAGATTGCCCCACGGAATTGTCGGCATGGTCCCGACCCAATTGCCCGCGAACCGACTCTGCTTTGAGGTTCGCTGTTGCTTAGCAGGATTCGTGGCCGATTCACTCACCTCGGATTTTGGCTTGGACTTCGGCTGTGGCTTTGTTTTTGGTTTCGCCGATTGCTCTAGCGGAGGAGTCGGAGTTGACTCTTCAGAAATCGGCGCCGGCAGCCGGTGCGCTGTTATTAGCAACAACGCACTTACGACAACGTAGGAAGGCGCTCCGCGCAAGATCGATATCGTCACGGCGCAGATAACTGCGCGGCATAGGTGTGCCCTTCAGCCTTGCATTCGTAACTGCCGCCTCGCCCGCCGTCCTCGAAACGCAGTGTGAAAGACTCGGGGTCCCACCTAACGTTCGCCGGCTTTGAGAGCACTTCATCGGTCACCGCGTGCAATGTTGTTCCGTCCCACACTCCATTGAATCGCACCACCACGTCGCCGGACTTGCTGGTTTGGGTCATCGTCCCAGATTTGCGATCAGCGGATAAATTAATTGTGAGCGGTCGTGGCGAACTGCCGTACTTATCAATTGTTCCCTTATAAATTGAACTCGCCGTGGCTGCGTTTGCCGACTCTGCCGACAAGTCTGCGGAATAGGTTTTTCCTTCCCCCACACATAGGTAGGACCCGCGCTTTCCGTCCTCGGCAAAGCGCAATGTAAACGCCTCCGGGGTCCATTTGATCGCGCTAGGTTGCGAGATCACGTCGCCGGTGACGGCGTGCAACTCGGTTCCCTCCCAAACGCCAGTGAATCTTACCACGAAGTCTCCACGCTTGCCGCTTTGCGTCATCGTGCCCGACTTGAGATCGGAGGCCAGTGTGATCGTGAGTGGCACGCTATAGGGCGCGAATGAATTGTAATTGTTCTTCTCGTGAATCGTTCCGACATACATCTGTGCAATTTTCGTCAAGGGCACTTCTTTTTTAAAGATTTGCCTGGGATGGAGACTGGCTTTGACTTCGCGCGGCAGGTAACCATCGAGAAAAAGAACGTAGGTCGCCTCGCCCGGTGTCAGGTCTTCTCGTCGCATAGGAGTCGTGCCGATGAGAGCACCGTCCAGAAAAACCTTGGCTCCTGACGGCACACTGCTTAACTCAATTACCGCTTTCGCGCGCGGCAGGGCCATCATTCCCAAGTTTGTAATTTCGTTTTCCTTCACCTCCACTTCTCTTTCAATGGGATCATAGCCATCAAGTGCGAGGCGCATTGGATATTTGCCGGGACGAATATCTTTTAGACTAAGCGGTGTCTCGCCTATCTCTTTTCCATCCAAAGATACGGTTGCGCCAACTGGTGAAGTATTCACAACCATTCCTCCGAGAGCAGGAGCAGGAGCCACCGCGATCGTCGGAACGGTCCCTGGCGCTGGCTTCAACACTGGGGCTAATTGTTGAGTCACCATGTTTGTAATCTTGTCGGCATTTCGAAAAAATCCGAAATACCACACTGCGACTCCAATCACCGCCAGAAGCGCGGCTGCTCCAACGAAACTGGCGAGTTTACTCGTTTGTTTGGTCGCATCTCTCGCGGCGCGGCGAGTGCCAGGCGAGGGAACTTCCAATCGTTGCGCAACTTCCACGACCGATTGCGGTCGCCGGGCCGGATCTTTCGCTAAGCATTGCCGCACGATCGCTTCCCAATTCTCATCGATTGGGCCGGCTTCAACCTCGAGTTCTTTGCGTCGGTGTGCCATCGGAGGCGGTATTTTTTCGCGAATCTGTCGATCAACATTACCGGAATAAAATGGTGGCCTGCTCGTAAGCATCTCGTAAACGCTGGCACCTAGGGAATAAATGTCATCGAGATGATTACCGCGTTCGCCATCGAGCTGTTGTGGGCTCATGTAAAGCAGAGTGCCGCTTTTGCCACGATCCATCGTCAACACGCTCATCGAATCGTTCAAACTGCGCGCGATACCGAAGTCGGCGACTTTCAAATCGCCGCGCTGATTGACCATCAGATTGGAAGGTTTGAGATCGCGGTGGACGATGCGGGCATGATTATGCGCGTAATCAAGCGCGTCGCACAGTTCGCTGATCCATTCCTTTAGCTCTGACGTTTCAAAGACTTTGTTCGGTTTGTCCGCCCTTAAGTTTGAGATCGTATCGCCGTCGACGTACTCCATTGAAATGCAGCCGGAGACGTTGTCATGCACGAAATCGTAAATCCGGACGATGTTTTTGTGGGTGAGTTCCAAACTGCGCCGGGTTTCTCGTTTCAGATCGCCGAGCACGGCACGATCGTGAATGATCAGGTCGGGAAGAAATTTTAAGGCGACGTCGCGCTCCAATTCTTCATCGCGCGCTAGCCAGACGATGCCCATTCCGCCACGACCCAGTGTCCTTTTCAGGGTGTAGCGATTAAAAAGCTTTTGACCGACGGTCAACTCACGCACGGTCGCATCTGACCCGTTACCGGGAACGTCGTTAGTCACTACTTTCAAGACTAACGATTTCAGCTGCGCTTATAAAGTAAAAAGTCCAGCCGCTCGCGGAAGTTTCCCTTGTCGATCACCGAAAAAACGTTACCAACTCAGCTGGCGGCATCGTCCTCGAGCGCAGCGCGTTTTTTACGGAAGAAATCCTGCAGAATTGAAGCGGTCTCGGTCTGTAAAACGCCGCTCGTGATCTGAGAGCGGTGATTGAGCGCGTTGTGCTGGAGCAAATTCATCACCGTGCCGGCGGCTCCGGCGTGAACATCCGGGCAGCCAAAAATCACTCGCCGAATTCGGGTGTGGACAATCGCGCCGGCGCACATTGGGCAAGGTTCCTTGGTTACGTAAATATCGCAGTCGGTCAGCCGCCAATTGCCAACGGCCGCTTCGGCGGCCGTTAATGCGAGCATTTCAGCATGGGCCGTCGCGTCTTTGAGCAACTCGACCTGATTGTATGCGCGCGAGATAATTTTGCTTTCCCGAACAACTACCGCGCCGACTGGAACTTCATCGGCTGCGCGCGCTTTCATCGCCAGGCGCAACGCCTCGTGCATGAAGGTTTCATCCATTCCCATTGTCAGCGCCTTTGGCTAACGACCTCGAAAAATCGACATCTTTTTTGAAAAGACACGTCCACACAGCCTTAAGTGGGCGAACTATTTGTAGACCAATGAAAAAACTATTCCTCATTCTAACAATCTCTTCTTTATCACTGATCGCGGCGAACGCGACCGAACAGGACACCGTGAACCGGTCTGCCGACACGATCCGTGAATTCCGACACATGCCTGAAAAAGGCATTCCGTCGCACATTCTTCGACGTGCGCGAGGCCTCGCGATTATTAGCGTGGTAAAGGCCGGCTTTTTCTTTAGCGGGAAGGCTGGCGAGGGCGTGGTCGTGGCGCGAACCGGACATGGTTGGTCGGGGCCGTCGTTTGTTGGTACGGGCGGCGCGGGTTTCGGGCCGCAAATCGGTGCGCAAGTGACCGATTTTGTCATCGTGCTCAATAACGAAAGTGCAGTTCGCGCATTTTCCAAAGGAGGTAACGTAACTCTCGGTGCGGACGCGAGCGTCGCAGCCGGACCGGTGGGCCGGGCTGCTGAAGCCGATGTGACTCCGCGAGCAGCGATCTATACCTACAGCAAGAGTCAAGGGCTGTTCATCGGCGCTTCGCTCGAGGGCGCTGTCATTGGTACGCGCACCGGTGCGAATCAGCACTATTACGGCCGGCCTGTTTCTGCTTACGATATTTTGCATGGACGTGTCGCCGCGCCGGCAGGCGCAGCTAATTTGCGGGCCGCTCTTGGCCGCTAAAACCGTCGAGACAAGAATCGTCGGCGAAAGCCGATTCATCCTCGCAGGTTGAATCGGCTGCTGGTCATAATTTGCTTTACAAGCCAACCGCCGCTTTACGACTTTAAGAGGCGTGCGCTGGCGGCTGACAATTTGTCTAACCTGCTTCTGTTTTTCGGCAAGCCGGGCGCAACAGCAGGAGCCCAGCCTGGTCGACCGCATGCTTAGGCCGAACATGGAGCTGCAGAACAAAGCGCAGGGCAAAAAATTCGTCGCTCGTTCTGCCGTGATCGAATATCGAGGCAGTGTTGGAACATTTTTGCTGCAGCCAAACCGTGCGGAGAAATCGTTCGTCGATACGACCGCGCTTACAACCAGGGAATATCCTTCCCGCTCGGCCAGCGTGGGACGCACAATTCCTTCGACCCAATATCGAATCGCCAACATCCACGGCCCGGTGGAATCATCGTCCGTTCGCGACGTTCACAGTGCGAATGTTGCTCACCAAGCTAGTGCCAGCCGAATGTTTGCGGACCAACATCAGTTTCTAGAGCAGGGCAAAAGTCAAAAATCGTTGGATCGACAAAATCCGCCGATGACCATCGACCAGGTGCGGGAGCTGTTGAACAAAAATAAATAGTGCGCTTCGGCAGTTGCACTATTCCTTAGTGAATCATGCGACCGGACGAGGCCCTGGCGTTTCTAAAAAAAGGCGCTGCCCAAATCATTAGCGAAGCGGAACTGCGAGAAAAGCTCGCCGTCGGCCGGCCATTGCGCGTCAAGCTTGGGGTCGACCCAACGACAGCCGACATTCATCTTGGTCACGCCGTCGTGCTGCGCAAGCTGCGGGAATTTCAGGATCTCGGACATCAAGCGGTTCTGATTATCGGCGATTTTACCGGAATGATTGGCGATCCGAGCGGTCGATCTGCCACCCGGCCCCATTTGACACATAAGGAGGTGCTCCACAATGCGCAAACTTATCGGGAGCAAGCCTTCAAGATTCTCGATCCTGGTCGTACTGAGACCGTTTGCAACGGCGATTGGTTTCGCGCGATGTCGTACGAAGATGTGATTCGGCTAAACAGCCGGGTCACACTTCAACAAATGTTGCAGCGGGAAGATTTCCGCGGGCGGATCGACAATCAACAGCCAATCCACGCTCACGAAATTCAATACCCCATAATGCAAGGCTGGGATTCAGTCATGGTGCGGGCCGACGTGGAACTCGGCGGAACGGATCAACTGTTCAATATTTTAGTCGGACGCGATTTTCAAAAAGAAGAAAACCAGTCGCAGCAAGTTGTGCTGACGATGCCACTTCTTGAAGGACTCGATGGCGTCAAAAAAATGAGCAAGAGCCTCGGAAACTTCGTTGGGGTTAGCGAGCCGCCGACGGACATGTTCGGTAAATTGATGAGCATCTCGGACAAATTAATGGTGCGTTATTGTGAGGTCGTGCTCGGGCGCGAACTGCCGAAAGATGCGAATCCGTTTGAGGCAAAGAAGCAGCTCGCTTTTGAGATTGTCCGAACTTATCACTCGGTTGAGGTCGCCCAGAGAACGCTGGCCGACTGGAACGCACGTTTTAGCGAGAAGCGTTTGGACGAAGCGGACCTTCCCACATTTGCAGCGGTTGCAGATAAATCCGTCACCATTGTTGCAGCTGCTTACTCGCAAGGTTTCGCTATCCAGAAGTCACGCGCGGAAGTGAGTCGATTGATCAAACAGGGCAGTGTCCAGCTCGACGGCAAGAAGATTGTCGATCCAAAATCAAAAATCTCACTGCAACCGGGGCAAATCCTGCGCCTCGACAAGACGCACGCGGTTCGAATCAAATAAAAACAAAAAGCACGGAGCCGAAACCCCGTGCTCTTTTGGTTGGACCTATCTGAAAACTTATGCGGCTGCGGCAGTCTCAAAGAGCGGAATAATCGGCATTCGCTCCACATATGACGTAGCGATGCCTTCGAAGTGCGCCCGGATGCTGCGCAGTTCCGCATTCACAAAAGTATCAACGAAGTGCAAGTGGCGATCGAGCCACGCGAACATGCGGTTCTTGATCCGGTAATGGATCGCAAGCGTGATCTCGGAACAGTTTGGCCGGATCTCGCTGAAATCAACCAGTCCCATTACCTCAATGTTTCCACCGGCAGATTCAAACGCGAATTGATCCTCGGAATCGCAATCAACCGCCAATAGGGTAGTGCGAGCTTCAAAACCGAGCGGACCGCGAAAACTGAAGTCCACCGTTTTTGACGAGGTCACCGTCGCCTTGGTAACCATGAGAAACTGTCGTTTATAGGATTGAATGCTAGTCAGCCGCGCCTTGGACTCAGCCAGCGGTTGGCTCATATGAAACGTTTTTTCTAGGAGCATATTTAATAGGGTTGTTCCACATAGCTTTAGCAACGGAGGTACCACCCCGATTTGCCTGGGGAGCCAGCCTAGAAGTCTCTAATTTGTGTCAAATTTACTTACATATGTGTTCTTTTGATTGACAGTCACGCTCACCTAAAAGCCCCGAAAATCGCGGGCGATCCGGCGGCAATTCTGCTGTTTTCGGCCCTAATTCACGCAAGCAGCGACCATCTGATTCTGAAGGGCGTCAACGCCGAGCAAACGTTTGATGTTACGCAGCCCGCGCGTGTTGCGCGACGATGGTCTCCATCATCGAGCGAAAAATCTTCGCGCCATCGGCACTTCCAAGTCGCGCATCGCAGGCGCGGTCCGGGTGCGGCATCAGCCCAAACACGTTTCCCTCTCGATTACAGATGCCAGCGATGTTTTCGATTGAGCCGTTCGGATTCGCCTCGGGAACGATTTTGCCTCGATCATCGGCGTAACGCATGATGATCCGTCGATTGTGATTTAGATCGTGCAGTGTCTTTTCATCCGCGAAATAACATCCCTCACCATGAGCGATAGGCATGCGAAGGAGGCTTCCTTCTGGACAGCTATGAGTGAACAGCGAGTCTGGCACTTCCACACGGAGCGTTACCATCTCGCAGACAAATCGCAGTGATCGATTGCGCACGAGCGCGCCCGGGAGAAGACCGGCTTCACACAAAACCTGGAAACCGTTGCAAGTACCAAGCACGAGTTTCCCAGCCCGCGCATCGCTGATCACCGTCTTCATGATTGGCGAAAAGCGCGCGATCGCGCCGCAACGTAGATAATCGCCGTAAGCAAAACCGCCGGGCAAGACGATCGCCTCGTAATCGCGGAGCGATGTTTCTTTGTGCCAGACATAATCGGCCTGCAGGCCTTCGATGCTGTCAATGCCGGCAACGCAATCCTGGTCGCAGTTGGATCCGGGGAATTGGATGACGGCAAACTTCATCTCGATCTAGTGGGCCAATCCTTTGACACGTTGTTCTTCGTGATAATCATTCACCACCAATGCGGCGTGAATAACTCCCGGGATCCAGCCTAGCAGCGTGAGAAGGATGCTGAGAAAAAAACTCGCGATCCGGCCGGTCATCAAGACCGCCAACGGCGGCAGCACGACACAGAAAAAATATCGCAACGCTTTCATTTCTTCTTTTTTCTAACCTCTGACCTCTTTGCGCCATTTGTCTTCACCAGTTCGTAGTCTTCGATCACCGGATTCGAAAGAAGGTCGCGGCAAAGCCCGTGCAACCGTTTTTCGAGATCGACATCTTCTCCGTCGACGCTGATTTCCATATATTTGCCAATCCGGACCCTGCGGACTTCCGGCATCCCTAAGTGCCGCATCGCATCGCGAACTGCATTTCCCTGCGGGTCGAGCATCGCTTCCTTCGGTTTGACGATTACCTTAACTTTCACGTGTCACACGCTAACGCGATTTTGTCCCGCAACAAGCGGTTCGCAGGAGCGAACTTTGCGGCGGGAGGCCACGAGCTTTTGCGAGTTGGTCTAGGGAAATCAAGCCGCTCTGCGGCAAACCGAAGACCAGGGAACAAAATAGATGAACTAGCGGGAGCGTAAGCCGACGGCTCGGTTTTGGTGAAAACCGAGCGCAAGGCTGCGCCTTTACGGCGTGAGCGATCCGCGCGAGTATCGCCGCGAATGCAACCCATCGGTTGGCGGATTCCAGGGGCTTGGCTCACTCTCTGCATCGTTTGGAGTTCTACCTGGCTCGCGATCAAAGTGGGATTGCGCGATCTGCCGCCGATTTCTTTCGTTGCGCTTCGCTTTCTGATCGCAATTATCGTCCTGACCGCCGTGTCTGTCGGTCGGGTGCGACTTCTGCCGCAGCATCGCGCCGATTACGTCGTGCTCGCATTCACCGGCATTCTAATGTTCGCAGTCAATTATACGCTTCTCTTCTGGGGCGAGCTTTATGTTTCGTCGGGTCTTGCTGCCGTGTTGCAAGCCACTATCCCAATCTTCGGCATGATTTTCGCGCACTGGATGTTGCCGGACGAGCCACTGCGTTTGCAAAAACTCCTGGGCGCGTTGCTTGCCCTCGGCGGTGTCGCATTAATTTGCATGCGTTTGCTGAGCTTTAGCGGCGTGCTCGCGTTTTGGGGTGGGGTTGGAATTTCATTAGGCGGCGCCGGCGCTGCTTTCTCAAACGTCGTCCTCAAAAAGCGCGCGATTCAAATTGCGCCGGCAATGCTGGCGGCCTGGCAAATGATTTTCGGGACCTTGCCGCTCCTCGTCCTCGGCGCCGTCGTCGACGGTAATCCGGCGCGTTTTCACTGGAGCAAGATGTCGATTTTCTGTTTGTTCTATCTCGCCATCATTGGCTCTTCGTTGACCTTTTTGTTGCTCTACTGGCTCCTGCCGCGGATGACGGTCACTAACTTGCAAACAATTTCGCTGATCACTCCGCCCGGTGCGGTGATGCTCGGTTGGGCACTCGGCGGCGAAAGGTTTCCGCTTTGGTCGCTCTTGGGCACGGCGGTGGTGCTCGTTGGCGTATGGATGATCTTTCGCCGAACCAACGATCAACGCATCGCGGAGGCGGCTGCTGCAGTTCCTGACCGCGGGTAATACAAATTAATGACGCTCAAAGATCAGTCGTCGGTCGGACCATGGCTTGTTGGCCTGGGGGCAGCTCTTTGGGGAACCGAGAGCGCGTGGCGCATTCCGCTCAACGAATTATTCGACGCCGACGTCATCGTATTTTGGGAACACTGGCTGATTCTCTTGATGTTCCTGCCGCTGCTTCTCCCGAATCTCGGAGAGCTCCGCAAGATCGACGTTGCCACTTGGGGCTATTTACTTTTCTCCGGTTTCGCTGGCTCAGCTGTCGGCACAATTTTTTTCACGCTCGCGCTCAAACACGGAAATCCAACCGTCGTCAATGTGGTGCTCAATATCCAGCCGGTTATTTCGACCCTGGGCGCGTTTCTCTTTTTCGGCGATCGCCTGGCGCCACGATTTTTTCTTTATGCCGGAATCGCCGTTCTCGCCGGCATTTTTCTTTCGGTTGAATTTCCGACTTTGATTGCTGTTTCGTTTGAGCGCGCCGGGCTCACTCTTGGCACTGGCTACGCTCTAATCTGTGCTTTTTTCTGGGGCGGCTCAACCGTCGCCGGCCGCGGAGTTATGATGGGTATGCCGCTGCGACTTGCATCCAGTATGCGCATCGTCGTTGGTCTGGTCTGCATGACATTGATCCTGCTCGTTTACGGCAAGCTTCACGGCGCCACGCTCTGGCCCGTCGCCGCGCAAACCCACGCCTTTAAAGCGATCGGTTTGCTCATTTTGCTCGCCTCGATCTCAGGCGGTATCCCGCTTCTTATTTACTTCGAAGGATTACGTCTCACTCGCGCTTCCACCGCCGGTTATTTCGAGATGATGCAAACGCTTGCCGCGGTCTGCATCACCTGGGGATTCTTTCACGCGACACTGCGACCGCATCAAATCGCCGCTGCCGTCGTGCTCATGGCCGCCGTGGCCATGGTCCAACGCGTCCAGGCGAGCTCCGCGGCCAAATAATTACGCCGCGGCGCGACGTTTTTGTTTCACTAGGGAAGATGTCGATCTTCGACGACTGCCAGCACCGTTCCCACCGCGCTTTACGCGCCCGGATTGCGACCGGTTGATGCTTTCCTGCAAGACTTTAACAAGATCGACGACATTCGTGCCCCGCGGCGTAGCGGCTGGAGCAGCCGGTAACGCTTTGTTCTTTGCTTTTGACTCGATCATCTCCATCACCGCGTCGCGATATTCATCCCGATATTTCTCCGGCTGCCAATCCGAAGACATGCTCTCGATCAGTGCGTTCGCCATCTTCAGCTCTTTGTCGTTCAGCTCCGTCTTTGGACGAGTCAATTCTTCCGGAGTCAACACCTCGCTCGCGAAATGCATCAGCTCCAGGACGAGAAATAATCCGTCAGGCTTCACCGCCGCCAGATATTCACGATTCGCGATTACGACTTTGGCAATGCCGATCTTGCCCGTTCCGCTTAACGCCTTGTGCAGAAGCGCGTACGCTTTTTCCCCGCCTTTCTGCGGCTCGAGGAAATACGGCTTGTAGAAAAATTTTGGATCGACCTGCTCAACGTCGACAAAATCCGTGATGTCGATCGAATGGGTGGATTCGATCCGTACTTTTTCGAAGTCTTCGTCGCTTAAAACGACGTAGCGGCCCTTCTCGTACTCGAAACCTTTTACGATTTGATCGGCCGGCACTTCTTTCATATCGGCTTCGGCGACTTTCTTATATTTGATCGGGCTGAGATCGGTCTTGCGCAGTTGCCGAAAACTGAGCTTTTCTTCGCGGGTCGCCGGATAAACGGCGATCGGAATGTAAACCAAACCGAAGCTGATACTGCCTTTCCAAGTTGGACGCATAATCAATCTCCTTTTTGTTGTTAGACTAGGCGCGGGATGTCGATTTCCGCCAATTGTGAACAATTGTCAATAACTTCCGTTTTCGACGATTTTCG